>LSQX01102121.1_pt1 | contig 53208 bp, 42 predicted proteins | sample 654561 | NCBI WGS metagenome assembly LSQX01 (sample SAMN04489861, study PRJNA283612) | anaerobic digester metagenome | isolation source: 4 biogas reactors fed with cattle manure at either 37C or 55C with and... | place: Denmark: Kongens Lyngby | collected 2014 | reverse complement strand
GCTGCGGCAGGGTATAGCTCATATGGTAACCAAATAGGGCTTGCGACGGGCTGTGTCGATGAGATATATCACCCCGGATATGCGGCAAAGCGAATGGAGATAGGGGCAGTACTTGGAGCAGCTCCTGCTGAAAACGTCAAGCGTGAGCGCCCCGCACCGGGGGATGTCGTCATACTGCTTGGCGGGCGTACAGGACGCGACGGATGCGGCGGCGCAACAGGCAGCTCAAAGGCACATACGGAAGAATCGCTTGCGACATGCGGCGCTGAGGTTCAAAAAGGTAATGCGCCGGAGGAGCGTAAAATCCAGCGTCTTTTCCGCAATAAGGAAGCAGCAAGGCTAATAAAGAAGTGTAACGATTTCGGCGCAGGTGGCGTTTCTGTCGCCGTCGGTGAGCTGGCAGACGGGCTTGATATTGACCTTGACGCCATCCCTAAAAAATACGAGGGACTTGACGGCACTGAGCTTGCCATCAGCGAATCTCAGGAGCGAATGGCTGTCGTCGTTGCAGCGGAGGATGTTGAGCGATTCCGTGAGCTTGCAGCATGCGAAAACTTAGAAGCAACTGTCATTGCAAAGGTGACCGATGACAGCCGCCTTCGCATGAAATGGAGAGGGCGGTATATAGCCGATGTTTCACGCGAGTTTTTATCATCAAACGGTGCTGAAAAGCATGCGCGTGCGTATGTAACCGCGCCTAAACCTTACAAAGACGGCGCAGCTCCCACATCAGCGGTAGCGGCTGCTGCGTGTGGCAATTATAAAGAAGCTTTCAAGTTGCTTGCAGGAGACCTCAATATCTGCTCAAAACGCGGGCTATCGGAACGCTTTGACTCGACAATTGGCGCAGGAGCCGTTCTTTTCCCGTTCGGCGGGCGAAACATGGTGACGCCGCCTCAAGCAATGGTTTATAAGCTGCCCGTTCTTGATGGGGACACGGACGACTGTTCGCTTATGGCGTGGGGATATAATCCTTTTATCACCGAGCGCAGCCCGTATCACGGCGCTTATCTTGCCGTTATGGAATCGGTGACAAAGCTTATTGCGACCGGTGCGCCGTTTCGTGACATTTACCTTTCTTTCCAAGAGTACTTCGGCAAGCCGGGCACCGCTCCCGAAAGATGGGGCGTGCCGGTAGCGGCGCTTCTTGGTGCGCTTGATGCGCAGCTTGCGCTTGGCATCGCTTCAATCGGTGGCAAAGACAGTATGAGCGGCACATTCGGTGAGCTTGACGTACCACCAACGCTTGTTTCCTTTGCCGTTACAACCGCAAAGATAAAAGACATCATCTCACCCGAGTTCAAAAGCGCCGGAAACAGCGTGTATATCTTTAAACCCGAACTCTTGCCTAACGGTTCGCTGCCTGACGGCAAATCAATTACATCATTATACGAGCGTTTTATAAGGCTTTCGCAGAGCGGGGCGGTTTTATCTGCATTTACACCAACGTATGGCGGCGTTTCTGCCGGTGTAATGCGCTCTTGCTTTGGAAACGGCATAGGTTTCAAGTATGCCGACTACATTGAAACAGATGATTTATTCGGATGTAAATACGGTTCAATCGTCGCGGAGATTACACAGGGGCGCGAACATGATGCGCTCGCCGCAGGTGGTGTTTTCATAGGACAGACGAAAGAGGAGCCTGATATCACATACCGTGGCGTGTCGGTGCCGCTTGCGAAGCTTGAGAGCGAATATAATAAAAGGCTCGAGAGCGTTTTCCCGTGTGATATCAGTAAAACATCATCCGAGAAAAATAAAAAAGCTGATGAAATACCCGCTTTTACATACACGGTTGAGCGTCGTGTGTCGCCTGCAATCGTTTCTCTGCGTCCCCGTGTGCTCATACCTGTATTCCCTGGCACAAACTGCGAATATGACACGGCAAAAGCTCTCGCTGCAGCCGGTGCCGAGCCGCATATTTTTGTTATCAAAAATATGACGCCGCAAGATATTGCACAGTCGGCTGAAGAATTTGCCCGTCTTGCGGCGCAAAGTGAAATAATCTTCATCCCTGGCGGATTATCAGGCGGTGATGAGCCTGACGGCTCAGGAAAATTTATCACTGCGTTTTTCCGCAATGGGAAAATAGCTGAGGAGGTTAATAAGCTTCTTTCAGTACGCCGCGGACTTATGTGCGGTATCTGCAACGGATTTCAGGCGCTTATAAAATTAGGGCTTGTTCCATACGGTGAAATAAGAGAGCCAAAAGCAGACAGTCCAACTCTCACATATAACGAAATCGGGCGCCATCAGTCGCGGATTGTCTATACAAGAATAGTATCAAATATGTCGCCGTGGCTTTCAAAAACAAACCCGGGTGATGTTTATGCTGTGCCGATATCACACGGAGAAGGGCGCTTCATCGCGTCTGATGAAACTATTGAGGAGCTTGCCGCAAAAGGACAGATAGCAACACAGTATTGCGATGAAACAGGTCGCCCGTCGTATGATATCAGATATAATCCGAACGGATCGTGTTTTGCTATCGAGGGCATAACATCACCTGACGGCCGTGTCATCGGTCGCATGGGACATGTAGAGCGTAATGGGGCAGGCTTATATAAGAATGTTCAAAGCGGCGTGCCTTTTGACGCTTTCATGTTTGAATCAGCAGTAATGTATTTTAGATGATATATGAAATATATTCATGTAGTTAGACATAACAATAAAATAATTTCATATAATTGTTTGTTAATACTTGACAATCATCATTGAGTTTTATATGATTAATGACAGATTGCGTTTTTGCAATAAAATTTATTCATACGGATTTATCTGTACGAAATACAGGATGGCAAAACAATATGAATAGAAAATTTGCATTCATCGGTTCGGGTGAGCTTGCAGGTGCCATAACTGAATGCCTCACAACATTTTATTATGGCGGCGAGGGCGGGGAGCCTTTTGTATTATATGACGTCAACAAAGTCCAGTATGAAAAATTCACCGGAAAAAACTTTGAGGTTGCAGACTCAATAAAAGACGCTGTCTTTCGTTGTGACATCATCGTTTTATCTGTGAAGCCGCAGCACATATCATCAGTTCTCACTGAGATAAAAGAAGGGTGTCCTAATCTTTCAGGGAAAACTTTTATTCTTCCGGCAGCCGGTGTATACATATCTCGGGTGACGGATGTTTTAGGTAATGTCCCAGTCATACGTATCATGCCAAACATGCCTTTGAAGATTGGGTATGGTGTAACGGCACTTTGCGCCAACAGCTTTGTGTCGCCAGACGTATACTCGTTTGTCAAAGATGTATTTGCTGCCGGCGGGATGACATTTGAGCTTCCGGAATCAAGTATGAACCCTGTAATAGCAGCAACTTCATCATCACCTGCATATGTATATTTATTTATCAAAGCGATGATCGATGGATGCAAAGCCACCGGGCTTGATCCGGATGTTATGCTTAAACCAATTTGCCGCACAGTAATAGGTTCGGTAAATATGCTCCTATACTCCGGCAAGACTCCCGATGAGCTTATTTCAATGGTCGCGACGCCGGGCGGTACGACTGAACGCGCGCTCTCTATTTTACAGAAACGCGGTTTCTGCGACGCTGTTTTTGAAGCAATGTTAGACTGCACACGCCGTGCCGATGAAATGTCGAAGTTTTAAAACAAAACTATATCATATGAAAAAGAAGTCAAGCCCGTAGGCTTGACTTCTTTGTTTGCAATAAACTTTATATGTTATGACATACGGCTGATTGCTTCCCAGAGTCCTGTGAGGTACGTGACACCAAGAGCACGGTCATAAAGCCCGTAACCAGGACGGCCTTCCTCGCCCCAAATCATACGGCCGTGGTCAGGACGCAGATAGCCGTCAAAACCGCTGTCATAAAGTGCTTTCATTATAGCGAACATGTCAAATGAGCCTTCGCTTGTCGGATGAGATGTTTCATGGAATTGGCCTTCACCGTCAAACTTTAGGTTGCGTACATGTATAAACGGTATGCGTCCGCGAGAAGCAAAGCGCTTTATTAATGCGGGAACGTCATTTTTTCTATTAATGCCAAGAGATCCGGTGCAAAGAGCAATTCCATTGGCAGGGCTGTCGTAGAGGTTCAAGAGACGCTCGATATCTTCTTCATTTTTAACGATGCGGGGGAGTCCAAACAGAGACCACGACGGGTCGTCCGGATGTATAGACATCTTAACGCCAACTTCCTCGCAAACGGGTATAATACGATGGAGGAAATACCCTAAATTCTCACGCAGGGCATTTTCATCAACATCTTTATAAGCATCAAAAAGCTTTTTTAAGTCCGCAAGCCTATCAGGCTGCCAGCCGGGAAGGGTAAAGCCTTGTGATTCTTCGCCTATGCGGTGTACAAGCTCGTCCGGCGTAAGATGATTTAAAACCGAGTCATCATATGCCATAGTGTTTGAACCGTCGGGCAACGGCATGTTGAGTGATGTGCGTACCCAGTCGAATATCGGCATAAAGTTATAGCAGATAACCTTTATTCCCGCATCTGCAAGGTTGCGGATTGATTTTATATAATTATCGATATAGCGTTCGCGCGACGGAACACCAAGCTTTATGTACTCATGTACGTTAACGCTTTCAATTACTTCAAGCTCAAGACCCACACCATTGACGCGATTTTTGAGTGCCTCGATTTTCTCACGCGGCCAAGCTTCACCTACGGGAACATCGTAAAGAGCACCAACGACACCAGTTACGCCCGGAATCTGGCGTATGTATTCAAGCTTCACATTATCGTTGTCGTCACCAAACCAACGGAATACGATTTTCACGTGTTTTACCTCCGCATAACTCTTTTAACATTTTATTTTATTATATCATAACTGACAGATTTATTGAATGCGCTAATACAAATTATGCTTCAATGCAGACGGCGTTTTTCTCAGCCAAAACAGAAAGCTCCGCCGCTTTAAAAGCATGCTCCTGCGTCATTGCGTTTTCGGTGCCATTAAGACAGTCAAGTATTAGCTGACCGAAGTATGGGAATCTAACCTTACCGCGAACGTTAAATGAAGTCTCAACTTTATCATTCGCAAGGAAAACCTGATCGCCACCGCCATCGCGCGCAATGTCTATGTATTTGCGAAGTTCAATGTATCCTTTTGTTCCGAGGATAAATGTACGTCCGTCGCCCCATGTGCGCAGAGCATTCGGTGTAAACCAGTCAAGACGGAAATATCCTGTCGCGCCATTGTCAGCGACAAGAGTCATATCACCAAAGTCCTCAAATTTAGGCTTGTCCTTATGCGCATAGTTTGCTACCTTTGAATTTACGACAGTAGCGTCGCGAGCGCCTGTGTAGAATAAAAACTGCTCAATCTGATGGCTGCCGATATCGCAAAGAATGCCGCCGAATTTATCTTTATCGTAAAACCAATCAGGACGCGTGCCGGGCGACTCACGATGCGGCCCCATGCCAATTACCTGTATAACGCGGCCGATTGCGCCTTCCTCAATAAGCTGTCCTGCGAACACAGAGCATTCCGAATGAATGCGCTCGCTATAATAAACGGCATATTTTTTACCGGTTTCGCGAACTTTTTTACGTGCCGCTTCAAGCTGTTCAAGCGTCGTCAGAGGCGCTTTATCGGTGAAGTAGTGTTTTCCTGCATCCATAACGCGAAGCCCAAAAGCGCAGCGTTCAGATGCTATATGTGCACCGGCTACGAGCTGAACTTCAGGGTCATTGAATATTTCTTCCTCGGAGCGGGCGACTTTTACGCCCGGAAACCGCCGTACAAAAGCTTCTACTTTTTTCGGATCGGGATCGTAAACCCACTTTAGTGTCGCTCCCGCTTCAATCAGCCCGCCAGACATGCCATATATATGTCCATGCTCAAGATGAGCTGCTGCAAATACGAAATCACCCTTATCGCAAACCTTGCTTGGTTTGCCCTTTGGAGCATAATACATTCCGCTTTCCATTGACATAGCTATATTTTCCTTCCTTTCGTCGGTTATTTTATTTTATCTGCGTCAGCTTGTGCGGCCTCCGCCAAAGGTTATAACTTCGCTTGAAAAGTTCTCAATACTTTTTGTCTTTTCATAAAAATGAGGTGCGTTTTGCTGTATGCCACTGACCGTGTAAAAAGCGTTGTCCTTTGTCATCGGGAGTGATACTGGGCGTCCGAATAACGCTGATTCATATATAGCGCTGATAAGCTCAACAGTACGGCGCCCATCTTCTGCTGTGATAAGAGGCGATGTGCCACTCTCGATTGCACAAAGCACATCATATATCAGCTGCGTATGCCCTGTATGCGGAAGATCGGGGAGGGATTTATAAAACGCCTCAATTTCGCGCTCAAGTTCTTCGTTTCGCACAGGGAATCCGTTTGACAACGATTTTGATGCGTATGTACGGAAAGGCGCCGATATACGGGCGTGTTCCCCTTGGAGGACGATTTGCTGCTCCTCACCGTGGTGAACGACAGAGCTTGTAATTTGCCCGAGGGCGCCGTTTGCATAACGCAAAATAGCAACTGACAAATCCTCGACTTCAGCGTTATCGTGTGATGTATTTGTCATTACAGCTAAAACGGACGTCGGCATACCCATTAGCCACAGCATGAGGTCAATATGGTGCACGGCATGGTTTAGCGTGCAGCCGCCGCCTTCTTTCTCCCAAGTGCCTCGCCACCAGAGATCGTAATAACAGTGACCGCGCCACCAGAAGGAATCAGCCTGAGCGTGCACAATCTTCCCGGCAAGACCGGAGTCAAGCACTTTTTTCAGCTTCATGTTATCCTGCTGGAAGCGGTTTTGAGCAACGACAGTCAAAAGCTTGCCGCTTTTGTTGCGGGCAGCAATCATAGCATCGCATTCTTCAAGTGAAGCCGCCATAGGCTTTTCAACGAGGACGTTTTTCCCCGCAAGAAGGCTGTTGATGGCTATTTCCGCGTGTACGTATGGCGGCGTGCAGACGTCGACGAGGTCAATATCATCTCTCTCTAAAACTTTTTTATGATCGTCATATACAGCGGCTGATTCAAGGCCGAAATCAGCTTTTTTCTTTTCAGCCTTTTCAGGGTAAATATCACAGAGTGCCACAATTTCACATTTATCGCGAAACGTTAGATAACCCCTGATATGAGCGGGTGAAATATTGCCTGTGCCAATAATAGCTACACGTATCATTACGTAAAGCACCTCCCGTATTACACAAAATATTATTTTTTTACTGTATTTACATGATACATCGTTATTCAAAAGTAAGCAATGCGTTATTTTACATGATTTGCACAATATCGTTTATAATTCTAATAACAAAAGTTTAACAGGGCATTGAATAAACGTTTTGTTTAATGTATTATTTGTAATAATTCGTAAGCTATGACATTCACATAACACTGCAAACGGCGCACCGACAAACAAAATGCCCGATTTGATGCGAAACTTCCGGAGGTACAAGCATAAATTGAACAGTTCTGATTGTAGCTTCAGCAACTCTTTTCCTTCCTCCATATTCTCAGAGATATTTTATACAGTAAACAGAACGGCGACACCGTCTTGAGCCTTGCGGATACCAGCCGAGGTCACAATATTATGTAATATACAGTGGCGAGGCGGAATTCTGCCGGGATGGTGAAATTTATACCGCAAAAGCGGGGGATCTTATCTATTATAGACCGGGGGATGTGCGCACAGCGCGTACATTTGAGCATTCTCCCGTCAGGTGCTTTGCCGCAGATTTCGATTATGTATGCCCCATATACGACAGAGAAAACGGTGGGTGTCGAACTGAAGTTCCACCGCTTCCGCTGCCATTTTATCAGACGACAACCGATCCATATCTCTTTGATCGGCTGACCGGGCTTTTCACATCCTTGACAAAGAGCTCGCTTTCAGGTGACGTAGGAGCGGTAAAATCAAAACAGCGGGCGATTTTCACTGAAATACTTGAGCTTTTAATACAATACTCAAATGGGGGATCATATAGCTACTCAGACGCCGGAAAGGTAAGCGTCGTCATAAATCATATGACAGAGCATTTTGCCGAGTCAATAACTCTTTCGCGCCTTGCCGAAATAGTCGGTATCAGTGAATTGCACCTCGGCAAAATTTTTAAAGCTGTGACTGGTAAGCCGCCGATTGATTACCTTCTTGACATACGCATCAACCGAGCAAAGGAGCTTTTGCGCGACGGAGTCTCCGTCACAGAAACATCACGTCTTGTGGGGATCAATGACATATATTATTTCAGCCGGGCTTTTAAGAAGCGCGAGGGCGTACCACCATCAGTTTATTCAAGCAATAAGACTGAGTACTAATACAAGATATTTACTGTTTATAGTTTTATTATTGCAGATTAATCACGCACAAAAAACATGTGGTAATTATGTGCCAAGTATGATAAAATATCAACAGTAGGCACGCGGCATCCGCACCGGACAAGCATATTATTATTTTTTATCTGTTACTGATGTTAATTGTTTGTTTTTGCTCAATGAAAAAAGGAAACTCAATGAAAAATAACGAAAAGGTCACCTCACAAAGCGATAAGCGTGGTCTACTATTAATAATTGCTGCTACTCTTGTTGCGTGTATTGTAATGGGAGTAGTCGACGCCGTAATTCGCCCGGGTTATATAGCAAAATCTCTTGTCAAAGCGACTCTTTTTATAGGGCTTCCGCTTATATGCAGAATAATAAACAAAGACATATCTCCTTTTTCGTACCTGCGGCCGAATCTGCGGGGAATTCTTTTATCACTTGCGCTTGGCGTCGCAGTTTTAGCCATAATTCTTGGCTCATATTTTGCGCTTCGCGGCATATTTGATTTTTCTGGCGTAACAAAATCACTTGAGAGCAACGTCGGCGTCACAAAAGATAACTTCTTATTTGTCGCGGCATACATTTCACTTATTAATTCATTTCTTGAAGAGTTTTTCTTCCGCGGCTTTGCTTTTCTCACTCTTTGTCGCTTCGTATCTTGCCAGGCGGCGTATATATTTTCATCAGCCGCGTTCACACTTTACCACATCGCAATAATGATTGGCTGGTTTTCACCTGCCGTTTTTGTACTTATTATGATAGGGCTTTTCGCCGGTGCCGTTATATTTAATTATATAGATCAAAAAAACGGTTCCATATATTCGTCATGGCTCATACATATGGGAGCTAATTTTGCCATAAACACAATTGGATATATCCTGTTCACCACCTCGTAGCATCCACGGAGGAACACGACGATGCAAACGCACAGCGCAAATAATATATGTATTTATATTGTATTTTCATCAACTCCTTATAAAATCGGAAGAATGATACGATTTTTTACCCGATACCCATATAATCATGTCTCGATTTCGCTTGATCCGGGTCTGCATACGATGTATTCATTTGCCCGAAGGTATTTAAACACACCTTTTTACGGAGGTTTTGTCATCGAAACACAGCGCCGGTTCAAAAACCGCGGCAGAGTTTCACAAATTAAGGTCATTTCGATAAGAATAGATGATTTAAAATTAGCCGTAATAAAAAAACACATCAAAGAAATGATCGAGTATCAGGAACACTACATATACAATACATTATCTGCGCTTCTTGTGCCACTGCGACGCAAAATTAATCTTCCAAACGCATATACTTGTGTTGAATATATCACTAAACTGCTTGCTGAAAGTGGCGCTGTTGAAGGAATTGAGCAAAGGCGTTTTTATTCAATATCTGACCTTGAGCGGCTTTTACCAGGGGACGTAGTATATGAAGGCCCGTTTGGCGGTGCTGTCAGTTGCGGCAGCTCTATTGCTGAAAATAGTAACTTCGCTTTAAGTGGTGATATTGACGGCAAATTTATCAATACAAGTATTGATACTGATGAAGACATTGAAAATGACGCTTTTATTTATTATCAACGTGGTATGCTATTCCGGGCGCTACTTTACCTATATGCAAATGGACGCTTGTTCTACAGATTATTCCGGCGCATGGCAGGTGTATAAATAATCAGCATAGAACAAAGTATCTTATATAATACGATGTAAAACAATAATAAATATACAACCATATAATATCACACAATGTAAAAGTAGGCATATGTATGGCACAACAAATGTATAAAGAAAAGGATATATGCAATGGCAAAAGATAAAGAAGCGTCTAAAAGATACCCGCTTGCAGCTTATAACGGCGGTGAGAGAACAGTTGTCGACGTCGGAGGGGTGGCTGTCGGTGACGGCTCATTTACCGTAATAGCCGGCCCATGCGCCGCAGAAGCAGGCGAGTCGCTGTATAAAACGGCTGCCGCAGTTCGTGACGTCGGCGCCTCAATATTTAGGGCGGGGACATATAAACAACGTACGTCTCCTTACTCGTTTTCAGGGCTTGGCAAGGATGGCCTTGAGCTTTTAATGAAGATTAAAGAAATGTACGGCATTCCTGTCGTCACGGAACTTACGTCTGAATCGCGCCTGAAATATTACAGCGGCGTTGACCTTATTCAAATAGGCGCGCGCAACATGCAAAACTTTGACCTTCTGCGTGCGGTCGGGCGTCAAAAAAAGCCTGTTCTCTTAAAACGCGGTTTTGGCTGTACGGTTGATGAACTGCTCCTTGCCGCTGAATATATACTCTCCGGCGGAAACGATGCTGTAATCCTCTGTGAGCGCGGTATACGCACGTTTGTGGGCTCATCTGGCGCAACGCTTGATATTGCTGCCGTGCCATACCTGAAGCGGATAACACATCTACCGGTAATTGTCGATCCCAGTCATGCGGCAGGAAGCGCCGATCTTGTTGCCCCGCTTGCCTTAGCTGCTGCAGCGGCAGGTGCGGACGGTATAATAATTGAATGTCATTACAACCCATCTAAAGCTATCCTTGACGCAAGACAAACAATCACACCTGATGAGTTACGTGAAATCGTATCAAAATGCGCGCAAATACGCAAAATTATCAGTTAATTGAACCAAAATTTAACCTCTGCATATTCTGTAATGAATACGTTACAGAATACCGCGGAGGTTTTATTAATGTATTATCACCGTGCTTTGGGCAGGGAAGGCGCACACGGCTTTTTTGGGGCAGCCAATTCGTCCCGCGGTTTTTACAGTCTTTACCCTGAAATTTACGATCCTGCTCGTCTGCGACGCATATATGTCATTAAGGGGGGCCCCGGCACGGGGAAAAGCACTTTTATTGACATGGTAGCCCAGCGCGCTCATAAAAAGGGGTACTCGGCAGACTTATTTGTATGTTCCTCAGATACATCGTCACTCGACGGAATCATCATCCGAGATACAGGTGTTGCTGTTCTCGACGGAACGCCGCCGCATGTATGTGAGCCTTCACTCCCCGGAGCATGCGGTGAAATAATCGATCTCGGACAGTTTTGGAATAAAGCGGCTCTGCGGCAGCGGCGAGCCAAGATTGAAGTTCTCAACACACAGATTTCCGATTGTTACGGACGCGCTTATAGGCTGCTTGCAGGTGCCGGTTGTGCTGATGAGGATATCAGCCGTGGTGTATTGGCAATTACTGATACTAAAAAAATTGATGCAGCGGCACAGCGGCTCGTTAAGAAAATATCTGGCGGCTTAAGTTCAAAGAAAAATAAAAACGAAAATAATATAGAGCGCTCACTGTTTCTCCGGGCTTACGGAACGCATGGGGAGGTAACGCTTGATACGTTTCTACGAACAGCAAAGTCAGTTTTCATTATAGCCGATCCATATGGCGCCGCGTACATATTTTTAGCTGCTATGCGCCGACATGCGAAAGCAGCCGGAATTCCCGTCGTACGCATTCTCTCACCCTTAACACCGGAACGTGACGAAGCTATTTACATAAAAAATCCCTCTTGCGATGTGTTTATATATACTGATAAACGTCGTGCCTCCGTTATAAGCAGTGAAAGGGGAAGCATAAACGGTAGAAAAACCGATGGTGATGTTTCTATCATCAATATGGATCGCTTTGTTGATCGCGATGACCTGAAGCACCATCGCGGGAAGCTGCGCTTTTCTGCTAAGTGCCGCTCCATACTTATTGAGGGTGCGCTTGATGAGCTGTCTGAGGCGGGTATGCGCCATGATGCTCTTGAAGATATATATATAGCGTCGGTCGATTTTGAGAAATGGAGGGATTTTTCGGAGGTTATGGCCGACAAAATCATAAACGAATGAGCACAGAATGAGACAGCACAAGCAAAATACACCTACATTCAAAAATCATCTGAGAAAAAGGCAGAGCGAGGTGATGTTTGAATACATTTATAAAAGCAAAAAACTCAAGCTCATGCAAATGAGCTTGAGTTTTATTATGTAAAAAAGTCACAATTTATGTTTACTTTGCTTTCTTCTCTATCAGCTCTTTTATTATTGGAGCCGCTGCTTCTGCCCATGCCTTGCCAAGAAGACGTGCGCCGTCTGGCGTCGGGTGTACACCATCTGCTGCCCAGTGAGTCGGGGGAGCTTTAACAGATGCGGCGGCGAAAAGCCCGTCAGCCGGTACATAAGCATCAGCAAAGCGGCGAGCAATAGCACGCGTGACACCGATTTTGTTATTTACATCCGGACGGAAAGCTGTCTCCTTATCAGGTACATAAAGAAGAAACTCTTCAATGATGATAATTTTTGCGTCGGTTTTATCTTTTACTTCGCCTAACATACAGGCGTACATATTGCCCCACTCGTTGTCGGGAACAAACTCGCGCTTTTGGTCAACACGATGCCATGTATCGTTGATTCCGATTAGCACAGACACAATATCCGGCGACAAATCTATGCAGTCACGCTGCCAGCGCGCTTCAAGCTGCCACAGCTCATCGCCACCGATACCAAGGTTGAGAAAATCAAACTCAACATCAGGGAAGGCACGGCGGACATACTCTGCCGCATAAAGCGGATAACTTGCTTCGCCACCTAGATGGCGTGGGTTTTGCCTGTCTCGTCCCGCGTCAGTTATACTGTCGCCTTGAAAAAGAATCTTAATCAACTCGTGAATCCCTTCGATATTATTAAATTTATACATTAAAGCGGAATAAAACTACATCTCCGTCAGCCATAACATAGTTTTTTCCTTCGCTGCGAACAAGGCCTCGCTCTTTTGCAGCAGCCATACTTCCGCATTCGCGCAACACATCAAATGGAACTACTTCCGCACGTATAAAGCCACGCTCAAAGTCGCTGTGTATTTTTTCTGCGGCTTCTGGAGCTTTTGTACCGCGCTTAACTGTCCATGCGCGAACTTCTTTCGGCCCGACTGTTAAAAAGCTGATCAAACCAAGCGTAGAATAGCTTAATTTTATAAGTCTATCAAGGGCGCTTTCTTTAAGCCCGAGGTCTTCGATGAAAGCTTTTCTATCCTGTGGGTCAAGTGTAGCAATTTCAGCCTCAATACTCGCACAAATGGGTATAACTTCAGCTTTCTCGGCCTCTGCTACTTTCTTTAAGGCAAGGTAGCCGGGGTTATTATATCCACCGCCAACTTCATCCTCTCCGATGTTAGCCGCGTATATAACAGGTTTTGCGGTAAGAAGATGTAATATTGAAAGTGCGTTTGCTTTCGTCTCCTCAGCAGTAAAAGTGCGTGCCGGTTTCCCGTCGGACAGCCAACGTACAAGCTTCTCAAGCTCAGCAGCGTCAGCCTCAAGCGATTTATCGCCCTTTGCTGCTTTTTTTATTCTTTTGAGCGCCCGTTCTACTGTTTCTATATCCGCAAGGCAAAGTTCTATGTTAATTGTATTAATGTCGCGTATCGGATCAACATTGCCCTCGACGTGGATTATCTTGTCGTCACAAAAGCAACGGACAACGTGTATTATTGCGTCGCACTCACGTATGTGAGACAAAAATTTGTTTCCAAGTCCCTCGCCATGGGACGCACCGCGGACAAGACCGGCTATGTCAACAAATTCAATAACAGCGGGCGTGCAAAGCGCGGGATTGTATAGTGAAGCAAGATAGTCAAGCCGTTCGTCCGGAACGGCGACAACGCCTATATTTGGTTCTATTGTACAAAAAGGATAATTTGCTGACTCGGCGCGGGATGATGTAAGCGCACAAAATAGCGTGCTTTTCCCGACATTTGGCAGGCCTACAATTCCGAGTTTCATTCTAATGTGGACCTTTCAACGAAATATGAACGTTTATGTATAAACATTTCACAAAAAACATAATTGGCATATTGCGCCGTCAGATAGTTATTATATAATAAAATAGTATTATTCGCAAGCATAATTTAGTGAATAGATGTCAATATTCACTGTGTATATGCAAATACTTTGCAAAAATAAATATTATGGTTTACAAAGCGGAATTATTATGTTATCATTTAATTAATAAAAATATAAAAATTCCGCCCTTATATAATAAAAAACGTTACGAAAGGGAAAGGACATACCAATGGGAACAAAAATTCTTGTTGTTGACGACGATGTCAATATTTGTGATCTATTACGCTTATATTTTGAAAACGAGGGCTATGAAGTTAAAACAGCAAACGACGGGGTTGAAGGGATCAGCTATTTCAAGATATACGAACCTGATCTTGTACTGCTTGATATAATGCTACCCAAAAAAGACGGCTGGCAGGTCTGTCGTGAGATGCGCGAAATATCAAGCAAACCCGTTATTATGGTAACAGCGAAGGGCGAAGTATTTGACAAGGTACTTGGCCTGGAGCTGGGCGCCGATGACTTTGTTGTTAAGCCCTTTGATATGAAGGAACTGTCTGCACGTGTAAAAGCTGTTCTGCGCCGCTATTCTGCTCATGACTGTACATCAGACGAAGAAGTTATTAAATTCGATAACATTGAAATAAGCCTTCAGAAGTATGAGCTTAAGCTGAAAGGCAAGGCTGTTGACATCCCGCCTAAGGAACTTGAGCTTCTATACTTCTTCGCATCGAATTTTAACCGCGTCTTTACGAGAGACCAGCTTCTTGACAAGGTATGGGGCTTTGATTATCTTGGTGACTCTCGTACTGTTGACGTCCATGTAAAGCGACTGCGTGAAAAACTTGAGGGTGTTTCTGATAAATGGACGCTCAAGACAGTCTGGGGTGTCGGATATAAGTTTGAGGTATTCCAGTAATATATCATTAATACAAAACGGGCGTGCGAGCATATCGCGCGCCCGTTATGAAATGATAGGGGTGCGCGATGTTTCGAAGCGTATTTACAAAATATGTAACTGTATTTATGCTGATTATTATAATCAGCTTTATAATACAGCTTTCTATTATATCATCACTCATCGGCAACTACTCGGATAACGCAAAAAACCTTGAAATAACGCGCGCAGCGCTTGCTTTCAGCAGTTTTATTGAAAAAATGTATAATGACAGTTCAGTTTACAACACATTCGAGAAGTTTTGTGACATGAAACCTGTTACAATGAGCAGCAGCCTTACAATAATGCTTAAATATGCTAATGATATGTCGTTTCTTGTCACAAACACCGATGGAGTTATACTATTCAATAAAGGCGACGGTATTCCACAAGACATTGACAAGAGCATCAGGGTTTCAAGTGGTATAATAAACAAAATTAAAAAAGATAGTTATTATCTATATGTGCCAAGTAAAGATGACCCGATATTCGGTAAGAATCTGCTTGTCTGCGGCGTTGCAATAAAAAAAGACAATGCTGTTGTTGGCGCCTCTTTTGCATGCTCAACAAATGCTGGTCTTGCTGACGCTGTTTTGGATTCGCTTATAAAAACCGTCATAATGTCAAGTCTATGGATAATGCTATCAGCGTTGATTGCTGTTTATTTTTTAAGCGACCGTGTTATCGGCCCGATTAAATCGATGCGGAATGCGGCAAAAAGCTTTGCAGCCGGCAATTTTGATGTGCGCGTGCCTGTTGTAGGACACGATGAGGTAGCAGAGCTTGCTTCCGCCTTTAATAATATGGCAAACTCGCTTGCCCACCTTGAGGAAATGAGGAATACATTCCTTGAGAACGTATCTCACGACCTGCGCACTCCGATGACAACAATATCTGGTTTCATCGACAGCATACTTGACGGTGCCATACCACCGTCACAGGAAAAGTATTACCTTAATATCATCAGCAACGAAGTCAAGCGCTTGTCACGCCTTGTGTCTACGCTTCTTGACATAACTCGTATGCAGGCAGGCGAGCGCAAGTTCACCAAAACCGCCTTTGATATATGCGAGATGGCAAGGCAAATACTCATCTCAATGGAATCTCATATAAACGACAAAAAACTCATAGTTGAGTTTAACTGCGACTATGAAAATATGTACGTCAACGCAGACCGCGACGCTATTCACCAGATTTTTTACAATCTTTGTGATAATGCCGTAAAATTTTCGCGTGAGGGCGGAAAGATTCGCGTGACGATAAAGTCATATGCGCGTAAAACTCATATTTATGTTTATAACGAAGGACAGGGTATCGCTGAAGCAGACCTACCGTTCATATTTGAACGCTTTTATAAAAGCGATAAGAGCCGTGGACTTGACAGAACGGGAGTGGGCCTTGGGCTTTATATTGTGAAATCAATAATTGATGCTCATGGCGAGACTATCGACGTCAATAGCGAGTACGGCAGTTACTGTGAATTCCACTTCACGCTCGAACCAGTATAATAAAAATATATAAAAAACGCTCTGTGATTACATATCACAGAGCGTTTTATTTTTTAAACTTAATGTGTTTTTATGTAACCAACTTCAGCCACGCATCTCAGCACCGCGCTGCGCTTCTTTTCTGAGCTTATCAATTGCTGACGGAATGTCGTGTTCGCTGAATACAGCCGTTCCCATAACTATTACGTTTGCACCGGCCTGTGTTGTCTTTGCGATGTTTTCAAGCCTAACACCGCCATCAATTTCAATTTTAAAATCATAAAGACCACGCCTGTCAGCTTCAGCGCGTAAAGCACGAACATTATCAAGCGTATATGGAATAAGGGATTGTCCGCCGTATCCCGGTTCAACAGTCATTACAAGCACCATATCGATAATATCAAGATATGGGAAAACGGCCTCAATCGGTGTAGCCGGCCGCAGCGAAAGCGAAGGATGAACCCCGCGCGAACGTATTTCATGTATAAGCGGGGCAGGATCTTTCATCGTTTCTATATGAAACGTAAGATAATCCGCACCTGCATCACAAAAACGCGTCGCATATTTCTCAGGATTGCTTATCATTAAATGAACGTCAAGCGGTATGCTGAAGTGATTGACAAGCGATTTGATTACCGGAAATCCAATGCTGATGTTTGGAACAAAGTGCCCGTCCATTACATCAATATGGAGTAAATCAGCACCACCTCTTTGTGCTGCTGCAACTTGTTCACCAAGCATTGTGAAATTCGCGGCAAGAATCGACGGGGAAAGAAATATCATGTTAAAACAACCTCAACGGGCAAAATAATTTTTATAGTGAAATTGTATATTTTTTTATTGTTTTAGACGCAATGTTTTTACTTGGCGGCACGGGAATTGTGAATTTGCACATAAGGGTCTTTTGTCGTCCGGTGTCATGTTGGCTGCGCACCCATATGCTAATATCGGGACCGGAAAACCCGGTCTTTTCTGTTCCAATCCGCGCGGCGTACAGGAGGAAAAGAATATTAAAACAAATGTCGTATGGGATAAAAAACAGCCATGGCGCCGCGCTTTATATACGGCGGGGGAGTGGGGCATAGTGCTAGTCACCGGGCTTCACGCTCCCCGCCGAGCTGATTTATTTGCCTTTTTCACACGTGCAGCTCTTATTACAACAAAGAATGCTTATTAATCTAAATTATAAGCTTTCAATAAGCACACGGCGTGCGCTGCAATTCCAAGCCTGGCGCCTGTAAAACCAAGGCCTTCCTCAGTTGTAGCCTTGATGTTCACATCCTGTGGCGATATTCCTGCGGCGTTCGCTATGGCAGCTCGCATATCGGTGATATAAGGGGCAATTTTTGGCGTCTCAGCAATGATTGTTGCGTCAATATTTACAATTTTATACCCAGCGCTGCTGACAAGGGAAGCCGTGCGCGAAAGAAGTATGGAGCTTGATATATCTTTAAATTCAGCGGAGCTGTCAGGGAAAATAGTTCCTATATCGGGAAGGCTGGCAGCGCCGAGGATAGCGTCTATAATTGCATGAAGCAAAACATCGGCATCGGAGTGACCTGCAAGCCCAGAGTGATCCTTAATGTGTACGCCACCAAGCCATAACGGGCGCCCATCTTCAAACCGGTGCACGTCGTAACCATGACCAACACGAAAACTCATACTTTTTTATTCATATTCCTTCTGTTTTTTGTTTTGCTTTGAGATGATGAGCTGACGAAGCTTGTCCGCTTTTTTGTTTTGCTCCACGACGATACACAAGAAAAGATTTTTCGCCGCTGCTATTTGCCTCTGCGCGTCGGCGCTCTTTTAATATTGCTTCTGCTATCGCGATGTCACAGGGATATGTGATTTTGATGTTGTCACGCCCAATATCAACTAACTTAACCTTAAAACCTATGCGCTCCGCAAGCATAGCATCGTCAGTAGCTGAAAAATCATCTTCCTTTACCGTATAAATAGCGGCTCGGTAAAGGTTTGCATAAAAAACCTGCGGTGTTCCTGCAAGCCATGTGCGACTTCGGTCAGGCGTTTCAGATATAAAACCATTTTTGTCAGCAATTTTTACTGTGTCAAGTGCCGGGGTTGCGACAGCGGCGGCGCGGTGACTGTAAGCTTCACGGCAAACGCGTTCAATTTGTTCAGGCAGTATAAGGCAACGGGCGCCATCGTGGATGGCGACATATGAAATATCAGGTGATGTCGCCTCAAAGCCGCGTAAAGCCGATTCAAACCGTGTTTCGCCACCAGAAACGACGCACTTTACCTTTTTAAAAGCATAGCGCGTGACAAGCTCGCAGCACATAGGCACATCTGGCGCTGAAGCTACGACCACAATTTCATCAATAACTGAGCAGGAATCAAAGGCAAGTATTGTCCGGGCAAGAACAGGCACGCCACATATGCGCGCAAATTGTTTGCCCCCGCCAAAGCGTTCTGCGCGACCGGCAGCAAGTATAACAGCGGCTGTTTTACCGCGTTTAATTATCACTTTATAAAGTATATCCTTAAACAACTGCACACTCCGAGTTTTTATATAAAAAATTAGTATTATTCCGCACATCTTCTTTATAAGTGTATCACAGAAATTGCAATTTGTCATTATTAAAAATAACAGCAATCAATTTTATCTATATTATCACATTTCATAAGGCAACGTGCTCAGTTGTGTTGCATTTTTTTACTTTGAAGTGATATAATTAACATAGGTGCGGTATTACTACCGCACTTAATTTTGGGAACGGACGGTGCAGCTTATTAATGAACAACACTTATGTAATAAATGGATATTCACCAAAAGGGCTTTTCGAGCGTTTTGAGGATATTTGCGCAATCCCTCATGGCTCAGGGAATGAGCGTAAAATAGCAGACTATGTTGTTAAATTTGCGTCTGAGCGGGGACACTACGCTTACCGGGATGCGTCAAATAATGTTCTTGTTCGCCGGAAAGCATCTCCCGGTTACGAGAACAGGCCGCCCGTTTTACTTCAGGGACATCTTGACATGGTATGCGAAAAGACACTGGAGTCAAATCATGATTTTACAAAGGATGGACTTAAGCTCATCGTGCGTAACGGTTATGTCTCCGCCGACGGGACGACGCTTGGTGCGGACGACGGAATTGCCGTAGCGATGATGCTTCAGCTTCTCTCCGATCCTGAGCTTTCTACGCCTGAGCTTGAGTGCCTTTTTACAACAGACGAAGAAGTTGGTATGACAGGAGCCAAAAACTTTGACTATACAAAGCTGCATTCACGCCGTATGATAAATATTGACGCTGGGGCGGAACATGTCGTCGTTTCATGCGCAGGCGGGCAGCGCACCGGTATATATACGTCATTTAAACGTATCCCATACTATGGGGATATACTTGAGCTTACCATTGGTGGCTTGGCCGGTGGCCATTCTGGCATTGACATTGATAAAGGCCGGGGAAACGCTATCCTAATTACAGCCGGAATAATAAAAAAACTGCGTGAAACACTGCCGGCATTCATAATAAAAATGGAGGGCGGGGGCAAGGAAAATGCCATTCCCCGCAACTGCACGACAACGCTTGCCGTCAATGATGCACGCGCAGCGGTAAAAGTAGTGAGCGCCGCCGCGGCGGAAGTAAAAAAGAAGCTTTCAGCAGATGATGCAGGCTTTTATATTGTAGTAAATCCGGGAGAATACTCAGGAAAAGCGCCATCGCCGCAATTAACGGACTCGCTTCTCTCATTTTTATCAAGCATAAAAAATGGCGTAATATCAATGTGCGACGATATTGATTTAGTAAAGACGTCGCAGAATTGTGCTGTCGTAAACATAGATGGCAACCGTTTGCGGATTCGTATTTTGTCTCGGTCTTCAGACAGCAGCGATCTTCTGAAAATTAGGCGTGAGCTCACGGCAACAACAAAAAAATACGGATTCCGCGTGCGTCACAGCTCCGGCTATCCAGGCTGGTTATATGAAAAAGAATCACCCCTACGCGATACCTTTGTTGATGTATATAAGAAAATGTTCGGCAAAAAGCCGCCTATTATCGGCGTACACGCAGGGCTTGAATGTGGTATTATAAAATCGTTTGTACCCGATATGGATATTGTAGCGACAGGGTGCGCGACATATGATGAACATACGCCCGATGAAAGGCTTGATCTTGCCTCGTGCGAGAGAATGTATGCGTTTTTGTCAAAACTCTTAGCACAGCTTTGAAAGCATATGTTATGTGCAGCATATTAACATATGCAGCATATGACATATGATAAAATAGCGGCGATGGGAAACATCCCATCGCCGCATTTTTTTTGCTTTATTTTATAAAATATCCTACACTGGTTTTATTGTCGATGGCGTAGCGTCCGGTGATTTTACGTGTCTTTTCGTTTATTGCGTGTATATGTACTATAACAGACGATGATGTGCAGCCAATGTAAGATGCAATTCTTTCAGCGGGGACAGGAGCGTCACTATAAACACATAAAAACTGTATTATAGCGCCTTCAGTCGGCGTTGGCTTAAACCTGGCTCCGTTGTAAAAGTATTCTTTCAGCTCAGTGTCGACAAGCATTCGTCCACCCCGCAGCTCAACAGTATCAAAGCCAAAGTCACGCGATATTATCGAATGAACAGTGCTTATTGCGTCCTTTTCATCACATAAGACTACAATATCTGCGTATATTCCAAGCGGGGACGGCGCTTCTGCATCCTTCCCGATAATTACAACAATACGCACGCCACTCTTTAGTGAAACGCGGCGGCATATGCATGCATCAGCATACCGACATCCGGGTGTCGCTGGCAGGATAATCAAGTCGACGTTCTCCGATGCTTTTTTTATGTCATCGGGGTTTATTATTGTTGTGAAAATATCAGAGCGTGCAAGCTTTTTATGTACCTGCTTTACAAGGGCAAAATTCGAGCCGGTGATAACAATCCTTGGATATTTCATAACTCAAACGTCACCATGCATCACTATATTTGCTGAAAGTATTTTCATAAGCGTCAATCGGTTGCGTACATATGGAGAGTATATAGCTGATATTTGCTTAAATGAGTCACCTTGCGGGAGGTCTATTTCACCCAAAGTCGTAGGCGCGCCGCAACCCTTTAATACCCGAGTGATTTCGCCGGATGACGGAAGACCGGCTAAAAGCCCCATAACGCGTTCTTCATTTTTGATAAGGCAGTCAGGTCTTATGTTATAAAGAACGGATGAGGTATATTCGTTTTGACCGCCGGGCAAGTTTTCCTTAATTATCCCGTCAGTCAGCTCGCCATAAACGCTGTAAACTTTGTTTTTATTAAATACTCGGGCGACGTCGATATCAACTCGAGGTAAATGCGATTTGCGAAGGGCCTCAAGACGCTTCAGTACAAGGATAGTGGCAAGGCCAACCTTTTCGCCGTGCAAAGCATCTGTCGGTGGATTGGCAACGTGCATTTCCCAGAAGTGAGCCATATGGTGCTCAGCGCCGGAAGCAGGACGCGAATTCCCCATCAGCTGCATCGCAAGGCCAGACAGAATAAGACAGTCTATCACGCGGCGCGGGAAGTCTTTTGAGTTGGCGCCACCCGCCTCAGATGCAGCGCTGTAAACGCCATCAATAGCGCGGCGTATAAGCAAAGCAATCTCAGGGCAGAGGTGTTCACCTATGATCAGATGCGCTATCTCCCAGTCGAAAAGAGCGGTGAATTTACCGATGATATCGCCAACACCGGACGCTGTCAGGCGAGGCGGAGCCTTTGAGTAAACGTCATCATCGGCAAACAAAGCATCCGGCGAGGCTGACGGGTATGTCAGCTTCTGTCCGTGCATCGTCATTGCCGCGACACCGGATACAAAACCATCGACACTTGCCGCCGTCGGGTACGATATAAAAGGGAACCCGTTTTCGTATGCGCAGTATCGCGTTATGTCATGAATACATCCGGAGCCGCAGGCAACGGCAACGGAAACTGAAAGTGAGTTTGATTTTATATATGATGTAAGACGGGCTGTTTCAATTTCATTTGCGCGCGCGTCGGCAACATGCGTGAAAGTGCGGCATCCGAGCGCGTCGGCTATCGGACGCGCATATTTTTCGGTGTTAGCATCGCATACAATGAGCGCGGACGCAGCATCATATCTTTCTTTGATATAATCGATAAGTTTTTGCGTAGCGCCGACGCCGACAACAATATCACTGGTTGAGAGTGAATGTTTTTTGCCGCACGAGCATCCGCTTGTAAGTTTTTTTAAATCTTCCGTCATTATTACATTATTTCTCCTGTTTTTTTATTCTGCCGTCATAATAAGTCGCACTATTTCATATACATTACGTAGAAGATTATCAATCCGGAGGGGTCTTGTATGTTTATCTACGCCGTTCGCGCTAATACTATCAAATTTTTCAGCCTTATAGGGCTTGCCGTGTTGACGATAGCGGCGCTCATAGTCTTCATCCCTAAGGCACAGCAGCCAGCGGGCGGCACAGAGGTTGCACCCGCGGACGTTGAAGTAAGAGAATCAATTAGCTTTGAAAAAGTAAAGACAAATGCAGATCGCATAGCATTTCTGCAAAGCTTTGGTTGGGAAGTTGATCCCGAGCCTGTAGAAGAGGCAAAAGTGACAATTCCTGCCGAGTTTGACCGTGTCTTCGAAAGTTATAATGCAATACAAAAACAGCAGGGACTTGATTTGTCAAAATATAAAAATAGAGATATGACTCGCTACACCTATAAAGTATTAAATTACCCAAATTATGATGGTACGGTCTATGCAAATATACTCGTTTACCGTAACAGGGTTGTAGCTGGAGACATATGCTCGGCAGATGTAAATGGTTTTATCAAAGGACTTTCCGGAAAATAAAAATATAAAAAATAGTCAGTAGAATAATTATATCAGAAAAATGCAAATAATCAACGGCGGTTTGTTTGTATGAGCGTTGATAAATCGTCAAAACGGCGGTATAATTAGTTTCGGAGGACAAATAAGTCCTCCGAAACTTTTTTACATTAGGATATAGCTATATTATAACTTTCAATTACGTCGCGACATGCCTTTTTGACCTTGAACACTTGCTTGGTGAAGAGATTGATGCCCTTGGATACAAGCGCAGGGAAACGATTGACGGGCGCGTCTTTTTTACCGGCGATGAAAACGCCGCCGCAAGATGTAACATCTGGCTTCGACATGCCGAGCGGCTTTACATTGAAGTAGGTTCATGCACAGCGGAGAGCTTTTCAGATCTCTTTGACGGCGTGGCAGCAATGCCTTGGGAGAATTATATAGGTTATGACGATAAATTCCCAGTTCGAGGGCACTCGATAAAGAGCAAGCTGTTTTCCGTGCCCGACTGCCAGAAGATTATAAAAAAATCAATCGCCAACAGGCTGCTTGCCGCTCATCGCGTCGACGTATTAATTGACCCGTCAAGCATTGAAATTGCAAGCGAAAATGTCCGCTGTGCGGGTGTTGGTGGCACTGTGCGCACGTTGTGCGTGATGCGCTGACGATAGAAACCGGTGGGCGGCGCGGCACGATTGCAACAAACCCACCATATGGCGAACGCATATCTACAATTTCAGAGGTAGAGGAGCTATACCGCCGGATGGGCGAACATTTTAGGACACTTGACAGCTGGCAGATATATATTCTCACCTCCCACGAGAACTTTGAGCGCCTTTACGGCGCACGTGCCGACAAAGTGCGCAAACTTTATAACGGCATGATACCATGCTACTTCTATCAGTATTACAAACGTAAGAAATAATATAATTGAATGATTAAAAACAAGCGGGGAGCATTAACGCTCCCCACTGTTTTACTATTAGCTGCTTTTATCTTTATTTTGTTTTTTATGACGGACGATTATGCGCAACAAAGCGCCGCCGTTAAATGGAATGAGCGGGTATAAATACTTGCCCCCACATATTTCGGTTGCAGATAACAACATAATCAGAATAAGAATGTTTCCGATGACAAATCCCCAAATCGAAAACAGCGCTGTTAGTACCAAAAGCGTCATGCGGAAAAATTTGAAGGCATAGCCAAGCTCATAACTTGACTGCGTGAAGTTTGCGATAGCTGTAAAGCCCATATAAAAAATAACCTCAGGTATGAGCCAGCCACTGTCTACGGCAAAGTCACCAATTAAAAGACCGCCGATTATTGAAAGTGAATTCGACATTGTTGATGGCGTTGTCAGTGAGGCAAGTTTCAATGTGTCAAGAGCAAGCTCCGTTATGAAAAGCTGCACAATTATCGGCAGCTTGCCGGTATCCGACGGTATGACAAAGTGAAGCCATTCAGGTAAAATATCTGTATGCATTAAAAATAGATACCAAAGCGGCGTGATAAATATTGTCGATGCGAAGACGACATATCGGATGAGCCGCAGGTATGTCCCTGTAAGCGGCGGGAAGTAATAGTCGTTTGTCTCCTGAAGAAAGTTAAAAATTGATGTCGGAAGCATCATCGCTTCAGGTGACCCGTCGCACAGGACAATAACTCCACCCTCAAGGAGATGAGCGGCAGCGGAATCAGGCCGTTCCGTGAAGCGAACGCGAGGGAAGGGATTATACCAAGTACCGCGCGCAAGACACTCCATAAGGCTCTGGCTGCCCATGGCGAGCGCGTCTGTTTTTACATCGCCTATTTGAGTTATTACATGGTCAACATAACGCTTGTTCGCCGTGCCTTCTATATACGCAACAACAACATCTGTCTGTGATTTTTCGCCAACGCTGATGTACTTCATTGTCAGAGCCGTGTCGCGTATTCGCCGGCGTACAAGTGCCGTGTTGAATATTAACGTTTCGACAAAGCCATCTCGAGCGCCGCGTATGACGCGGTCATTTTCAGGGTCCTGCGTTTCCCTTGAAGGGTATGAACGCAGATCGATTACGGCAGCTTCAGAACCAAAGCCCTCTGCAAGCATCGCGCAGCATCCGGCCAAAACATTTTTTATAATTTCATTGACATTAGATGATATTTCGACTTCAACATCGGGCAACTTTTCATCGGCAAACCTCTTAGCAGCGCCGGGTAGCCCGTCGCCAAAACCGTTTGCTTCTGTCAAGTATATTAAAAGCTTCTGTAACGATGACGCTTTGATAAATCCGTCTATATAATAAAGAACGGCACGCTTGCCCGAAACTACAAGCTCGCGTTTTATTATATCAAAATTATCGTTAACGCGAAGCGTGTTATCAAACGTACTTACATCGTTATCAAGAAATCCATTAAGTCTCTGCATGAAAAACTCCCCCACTTTATACGCAGTTATTTTACCGCGCATATGGGGGAGTTATTCTTTTTTTAGTGCTAACTCTATGAATTACTTAATTATATCAGATATAATATCGGCTACATTGTCTACACGGTCAGCAAGAAACCACGTTGTATATTGTAATGCCGGATCACGGTAGCCGTAGTTGATATATACGACATAATCGGGGTGTGTAACTGTGAAGTCGGAGATAAAAGAAGAGTATCCAACAGATGCACATGAAGCGAGAATTTTTACAATATTACCTTTATCAATTATCGTTACCTTATTGCCGTTTGTTCTGTTGACAATGATAATTTTGCCTATGTCATCTGACAGCTTGCTTAAATACTCATCAAGCGATGAACCGAGGAATTCTTTAATATTTATGAAGTCTATTCTGTCATCACCATGACCATGCCTGCCGCCAATTTTTGAATGAACATTTTCATACGGTATTATCGACAGTACATTATCGACATCATCAAAGTATAGCGGCATAGTATTGCTTCTGTATAGATATGGGCTTGTGTCGTACTTATCGGAAACTACTCTATAATAAATATTTCCGATGCTGACTTTATTGAAATATCCGCTGCCACCGACATTAAATGCACCGTATAACTCAATTGGCTTAGAACTTTTGTAATTGCCATATTCATCATAGTATCCTTTATGCAAAATGTAAGACAGGTATATGCTCGTCAAATAATGCCCTTTTTCATCATCAATATATTCATTATTATGTTGTGAGGGCCCAAATTTAGCGAGCATATTCTCCGTAGCAACGGCACAAATGTTCAATTCTTCAACTTCAGTGTTTGGTGGAATATACTGCAAAGCAAAGTCTTCAGATGAATGTATTAACCCAAATATTTCACTGAAATAAGAATAATCAATGCCATAATAAGCATACGTCATCTTTATGCCTGCTGCGCTAATATATGTCACTTCCGTGGACACCGTGCGTACAGCTTCGGCAAATTTAACTTCACTTACATTGGCGCTGTAAAGTAAACCTTTATCGACACTGCTGACACTATAGCTGCTCGGCGTAGCCTTTCCGTCTTTTAAGTCTTTGTTAATCTCCTTCATATGATCGCGGATTTTCTTAATGGTTTCTTTGTCGTCAATTGTAAACAACCTACTATCAGCTAAAATTTGAATTTCGCTGGCTTGCGGAACAGCATAGTCGATAAAGTTCAGAGCTCCTGCGCTGATAGAAATATAGATTGTAATAAACAAAACAAAGTATATTATAAGACCTTTGAATCCGACAAACATTGCCTTTGCTGTGCGGTTGAAAACAGTGTTGATAAGCATAAATGACAGCAGCGCACCGGCAGTAAATCCAAAATAAAGCCAACCACTGGAACCGATCTCATCAAATATGAAGCCGAAAATATACGTTGCAGGGAAGAGAAGAGTGTATTTTATAAACGATGCAACGCGCGGGAATATTATTGGTGTTCCTGACCGCTCGCTTTTGCGAATTTTATAGATAAAATATGCCCCGATAAATAGTGCGAATATAATTATCAAATCAAGGATGAAATATGATATCCGATATTCTTTACCTGTACCGTTTAAGCCGAATTCAATGGCGCGAATTGCTCGTACGAAAGGTGTAAGCCAAGCGTATATGTTGATACTTGATAAGCTGTCGGTGTTGAAATAGTTAAACACATCATCCAATATAAGTGTTATACATCCGTATATGGCCGCTGGTATTCCGACTAAATATCCTGTCATGAGGAATTGGATGGATGTAAGCCCGGTAAGCATTCCGGCAAAAAACGTCATTGAGAGAAAAACGAAGAAATAGAAGACGCAAGCGCCAAAGCCGCTGATTAAAAGCGAAAACATTTCAAGTTTTAAATAGCCGGCTGAAGCTGTTACAATAATTAGGAGTATCTCATTTACAACAGCAGCCAAAACAAACGATACAATTGAGGCGGCAAGAGCGGATGTGTAGTGCGAAAGCCTTGTTTCAGGTAAGCTGTGGTAAAAGTTTATGCTGACACGAGATTGTAAGTAGCGCAGAGCATAACATCCTGCAAAAACAGCGCTAAATATGCTTGTGAACATAAATATGCTGTTAATTGTAGGAATGAAAGAATTATAATAATCATAAAAAGATAACGGATTTGAATTAGATGAAATCGAAATCGCAGCCGGCACAGGCATTGTGAAGAAAAATAAAATAAAGAATAAAAGCCCGGCAGGCCACATCCGCATTATTGTAAACGAAACATATGAAATGCTCACTCCGCGCGAACTCATTTTGTCAGAAAATGACGTTTTTAAAGTCATAACCTTTTTCCTCCATTTCCGAAATGAAGATCTCCTCGAGTGTCAGCGGTATATTTTCATAATACACTGGCTCAAGAGGAAGTATTACGGCGTTTATCTCCTCTAGTGTGCCCCGGCAGACAATCGTGTGCATTCTGCCGCGTGATGTGTGTTCAAGAATATTAAGCGGAGAAAGAGCATCAATGGATGTTTCCTCACGCAGGACGAGCTGCAGCTTGTGTATGTTTAGCTTCATATCGTCAAGCTCACGGTCAAAGAGGATTCCGCCCTGATGCAAAAGCCCGACATGGTCACATATATCCTCAAGCTCACGCAGGTTGTGCGATGCAATGACCGGCGTCATTTTGCGCTCTGCAACCTCCTCGGCAATGAGACGTTTTACAAGCTGACGAACGACAGGGTCAAGACCATCGAAAGTCTCATCTAAAAACATATATTTCGGCTGCAAAGAAAGTCCAAGCAAAATTGACGCCTGTTTTGTCATCCCTCTTGAAAACGTTGAAATTTTACGGTTCGGGTCAAGCCCAAAAATGCCTGTTAGCTTTTTGAAACGCTCTATATCAAAGCTGCGGTAGATGCTTTTGTAAAACAGCGCCATGTCATTCATCGTGGAGTGCGGTAAAAAGAACAGCTCATCTGAGAGATATACGATATTTTGCTTTAGCTTGCTGTTTTCGTAAACATTAGCTCCGTCTATCTCAACATAACCGCTGTCTGCAAGGAAAACTCCACACATAATTCGGAGAAGGGTGGATTTACCACTGCCATTTGAGCCAATCAGACCATAAATCGAACCAGCATTAATCTCAGCAGACACACCGTCAAGCGCCCTGATAGCACCGAACGTTTTTGTCACGTCTTTTATGCGGATCATTTTTCATTCCCCCCATACATCTTCGATTATCTTTATTGCGCGTTCGCGTTCTATCCCAGCCTCTTTTGCAGCACGAGCTGATTCGCTCAGAGCTGCAGCTGCTGATTCAAGCCGTTCAGTCAGGAGAGCCGATATGTCTGTTGTGACGAAGCTGCCTCTGCCCGGTATTGAAATAATCACACCGCGACGTTCTAACTCGACATATGCCTTTTGTATTGTGTTCGGGTTGATTCCAAGCTCGGCCGCCATCGCCCTGACGCTCGGCATCGCTTCACCTAACGGAAGCAGTCCGCGCAGAACGAGATCCGTCACGTTGTCCGTCAGCTGTTCCCATATAGGCTTACGGTTTTTATAATCAACGCTAAAAATACTCATTCCCGTATTCCTTTCATAAACTGTACTATTACAGATAGTACAGTTATATTATATAGCGTCTATTTGCCGCTGTCAACAGGGAAAAGCAAAAATTATGCCCGTTTTTCTTATTTTATAAAAAGGGGTTGAAAATACACGTGTTATAATATAAAATATAGTTCAGTTAGTATGTAAAAATAACCGGAATGGGAGATATTTCATGACCGTACTTCTTGATGAAGCTGTAACTACCAATGCGTCAAGTTCTTATATAACAATCGGCATGCTTGTAATCATGCTGGTATTCTTCTATTTCTTCCTCATCAGACCCCAGAAGAAACAGGAGAAACAATTAGCTGAAATGCGCAATAACCTGCAGGTCGGCGACGAAATAACGACGATCGGCGGGATTATAGGCAAGGTAGTCAGCATAAAAGAAGAAACCTGCATGATTGAAACAGGTAAAGAAAAAACAAAGATACGCATTTTAAAATCAGCAGTTAGAAACGTTGATGTAAAGGCTGAAGACGCGGAACCGTAAGCATTTTTCGCTCATAATTGTGCATGTCCCGGAATATTAATGTATAAAAAAGTATTTCGGGAGTGTGAATTGACAATGGATAAATATCAACCCGGGGCAAGTGACAGCAGAGGCTTCGGTGCTATGATGCTTGCGGCCTTAAAGGGAGTCGCTCTTGCCGTAGGAATAGCAGCAGCCTTGCTATTGATAATCAGCTTTGCCCTTTATTCGACAGGCGACCCGAACCGTTTTGTCGTGCCATCCGCTTTAGTTGTACTTGCTCTTTCTGGTGTGGCAGCGGGATATTTCGGATCGCACTTCGGAGGTAATGTCCTCTCGGGGCTCATTTCTGGTGTTATCTTAATGCTTCTGACGTGGATGCTGTCCTGGATTGCGGGTGAGGACATCTCTTATGGCGCAGCTTTACCGGATCCGTATTCCGTACTCGCACGGTTAGGAATTGTTGTCGCTGCGCTACCGGGCGCACTCATTGCATCGCGCACACGTAATCGTACACCAAAAATTGCGGGCGCACCAAAAATAAAAAAGATGAAGATAAAAAAATACCGGTGATATCCGTTTAACTGAAAGGAATAATTGATATGAAACACGTAAAAACACTAAATACTAAGACATATGCTTCCCGCGCCATCGGTTCTGGCTGCGGTGAATGCCAGGCTTCCTGCCAGTCGGCTTGCAAGACATCCTGCACTGTTGGAAACCAGCGCTGTGAGCGTCGTGTTGATGAAAACACGACGAAGAAAAATCAAAACACCGGCAAGTAATAAAAAGAGAGTTCTGGGCAGGGCGGAGACTGATGTCCCCGCCCATATTCTACTTTTCTAAAGAACAGGATTATAAGAAAGATGGTACATACATTCAGACGGCTTGGGAGCAATATTGCAGTCGATACAGAAAGCGGGGCCGTTCATGTCCTATCACCCGTCGCATATAAAATGCTCTCATACATAAAACCTCCGCTTACACAAGATATGCCCGTTTCGCTTCGTTATAGTTTGGCTAAATATGATAGCAGTGGCGTTGAGGAAGCATATGAGGAGCTATATTCGCTCTACGAGCGTGGCGAGCTGTTTTCAGACGCAATACCACTTGGCGATATAAGCAAGGCCTTATCAACACGCATAAAATCAATGTGCCTTCATGTATCGCATGACTGCAACATGCGCTGCCGGTACTGCTTCGCTGACTGTGGCGGCTATGTCCGCGAGCGGACGCTTATGAGCCAAAAGACAGGGAAGCGTGCACTTGATTTTCTCATAGAAAAAAGCGGTGGCGTGCGCAATCTTGAAGTTGATTTCTTTGGCGGCGAGCCTCTCCTAAACTTTGACGTCGTGCGTGAGATAACGCGCTACGGCCGCGAGCTTGAAGCGAAGCACGGTAAAAACATACGCTTTACCTTGACAACAAACGGTTCGCTTCTTGACGACGAGTCGATAGATTTTATAAATGCTGAAATGTCAAACGTTGTTTTATCAATAGACGGCCGCCAACAGGTAAATGACTACATGCGGCCGTTTGAGGACGGCTCAGGCAGTTATGAAACTATCATTCCGAAGTATAAAAAGCTCGTCGAGCGGCGTGGAGACGGCGAATATTACGTTCGCGGAACATTTACTCGCCGTAACCTTGACTTTGCCACCGATGTTCTTCATCTTGTCGACTTAGGCTTCAGTGCGGTTTCGGTTGAGCCGGTTGTGCTGCCCCAAGAAAGCGAATACTCCATCCGCAAGGAAGACCTTCCCGTCATAATCGCCGAGTATGAAAAGCTTGCTCTTGAATACATTGCCCGTGCAAAGGCCGGGCGCCCGTTCACTTTTTTTCATTTCATAATTGACCTTGATGGCGGGCCTTGCGCTATTAAACGTGCGAAGGGCTGCGGCTCTGGCTGTGAATACGTGGCTGTGACGCCGGATGGCTCCATCTACCCGTGCCATCAATTCGCAGGCGAAGAAAAATTCAAGATAGGCAATATATTCGACGGTGTAATTGATGAGAACATAAGAAATACCTTCGCACACTGTAATCTCATTGAAAATCCCACCTGTGCTGACTGCTGGGCAAAGTACTATTGCGGCGGCGGATGTGCGGCAAACAACTTCCACATGGAAGGCGACATAATGAAGCCATACAGCATAGCATGTGAGCTTGAGCGGGCACGCGTGGAGTTTGCGCTTGCAATCAAAGCAGCGCTTGCTAAATAAAAAGCATAAGTTATGTTAAAAAAACGGCAGGGAAAACCTGCCGTTTTCGTTGTTATGTATAAAAATCTCTTTTGTATTGCGTGCTGGGGTTAAAATTATTAACAAATAGCAGATTGCTAAAATAGTTGATACATAGTATAATATATGATAAGTATTTTTTAGCAACTACAGCTATATAAACACTATATATAAAACTAATAAATGTTAAAAATTTTATATGAGCAATGGAGGCAAGAGCCGTACAGCGGCTCGCAAAAATGGAGTTATTTAATAAAATTTTCGGAACGTACAGCGAACGTCAGATAAAAAAAATAATACCTACAGTTAATAAAATTGAAGCGCTTGCACCCGTATATAAAAATATGAGCGACGCTGAAATGGCGGCAGTCACGCCAAAGCTAAAAGAACGTATTAAAGCAGGCGAAACACTTGACGATATACTGCCGGACGCTTACGCTCTTTTGCGTGAGGCATGTGATCGTGTCCTTGGTAAGCGTCCTTTCCGCGTCCAGCTTATGTGCGGCATACTTCTTCACCAGAGCAGAATAGCCGAAATGAAAACTGGTGAAGGAAAGACACTTGTCGCCGCAATGCCCTCATACTTACACGCCCTGACGGGTAAAGGTGTACACGTCGTCACCGTTAACGAATACCTTGCCCGCCTGGGAGCCGATGAAATAGGGCGTGTCCATGAATTTCTCGGCCTTACTACTGGTCTTATCGTCCACGGTCAATCGACAAAAGAAAAACAGGCTGCATATGCCTGTGACATTACCTACGGTACGAACAATGAGTTCGGATTTGACTATCTGCGTGACAATATGGTTCTTTACAAAGAGCAGATGGTTCAGCGCGGACATCACTTTGCAATCGTAGACGAGGTTGACTCGATTCTGATTGACGAAGCAAGAACGCCTCTTATAATATCTGGAGAAGGCGACGAGTCAACTGACCTATATAAAAAAGCGGACGAGTTTGTGCGCACGCTTTCAAAATATGTCATCAAAGAAACTGATAGCAAAGAACTTACAGATGACATACCGCAGGATTACATTGTCGATGAAAAGGCGCGCACAGCAACACTTACAGCAAACGGTATACGCAAGGCAGAAAAATTCTTAGGCCTTGAAAACTTTGCCGATGAACAAAACTCCGAGATTGTTCATCATATATATCAGGCTCTCCGCGCACACGGCATAATGAAAAGAGACGTCGATTATATCGTTCACAACAACGGAATTATGATAATCGACGCATTTACCGGACGTATGATGCCGGGGCGCCGCTATTCGGATGGACTCCATCAGGCTATCGAGGCAAAGGAAAACGTCGAGATCAGAAAAGAGAATAAGACGCTTGCAACGATAACATTCCAAAATTACTTCCGAATGTACGAAAAGCTATCAGGCATGACAGGAACGGCTCTTTCGGAAGAAAACGAATTCCGCGAAATATATTATCTTGACGTCGTAGAGGTACCGACAAATAAGCCGATGATACGTATCGACAATAACGACGTCGTCTACAAGACTGCAAAGGCGAAAGAAAATGCTATTATAGAGCAGATTAAAGCATGCCATGCAAAAGGTCAGCCTGTTCTTGTCGGCACAGTATCCATTGAGAAATCAGAGCTTTTATCAAGAAGACTTAGGGGCGCCGGAATCAAACATACGGTTTTAAATGCAAAATACCATGATCGCGAGGCTGAAATTATCGCACAAGCCGGTAAACTTGGCGCCGTTACAATTTCAACAAATATGGCCGGGCGCGGTACGGATATTATGCTTGGAGGTAACGCCGAATACCTTGCCAAAGCCGAGATGCGCCGCCTTGGATACGATGAACTTGTTATCGCTCAGGCGACAGGATATTCACAGTCCGTCCCTGAGGAGGTTTTTGCTGCACGTCAAGTCTACAGAGAACTCTACAAAAAGTATCAACAGGAGATAGCACCTGAAGCTGAAAAGGTAAAGGCTGCTGGCGGTCTTTTCGTAATCGGTACGGAGAGGCATGAGAGCCGTCGCATAGACAACCAGCTTCGCGGACGCGCCGGACGTCAGGGCGACCCGGGTGAGTCACGGTTTTATATATCACTTGAGGACGACCTTATACGTCTTTTTGGCGGAGATAAGCTTTTTAATTTAGTCGACCGCTTAAACCTGCCCGATGATATGCCGATAAACTCATCAATTCTCACAAAATCTATCGAATCAGCTCAAAAGCGTATTGAAAGCCTCAACTTTGAGCGGCGTAAAAACGTCCTTGAATACGACGATGTGATGAACCAGCAGCGCACTATTATCTACAAACAGCGTTACGAGGTTCTTGAAGGCGCCGACCTGAGCGAAAAGATAAAGAAGATGATACGCGAAACGATAGCTGAGGCTGTTGAGTTTCACACAGCGGCAGAGGATCCGTCCGATTGGGATCTGTCCAGCCTGCGTGACGCATATCTTGGAGTTCTCTGCACAAAAAACGATTTTAAATATTCAGAAGAAGAATTAAAGAAGATAAAGCGCGAGGACATTGTAAAAGTACTAACGGAACGTGCTGAGCGCATTTACCACGAAAAAGAAGAGAAGTATGGCGCAGAGTGGATGCGCAATGTCGAGCGCAACCTGCTGCTTCGCAATGTCGACCGTCACTGGATGGAGCATCTTGAAGCAATGGAAGAATTGCGCGACAGCATACGCCTTCAGGCGTACGCGCAGCGCAATCCTATCACCGAATATAGAATTACGGGCGCTGAGCTTTTCAATGAAATGACAAGACAAATACGCAACGACACAGTACGTATGATCTTATCCGCTATACCGCGTGAGGAATATGAGAAACGCCGTCAGATAGCCCGCATTACATCGGCCGGTTTTGCTTCAACTCAAAAGACAGGCCCGGTAAACGTACCTGTTGTGATGAACAGCGCACGTCCCGCCCCCGCACAGCAGCAGAAGGTTAAACAAATGCCTGTGCGTAAAACTGCTGCGCAGAAAATCGGGCGCAATGATCCTTGCCCGTGCGGCAGCGGTAAAAAGTATAAAAACTGCTGTGGTTTCATACAAAGGGAAGTACAGTAGGTTAGTTTGTGCTCTTACGGTATACGGAGGCTGTGATGGGACTCGGACTTTTATTCCTTGGCTATGTAATATACACGCTATTCACATTTGCGCCTTCCTTTTTTATAACCGATCTTGTCGGTTGCTTTCTGATGGTTGAAGCGCACATAAGACTTTTGCCGTACGGTCGCCGCTTCCGCTATTCATCTGCCGCACTTTACGTACTATTCTTCCATGCTGTGGTGCAGGGTGCTTATTATACACTGACAATGCTTAGCATAATAAAAACAATCGTTTGGGTTGATGATTTCGTTTTACTCCTTCGTCATGCTTTGCTGTTTGTGTACACCATATCTCTCCTTATGGCGCTTCGCGAGCTATCGCTCTCTGTTGGTGATACAAAGCTTGCTGGGAAAGCAAAGAGAAACATCTACCTTTTTGTAATTAGTTATGTTTTAATCATATCGCTTTCTTTAGATTATCCTTGGCTTGATTCGTATAAAGCCGCATTCTCCGCTTTTGCTCTTCTTTTTAGGTTAGTATGTGCCATACTGATAAGCGCGTATATATACAGCTGCTTTATGTGGATTTGTCCTGCCTCAGAACACGATATGAAGCCAAAAGAATCAAAGCTTGCCGCTATCTTTAGAACAAAGAGCCACAATAGCGGCAAAAGCGTAAACACAAGCGTAAATACAAATAAAAGTGCCGGCGCCGAAAGTTCAAATGCAAATGTCAATACAGATGTAGACACCGAATAAAAGCGCTCCGAAAAAATAAGGAGGGAACCCGTATGATGTTTATTCTTGCCGCTGTTGCAACGGTTACCTTTTTCAACCCGAATATTTCAATCATTGATATATTCCCGGACGTTATTGGCTGTCTTATCATGGTAAGCCTACTAAAAAAGCCAGCTGATTTAGCATCGCGTGCAGCAGACGCCCGCTCAATGTTCATTAAGCTGTCATTTGTGATGGCGGCGAAAACTGCCATCATGATTTTAGTAAAGGGCGACGACAAGGTAATGCTGCTTGTATTTTCGCTATGTTTTGGCATTGCTGAGGCGTTAATGTATTATAATGCATTCTCCAGATTAATAGACGGGTACAGTTATCTTGCTCAGCGTTTTGACGAACCCGCAGCGTTTGCATTTCCTTCAAGCAAGGAACTTGAAAAATATAACCGTAAAAAAGCGCGTTATGATGCGCTGTGCGCAAAAAAGATTGAACGTTTTAATGAAAATGAAGCGCACCGCCGCGAAGGATTTGCATCACGTAAGCCGGGTGCTCCGCTGCCGCCGCCGAGAGAGTTTCGCTCACCGAAACCTCCCCGTGCGCCTATTGATGGCGCTACAAAGCTAAGTCGCGTAACCCGCGTGTTTTTCATTATAAGAGCGGCAGCTACCATACTTCCTGAGATGTCTGTCCTCTCATCTTATGAATATTCGGGTGATGTCAAATCAGGGCTTAACTTTAACATCGCAGAATTCCGCGGTCTTCTCCTTGGTTTTGGATGTATTATCTCTCTTGTCGCCGGCATTATATGGCTGAAAACTGCCCTCCGTTATTTCAAGGCAATATTCAAAAACAGCTCTTTCACTTCGAAATTATCAGCGGCATACGATGAAATGAGAACCACTCGCGGCGGAATATACGTTTTTCGCCGCCTGAGATTTTCGCTATTGCTCCTTGGCATCGGATGTGTGCTGTCCATTAATTTTGCCATTAATAATATTGACATTGTACCAAACTTTATATCTCCGCTGTTTTTTATCGCTTTCTTTATTATTGCGAAAAATGAGCTTGGAAGCCCGAAAAAAGGCATCATAGTAGCTTCCATTTCAACAGCCATCTCTCTTGCGCAGTGGATTTATATGTTTGTATTCACAAACAAACATGACATTGCGCGTGCACTGATGGAGCCGAAGGTTTATCCGTACTATATTATTGCATGTGTTATAACGGTTATTGATTCTGCTTTCTTTATATATATTCTTTACTACACAACGAAGCGTCTTTTAATTTTGGCTGAACACCATACGGGTACATTAGAGCTGAGTCTTGCTGAAACAGTGGCACGATTCAAGCGCGGATGCCGCCGGTTCTTTGATTTTGGTGTGTTTACTGCTCTTATGTCAACACTGTATGTCATTTTCTGCGGCATAACAAAGGAAGCTGTGACGCAGGTAGACGGCGTAAAGTATGTTATCTACATCCCTGTGTTTGAAAGCGTCGGTATGGTGACATTTGGCATATCAATTCTATTTGCTATTTATTCTGCAAAATTGTTTGCTGATTTATCTGACAGTATAAAGCTGCGGTACGAGCTTTAAGGTTCGTACTCATGCTTTGTATAGATATTTAATTTAAGGGAGGTGGTCTTGGGGATTTAGCATAGACGATATAGATATAATTATAAAGAATCATTGAAAGTGAGGTGTTGGTAGCACAAAACAAAAAAGAATATAAAAGCGCCGGCTCCGCTCTTTTTTTGCGGAGGACGAGGACGGGATTTATCGAAATATTCGGCGGATGATCCCGCGGCGGCACGAAAATATAAGCAAATACATTAATTTTTCTTTATGCAGGCGTGCTGTCGACAGGGTGCGTACAAACAGTCGGGCAACCGGCGAACAAAAACGCGTCTAATATCAAATATAATGATTATAGGAGTTAATTTTATTTATATATGTGTGGAATAGTTGGCTATATAGGCGAGCGGGACGCTAAAAAAGTTCTGCTCGATGGGCTTTTGCGCCTTGAATACAAAGGTTATGACTCAGCAGGAATAGCACTTCGCACCGAAAATGGAATTGAAATAACTAAGACAAAGGGAAGGATATCCGATCTTGAGCGCATAATCGGCAACAGCCGTATAAAAAGCAGGTGTGGCATTGGACACATAAGATGGGCAACGCATGGCGAGCCCTCACAGCGCAATTCACACCCGCATATGAGCGCTGATGGGCGCGTTACGCTTGCTCACAATGGTATAATTGAAAATTACATACCGCTTAAGCTGATGCTTGAGTCAGAGGGAGTCGTTTTCAAATCCGAAACAGATACTGAGGTTGCCGTTAATCTTATCGCTAAGTATTATAAATCGGATCCGCTTGAAGCCATTCATAAAGCAATGCGCGATATTCGCGGCTCATTTGCCTTAGCTATTATGTTTGAAGGATTCCCAGACGAGCTTTACGCCGTAAAAAAAGGCAATCCGCTTATTATCGGCATTGGAAACGGCAGTCATGAGAACTTTATAGCATCAGACATTCCCGCAATATTAAAATGGACACGTGATTACATAGTTTTAGGTGAGCTTGAGGTAGCAAAAGTTACTCGTTACGGCGTTGATATTACTGATAAGCATGGTATGCCTGTTGAGCCGCGGCGCGAGCACGTTATGTGGAATTATGATGCCGCCGAAAAGAGCGGGTATCCGCATTTCATGCTTAAAGAAATATTCGAGCAGCCCACCGTTTTACGAAAAACGATATGTCCTCGCATAAAAGACAACGGCATTGCGACATTTGAGGATGAAGGGCTTACAGATGAAATGCTGCGCAACATAGGTCGCATATACATAGCAGCGTGCGGCAGCGCTCTTCACTCCGGAATAATCGGACGCACATTTATTGAGCGTCTTGCCGGTATTCCAGCGGAGTATGAGGTTGCATCTGAATTCCGTTACCGTAACCCTATACTTTATCCTGACGATCTTGTCGTCATAATATCACAGTCAGGCGAAACAGCCGACAGTCTGGCAGCTCTGCGCCTTGCAAAGTCGAAGGGGCTGCGCACGGTTGCCATCGTCAACGTCGTTGGTTCATCGATTGCGCGTGATGCTGATGTCGCACTTTACATGAATGTCGGCCCTGAGATAGCTGTCGCTACGACGAAAGCATTTTCAGCGCAAGTAGCAATGCTCTTAATCTTGGCAATTCACACTGCAAAGGCAAAGGGCATGCAAACAACCGAAAAACTGAAAGAACTCAGCACAGAGCTTTCGCATCTTCCCAAGCTTATTGAGCAGCTTTTGCCGCTTTACGAGTCAACGAAGCAGCTTGCCGGCCATCTTGCGCAGCGCGACCACATGTTCTTTATAGGGCGCGGACTTGACTATGCCGCATGTTACGAAGGCTCACTGAAGCTCAAAGAAATCTCGTATATACATAGTGAAGCATACGCGGCAGGTGAGCTGAAGCACGGTACAATATCACTTATCGAACCTGAAACACCTGTTATCGCCATAGCTACACAGAAAGAAATATTTGAGAAAACAGTGAGCAACATCAAGCAAGTTAAATCGCGCGGTGCATTTGTCGTTCTCATTACGAGCAAGGGAATGTACGACGCAAACGGTGACTCATATGCCGATTATGTCATTGAGGTGCCGGAATGCAACGAGCTGCTCCTGCCGTCGCTTGTCGTTGTAGCGTGCCAGATTATCTCATATAATGTCGCTGCCGTAATGGGATACGATATAGATAAGCCGCGCAATCTTGCAAAGTCTGTTACGGTTGAGTAAAACGGAGTAAGGCTATACCAGCATATTTAGATCCTGTCCATCTGATATCACTGTGTAATAAATTGTAATTATTTTCACCAAATCCCGTAGTTGATGAATAATCTTCATTTATTACGGGATTTTTGTCCATACTAAAATGTTGCAATCAAAAAAACCCCCGAAACTTTTCAGGCTTCGGGGGTTTTTTTATTTCTTATTTAGACTTTGTTTATCTTAAAGTACGTGTGATACGGGAAGTGGTGAGCCGTGTACATCGGCACGAACTGAAGCCCACAGCCAATAAGGTAGAATGAGCCGGCCTCACGGTTTATGACCGGACGGAATGCATCCGCTTCGTTCTCAGGCACGTCAAGGGTGATAAACTCGGTGCTTGAGTTTTTCGCTACCATAACAAAGGGTCCATATTTAAATGCTGCGACAGGCGAGCCATCAAGTTTGTCGGGTGTGTACTCAAGGCTTATCTTATACTCGCAGGTATAAGACAGAGTGATGTCAACACCGCCCTTATGACGACATACAAGGAATTTGCCATCATCAGATACACACATATCACCACAGTCACAGCTGTATCTTCCGCTTCCTTCTTTAATCCATTTGGGAAGCCTTAGCTTAACTATATATTCTGTGTCACCGCTGAGCGTGAGCTTCAGATCCGGGAAGGGGAAAGCTGAGTCAAGGGTAATTTTAATGCCGCGCTCTGGCATGTCAAGGCACGATGAAATGTAAAGATTCACGTATACTGTCGGTATGCCGCCTTCACCTTCTGTTATGAAATATGTGGCGTCCTGATACTTAACATGGTTTTCCATGCCGGTACCGTGACAGCAGGTGAATGAATGGAAGTCGTCGCTATAATGCTTCTGCGCGCCCGGGCCAATTGGCAGCATATATGTAACACCGTTGTGCATATGCGGTCTTACACGCGGATTCTGTGACGCAAGAATCTGGTTTATAAGCGCACGCTCGTAATATTCCATGTACTTTGTTTCATCTGGCTCATAAGCGTAAAGCTCACGTGCAAGCTTGAGCAAATTATAAGCGCAGCAGGTCTCGCAGTTGCGGTCACTTTCAATGTTGATGGCAAGTTCATCCGGCATACGGAATATCTCCCCGCGTCCGACGCCGCCAATAGCGTACATATGGTGCTGCGTAACTATATCAAAGAAGAATTTCGCTATATTGTGGTAATACTCATCGCCCGTTGCGCGATACTCAGCCATAGCACCGACAATCTGGGGTATGTGCTGGTTTGCGTGCAAATTTTTGATTGTATCTTCGCCCTGCGAGAGGCCAGGGAAGACGTTTTCATTATCAAACATCTTCGCAGCCTCAAGGTATTTCTCGTTGCCTGTAATAGTATAAAGCGTTGCAAGCGATTCATTCATTCCGCCGTATTCTCCGGCAATGTACATAGACCACATTTTCTTGCGGTGCTCAGGCGTAAGGACGGAAAGACGCCCGTAAACCCAGTTGCCTATGCCTTCAGCTACTTGAAGTGCAGTTTCGCTTTTAGCTCTTATGTAGCACTCAAGAAGACCGGCGATTATTTTATGGAGTGTATAATAAGGGGCCCATATTATCGCGTATTTTGTAAACTGTTCAAGCAGAGCAAACTGGTCGGGCGAATATGCACTTATATAACCTTCGCCCCATACGGAGGGGTCACGGCTCCACTTTTCTTGCGCGGCATCGTCAGGTGTGCAGGCAGTCTTAAAATCAGCAGGATTGCCTTTGCACATACTCTGAAGCGTGTAGAGTTCGGACACTATGTTTTCAAGCTTTTCACGGAATGCCTCGTCACCTGTTGATGAATATGCAAGCGCAAGGGCCGATAGGAAGTGCCCAAGTGAATGCCCACGCAACAGCCCACGAGGATCTTCCCAGCCTCCCGGACGTCTTGCGCCGCGTGTTGATACGCCAAAGGTTTCCCTGAAGCTGTAAAGCATCGTGTCGGCAGGTAAAAGCTTGAGATAATTAAGAGTCCTGCCCATGTTGGCGGCGAATGCGCTTTTTTCAGTAAGATGTGCTTTGTCAAGTGGAGCATAAAAGCCCGCTGCAGTTTTTACCATTGATATCACTCCTATTTCTCGATATTAACATGAAATGTTTTCATCATTATACCATAAGAAGCCATGAGGGTAAAGACATAATTAATACAAAATTTTATAACTAATTTAAATTGTACCCAGTAAGAATGCAAAATAAATTTTTCGAAGTTTTCATATTGACAACCACAGTGAAATATATTATACTAATTAAGCTCTGTTAGTGAAGGGCATCATAAAAGGGGGCCATTAGCTCAGTTGGTCAGAGCTACCGGCTCATAACCGGTTGGTCCGGGGTTCGAGTCCCTGAAGGCCCACCAAAAAAGCACCCGAAAAGGGTGCTTTTTTCTATTGTATTCACCTTGTTTTAATAACCGCATGCTTAGTGTATAAACAGACCCTCATTATCGAATGTAATCCGCTTACATATATATAGCGTTTTAGCTGATTGTTTTCGGACACCTGTTTACAAACTTTGTTATACAGTTTTCATCATTCCTTATCAATATCGAATAAATATACATTATACGTAAACATTCTGCATAAATATGCTTCCTTGTGACATATTACGCAAATCAGCTTGAAACAATTGCGAAATTTGTTAAAAATAATATCGGAAACCTATTGACAAATCATATAATGGAATGTATAATTATGCATAATAACTCGGGAAAACCCGAAAAATATACAATAGGTAAAGGTGTAATACAATGAAAAAAATCGTACTTGCATATTCGGGAGGCCTTGACACCTCCGTTATCATCCCCTGGCTTAAGGAAACCTACCCCGGCTGTGAGGTTATCGCCGTCTGCGCCGACGTGGGACAGGGAAACGAACTGGAAGGCCTTGAGGAAAAGGCAATAAAGACCGGCGCGTCAAAGCTGTATATCCTTGATCTGACCGAAGAATTCGTCGACGACTTTATCATCCCCACCATGAAGGCGGGGGCAACATATGAAAGCTATCTGCTGGGCACCTCCTTCGCCCGTCCGGTTATCGCCAAACATTTAGCGGAAATCGCCATAAAGGAAAACGCCGATGCCATCTGCCACGGCTGCACCGGAAAGGGAAACGACCAGGTAAGGTTTGAACTTACCGTCAAAGCCTTTGCTCCCGATATGAAAATCATCGCCCCCTGGCGGGTGTGGAATATAAAGTCGAGGGACGAAGAAATCGACTACGCCCAGGCCCACAACGTGCCTTTGAAAATAAACCGGGAAACCAGCTATTCCAAGGATAAAAATCTGTGGCATCTTTCCCACGAGGGCCTTGACCTTGAAAATCCGGGGAACGAACCGAAACTGGAAAAAGAGGGCTTTCTTGAAATGGGTGTGTCCCCTCTGGACGCTCCCGACGAACCCACCTATGTCACTGTTGAGTTTGAAAAGGGAATCCCTACCGCCGTCGACGGGATTAAAATGTCCCCCAAGGAAATTATTCTCAAGCTTAACGAACTGGGAGGCAAAAACGGTATAGGCATACTCGACATCGTCGAAAACCGGCTTGTGGGTATGAAAAGCCGGGGAATCTACGAAACCCCCGGCGGAACCATCCTCTACGAAGCCCACGAATACCTTGAAAGCATAACCCTTGACAAGCTGACCAGCCACAAAAAGAAGGAACTTGCCATTACCTTTGCCGAACTGGTCTATAACGGCCTGTGGTACACCCCTTTAAGGGAGGCTCTGTCGGCTTTCGTGGACAAAACCCAGGAAAAAGTAACCGGAAAAGTCAAGCTTAAGCTTTACAAGGGCAATATTATTAAAGCGGGGGTCTGGAGCGACTGGTCGCTGTATTCCGAGGAAGTCGCCACCTTCGGCAAAGACGAGGTTTACAACCAGTCCGACAGCGAGGGATTTATAAACCTTTTCGGCCTTCCCGTAAAAATGCAGGCACTGATTAATCAGAAGAATAAAAAGTAATATGAAAACTGTATTTATTGACGGAAAAGCCGGAACCACCGGCCTTCGGATTTACGAACGCCTTGAATCCCGGGACGATATTAAAATAATAACCCTTTCCGACGAGGAAAGAAAGGATATTAAACACCGCAAAGAAGCGCTGAATTCCTGTGATATCGCCTTCCTCTGCCTTCCCGACGATGCCGCAAGGGAAGCGGTAAGCCTTACGGAAAACCTAAATACGGTAATAATCGATACCTCAACCGCCCACCGGGTTAATCCCGACTGGGCCTACGGTTTTCCCGAACTGGACAGGGGATTTTACGAAAAAATAATAAACTCAAAGCGCATTGCCGTTCCGGGATGCCATGCCGCCGGTTTTGTTGCACTGGTTTATCCCCTGATAAAATCGGGAATATTATCTACCGACTCGAAGCTGTTTTGCCATTCCATAACCGGATATTCCGGCGGTGGAAAGAAAATGATTGCCGAATACGAAAACGATGAAGTACCGGAAAACTATTCCTCCCCCCGTCAGTACAGCATAGGTCAGAACCATAAGCACCTGAAGGAAATGAAGGGAATTACGGGGCTTGCGGATTACCCCGTCTTTTGCCCGGTGGTTTCCAACTTCTATTCCGGCATGGAATTAACCGTTCCTTTATTTGCAGACCAGATAAAGGGTAGGGCCGAAGATATTAAAAAAGTATATTCCCAAGTATATAACGGCGAAACCGTAACGTTTTCGGAAAGCCTTGACGAAGGGGGCTTTATCCCCGCCAACGGACTGAAGGGATATGACGGCATGAAAATTACCGTTAGCGGAAACGATGAACGAATCCTCCTTATTGCCCTGTTTGATAACTTGGGCAAAGGGGCTTCCGGCACTGCGGTGGAGTGCATGAATCTGTGTCTTGGTGAGAAAATTACGAAAGGTTTGAATTTATAATGGAATTTATAAACGGCGGGGTTTGCGCCCCGAAGGGTTTTTTTGCCTCCGGCGTCCATTGCGGAATACGGAAAAACCAAAGTAAAAAGGACCTTGCCTTAATAGTCAGCCGGCAGAAGGCCTCCGCCGCGGCGGTTTACACCACCAATCTGGTAAAGGGGGCTCCCCTGCTTGTAACCCGAAAGCATATTGCCGACGGGTATGCAAAGGCTATAATCTGCAATTCCGGCAACGCCAACACCTGCAATTCAAACGGGGTTGAGATTGCCGAACAGGTGTGTAAACTTCTCGGAAATCAGCTTGAAATACCGGCGGAGGATGTTATAGTGGCCTCTACCGGGGTTATAGGCCAGCCCCTTGACATAACCCCAATAAAGAACGCCATGCCGGCTCTCTGTGAAGGCCTGGGGAACAATTCCACCGATGCGGCGTGTGCCATAATGACCACCGATACGGTTATAAAGGAGCTTGCCGTTAAGTTTGAAATCGACGGAAAAGAATGTCACCTCGGCGGAATCGCCAAAGGTTCGGGGATGATACACCCCAATATGGCAACGATGCTTATCTTTTTAACCACCGATGCTGCCATCACCCCGAAAATGCTTCAAAAAGCCCTGTCGGAGGACGTGACCGACAGCTTTAACATGATAAGCATAGACGGGGACACCTCCACCAACGATATGGTGGCCATTCTCGCCAACGGCATGGCGGGGAACAAAGAAATAACCGCCGAAGGGAAGGATTTCGAAACCTTCAAGACCGCTTTAAGTTTTATAACAATAAAATTCTGCAAAATGCTCGCCGCCGATGGCGAGGGTGCCACAAAGCTTATCGAATGCTCTGTCCGGGGAGCTGCCGATAACGAAAACGCCAAAAAAATCGCCAAAGCGGTTATTTCCTCCTCCCTTGTAAAGTCGGCCATGTTCGGTGCCGACGCCAACTGGGGGAGGGTGTTGTGCGCCATGGGCTATTCCGGGGCGAAGGTGAATATAAATAAGGTTCAGGTTTCGTTTATCTCCCCAAAGGGGAGCGTTACCGTCTGCAAAGACGGGATGGGGGTTGGGTTTTCCGAGGAAAGGGCAAAGGAAATCCTCCTTGAAAAGGAAATTATAATAGATATATCGCTAAATGAAGGCGAAGGCAGGGCCACCGCCTGGGGCTGCGACTTAACTTATGATTATGTCAAAATCAACGGCGACTACCGCACTTAAAGGAGTGTAAACAATGGACATTACAAAAGCCCAGAGGGCGCAGATACTTATCGAGGCTTTGCCCTATATTCAAAAATACTCCGGCAAAATCGTGGTGATAAAATACGGCGGCAACGCCATGATAAACCCCGAACTTAAGGAAGGGGTTATGGGGGATATAGTGCTTTTGTCCCTGGTGGGGATAAAGGTGGTATTGGTTCACGGCGGAGGCCCCGAAATAACCGAAACATTAAACAAAATGGGTAAGGAAAGCATATTCCACAACGGCCTTAGGGTTACCGACGCGGAAACCGCCGGGGTGGTGCAGATGGTGCTTGCCGGCAAGGTAAGCAAGTCTTTGGTAAATATGCTTCAGGTAAAGGGCGGCATGGCCATGGGGATTTCCGGCATGGACGGAAGGCTTATCCAGGCAAAAATAAAGGACGAAAACCTTGGCTTTGTGGGGGAAATCACTTCCATCAACCCCAAACCCATTCTTGACCTCCTTGAAAAAGGATATATCCCAGTGGTTTCCACCATAGGCTGTGATAAAGAAGGCAATATTTATAATATAAACGCCGACACCGCCGCCTCCCGCATTGCCGGAGCGTTAAACGCAAAAAGCATGATTTCCCTAACCGACGTCACCGGCATTTTAAGGGATAAAAACGACCCCTCCTCCCTTATCAAAGCCCTGACCCTGGAGGAAGCTTCGGGACTGGTTAAGGCGGGAATAATCGACGGGGGAATGATTCCCAAAGTGGAATGCTGTACCGAGGCGGTTAAGTGCGGTGTGGAACGGGTATTTATAACCGACGGACGGATTCCCCACGCCATACTTATCGAAATGCTGACCGACGAAGGCACCGGCACCATGTTTACCGCATAGGGGGTATTATTATGGATATTATTAAACTTGACAGCCAATACCTTGCAAGCACTTATAAACGCTTTCCCGTAAATATCGTAAAAGGGGAGGGCTCGGTGGTCTGTGACGACACCGGAAAGGAATATATAGACTTAGGCGGGGGGATTGCGGTAAACACCTTCGGCATTGCCGACCGGGAATGGATAAACGCCGTTACCGGACAGCTTGGCAAAGTCCAGCATACTTCAAATTTATACTATTCCTCCCCCAATGTGATTTTAGCGAAAATGCTCTGCGAACTCACCGGACTTAAAAAGGTGTTTTTCTCCAACTCCGGCGCAGAAGCCAACGAATGCGCCATAAAGGCAGCCAGGAAATACGCCGCCGATAAATACGGGGATGAAAGGTTTAATATAATAACCCTTAAAAACTCCTTCCACGGCCGCACAATAACCACCCTTGCCGCCACCGGGCAGGAGGTCTTCCATAAGGATTTCAAACCCTTGACCCGGGGATTTTTCCATGTTGATGCCGGGGATTTTGATTCGGTTAAGGCACTTTGCAAAGAAAACAATGTTGCCGCCGTAATGATTGAGGTGGTCCAGGGGGAAGGGGGGGTTATACCCCTTGACTTTGAATTTGTAAAACAGCTTTACGAATTTGCACAAAATAACGATATACTGTTAATCTGCGACGAGGTACAGTGCGGCAACGGACGCACCGGAAAACTGTTCGGATATATGAACTATGACATTCTCCCCGACATCGTAACCACCGCCAAAGGCTTAGGTGGGGGACTGCCCCTTGGAGCCACCCTGCTCGGGGAAAAGGTAAAGGACACCTTCACCCCCGGAAGCCACGGTTCCACCTTCGGGGGGAATCCCGTCTGCTGTGCCGGGGCGGTAAACATTCTGTCAAGGTTAGACGAAAATCTGCTGGAAAGCGTCAAAACCAAATCTGCATTTATCAAAAATTATCTGAAAGACGCAAAGGGTATTAAAGGCGTTACCGGCATGGGACTGATGTTAGGCATAGAAACAACCGGCAATCCTTCAGAGATAATAGGCGAATGCATTTCCCGGGGGGTGCTACCCCTCTCGGCAAAGAATAAAATCCGTCTGTTACCTGCCTTAAATATCCCCGATACTCTTTTGAAACAAGGGCTGGATATTATAAAAACCGTCTGTGAGGTTATGTCAAATGAATCTTAAGGGAAAAAGCTTTTTAAAACTTCTTGACTTTACACCGGAGGAAATATTATACTTAGTTGATTTAGCCGCCGACTTCAAGGCAAAGAAAAAGGCTAAATTCCCCCACGACATCCACCGGGGGAAGAACATTGTGCTGATTTTCGAAAAAACCTCCACCCGCACCCGCTGTTCCTTTGAGGTGGCGGCATATGATTTGGGTATGAACGTCACCTACCTTGACCCTTCCGCCAGCCAGATGGGGAAAAAGGAATCCATCGCCGACACCGCAAGGGTTTTGGGGCGACTGTACGACGGCATAGAATACCGGGGCTACGGGCAGGAAATCGTGGAAACCCTTGCGAAATACGCCGGGGTTCCCGTCTGGAACGGCCTGACGAACGAATGGCACCCCACCCAAATTTTAGCGGATTTTCTTACGATAAAAGAAAAATTCGGACACCTTCAGGGCATAAAGCTGGTGTATATGGGGGACGCCCGCTTTAACATGGGAAATTCCCTTATGGCGGGCTGTGCCAAAGCGGGTATGAGCTTTACAGCCTGCGCGCCGGAAGCTTATTTCCCGAAAGCGGAGCTTGTCTCGCAATGCAAATCCGTTGCGGCTAAAACCGGCGGCAGTGTCGATATCGAAACCGACGTGGAAAAAGCCGTAAAGGGTGCGGACATAATTTATACCGACATCTGGGTTTCCATGGGGGAACCCGCCGACGTCTGGGAAAAGCGGCTTAAGGAATTATACCCCTATCAGGTAAACCGAAAAGTTATGAACTCAGCGGGGGAAAAGACCTATTTCATGCACTGCCTGCCGGCTTATCACGACCTCAACACCAGCATAAGCCGGGAAATCGGAAGCCGCTACGGTCTTGATTCCCTTGAGGTTACCGACGATGTCTTTGAGGGCAGCCGTTCCATCGTTTTCGACCAGGCCGAAAACCGTATGCACACCATAAAGGCGGTTATGGCGGCCACATTGTAAAAAATCCGGCAGGGTATTCCCCTGCCTTTTGAAAGGCAGAAATCAGGATGAGCAAACGATACCTTGTTTTATCCGACGGCACGGTTTACGAAGGAAAAGCCTTCGGTGCCGAAATAACCGAAAACCGGATAGGGGAACTGGTGTTTACCACCGGAATGTGCGGGTACATCGAAACCCTGACCGACCCCAGCTATTTCGGGCAGATAGTCCTTCAGACCTTCCCCCTTATCGGCAATTACGGCATAATCGAGGAGGATTTTGAGGGGAAATGCTGCGTCAAGGGCTATGTGGTGCGGGAATACTGCAATACCCCCTCCAACTTCCGTTCCCAATATGATATCGACACCTTTCTTAAACAAAACAACACCCCCGGCATATATGACCTTGACACCCGAAGTATAACCCGTAAAATAAGAGATTTCGGGGTAATGAACGCCGCAATCTGCGACAGTATTCCAAATAACCTGTCCGATATTGTAAATTATAAAATAAAAAACGCCGTTCGGAACGTAACGGGAAACACGACAGCCGTTTATCCCCCGAAAGGGGAGAAAAAACATACGGTGGTGCTTATCGACTACGGGGCAAAGGGGAATATCCTGAAGGAGCTGAATAAAAGAGGCTGCAGGGTTATTTCGGTTCCTTCAGGCACTACGGCGGAGGAAATACTTTCCTATAATCCCGACGGGCTTATGCTTTCCAACGGTCCCGGGGACCCCGCCGAAAACGCCTTTGAAATAAAACAGCTGGAGAAACTGGCGGGAAAGCTGCCGGTGTTCGGAATCTGCTTAGGTCACCAGCTTTTCGCCCTTGCCATGGGGGGGAAAACCGTTAAACTGAAATACGGTCACCGGGGGGCAAACCAGCCGGTAAAATTCATAAAGCAGGGAAGGGTTTATATAACCAGTCAGAACCACGGTTATACGGTGATTGCCGATAGCCTTAAAAATGCCGTCCAAAGCTTTGTAAACACCAACGACAACACCAACGAGGGGCTGGAATATCCGGGTTACAAAGCCTTTACGGTTCAGTTCCATCCGGAAGCCTGTTCGGGACCCATGGATACCTCCTTCCTGTTTGACAGCTTTATTTCGGAAATGGGGGGAAACAATAATGCCGTTGAATAAAAGCATAAAAAAGGTACTTATGATAGGTTCGGGACCGATAGTCATCGGCCAGGCCGCCGAATTCGACTATGCGGGAGCCCAGGCCTGCCGGGTGCTGAAGGAAGCGGGGATAAACGTGGTGCTGGTAAATTCCAACCCCGCCACCATTATGACCGACAGGGTAATGGCGGACGAAACCTACCTTGAACCCCTCACCGAAGAAACCATACAGCGGATAATTGAAATCGAACGCCCCGACAGTATGCTTGCCGGCTTGGGCGGGCAGATAGGTCTTACCCTTGCCAGCCGGCTCTGGGAAAAGGGGTTTTTACAGTCCCACGGGGTTAGGCTTATCGGCACCAATGTGGAAGCGATTGAGAAGGCCGAGGACCGGCAGAAGTTCAAGGACACAATGGATTCAATCGGGGAACCGGTTATACCCTCCGACATTGCCACCGATATAAAAACCTCATTGGAAATTGCGGAAAGAATCGGCTACCCCGTCATTATCCGTCCCGCCTATACTCTGGGTGGGGGCGGCGGCGGCGTGGCTTACAATAAAAAGGAAATGGTTGATGCCGCCAAAACCGGACTAGACGCCTCCCCCATAAACCAGATACTTGTGGAAAAATATATCTACGGCTGGAAGGAAATCGAATTCGAGGTAATGCGGGACAGCGCGGGTAACGTCATCGCCGTCTGCAGCATGGAAAACGTTGACCCGGTGGGAGTGCATACCGGCGACAGCATTGTGGTTGCCCCCGCCTTAACCCTTTCCAACAGGGAATTCCAGATGCTGCGTTCCGCTTCCCTTAATATAATATCCGCCCTGGGTATCGTGGGAGGGTGCAACTGTCAGTTTGCCTTAAATCCCGACAGCTTTGAATATGCGGTGATTGAGGTGAATCCCAGGGTTTCCCGGTCTTCCGCCCTTGCCAGCAAGGCAACCGGTTACCCTATCGCCAAAATGACCACCAAAATCGCCTTAGGCTACACCCTTGACGAAATTAAAAACGACATAACCGGCAAAACCACCGCCTGCTTTGAACCTGCGGTGGACTATGTGGTGGTTAAGTTCCCCAAATGGCCTTTTGATAAGTTTATCGTGGCAAGCCGTAAATTAGGCACCCAGATGAAGGCCACCGGGGAGGTTATGGCCATAGGCACCTCCTTTGAGGCGGCTTTGATGAAGGCGGTACGGGGGGCGGAAATCTCCCTTGATACCTTAAACGCCAAACCTATAAATAATAAATCACTTGAAAAACGCCTTGCCGACTGCGACGACCGGCGGATTTTTACCATCTTTGAGGCATTGAGGCAGGGAATATCCGTTGATGAAATAAATAAAATCACCCGTATCGACAGGTGGTTTATATACAGGCTGAAAAACCTTATCGACTTTGAAAACAGTCTCGAACAAGAGGGCTTAACGGAAGAAAACTATATAACCGGCAAGAAGTACGGCTACACCGACGCCGCTTTGATACGGCTTTCGGGGGCAAAAACCTCCCAAGGGCTTAACGCCGTTTATAAAATGGTGGACACCTGCGCCGCCGAATTTGCTGCCGAAACACCCTACTTCTATTCCACCTACGACACCGAATGCGAAGCCCGGGCTTTCCCCCGTTCGGGAAAACCCGTTATTATGGTTTTGGGTTCGGGACCTATCCGGATAGGGCAGGGGATTGAGTTCGATTATTCCTCCGTCCATTGCGTATGGGCGTTGAAAAAAGCGGGCTATGAAGTGGTTATCGTAAACAATAACCCCGAAACCGTGTCCACCGACTACGACACCGCCGACCGGCTTTATTTTGAACCTTTAACGCCGGAAGACGTTATGAACATTATAAAAGTGGAAAACCCCATCGGGGTGGTGGTGGCCTTCGGCGGCCAGACGGCAATAAAGCTTACGAAATTTTTGGATTCCAAAGGCATTACCATTTTGGGCACCTCCGCCGACGGTATAGATACGGCGGAAGACCGGGAACGCTTTGACGAACTCCTTGAAAAGTTCCATATATCCCGCCCCAAGGGCAGCGGCGTAAAAACCATGGAGGAAGCTTTAGCTGCCGCCGACAGATTGGGCTACCCCGTACTCCTCCGCCCCAGCTATGTCATCGGGGGGCAGGGTATGACCATAGCCCGAAACGACGCCGACACCAGAACCTATATGGCGGCTATCCTTGCTGGGGGAATCGAAAATCCCGTACTGGTGGACAAGTATATGCCGGGGATTGAACTTGAGGTCGATGTTATATCCGACGGTACGGATGTGCTTATTCCCGGAATCATGGAGCATATCGAACGGGCGGGCATCCACTCCGGCGACTCGATAGCCGTTTACCCTCCTTATAACCTTGACGGGAAAATGCAGGACAGAATCTGCGAAATGTCCCGGAAACTTGCCCTTGCGTTGGGAACAAAGGGGCTGGTGAACATCCAGTATCTGATTTACGGCGGGGAGCTGTATGTCATAGAGGTAAACCCCAGGGCTTCCCGTACAGTGCCTTATATCAGCAAGGTAACCGACCTTCCCCTGGTGGAAATCGCCTCAAGGGTTATGTTAGGGGAAAAACTTAATAATTTGGGCTATAAACCCGGTTTATATGCCTCGCCCCCCTGCTGCACGGTCAAGGTGCCGGTATTTTCCTTTGAAAAAATCGCCGACGCCGACGCCATATTGGGGCCGGAAATGAAGTCCACCGGCGAAGTACTGGGTATAGGCCGCACCAAGGCGGAAGCCTTGTTCAAAGGTCTTACCGCCGCGGGCATACACATTAAAACACCCGTTGAACGGGGGGATACGGGAATACTGATAAGCGTGGAGGATTACGACTATACCGACGCATTGAAGGTTGCCGAAAAATTCTTCGACTTAGGCGTAAGACTGTACGCCACCCCCGACACCGCATCGGCAATCCGCAAGGCGGGACTGGATGTGGAAACCGTCCTTGACGTGTGGGAAAACGACGATATTTACCGCCTTGTGGACGAGGGTATCGTAAACTATATAATCTACACCGGTCCCATGATGGATATAAGCGTGGGGGACTTCAGGCTGCTCAACCACAAGGCAATGCAGAGAAAAATCCCCTGCATGACCTCCATAGACACTGCCATGGCGTTAGGCGATATCATCGCCAGCCGCTACACCCAGTCAAATACAAGGCTTATAAATATCAATAATCTGAGGGTTAATCAAAACCTTAATTAAATCCGTTTATAGCGTAACGGAGGAAATCCTCACCTTTATTTTATAAAAAATCCGCTCTGACGGGCGGATTGATACAAACCACCAAAAAATTGATTCATATTTTGGTGGTTTTTT
>LSQX01407951.1_pt2 | contig 53247 bp, 47 predicted proteins | sample 654561 | NCBI WGS metagenome assembly LSQX01 (sample SAMN04489861, study PRJNA283612) | anaerobic digester metagenome | isolation source: 4 biogas reactors fed with cattle manure at either 37C or 55C with and... | place: Denmark: Kongens Lyngby | collected 2014 | reverse complement strand
ATGTATGGAGGACAATCGGACGAGATCGGCGGGGAGTTTTGGAGCCAGGGGGAACTGGGCGATATTGAGAACCGTGCGGCTTCTTCCGCGGGACACATTTACGGGAAGAACAAAATTTCTGCGGAGTCGAATACCTCGGGTGGACCGGCTTACTCGCGCTACCCAGCGATGATGAAGCAGCGCACCGACCGGTTTTTCGCGGAAGGGATCAACAATACATTACTGCACGTTTATATCATGCAACCCTACGAGGAAAAGAGTCCGGGCGTGAACGCTTGGTTCGGTAATGAATTCGACAGGAAGAACACTTGGTTCTCGCAATTGGACCTCTTCACAACCTACTTGAAACGATCGAATTTCATGCTGCAACAGGGACTGAACGTGGCGGACGTGGCCTACTTTATAGGGGAAGATACGCCTAAAATGACGGGGATAACCGACCCTCCTCTCCCGATTGGGTATCAGTTCGATTATATGAATGCCGAGGTAATAACGAGGGACATGGACGTGAAAGACGGGATGATCACCTTGCCGCACGGTACACGATACAAGGTGTTGGTTCTTCCTAAACAAGAGACAATGAGGCCCGAAGTGCTCGAGAAGATTAAAGAGCTCGTGAACAAGGGAGCCACGGTATTGGGACCCGCGCCTACGCGTTCACCTAGCCTACAGAACCAGCCTGAGGCCGACCAGCAGGTACAAGAAATGGCGGCCGAGCTATGGGCAGGAGTAGACGGGGTGAACATCAAGCATGCCCAATTCGGGAAAGGACGGATCATGAGCGGGCTCACCATGGAGGAAGCCTTCCAGGTCATCGAATGGATACCCGACTGCAAACTACCGGAAGACAACTCCATCCACTACGGGCACCGTGCCATGGAGGGAATTGATATCTATTTTATTTCGAATCAAACGAACAAACCGCGAGAGATTGCTCCCGAATTCAGGGTGACCGGAAGACAGCCGGAGTTGTGGAACGCCGTCGACGGGTCGATCAGGGCGTTGGCCGCTTACGAGCAAAAGGAAGCGTCCACAATCGTACCCATAAAGCTCGCCCCGTATGAAAGTACCTTCGTGGTATTCCGAAAACCGGCTACCGATAGCTCATCAGCGGATATTTCCGACAACTACCCCCAACTGGTGACCGTGGAGGAGCTACAGGGGCCATGGAAAGTGCGCTTCGAACCAGAGAGAAGGGGGCCGGAAGAGCCCGTCACTTTCCAGCAATTGCACGACTGGACAACATCATCCGACAACCGGATTAAGTATTACTCGGGGGAGGCTACTTACACCATTGAGTTCAACCTGTTAGACAAACAGGAGGGAGAAACGGTGTTCATCGATCTGGGGAACTTGACCGCGATGGCAAAGGTGAGCGTGAACGGGACCTACGCGGGGGGAGCTTGGACTCCACCCTACCGGGTGAATATCACCGATCAGGTACACGAAGGAGAAAACAGACTGGAGGTCGTCGTGGTCAACAACTGGATGAACCGTATTATCGGTGACCTAAATCTGCCAGAAACAGAACGTGAGACGTGGTGCTTGGTGAACCCCTACAACGCGCAAAGTCCACTGCAACCGTCGGGGTTGTTCGGACCGGTTTCTATCCAAAAGATCACCTATTGATTAAAATCATAAAAAACAATAGTACAATGACAAATCGAAGAGAATTTTTAAAGAAGTCGGCCATCGCCGGAGCAGCCGCGGCTATAACCCCCTCCGTAATGATGGGAAGAGGTCACAAGGAATATGTTACCAATGATTTTTCAGAATCGAATGCGGCGGTGGACACCTTCACGGTAAACATGCGCGCCGCCATGAATATTCCGGCAATCCAACCTCGAGAGATTACCATCCCGGATACCGGAGGATTTAAGGTGCTGAAAGGCGATTTTCATATTCACACCCTGTTTTCAGACGGGAACGTGATGCCGAAAGACCGGGTTACCGAAGCGGTCCAGAACGGACTCGACGTAATATCAATCACGGACCACATCGAGTACCGCCCTTACTTTAGCAAAACGGGGAGATGGAAACTGAACGATGAACAAGGGGGAAATTTCAACTTAACATACGAGCTTGCTAAGCCGGACGCGGAGAAGGAAAACCTACTCCTGATTCCGGGCACCGAGATCACGAAGAGCTTTATGCCTCCGGGGCATTTCAACGTGCTTTTCACCAAAGACGTGAATCCCATCGCGGCAGCGGTGGATGATTGGCGAAAGATGATGCGGGTGGCGGCCGACCAAGGTTGTTTCCTCATCTGGGATCATCCCGGTTGGCAAGCCCCTAAAAGCGGGGGAATTGAACGGGGGGCACCGCTGCGATTCACCAAAGAACACGAGGAAATCCACCGAAATGGCTGGATGCACGGCATCGAGATATTTAACGGATACGAACACTATCCGATTGTATCGGACTGGTGCAATGAACGGGACTTGGCCCTCTTCGCGAATAGCGATATCCATCCCACGGAGTTGCAACAGTATGGAATACACAACCCGGCACGACCCATTACACTTGTCCTGGCCAAAGAGCGAACGGTAGAAAGCGTGCGCGAAGCGCTGTTCGCGAAACGGACCATCGCATGGGCCGCTAACATGCTCTGGGGACGGGGTCCATGGCTACCGGAATTATTTAACGCATCGGTGGAGATCAAAACCATCACCCCGGGAACGTTGGAATTAACGAATAAAAGCTCTCTTCCCATCACCGTCTCGCTCGGAGGAGTGGCTGTCAGCTTGCAACAAAACAAAAAACAGCAGGTTTACCGTGCCGAAGGGACCAAGAACTTGACTGTCGTGAACTGGATGATCGGTATGAACAGGCCGTTGGAAATACCGCTTACGTAAAGAACTGAACCGGAAGAAAAGGTAAACAATTAACAAATGAAAGAAACGATACTGTTTTTTGCACTTCTATTTGGGATGGCTGCATGTTCGGATACCCAACTCGTTTCCCTAAAAGTGGAATATGAGGAGACTCCGCTAGGCATCGATGTCGAAAAACCTCGTTTTAGCTGGCAAATGAACTCTACTCGTCAAGGAGAATCACAATCGGCTTACCAAATTATTGTTACCAACGAAACAGGAGAGGAGGTATGGAACAGCGGAAAAGTCACCGATAACACCTCATTAAATATTGAATACGACGGTGAAGCACTACAACCCTCCGTGCGGTACCACTGGGAGTTAAACGTATGGAATCAAAACGATGAAATGTTTTCGGCGCGCTCTGGGTTCGAGACCGGGCTTATGAATCCCACCATTGAGGCATGGAGCGGGGCCAAATGGATCGGGGGGAATGACGATGACTTGGTTCTTCATCCCGACTACCTTCCCACTTTTAACATCCACTATACCGTCCAGTTGGATAAAGAGAGCGGCACCACGAAAGCAGGCTTCCTATTCGGGGCAAACGACCCGAGACTGATGAATAAAAACTTGAATATCTACAACCTACAGAACGATAGAAACGAATCGTATGTTGAGGTAGAACTGGATATATCAGGAATAGAGAGTGGAGAAACGGCCTTCTTGAACATTTACCGGGTTGGCTATGCCCCCGGAGATAATAGAGAAATTCCATTGGTACAATTGCCCGTTCCAACGCGTCTTATTCATAAAGGAAACAAGTACGACAGTCATATAGTATCCCTTAGGACGATGTACAGCGTGACCGACTTTTATATCGGTGGAGAAGAAGAGGAACATAAAGTGGGATCGGTGACGATCAACCCAATTGGCAATAGCTGGGATTATATCTGTTTCCCATTGTTGTGTGAGATAGGCTTCACCACCGAAGCGAGACAAACGGCGTTCTTCTCGGAAGTGGAGGTTCGTAACTATCGAACGCCTAATAACGTGCTGTTTTCTGAAAAATTGGATGAGCCGGGGAACAGCAGCCTTTTCACGGGAAAAAAAGGGTTGGCAATCGTGGATAATTCCTATCATGTAACCGGAGGGCAAACGGGAGCGTTCATTACCGCGAATACTGGAAAAAACGCGATGCCTATGCTGCGCACCACTTTTCAATCACGGCAGGAACCGATAGACAAAGCACGCCTCTACGTCACATCGCGAGGAGTCTATGAAGTATACATGAACGGGGAACGGATTGGGGATGATTATTTTAACCCGGGGTTAACGCAATACAACAAACACCATATGTATCAAACGTATGATGTGACGTCGCTTTTAAAACCGGGGGAGAACGCGATGGGTGTCATCTTGGGCGAAGGATGGTGGAGTGGTGCCATCACCTACATGGGTTACCTTTGGAACCTGTTCGGCGACCGTCAATCGCTCTTGGCCAAGCTAGTGATCACGTACGCCGACGGATCGGAAGAGACGCTGGTGACCGATCCCGAGACATGGCAGTACTTCGGAGATGGGCCAATCGTTTACAGCAGTTTTTTTCAAGGAGAGGTGTACGATGCACGGAAAGAGTCGCTCGTGGAAGGATGGTCGGATCCCTCCTTCAATGCATCCAATTGGAAGAAAGCGGTGGAGGTGAATCAGGATAATACCATTGCTAAAGATAGAGCCATCGAGCAGAACGGTATGCCGGCCGTGAACGACTTTTCATCTTTGAAGATGATTGGGCAGTTCGGTCAAACCGTTAAAAAGATCGACGAGCTGACCGCGCTATCGATGGAAGAGGTCCGGCCGGGAGTATACGTCTACGACATGGGGCAAAACATGGTGGGCGTACCGTGTATTGCACTGTCGGGGGAAAAACCAGGAAGTGAGGTAAAACTTCGGTTCGCGGAAGTTACTTATCCCGATCTACCGGAATTCAAAGAAAACACCGGGATGATCATGCTCGAGAATATTCGAGGTGCCTTGGCACAGGATATCTATATCACCAAAGGAGGGAAAGAGACAATCCAACCTCGTTTCACGTTTCACGGCTACCGTTATATAGAGATCACGGGGATAGAAAAACCGCTGCCCTTGAACTCAGTCAAAGGAATCGTATTGAGCTCCATACACGAGCTTTCGTCTAGTTACGAAACTTCGAACAAGAAAGTAAACAAACTTTGGGAGAACATCGTGTGGTCCACCCGGGGTAACTTTTTATCGATACCGACCGACTGCCCTCAACGAAACGAACGCATGGGCTGGGGAGGGGATATTTCGGTCTTCTCTCGTACGGCCACGTACTTGGCCGATTTGCCTCAGTTCCTGCGTCGACACATGCTCGCTATGCGAGATACGCAACGGGAAGATGGGCGGTTCTCGGACGTGGCACCGGTAGGAGGTGGTTTTGGAGGAGTTCTCTGGGGAAGCGCTGGAATCACCGTGGCTTGGGAGAGCTACATGCAGTATAACGACTTGAGAATGTTAGATGAACATTACGATGCGATGAAGGCTTATATCCTTTACTTGTTGGATTATCTCGAAGAGGGAGTGCTGACAGAAAGAAACTTGGGCGATTGGCTGGGGCCAGAGCAGGAGAAAAACGATAACTCGCTGCTGTGGGAGGCTTATTTTATCTACGACCTGGAGCTGATGCACCGCATAGCGACACTTCTGAATAATCCGGAGGATGCTGCATGGTTCGAGAAGCTGCACCGTGAACGAAAAATCACCTTTAATCAAACGTACTTCGACCGAGAGACGAAACAAACCATCCATTCGGGACGGGGGGAACCTCACCGAAAAGGGGAGGTGATCGATACGCAAACGTCCTACATCCTGCCGCTCGCGTTTAATATTTGCGACGAAGAGATTATTGAGCAGGTAATGGACAATCTTATCGCTTGTATCGAAAGGGAAAGCTTGGTGAACGGGGAATCGTACCCGCCGTACTCACTGATGACTGGTTTTATCGGCACGGCATGGATCAACCGGGTTTTGTCCGATCACGGTCATACCGAAACCGCGTACCGGTTATTGCTACAGACTGACTACCCGTCTTGGCTCTATTCTGTGGAGCAGGGTGCAACCACCATCTGGGAAAGGCTTAACTCCTATACCAAAGAACATGGATTTAGTGGTAACAATTCCATGAACTCGTTCAATCACTACTCCTTCGGGGCCATTGGCTCTTGGATGTATAATCACTCGCTGGGAATTGAGCGGGACAACAAGTACCCGGGTTTTCAACACTTTACCCTCCAACCCGAACCCGACCCAACGGGAGAAATAACATGGGCAAAGGGGCACTACGACTCGATGTACGGGCGAATTGAAAGCGAGTGGCGCCTGGATCCTTCCGATGGTTTCTGCACCTACCGCTTCTTGGTGCCCGCGAACACCACCGCCACGCTGCATTTGCCAGAAAAAGGCCTTGAGTCGTCCCCCTATATTCAATTGCTGGAAGGGGAAGAGAGAAAGGAAGGTAAAGTCAGCATGAAACTGCTTCCTGGAGAATACCGGTTCACGGTTAATGAACTATTTCGTTAAGCCAGATGAGCAGATACAAGCTTGCTTGGATATGCCATGGCGAGTACTATTTCGATAAGTGAATACAGAGATAAGACTTGTTTTAGCTGTGTTGAGCGTAGAAATAGTCTGTAAAGAAATAGTCTATTTTAATAAATAAATTGAGATTGAAATGTCATACCTACAACAGATCACTATTGCAACCCTTGTTTTCCTCTCGGTAATAAGCTGTACGCCCACTACGCGAGGAGATAGCACAACTAACATCGAAAAAGCAGTTCCGGTTTGGGCGGAAGGGCGTGAAAAAGAGATGAACCTTACCCTCGGATTTAGAGGAAGTTTTACAGCCGAGGAGGTACAAAAGGTACAAGATACAGAAATAAAGATAGCGGCATCTTCCCTCTACCGGATGTACGTGAACGGTCATTTCATCGGTTCAGGCCCCGCGAGGGCCGCCCATGGCTATTTCCGAATCGATGAATTCCCCGTGAAAGATTTCATTAAAGAAGGTGAAAACATACTCGCCATCGAGGTGGCCGGGTATAACGTGAACTCATTTTATACCCTTGATCAGCCGTCGTTCCTTTTGGCTGAGATGAGTGTGGACGGTGAGGTGATGCTAGCGACCGGTTCAGGAGATGATTTTGAAGCATTTCAAATCAACGAGCGGTTGCAAAAAGTGGAGCGATATAGTTTTCAACGCCCTTTCACGGAGTATTACCGAATGTCGGAAGGATATGATCGATGGCGCACTATGGGCGATGTGTCCATTGAGAAAGTACCATTAAGCACCATGCCCTCCGTGGAGCTTCTCCCGCGCCATGTGGATATGCCCACGTTCGATGTGCGAGAGCCGGTTAGCTTACATTCCAGGGGGAGTGTCACGAAAATCACTCCGGAAAAATACCATAAAGATCGTTCATTGGTCGCGATTAGTGAAAAACTAAAAGGGTTCACCGAAGATGAACTGGAGGTATATCCTGTCTCTCAAGAAATTCAAGAGATAGTAACAAACGCTCAGGAGGTGATCGCTGCGCCGTATGCCACATCGGGCGTTGCTTCCCTCAAAGAAAATGAATTCAATATTTACGATTTCGGCACTAATTTCTCGGGGTTTATTGGGGCACGGATTAACTGCAGCGAACCCACGAGGATCATGTTCTATTTCGACGAGTTACTGACCGACGGCGATGTAAAGACAAAACAGCGGCAGAGAGATATCTGCAACCATATCGTGTATGAACTGCAACCGGGAGAATACGACTTGGAAACCATGGAGTCCTATACCTTCCGCTACCTTAAGCTAATGGTGCTGGAAGGAGAAGGGGAGATTGAAAAAATCTACTTGCGGAAATTTTCTTATCCGGATAATAAGAACGCTCTGTTCGTGAGCAACAACGATAAGTTGAATAAAATTTTTGACGCTGCTAAACAAACATTCCGTCAAAACTCGGTAGATGTTTTCATGGATTGCCCTTCTCGTGAACGGGCGGGCTGGCTTTGCGACAGCTATTTTAGCTCCATCACCGAGAGAGTGCTCACTGGACAAACCGCCGTGTCAGAAAACTTCTTAGAAAATTACGCACTACCCGAGCGGTTTGAGTTTCTGCCCGATGGAATGATCCCGATGTGTTACCCGGCCGATCATAACGACAGCGTATTTATCCCTAACTGGTCGCTTTGGTTCATTCTTCAGGTGGAAGACTACGCGCGCAACGGGGGCGATCCTCGATTGGTTGCTCAACTGAAACCTCGCGTGACCGATTTGTTGGGTTATTTTTCGAAATTCGAAAACGAAGATAATTTACTGGAAAAGTTAGAGAGTTGGGTATTCGTTGAATGGTCGAGAGCCAATGAATTCACACAAGACGTCAATTACCCCACCAACATGCTTTACAGCACCGCGTTGGCATGCGCTGGCCGCTTGTATGAAAACGATGAATGGTTGAGTAAATCGGACGATGTGCGGGAAGCCGTGTTGAATCAGTCCTACAACGGGGAGTTCTTCGTGGATAATGCCATCAGGGAAGAAAATGGGGAACTCACGGTTACTGGAAATACCACGGAAGCGTGCCAGTATTACGCGTTTTTCTTTAACATCGCCACTCCCGAGACCCATCCGGAGTTATGGAAGAAAATTGCAAACGACTTTGGCCCCAACCGCGACGACCAGCTAACCTATCCCAATGTATTCCGTGCGAACGCTTTTATCGGAAACTACTTACGAATGGATATCTTATCGCGTTATAACCTTCAAGGCCAACTGATATCAGAAATTCAGGATTATTTCTACTCGATGGCCGATTTAACGGGTACACTGTGGGAAAATATGCAAAGCCACGCGAGCTGCAATCACGGTTTTGCTTCTTTTATAGCATACGTGCTATACCGGGACGTATTGGGAATAAAAGAGATCGACCGCGTGAATAATACCATCACGGTGCGTTTCACCGACCTCGATCTCGAACAGTGTAACGGTTCTATACCTATTGGCGACGAGGTGGTCAAACTGGAGTGGGCGCGCGAGGGCAACGTTATCCAATATAAATTAGAGGCACCTGCACACTTCAAAGTGAACATAGAAAACATGAGCAGCGCGGAAATTGTTCCTCACAGCTAGTGTTTCATTCGCCGAACAAGTATGTTGGCACAACTTTGATCATAATAGCGGGCACGTTTTGCCCGCTATTATGATCTCTGGTGTGAAGAGAGATAGCACCCCCTGTTTGGCTATCTGAACGAATTGGAAACAACACAGAACAAAATATTTCATAAAATCAACGGGGTAACATTGTTAAAAAACAATTTTAAGTTGTTTTTATTAATATTCTTCTTTAATTTCGCCACTTAACCGATTAAGTAAACGGTATGCGCCCCTCATTAAAAGACATAGCGAAAGAATTAAACCTGTCGAAAACGACAGTCTCATGGGTATTGTCCGGACGCGCACAACAGAAAGGAATAAGCGAAGCTACAGCCAACAGGGTGATAGAATACGCCATGAAGCTAAATTACCAACCGAACCTTATCGCTAGAAGTTTAAATACAGGAACCACGAAAACAATAGGGCTGATTGTTCCCTCCATCTCGGATAGCTTTTACTCGGAAGTAGCAAGAGAGATTGAAGCGGAAGCACGTAACAAGGGCTACTCCTTAATGATCGGGAGCTCGGAGTCGGACATCAATCGTGAAGATGAAATCTTAAGGCTATTTAAAGCCAAAGTGGTGGATGGTATCATCATAGCACCTACAAAACGATCTAAAATAGAAATTCAACGACTGATCGATGAAGCCTACCCCCTAGTAACCTTCGACCGTTTCTTTCCGGAATTAGAGGCTTCCTATATTATAATAAACAACCGAGATAGTAGCTATATGCTCACGAAACACCTAATTAGCAAAGGGTGTAAAAAAATTGCAATATTAACTACAAACTCGTACCTCACCACTATGAGTCACCGTAGGGAGGGATTTGAAGATGCCCTCCGTGAATCCAGGTACCCTATAAACCCCCATTTAATTGGAGAGGTCCATTACGTGGATTATGAAAAAAATATTTATAAAGTATTAGACGGTATCTTTAAGGAGGTGCCCGACGTGGACGGCTTCTTTTTTACCACTCATATATTAGCGCTCGAAGCCTTTCAGTATTTTCATGATAAGGGAATTAACCCGAACTTCGAACTAGCTAGTATACACGAGGTTCCCATCTTTAAAGTGGTATCTCCTCGAATAAATATTGCCCGAATGCCTATTGAAGAGATCGGGAAAAACGCGGTAAATATATTGATAGAACAGATCGACTTTGTGAGAAAAAACAGATCGAAACGAAATAGAAAAATCGAACCTAAACGAATGGTTCTGTCATGTTCGTTGGATTTTCGTAGCTAGTTAATCATCCTGTCTTTACGGCTACTTGGTTGACTTTACGAGCTTGAAGAGAATGAATCAATAAAATCATGTTAAATAACAAACATAACAACCGGAATATTTCATATAATTTTTTACTTAACCGTTCAAGTAGGAGGATAAAAATGAAAAAAACAATTATCACATTCGCTGTTCTTGCTGCTTTAATCATCGGAGCGGGATTCGGATACAAACTCCTTGCCGACAAATACGCAAACCCGCCCGAAACGCAAAGTGAAAACGCGTCAGACGGCGCGGATGTCGCGAAAAATGCCGCGCCCGACTTTAAAATGACGGACACGGACGGAAACGAGCTTATGCTGTCCTCACTTCACGGCAAGCCCATCGTTCTGAACTTTTGGACGACATGGTGCGGCTACTGCACGCGTGAGTTTCCCCTTTTTCAAGAGCTTTACGAAGAATACGGCGACAGTGTTCAGTTCATCATGGTTAACCTGACGGACAACTACAGAGAAAAAAAGTCAGACGCCGACTCGTTCATAAAAAAGAACGGCTATACCCTGCCTGTCTACTATGACATATATCAGCAGGGTGCGTCGGCATACGAGGTCTATTCAATTCCATGCACATTTATAATCGACAAAGACGGCAATCTTGCCGAATCACACGCCGGAGCCATTGATAAAGACACTCTTTTAAGTCTTTTAGAGCCTCTGGGAGTTTAAGCCGCCGCCGCGGTTTCCACAGCCGACACTGTTTCAGTCGTTTGTGTTTCTGTAAGCGATTCGCGGCTTTCAGGGAAGTCAAACCCGTGCATAAAGCCGTTTATCTCTATAGAGCATATATCCCCGCCTATGACCATGCCCTCATAAACAAGAATATTCGCCTGTATGTAGTTCGGCTTTGCCTCATAGCCGGGATAGTTTTTCACGGCATATGTCCAGCGCTTGGCTCTTTTGCCGCAGTAAAGACTAAGGTCAAGATTTTGTTTTGTTTGGATTTCGTTATATTTGCCGTAAACCTCGTCAAACTCGCTCGGGATAATTATTTCCGCCACCTCAATCGGCTCCTCGTCGACGTCCCAGCCAAACTGTGAAAAGAAAGCGAGCCGTTCCTGCTCGTTGCCGGCCTTAAGGCTTATCGCGCCGTCCTGCGCGGCAGGGGTGTCATTGCCCGACACATATATCGTCGCGATGACCGCGGCGGCGACAAGGAGTATCAGCACAATAAGCTTCAGCTTAGATGATTTAACAGTGTATACAAACATAAAAACACCGCCCGTATTTTTTTAAGGGATTCGCCTGATAAGGTGAGTCCTTTAATCTTATGCCCGGACGGCTCAAAATATACTTTGAGGAGACGCGCCGAATACATTTTATGCGCGCGGCAATGATGAATATTCCCGGCAAAGCCGCTTGAACGCGCCGCGGTCGCCGCCGATTCCCGCCGTCAGGGCAGCTTCATGTTGACACAGACAATGCCCGCTTTTGTGATGTCTATAACTCCGTATTCGCCGGAGCGCAGCGAACCGGGATTGAAAATATAAAGACCGTCCTCGTAATAATTCACGGGCAGGTGAGTGTGACCGTATAATACAATGTCGGCGTTTTGTCCGCGCGCGGCTTGCTTTAGAGCGTAATCGCCGTATTTCACGCCTTCTTTATGTCCGTGAGAGCAATATATCTTTTTGCCGTCGGCAAAAACAACAGCCGTCAGCGGCGCGGTCGAGCCAAAGTCACAGTTGCCCATGACCCGCACACATTTTAAATGAGCCGTGCGGGAGCGGGCGGCACACGCTGCCGGGTCGTCCTCTCCGTCTCCGAGATGAATAATCATCGCGGCATCTCTTTGACGTTCAACGGCCATACGCAACGAAGATATATCGCCGTGCGAATCGGATATAACAAGGATTCTCACTCATAAGCACCTCACAAATCTCATATACTTTACTGAATCATATCGTGTCGGGAGGGATTACAACGGGCAACAAAAATCTTACGCCGGAACAGCTTTTGCAAATGGCTAAATTGATGAAGGAAAGCGGGGCGAGCAGCGAGCAGCAGGCGGAAAAAATCCTTGAGTTCGCAAAAAGCGGAATGAGCGGCAAGCAGGCTGAAAAGCTTGATAATATCCTCGGCGACGCCGAAGCCGTCAACAAGCTCATGGGAAGCAAAGCCGCGCAAACGCTCCTGAAAAACCTGTTTAATAAAAAACAGTGACAAAAGTCACACGAATCCCGAGGTGTTTATGGACAACATGATGGGCAATATAAGCGATCTTCTTGGCGGAATGAGCGAGGACGACATCAAGTCGCTCCGCGAGACCGCTCAAGCCATGCTCGGCTCCTCTGCCGGCGCGGACAAGGATTCGGGAGACGGGGAGGCGGATGAAGCGCCGCCGTTTTCCGGTTTAGATCCTGATATGATTTTGAAGCTGTCCTCCATTATGGCGTCCATGAACAAGAAAGATAACCGCTCGGAACTGATTACAGCTTTAAAGCCGCATTTAAGTCCCGACAGGCGAAAAAAAGCGGATGAGGCAATCCAGCTCCTTAAGCTTATGGATATGCTGCCGCTCATACAGCAAAGTTTTGGCGCGGACAACGGCAAAACAGGATAAGGCGAAACGGGGGTTGACGTGATGGTTCTTGAAAAAATTGAACGCGGGCTTGAAGAAACGCTTGAAGAACGCGAAGTGTCGGCGATTAACGTCGTCAGGCGGGCAAAAAACCCAAACGCGAGAAAACGCCCTGACGACTTCGGAAAAAGGTTTTTTGAAAACACAAGGCAAGTAAACGACAAACAAGGGACGGAAGAAATACCCCGCCAAAACATGAACACCACGAAAAAACCGCCTTCCGCGAAAGACGGGCGCACAGGCGAAAAAACGGGCGCAAAATCAGGCGGATTCGGGATTGCGCAAAACAGCGACACTGTCTTTATAATGTCGGTCATAATTATTTTGATGAGTGAAAAAGCGGATTTCATGCTCATACTTGCGCTGATGTACATTCTCATGTGACACAATCATCCGACAGCACCGAAAAACCGAAATGAATTAAAATAAATAAAAATGTCAATATACGCTTGACACTAATCATATATTATATATAATTTAAGATGTCGGAATTTGATTGTGGGATGGTAAAATGATTTCCAAGATACTTAAGGCACGCAGAACGCAAAACGGATATACACAGCAAAACATAGCTGACTTTTTAGGCATTGACAGGTCAACTTATTCATATTACGAAACAGGCAAAACGCAGCCTTCGACTGATATCCTTGCACGGTTGTCGTGCCTTTATCAAATCGGACTTGACGACTTTGTGCCCGATTCATACAGAGGTGGTTCGGTGTTGGAGCTTGAATGCGCGATTCCCGACGGCGTTTCACTTTATGAAAACACAGAAATCTTTTCAAAACTGTCTTTTGAGGAGCAGCAGCTTGTGATGAACTTCAGAGCGTGCCCCGACAAGCGCCGGTTTATTTCCGCAATAAAGGACATTGTCGAGCAGTCGTCCTCCGACGACGAGACGGCAGAATGAGCCTTTTGCTTGGGCGTTCGCTCCAAAACTCACTTGTGCCGCCGAGCGGTGTTGCCCTAAAACTAAACATACGGGCTTTTGCGCCCTTTTAAAAACCGAGGCGTCCGCAAAAAGCGGGCGCTTCGGCTTTTTTGTTTAAAAATGTCAGACGCCGGAATATGCCGAAAAGCCGCCGTCAACAGGCAGCACGACACCGGTGATGAACGACGAATAGGCTTCGTCGCAAAGGAAAAGGAGCGTGCCTGTTAAATCCCGCGGATTGCCGAACTTCCTTAAAGGAGTGTGGGAAATGATTTTATCAGAGCGCGGCGTGAGCGTGCCGTCGTCGTTGAAAAGCAGCTTTTGATTTTGGATGGTGGCAAAAAAACCGGGCGCGATAGCGTTGACTCTTATTCCCACATCGGCAAAATGCACCGCCATAAATTGCGTGAAGTTTGACACGGCCGCCTTTGCCGCCGAATAAGCGGGAATGCGTGTCAGCGGGCGATAAGAGTTCATGGACGAGATGTTTATTATGCATGTGTTTTCTCTGCCGACCATTTCTCCCGCAAAAACCTGTGTCGTCAGCAGCGTCCCAAGAAAGTTAAGGTTAAAAACAAACTCAATCCCTTTCGGGTCAAGATCAAAAAATGTTTTTACATCCTGCGCCTTGTCTGTTATGTCCGAAATTTCGAGCGTGTCCTTTGTCGTCGTCCCAAGAGGTGAATTGCCGCCGGCGCCGTTTATAATTATGTCGCACAGACCAAACTTTTCGTTAATTTTCGCCTTTGCCGCCTTGAGACTTTCAGATTCAAGCACATTGCATTCAACGGCTATCGCTGTCCCTCCGTCGGCCGTAATCTCGTCCGCTGTCTTTTGCGCCGAATCAAGCCTTAAGTCAAGTATCGCCACCTTTGTGCCCTGAGCCGCCAAGTCCTTTGCAAAGCCGCTGCAAAGCACTCCGCCGCCGCCCGTTATAACGGCCACCCTGCCCTTTAAATTTTCATGTGTCATTTTCATGACTTCCTTTCATAAACCTTTACATAGTCCACTATAAAATCAAGCGGAAAAATGCTCGGGTCGTTATTTTCAATGTTGCTGTTTTCGCTAAGGAAAGGCAGTCCGTCGCCGCCTATCCCCGTTTCTCCGTCTGTGCCGGCAACCTCGACGGACAGCAGGAGATATTCCTCTGTCTGCGGCACCCATTTGCCTGTGAGCCTGTCGGTTTCAACTCTGTTTATATAGAAAATGATCTCATTCTCGTTCCACTCAAGACCGTATGTGTTGTATTGAGAAAAGATGTTTTCACCTTTATAATGGCCAAGCACCACACCGCTGCTTTTTTCTCCGTAGCCGTCAAAGCCTGTCGCCTGATTTACGCCGTTTACCCTTCTCGGGTCTTTGTGGCCGAAAAATCCCGACTCGAACAAATCAATTTCGCAGCCGTCGGCCGCGCTGCCGTCAGGCTCCGCGAACATCCCCTCTGAAAGCATCCAAAACGCCGCCCACATGCCCATTCCTCCCGGACATATGCAGCGGCATTCAAAGTAACCGTATTTTTTTTCAAACAAGCCCTTTGTCGATATCTCGGCGCTGTACCAACCGGCGCCCAGCGGGCCGTTTTCAAGAAATTCCGTCCGAATCTTCAAAGTGCCGTCGCTGACAGAAACCTGTCCCTTGTCCCATATCCCGCCGCGCCGGATATAAGAGTAGGACGGAATCCATTTTGTCGTGTCAAGCTCATCGCCGTCGAACTCGTCGCTCCAGTAAAGCTCCCATTCGTCAAGGTTTATCTTTTGCCCGCGCGGTGTCTGAGGTGTCTGAAAAATGAGCATGGACACAAGCTCGGCTATCACAATGAGCGAAACAAAAAACTTCTTCGGAGTCAGCACCGCAAGCGGCAGCGACTTAATCGCCGTCCACAGCCGCTTTAAGGCGACAATTTCACGGTAGGAATAAATCCTTTCAAGAAAGTCGTTCATTCTTATCCTCCTCCTGTTGTGTTTGATCTGCTAATGACGAAATAAACAGTCTTAATCAAAAGCCGCACGAATCGTCGGGGAGCGCCAATGTTTTAAATCTTTTTAAACGGCTTGCAGTTTGTTTTTAAATTTTCAAAAGCCAACAAGCCGTCTCCCCTGCCGCCAAAGGCGCAGTCTCGGACAACATCAGCTCGGCCGCTGTGAGCTTTACGGCGCCTGCAAGTTTGATTTAAAAAACGACGTTATATCGCCGATTATTCTTTCGGACTCAAAATCGGATGTCAACTCATGGCGCACATTTTCATAAAGCTTCATTGATACGTTTAAGCCCAGCTCAAGATAAAGCGCATTCAGCTTCCTCACCTTTTCACCCATGCCGCCCAAAGGGTCCTTGTCGCCGCTCATGATTAAAACAGGCAAGTCTTTTCTGATGCTTTTGAGGTTTTCGCGCCTGTAGACATCGTACAACCCGCGCATCAAAGAGTAAAAGAAGCCATGGGACATTATGAAATCGCAAAGCGGGTCGCCGTTAAAGGTCTCCACTTCTTTAAAATCGCGGCTGATCCAGGCGTTTTTGATTTTGTCGTCTTTGAAATATTTGTCGTTTAAGCTGAAGGTGATTTTATAAAACATACGGCCCGGCGCGTGGACGTCAAAAAGCAAGCGCTGGAAAAATGTTATCGCCTTGCCGAACAAAAGCCTTGCGCCGCCCATGTGCGCCGAGCCGCTCATAATGACGCCGTTTATGAGGCTTTTTTCCTTTTCTATGTATCTTTGCGCTAAAAACGAGCCGTAGCTGTGGCTGAAAAGCTGAACAGGCAGAGAGTATCTCTCCTTGAGCATCCGTGTTATCTCAAGCTCGTCCTCCACATTTTCGTTAAAATTGTCGTAGCCCGCCTTGCCGAGGTTTTCAATTCCCGCCGTCGCGCCGTTCATCCTGTGGTCGTCGCCGAAAACGATAAAACCGCTTTTGTTAAGTGCTTCGGCAAAATCGGCGTAGCGCCTTGTGTGAGAAGTGAGCCCATGGACAAGCTGTATTATGCCTATCGGATTTTGGACGTCGTCCCACAAGAAGCATGACAATTCTTTGCCGTCAAAGCTTTTAAAAGTTATTTCCTTCATTTTTACACCTCATTAATTGGCGGGACGCGGCGTGACATACGTCTGTTAATGCCGCCGACTTTCCCTCAGCAGGCAACAGGCGGCAACAGGCGGCAACAAGCAGCAAGGCGGCGGCTCGTCGCAAATCGCCGTAATATGCGGCGGAGATTTTTATGAGTTATATGTCGATGATAAGTCGGCGACACCGACCGTTTTCACTGTTTCCTTGCCGCCCTTTGACGACGCTATCTTTTTTTGCAGCTCGCTGTAAAACAGATCCTCGTCGAAAGGCAGCTCGACATCCTTGCCGAGCCAAGACGACAGGTGCGCGGCATTTGATATCGCCAGCCCGTTTATCCCCTCAAGTCCTTCCGCCACAAGCGGCTCCCCTCTTATTATACGCGCCGCGAAAGCGTTGATGACGCCGACATGCCGCTCGTTTTTTCCGTCGGTTTCAACCTTGACAAACTCGCCTTTCGGCCTTGCGAATCCGCCGGGACTTGTTTTGCTGAAATCTGCCGAGCTTTGCTCCAGAACATAAAGAGAAAGCGTCTCGCCGCCTTCGCACACAAGCTTTGCCTTGTCTAAGGTTATCTCAAAACGATTTGTGCCGGGCGTGTCGCCTGTTGACGTGATGAACACTCCGGTGGCGCCGTTTTCATATTCGGCGTAAATTGTCACATCATCCTCAACCTCGATATCGTGCCATTTTCCCTCATGGCAAAAAGCGCGCACCTTTGAGGGCATTCCGCATATCCACTGCCAAAGGTCAAGATTGTGCGGGCATTGGTTTAAAAGCACTCCGCCGCCCTCACCCGACCATGTCGCGCGCCAGCCGCCTGAGTCGTAATATGACTGTGTCCTGTACCAATCTGTGACAATCCAGTTTACGCGTTTGATTTGACCGTAAACGCCGCTGCTTACAATTTCTTTCATCTTTCTGTAAACGTGGTTTGTCCTTTGGTTAAACATCATTGCGAAAACTCTGTCGCTTGCCGCCGCGTATTCGTTCATCTCACGCACTTGCTTTGTGTAAACGCCTGCCGGCTTTTCGCAAAGCACATGCAGGCCTTTTGATATGGCGTATTTCACTAAATGCGGATGTGAATAGTGCGGCGTGGCTATGACAACCGCGTCGCAAGCGCCGCTGTCGATAAGCTCCTTGCCGCTGCCGAACGCTTTAAGCTCGGGGAGCTGGTCAAGATTTGCCTCAAGACGTGATTTGTCTAAGTCCGCTATCGCCGTAAGGCGCATTTCTTTTATTTTGCCCTCCGCGTAAAATTTCACATGGCTTGTTCCCATGTTGCCGACGCCGATAATCCCGTAGCGCACGGGCTGCGCCAGCTCAACCTGCCTGTGGAGCGCGCTTGCCGCCGCCGCAAAGCTTTCGTCACGAGAAGCATATTTAAACCCGGCTCCGCTGTCAAGCCTTTCGGCCGAGCTTCCGCTTGCCTCAAGCTCTTTAAGTCCTTCAAAGATTGTAAGATGCGGCTCGATTGTCAAAAATCTCTCGCCATCCTTTTGGGCAAAGCGTTTAAGGAGTGTCGGGAAGTTTGCGTCGCCTTCACCGGCAGGCGTGACGACTCCGTCTGAATATCGCGCGTCCTTGATGTGGAGATAGTCTATGTATTCTTCAAGCATATCATATGCAGGTATGATGTCGACACCGCAATGTATGTAGTTGGCGGGGTCAAAAATGCCGCCCATTTTATCGCCGAGCGCCTTGTGTATTAAAAGGCACCGTTCAGGGATGTCTCCGAAAATTCCGCGCTCGTTTTCGTGACAGCACTTTATGCCGTGCGAAAGCGAATAGTCGCACATAAGCACAAGCCTGCGCAGCACCTCGTCCTTGTATTCGTCGTGGCTTTCGCCCTGCGTGAAATAAAAGCTGAACATCCTGATGTTTTTCGCGCCAAGCACCTTTGCAACCTCGACAGTGTTTTTAAAATCTTCAAAATGCGGGGCGAAATCGTCGGTTATCTCAATTTTTCCGTAGCCTGACCCGATGGCGGAAATGCCGATGCCGCCGTCATCAAGAATCTTTTTAAGCTCCCGTGCCTCCGCGGGCGTGATTTTGTTGATACTTTTTCCGTTGTCAAGACCGCGCAGCTCAATGTGCGTTATGCCGTTTTTCCTGCACGCCTCAACCTGTTTTTTAATTTCCTTTGACGCCTCGTCGGCAAATGCCGAAATAATAAACCTTGCCATCAGCACATCTCCTTATTGTTAAAAATTTCAATATTTTCACATATATATTTCTTTATAGAGCAAAATATTTCTTCTTTTTCCTGCTTGAGGAGCGCAAAATATTCTTCGTCAAGCGCTTTAACTTCGTCGGATGTCGCGGAATAATCCTCGTCGCCGCCGTCGAACATTCTGAATCCCCTATGAAAGGTGTCATAAAAATTGCCGCCGATGATATGACGCGCGGCATCGTCGGCAGTCTCCGTCAGAGGGCTGCCGTTTTTTCTGTAAAAATCGCTTAAGCTTTCGGCATCTTCAAAAAAAACGAAGCTGAGGGCGTAAATAAACTGTTTTTGTTTCGCCAGCTTTTCAAACGCGTCGTTTATGTCGCCGGATTGCTCAAGCTCGCGCCCGACGTTCAAGGCGGCACCTCTTATCAGCCGCTCCGAGTCCGCCGCCGACGCCTTTTTGTCTGTGAGGCTTGAAAACTCGGCGCGCAGCTCGTCCTCCTCCCGCAGCTTCTCAAGAATGTCGCCGCGCTGCTTTCCTCTTTTTCTTGCCGCGCTCACAGCCTTTATCCAGACTAAGACGGCGGCAACCAAAAAAACCGCAAACACAAGCGTGATGTAATAATACTCGCGAAACGCCGCAACAGCTTCTCTTAACATTGTTTTCTCCTATCGGTCGATATTTGTCAAAGCCTTGTAAATAACTCCCTTTTTTATCCCCGTCCGCTTTGCCGCCGTCTTTGCCGCCTCACTTTTTGAAAGAGCGCCGTCAGCGGAAAGCTCGACTGCAAGCGATATCGCCTCGTCCGCCGTGACCTCCGGCGCGGGGCGGATTGGAGCGCCGCCTATTATCAGAACAAATTCGCCCTTCGCGGCGGCGTCCTCATAACGCCGCGCCGCCTCCTTCAAGGTTGTGACGACAACCTCCTCGTGTATCTTTGTCAGCTCGCGGGCAATGGCTATTTCCCTGTCGCCGAACACCTCCGCCATGTCTTTTAAGGTTGAGGAAAGCTTGTGCGGAGCCTCATAAAATATCATTGTGCGGCGCTCGTTTTCAAGTGACAGCAAATGCTCCCTGCGGCTTGGTTTGTTTACGCTCAAAAAGCCCTCGAATGTGAACCGCCCCGAAGGCATGCCTGAAACGGCAAGCGCCGTTGCAAACGCGCACGGTCCCGGCACGGCTTCAACGGGAATGCGCAGCTCGCGGCATCGTCTCACAAGCTCCTCGCCCGGGTCTGATATCGCAGGCATACCGGCATCAGTCACAAGCGCGCAGCTTTCGCCGCCGATTATGCGCCCGATAATTGTGTCTTCGCGCTCGCGGCTGTTATGCTCATGATAGCTGATAAGCGGCTTTTTTATGTTAAAGCGATTCAAAAGCTTCAAAGTCACACGCGTGTCCTCCGCCGCGATAAAATCACAGGCGGAAAGCGTTTCGGCGCCTCTTTGGGAAAAGTCGGCAAGATTGCCTATCGGTGTGCCGACAACATATAGTTTACCGCTCATTTTTGCATCCTTAATCTTTATTGTTATACGGTCCGTAGATTTTGACCACCCGCTTTGTGTAATTTCCCGAACAGTCGTTGAGAATCAATTCCGGCTCGATTACGACGCCGCTTTTGCCGCCCTTTTTTCCTTCGACAAGGATGAGCTTTGGCTTCATTCCAAGCTTGTGCGTCACTGTCATAATGCGCTTAGGCTCAATGCCGGCAGAGCGCATACAGCAAATCACATCGGCGGCGCGCTCGGGACGATGGCACACGCAAAGCCTGCCGCCAAACCGCAAAATCTTTGCCGCCGCGTCCGCGACATCGCAAAACCGGCAGGCAACCTCGTGCCGCGCGATTGACGCCGCCTCATCGGACGCCGCCGCGCCCGCGCCCGGCGCCTTATACGGCGGGTTCATCGTCACAAGATCGAAGCTGTTAAGCGGCAGCAGCTCAAAAGCTCGTCGGAGGTCGCCGTTTATCACCTTAAGCTTTTGTGACAAACCGTTCAGCTCGACGGCTTTTTCAAGCTGTGCGCAAGCGTCCTTTTGAATCTCAAGCGCCGTTATGCTCTTGCATAGACCGTCACGACACCACAGCAGCGGCATTATGCCGCATCCCGAACCAAAATCGCAAACAGTTTCGCTTTTTTTCGGAGCGGCAAAAGCGGCAAGCAGCAGCGAATCTGTGCCGAAGCCGTGGCTTTTTGATATCACCGCCGTCATTTTGCCCCCGAGATTTTCAAGCCTTGTTTCGGGCATCTGTCAAAACCTGACCTTTTCCGCCGCCTCTTTAAGCGCCATTGACACAAACGCGTCCTCGCTCATGGCGCCTATGTCGCCCTCGCCCCTGCGGCGAACGGATAGCGTGCCGCTTTCTGTCTCCTTGTCGCCGACAAGCAGCATATACGGAATCTTTTCAAGCTGCGCCTCGCGTATTTTGTAGCCGATTTTTTCGCTGCGCTCGTCGCTCGTCACACGGAAGCCGAGAAGCTCAAGCCTTTGCGCCGCCGCGCGCGCGTATTCGTGGTGACGCTCTGAAATCGGCAAAACCCGTATCTGCTCGGGCGCAATCCAAAGCGGAAACGCGCCTGCATATCTTTCAATCAGCAGCGCCAATGTCCTCTCATAACAGCCTATCGAGGTTCTGTGGATGATGTACGGATTTTTCTTTGAGCCGTCCGCGTCGACATATTCCATCCCGAACTTTTCGGCAAGCATCTGATCGACTTGGATTGTTATCAGCGTGTCCTCCTTGCCGTAAACGTTTCTTATCTGTATGTCAAGCTTTGGCCCGTAAAAAGCCGCCTCGCCTATCTCTGTCTTGTATTTTATTTCAAGATGGTCAAGTATCTTGAGCATCGCGCCCTGCGCCTCGTCCCACTGCTCCGCTGTGCCGATATATTTTTCTCTGTCGTCAGGATCCCATTGAGAAAAACGGTATGCGACATCGTCGTAAAGACCGAGCGTTTTCAGCATGAATATGGCAAGCTCAAGACATTTTTTGAACTCCTCCTCAAGCTGTTCCGGCGTGCAAATCGAGTGACCTTCCGAGATGGTGAACTGCCTGAGCCTTATCAGACCGTGCATTTCACCGGACGCCTCATTTCTGAAAAGAGTCGATGTTTCGCTGTAACGTATCGGCAGGTCGCGATATGAGCGCCCGCGATTTAGGTAAGCCTGATATTGGAAAGGGCAGGTCATCGGGCGGAGCGCGTAAATATCCTTGTCGGACTCCTCATCGCCAATCAAAAACATACCGTCCTTATAGTGATCCCAGTGACCGGACAGCTTGTAAAGGTCGCTTTTTGCCATGTATGGCGTCTTTGTCATCTGCCAGCCGCGCTTCTGCTCCTCGTCCTCGACAAAGCGCTGTAAAAGCTGAAGCACTCTCGCGCCCTTCGGCAGCATTATCGGAAGCCCCTGACCTATGATATCTGACGTCATGAACAGCTCAAGCTCCCTGCCGAGCTTGTTGTGGTCGCGCTTTTTCGCCTCCTCGACAGCCGCAAGATAAGCCTCCATCTCGTCCCTTTTTGTGAAGGCCGTGCCGTATATTCTTTGGAGCATTTTGTTGTTTGAGTCGCCGCGCCAATATGCGCCGGTGCAGGAGGTCAGCTTAAAAGCCTTGATTCTGCCTGTGTCCGGAACGTGCGGACCGGCACAAAGCTCTGTGAACTCGCCCTGCTTAAAAAAGGAAATCTTCTCTCCCTTGCCTGAATGCTCGCGAATCAGCTCCGCCTTGTAAGCTTCGCCGGAGCTTTCCGCCCACGCAAGCGCTTCCTCGGACTCTGTTTCAAAGCATTCGATAGGAAGGCTCTCTTTGACAATCTTCTTCATCTCGCCCTCGATTTGCTCGAGTATTTCCGGTGTGAAAGCTGTTTCGGTGTCAAAGTCGTAATAAAAGCCGTTGTCTATCGCCGGTCCTATCGCAAGCTTCGCCTTCGGAAAAAGCCTTTTGACGGCATGGGCAAGAATGTGTGACGCCGTGTGCCTGAAAGCGTGCTTGCCCTCGTCCGAATCAAATGTCAAAATCTCAAGCTCGCAGTCGCTTTCGAGCGGCGTCCTGAGATCCGCCGCCGCTCCGTCTATTGAGCAAGCGCACGCCGCCTTGTAAATCCCGGCGCCGAGTGACTTCGCAACGTCCATCGCCGTGACGCCGCGTTCGTATTCGCGGACTTGTCCGCCCTTTAATGTTACTTTAATCATTTATAAATCTATCTCCCTTTTAAAAATAGCCTTGAAAAACATGAGCGGCGCATACACACATTTAAAGTGCCGACACAGCGCCGTTAAATCGTCGGCGGCGCACCGTCGGCTGTGCAAAAACGGCTCCCGCATAAAACAAAAGCCCCACCCCTGCGCTGGGATGAAGCAAATCAAGCTCCATGGTTCCACCCATGTTGCGGGAAATCCCGCCACTCAAGCAGGCCTTAACGCGGCCCGAACGGCGCCCTTAGCACAAAGGGTTTGGAGCGCGCTCCGCAACGGTGTCATGCTCAAAGCCTTTACCGCGCTTTCAGCCGCGGCGCGGACTCTCTGTAAAAGGCATTTATGAGCAATCGGTTTGCATCATCGCTTTATGGTATTAAACTACAATGATTTTACCACGCTATGACGATGCTGTCAAGAACGTTTTTCTCGGAATTCGGAATCTTCCTCCCGAATCTCAAAACAGCCTTTGTCACTATGAGGCAGGCATTTAAAATATGCCCCCGAAAACGGCATTTTAATCTTGCCAAATCAGAAAACGGCGAAACCTAACGTCATGGCTTAAAACGACAAAACCGGAGCGGCAAAACACGCGTCATAGCCAAAAACGGCGAAACCAAAGAGGGAAAGCGGCAAATTGAGTGGACAAGCCGCTGTGTTTTTGGTATAATATGCTTTGATGTTAAATTCAGTCAGACAAATTATATAGGAGTGATTTTTTATGGCAGTGTTCAGGCCGTTCAAGGCTGTCCGCCCCACCAAAAATTTTGCCGCAAAGGTCGCCGCCCTCCCTTATGACGTCATGAGCAGCGAGGAAGCCAAGGAGATGGTAAGCGGCAACCCGTATTCGTTCCTCCACGTCGACAAGGCCGAAATCGACCTCCCCGACGGCACAGACCTTTACAGCGAGCAGGTTTATAAAAAGGCGCGCGAAAATCTTGACAAGCTGATTAACGACGGCATCTGCCGCGAGGATGAAACCCCCTGCGTCTATATTTACAGGCAGACAATGAACGGCAGGAGCCAGACGGGTCTTGTCGGCTGCGCCTCCATTGACGACTACATTGAAAACCGCATCAAGAAGCATGAGCTGACGCGCGCGGACAAGGAGGAGGACAGGGTGCGCCACGTCGACTACTGCGACGCGAACACAGGCCCCATCTTCCTTTGCTACCGTGAAAACGACACCGTCAGCGCGGCTGTTGAAGGCTGGAAGGCGTCGCATGAGCCTGTCTATGACTTTATGAGCGACGGCGGCGTCGGCAACACTGTTTGGGTCGTCGATTGCCGCGAAACAATCAAGCAGATTACAGAAGCGTTTGCCGACGTAAGCAGCCTTTATATTGCCGACGGCCACCACAGGTGCGCTTCCGCTGTCAGGGTGGGCAAAAAAAGACGCGCGGAAAACCCCGATTACACAGGCGGCGAGGAATTCAATTTCTTTCTTGCTGTTGTTTTCCCGCAAAAAGAGCTTGAGATAATGGACTATAACAGGCTTGTCAAGGATTTGAACAATCTTTCCGAAGATGAGTTCAAGGCAAAGGTCGGCGAAAAGTTTAATGTTTCGGAGGCGCCGACGGGCGTTCCGTTTAAGCCGTCTGAAAAGCACACCTTCGGAATGCTGCTCGGCGGAAAATGGCACAAGCTTTCCGCCATTGACGGCACATTCGACAAAAATGACCCTGTGGAGAGGCTGGACGTCTCTATTCTTCAAAACAACATCATATCTCCCATACTCGGCATAAACGACCCGCGGACAGACGAGCGGATTGATTTTGTCGGTGGGATAAGAGGGCTTGACGAGCTTGAGCGGCGCGTTGACGGCGGCATGGCTCTTGCTTTTTCGATGTACCCGACAACGCTTGACGATTTGTTTGACATTGCCGACGCAGGGAAAACGATGCCGCCCAAGTCAACGTGGTTCGAGCCAAAGCTCCTAAGCGGTCTGTTTATACATCGGTTATCGTGACGCCCGTGTAATAATGTTTGAGGATGTCCTCCCATGACGAGCCCTGCCGCGCCATATAATCGGCTCCGTATTGGCTCAATCCCACAAAATGCCCGTGTCCGAGCGTTTTTACAGTAAAAGCGCCGTCACTATAAGATATGATAAAGGCGCTGCTCCGAAGTCCCAGCGACTTTCTGACATCCGCGCCCGTAAAGCTCTGTGTGCAGATTTCAATCGACGTGACAATCCCGCTTTCCGAAGTTTTCGATTCTCCTATCCACTCCGACGGTTCGGCGCCGACTTTTTTAAGAGACATAAGCTCGCAAAATTGTTCCGCCGTCAGGGCAAGCGTGTCGGAATAGTCCGGCGAAAGCTTGTCGCCGTCGCTTACAACGCCGCGAAGATAAGGCACATCGTCACCCCACACAACCATCGCGCTTTCCGTCCTGCCCGAGCAAATTGAGTGGAAAACCGCCATGGCGTATTCGCCGTCATAGACAAGTGCTTTTCGCAGCACCTCTTTGACGGCTTTTTCTGTCTTGTTTTCATACGCGTCACATTTGTCGCCCCATTTCTCGCGGCGCTCCGACGCCGAAATATACCCCTGATGTTCTGTTGTTGAGTCAGATAAATATGCCCCCGCAAGGTTTTTGTCGGGCGACCTTTCCTGCCGCGCCTTATTGTAAAGTGCATAGGTATAGCAGGCGACGGCCTGCGCCTTCAGCGCCTCCTCATGATAGCCCGCCGGCATCTCGGCCGCCACGGCACCCACAAGATATTCAAGCTCCGACACTGTTTCCACAGCCTCGCCGCCGACTCTGAACACCTTAATCACTTCACCGTCGTCCGACGGCGCGCAGTCCTCCGACACTGATTGCGTCTCTTTTTCAGTCGTCGTGTGCGGCTTGGCGGCTTTGTCTCTGTCCACCGCGACGGAGGGCGCAAGGATGTAAACAAGTGTGATAATTACGAAAAGAATACCATAAATTTTCATATCGCAACGGCCTTTCTTTTTTTGTTGTTGACATTGGAGAGTCTTTTGGTATAGAATAACCTGTAAGCTTATTATGGGGTGGTGTGACACTTGTCCGATTGTAAAACAACTTTCTCAAACGGCACCATTAAATTACTATGCGAAGAAATGGTTAAAAATAACAGGATTGATCCCGAAGATTTCACACGGTTCGATGTCAAAAGGGGTTTGCGCAATCCCGACGGCACCGGAGTCATGGCGGGTCTTTCCAAAATCTGTAATGTCGATGGTTATTATGTTAAAGACGGCGAGCGTGTCCCGCAGGAGGGGCGCCTCATTTACCGCGGCATAGACGTCATTGATATTGTCAACGGCTGCATCAGGGAGGACAGATTCGGTTTTGAGGAAACCGTATGGCTTCTTCTTTTCGGCTATTTGCCGACAAAGGAGCAGCTTGAGCTGTTCAGCGGCATTCTTGCGCGTCAGCGCGAGCTGCCCGAGGATTTCGCCGAAGACATGATTATGAAAGCTCCGTCCATAAACATTATGAACAAGCTTTCGCGCTCTGTCCTTGCGCTCTACTCTTACGACGACAATCCAGAGGATCTTTCAGTTGAAAACGTCCTGCGGCAGTCCATCAGTTTAATTGCGCAGATGTCGACTATAATGAGCTGCGCATATCAGGTCAAGCGTCGGCACTATGAGCATAAAAGCATGTATATCCACCAAAACAAGCTCGAATACGGCACCGCTCAAAATGTGCTTTATACAATACGCTCCAACAAAAAGTTCACGGACGAGGAGGCAAAGCTGCTTGATCTTTCGCTCATTCTTCACGCGGAGCACGGCGGCGGCAACAACTCCGCTTTTGCGGCAAGGGTTTTAACCTCCAGTCTCACCGACACTTACGCCTCGATTGCGGCGGGCATCGGCGCTCTGAAAGGTCCGCGGCACGGCGGCGCGAACATCAAAGTCAGGGAGATGCTTGACTTTATACGCCGCGATGTCGCCGATGTGACAAACAAAGATGAAGTCGCCTGTTATCTCGAAAAGATAATCAACAAGGAGGCCGGCGACGGCACGGGGCTTATCTATGGTATGGGTCACGCGGTCTATATGCTTTCCGACCCAAGAGCCGTAATCCTCAAAAACCACGCAAGGGACTTTTCCGAAAGGAAAGGCTTCGGCGAGAAGTTCAGGCTCATTGAGCTTGTCGAGGAGCTGACCCCGGAGGTTTTTGCCGCCAAAAAAGGGAGCAGCAAAAAAATGTGCGCCAATGTCGATCTTTATTCAGGACTCATATACGAGATGCTCGGCATACCCGAGGATCTTTTCACACCGCTTTTCTGTGTCGCCCGCGTCGCGGGATGGGCGGCGCACCGCATTGAGGAGCTGCTGACCGGCGGGCGCATAATCCGCCCTGCATACAAGAACGTGTCTATCCCGCGCGAATATCATCCGATAGACGAACGATCCGGCGAGGGCTTTGAGGATGAGCGCTACATTCCCTCCGACGAAAGGCCGTGACGTTCGGCTTGACCGGCGGGCTTATTCGGCTTTATGCGGTAATATAAAATGAAAACAAGGTGACAAGTTTTGCAGAATAAAAGGGACACGGCAATCAACCCGTTCGCGCTGTTCGCTGTTTTTATCGGGAGCGTCATAATCGCGCTGCCGATAAGAGTTTATCAGCTTCTGACCATCATAGAGCCGGGCACCGGTTTTTGGGAGACAAAAAATGCCTCTGTCTACATTCTTTACGCCGTCGCCGCACTGTCGATAATCTGCTGTGCCGCTATATCATTCTTTTGCGCGGACAGGCTCGGCCGCACCTCCGCTCCCGGCGGAAAAAAACCTGTCGTCGGGCTTATCGCGTTTGTCGTCGTCGCGGCGCTTATTGTCAACGCCGTCGGGCGATACGCCGACTTTTCCAACATTTATTTCGGCTACACCGGTATGAGCGGCATGAGCGTGCGCGAATACCTGACTAAGACAGGCGCCTTTTCCATGGCTCTTGAGGCCTTTTTTGCTGTCATATCGTCTGTTTATTTCATTCTTTACGGCATTACGGCCATAAACGGCAAAAGCGCGGCGGAATATAAGCTCCTTGCCGTGTCTCCTGTGATGTGGTGCATCTTCCGCATTATCCACCGATTCATGCGGGAAATCAGCTTTTTGAATGTTTCGGAGCTTTTCTTTGAGCTTTGTATGATAGTTTTTTTAATGTTGTTCTTTATGGCGTTCGCGCAGTTGACGTCAAAGGTCAACTTTAAGGGCATTGAGTGGAAGCTTTACGCATACGGCTTTCCCGCCGCGATGTTCTGCCTTATATGCTTTGTGCCAAGGCTTGTCGTCACAATCCTCGGCAAGCCGTCGCTGCTGACCGACAATTCCCCCATCGAATACTGCGACATAGCGATGGCGGCGTTCATCATCGGCTCTCTCATTTCCCGCGCGCGCATTTCCGAGGCGCGAAAGGCGCCCGACCGCGAGGCGCAAGTCGATGAAAGCCTTATTGGGACCGACTGAAAATTGTGTCCGGCCGGGAAGTTTCAGCCTGTTGATTGTCCGGCCGGGAAGTTGCAGCCTGTTGAGAAGCTTTTTTTAATTAATAACTTTGCGGAGTGAAGTAATGTTTATAGAAAATATGATGACCACCGCCGAGCAGGTCGTCATACTGTATATTGTGGTCGCCGTCGGATTTTTAGCCGTCAAGACTGATTTATTTACTCAAAAGACGGCAAAGTCCTGCACAAACCTGCTGTTTTTTATAATTACGCCCGCCGTTATTATTAATTCCTTTCTCAACATTGATTACAGCCCCGACATGACTAAAAAGCTGTTTACCGCCATAGGCTGCGGGCTTTTGATGCATTTTCTTTTTTCTGTTTTGTCGCTGCCTCTTTTCAGGAAAGGCGACAAAAACAGAAACAGCATTTTTAAGTATGCCTGCATTCACGGCAACTGCGGATACATGGCTTTGCCGCTCGCCAACGCCGTGCTTGGCTCCGAGGGCGTCATATTTTGCTCGGCAATCATAATTTCTTTTCAAATTTGTGCATACACATACGGCATTTATTTGATGTCCGGCGACAAAAACAGTGCCGAAAAAAGCTATAAATTCGGCATTAAAAACATATTCCTGAACACGGGCGTTATCTCCGTCGCCATAGGCATGCCGCTTTATCTTCTTCAGCTTCCCATCCCCGACATTGCCAAGGTTCCTGTCGAATACATAGCAAGCATGAACACGCCGCTTGCCATGCTCATTTTCGGGACTTACATTGCCGGCACTGATTTCAGATCTATTCTGCGCGAAAAAAAGATTTTAACCGTCGGAGTTTTTAAGCTTATCATTTTTCCGCTCATGATGCTCGGCATTTACAGCCTTTTAGGCATACGCGGCACATTGCTGGCGTCGCTTATTCTTTCGGCAAGCGCCCCGCCTGCCAACAACACAGTTATTTTCGCCGCCAAATATGATAAGGACACAGGACTTGCGGCGCAAACCGTCACTGCCGTCAGCCTTGTTTCTATTTTGACAATGCCCGCAATCATAGCACTTTCAATGAGTTTAATGTAACGAAAGGACAAACCGCTTTGGATGCTGAAATTCGCGAAATCCTTAATGAGGCCGCTCCGCTTTGGGGTGTCTGCGGCTTCAGCGAGATTTCAGAGCACATCCTTTCGTGCCGTGCCGCTTCACGACTGCCAAAAGAATCCAAAAGCATAATTTGCGGAATATTTCCGTACAATTTAGGAGAAGAAAGCTACGGCGGCTCAAACATCTCACGCTACGCGGTCGTGCCTGACTATAACAATACGATTCGTGACATGCTCGAAAAAGCGGCGCAAAAGCTTCGCGCTCTTTACCCCGACGAGCAGTTTGAAGTGTTTTGCGGCAATTCACCTTTGCCGGAGGTCAGCACAGCACAGCTTGCGGGGCTTGGCGAAAAAGGTGTGAACGGGCTTCTTTTGACAGAAAGTTACGGCTCGTGGGTGTTCATTGGCGAGATAGTCACGACGCTTCATCTTGAGCCGTCGCAAAATCGCGCGTCTGTCTGCGGCAGATGCGGCAAATGTGTCGACGCGTGCCCGACAGGCGCTTTGACATTCGACGGATTTGACAGAGAAAAATGCCTGTCATACATCTCCCAGCAAAAAGAGCCGCTGACGCCAGAGCAGGAAGCGCTGATTAAATCGTCCGGCTCCGTGTGGGGGTGCGATATCTGTCAAAATGTCTGCCCCAAAAACATCGGCGCTCAGGTGACTGCGATAGACGAGTTTGTAAAAGGCGCCGTTTCCCGAGCCGAGCATGACACAAGCCTTGATAACAGGGCGTTCGGGTGGCGCGGCAAAAAGGTTCTTGAACGAAATCTCAACCTGTTTAAGGAATAAGGATGGTGTTTGCTGTGAAGTTAATAATTGCCATTATTAACAACGACGACTGCCCCGCTGTTCTCTCCGAGCTTACGCGTGACGGATTCAGCGTGACAAAGCTTTCGACATCCGGCGGTTTTCTCAAAGCCGGCAATTCCACGCTTCTCATAGGCGTCGAGGAGGACAAAATTGATTCCGCACTTGATGTAATCAAACGTTTCAGCAGCCGGCGCACCCAGATGATACAGGCAAGCCCCTCATACCCCGCCGAATTTTATGTTTCTATGCCTGTTGAGGTCAAGGTCGGCGGCGCGACTATATTTATTGTCGACGTTGACCAGTTTATTAAATATTGATTATGAACTTTGATGTTTCAAATATGCCGCTTTCTCTGCGCAAAGACTTTTTTCCCGCTCTTGAGGCGGGGCGGCTTTCACACGCCGTCATACTTGAGGGCGGCGACGATGACTCAAGGCTTGCGGCGGCAAAATACGCGGCCGCCGCGCTAACCTGCGAGGGCGGCGGAAAAAAGCCGTGCGGGGAATGCGGCTCATGCTTCATGGCAAGCGCCGGTTCTCATCCGGATATTATTGAGACAGCGGCCGCGAACGGCTCTAAGAGCATATCTGTTGAGGCTGTCAGGAAAATTCGCTCCATGGCTTATATTTTCCCGATTCGCTCCGACAAAAAGGTTTTTTTAATGCGCGGCGCCGACGCAATGACGGAACAGGCGCAAAACGCCTTGCTTAAAATACTTGAGGAGCCGCCGTCTTTTGTTGTGTTTATACTTGAATGCCGTTCAAGGGGCGCTCTTATACCGACTGTGCTTTCACGCGCCGACGTATATTCCCTCGGTGCTGAAAAGTCCCGCGCCGCCGACCTTGAAAGGCTTAACGCCGCGCGCGAAACAGCTCAAAAGCTTGCGTTTGCCCTCTGCGAAGGCTCCGAATGGGCTGTGATGCGGGAAACAGGAGTTTTTGAAAAAGACAGGGAGCTTTTAAGGCTTTGCCTGCCCGAGCTTATTTTAATATTGCGCGGCGCCCTTGTTTCCAAATTTAACTTTTCAGACGATGATATTGCACGCTCTCTTGCCTCAAGATTTACAAAAACCCGTCTTTTGGGGATTATATGCGCCGTCAATGATTGCCTTCTTTCAACAGAATCAAACGTCAACCACAACCTGGCGATAACACGGCTTGTCAGCGCCACGGCGGCAGAAAGGATCTATTAGATTATGACAGAAATTATAGGTGTAAGGTTTAAGGACGTCGGAAAAATTTATTACTTTGACCCCGACGGCAAAAAGCTTAACAAAGGCGATAAGGTGATTGTCGAAACTGCCCGCGGCATCGAGTGCGGCGAAGTTGTCATAGAAAACATCGAAAAGCCGGACGAGCAGATTGTAAAGCCTTTGAAGCTTGTTATCAGAAAAGTGACTGACGAGGACATTAAAACGATTGAGAGCAACAGGCAAAAGGAAAAAGAAGCGTTTAAAATCTGTCTTGAAAAAATTGCGAAGCATAAGCTTGAGATGAAGCTTGTCGATGTTGAATATACGTTCGACGGCGGAAAAATCCTTTTTTATTTCACAGCCGACGGCAGAGTTGATTTCCGTGAGCTTGTCAAGGACCTTGCCTCTGTTTTCCGCACAAGAATTGAGCTTCGCCAGATAGGCGTGCGCGACGAGTCAAAGATGCTCGGCGGCTTAGGCATGTGCGGAAGGCCGTTTTGCTGCAGCAGCTTTCTCGGCGAATTTCAGCCTGTTTCAATTAAAATGGCAAAGGAGCAGGGGCTTTCGCTTAACCCCGTAAAAATAAGCGGGACATGCGGCAGGCTCATGTGCTGCCTCAAATACGAACAGGACGCTTATGAGCATCTTTTGAAGGTCACGCCGAAGCCCGGCGCGATTGTCAACACTGACGAGGGGCGCGGCACCGTCGTCGAAAACAACCTGCTGACAGGCTTCTTAAAAATCCGTCTCGACTCGCGTCCCGACACCACCCCGAAGGTTTGTCATCGGCGCGATGTGAAGATTCTGAGGGATGCTCAGATAAAGATTGAACGTGAAGAAATCGAGGCATTTAAAGGAATCGAATAAAATCTTAAAAACTATTGCATTTTGCAACTAATGCTGTTAATATATATATCGACAAATCAGCAAGGAGGATTAAGCGATGGCATATCATATTTCCGACGATTGCATATCTTGCGGAGCCTGCGAAGCGGAATGTCCCACGGAAGCCATTTCCGAGGGCGACAACATATACGTTATCAACCCCGAGCTTTGCATAGACTGCGGCGCTTGTGCCGACGTGTGTCCCGTAGACGCTCCCAAGCCGGAATAACACCTGAAACCGAATTCAAAAGCCGAGACGACTTGCTTTTTGTTAAAAGCGCCGTCTCGGTTTTTTCTCTTTATCTTAAAATCATTTAAGAGCGTTTCATATGAAAACACGCGTAAAAGAGAGGAATAACAAGTTTTGAATGCTTTATGTGGATTTCTTTGAAAAAAGTGTTGACAATATAAACCGGTTGTGCTAACATATGCAGGCATGAAAAAAATCGGAGGTAATATAATTATGTCAACCTATATGCCTAAGGCGGGAGACATAACCCGCAAATGGTATTTGCTCGACGCGTCCGGGAAAACGCTCGGAAAGGTTGCCGTCGAGGCCGCCACCCTTCTCCGCGGCAAGCACAAGCCGACGTTTGCGCCTCACGCGGACTGCGGAGACAATGTCGTCATCATCAACGCCGAAAAGATAGTCCTCACCGGCAACAAGCTTCAGCAAAAGAAATATTATCGTCATTCCGGCTATGTCGGCAATCTCAAGGAAATCGGATATGACAAGATAATGAAAACAAGGCCGGATTTCGCGGTGGAAAAGGCAGTCAAAGGGATGCTTCCCGACACAGTCATAGGCCGCAAAGCGCTGACTCGTCTGCGCGTTTACAAGGGCGCGGAGCACAAGCAGGCTTCGCAAAAGCCTGAGACAAGGGAGTTTTAAGAGAGGGAGGTTATGTTTTAATGTACGATTCAAATCCATATTTTTACGGCACGGGCCGCAGAAAGAAATCAGTCGCCAGAGTGCGCGTCTATGCGGGCACAGGCAAAATTACAATAAACAACAGGGAAATTGATGATTATTTCGGGCTTGAGACACTTAAGCTGATTGTTCGTCAGCCGCTTATACTTACGGGCATGGAGGACAGATTCGACATAGTGTGCAATGTCGGCGGCGGCGGCGTCACCGGTCAAGCCGGAGCCATTCGCCACGGGATTTCACGCGCGCTGCTCCAATACAGCGACGAGATTCGTCCCGTCCTCAAAAAGGCCGGTTTTCTCACAAGAGACCCCAGGATGAAGGAAAGAAAGAAGTACGGTCTCAAGGGAGCGCGCCGCGCACCGCAGTTTTCAAAGAGATAAGCTTACTTTTACACCGCGCAGGCTTGCAGCTTGCGCGGTTTTTTTATCAGACAGCGGGGATAATCTTTACGATAAGCCCGTCCCCCACAGTGACCTCCGTGCCTTCAGGAAACTCAGCGTTCATAAATGTGCCGCCAAACGTGCTGTCCTCGACGGCGAGCACCTCGTTTATTCCGTTGCCCAAGGTGTTTGAGGAATACACCATGCCGCTGCCGGACTCCGCCGTCACTTTAAATGTACCCGGCGTAAAGTCCATGCCCGATATATATTTCCCCGATTTAAGAGTCACCTCCGCCGTCTCGTCATATCTTCTGCCCTTATACCCGCTTTCCGCCGATGTGAAAAACAGCTTGACTTTCAGCCCGCTTGTCACTGTCAGGGAGCTGTTAATCGGCAGGCGCAGACCTAAAAACGATTCTTTATATATCCCGTCGGTGTCGCCAACACCAAACAGTTCATTTATACCGCCGACAAAGTTTGACGAGTACAGATTCCCTTTGCCGGATAAGGCGGCAATATTGCACAATCCGGCAGGTATGTCTATGCCCGCCGTATATATTCCCGCCGAAAGGTCATATGTTTTTACAATGTTTTCATATTGCTTGTCTGTCGTCGAGGCAGTTTCCTTTTCTGTTTGCGCTTTATATGCGCTTGCGCTCGGCGTTTCACTTTTTGCGGTCTTTGCCGCGCTTGGCTTTGTCTCCTCTGAAACATCTGTTTTGCACGAAGAAAAGAAAAAAGCGGCGGCTGTCAAGGCAAACAAAACGGCAAGCCGTATTTTCTTTAAGGTTGTTTTGCTTTCAGTCTTTATCTTTAAACAGGCTTTGCCGCCCGCCGCGCAGCAGCCGCCGTTAAAATTAAAGGCTCGTTTTCGGCGCTTCATCTTATTACCCCGCGATGTTCTTTATTGTTTATATATTGCCCTTATTTTTACCGAACATCACTATGTTTATAAGAAACAGACAAAGCCCGACTGTTTGGCTTGCTGAATTTAAAAATAAAAAACCCGAACGCATATGATTCGTCGTTCGGGTTTTTTGCCGTGATTTTGTTGTTTGTTTTGTGCCGTTTTTACACTTGACGACAGGAAGAAGTCCGCTCGGACATCGCCGTCCTCCCTGCCCGTCAGCTGATATATTTGTCAGGCGTATTCGGGATAGACCTCTTTTATGTATTCCTCAATATCACCGCGGACACATCTTAAGGGCCCCGGCGCCTCCATCTTTTTTGAAACCGTCGCGGCCGACATGAGAAGCGCCTTCGGAATGTCCGCGCCGAGCCTTTCGCAGTAGTACGCGGCAAAGGCGGTGTCTCCCCTGCCCGTCCTCCCGCTCAGGTTGCGGGCTCTTATGGGGCAGTCATAAAAGTTGACACCGTCGTATGCCAAAACCTCTGTGTTATGAGTTATCATTATTTCTTTCGCGCCCCAACTGTGCAAAAGCTTTGCCGCCTCTCGCCTGTCGGCAAGCCCTGTCAAAATCTCCGCCTCGGCGGCGTCTGTCTTTAAATATCTGATGTACGGAAGCATCTCAAGCTTGTCCGCCCAGTCTTTAAAACACATTGAACCGTCGTCGTTCCTGTGACGTAAAACAGCTTGAACATCGACGGCGACGTCATATTTTTGCGCCGCCTTTTTTATCATTTCGTTGTTAAAATCGCCGTATATCAACCCGGCAAAATGAAAAATGCTTGCGTCAAGCTCGCGCATATCGCCGACGGTGAACGGCGTGCCGGCGCTCACACAAGTGCATTTGCGCCGCTCCTTGTCGGCTGTGAAATATTTGTTTTTCATAACAGTCGACGACGCGGCGGGGATATAATAAACATCCTCGCTTGGTATCGTCAGACGCTTCGCCCTGCCCATATCCTCAGGAGCAAGCTTTGTTATCGCAGCCACTTTGTGACCGAGGGCAAAAGCCGACGCCGATGAAAAAGTGACGGCGCCGCCGACAACCTCAAGCTCGTTGCCGAGGTGGTCTGTGTTATAGTCAAGCGAAATATGCCCCATTATTATTGACGCGTATTTCATCCGTTCCCCCTCCTATATTTCGTTGCATATCTCAATTTTTCTGAAAACGACTTCTTTTATGCCGTCTATCGCCACTCGCATATAAACCTTTGGGTCAAAGGAATCGGGATAACGGGCAAATCCCCTCTTTATCCCCTCTGTGTACGCGCCGCGAAGCTCCGTGGCAAAATTTATCTTTCTGATGCCCGCCTTTATACAGTCGCGAAGCGTCGCGTCCGACAGTCCGGAAGCGCCGTGCAAGACAAGCGGAGTGTCAACAGCGGCATACAGCTCGCTGATTCTTGCCAGATTTATGCGCGGAACTCCCTTATAAACCCCGTGGGCGTTGCCGACGCTCACCGCAAGCGCGCTGACTTTTGTCGCGGCGGTGAATTTGACAGCTTCGCCGACATCTGTGCAGCTCGGCTCAACATCAAAGCTGCTCTCCTCGCTGCCGCCGACCTTGCCAAGCTCGCCCTCAACCGAAACGCCTTTCGGAAAAGAAGCCTCTGCAACGCCGCGCGTGATGCGCACATTTTCGTCAAAGGACAAGCCGCTGCCGTCAAACATCACGGATGTGTAGCCGTTTCGGACGCATTCGGCGGCAAGCTCCGCGCTGTCGCCGTGGTCAAGATGCATGGCATAATCAGTTTTACAGCCCTCCATAAGCGCGGACATCATTGCCGAATAAACAGCTTTGCCGCCATATCTCAATGTCCGCGGTATTGTTTGGACTATCAGCGGAACACCCGTCTCGCGCATTGCCTCGGACACGGCGATGGCCGACTCAAGGTTGTCAATGTTAAAAGCCGGGACGGCACATCCTTTTTCGCAAGCTCTTTTTATCAGCTCAAGGCTGCTGACACGAGCCATTTAAAACACTCCCTGTCACGCGCCGTATCCAAAAGCTACGGCGCCTAATAAAATCAGCACTGAAAACAGGAATTCCGCCAAAAAAAGCTTCCATGTGAACTTGATGAACTTTCCGTATGACACATTGACAAGGCCTATCGCTATTATCATCACGCCGCTTGTCGGATAAAGAATGTTGCAAAAGCCATTTGACAGACAGAACGCAAGCACCACCGACTGGCGCGTTACACTTAACATATCGGCAAGCGGAAGCACGAGAGGCATGATGAGAAACGCCTTTGCCGTGCCGCTTCCGATAAAAAATGAGAGCAAGACAATAAACAGGAAAATGAAAAGAAGCGCGGCGGACGGCCCGAAACCGTCAATCTTGTTGTATACATGGTAAAGGATTGTGTCGATTATCTTGCCCTGCTTTAATATGTATGTGATTCCCATAACAAAAACAACGAGCGGCGCGATGGGAGCTATTGTCTTTGCTCCGTCAATAAAGCCGCCAAGAAGGTTTTTGCCCCTTATTCCCGCGATATATCCGGCGGAAAGCCCGCCGACAGTAAACAGCACTGCCATCCCCACAAGAGGAAGGTTGTCGATGTTGTCCCTTATGAAAGGCGGCACCGCCTCGATCCGCTGAACAATAAAGCTGATTGCCGCGCACACAAGGACCCCCGCGATGCAGCCGACAAACGTGCGTGTCGCCTTGCCGAGGCGCGGATCGTCCGTGATGCTGTTGTCAATCGAGTTTATGTATTTCTCGCGGAGTTTCAGGTCGTTTTCATATACAATGGACTTCTTCGGATCCGCCTCTATTTTTTTTGCGTATCTCACAACGAAAGCTGTCAGTATCGCGTATATGCCGACAAAAACTAAAATCCTGTAGCCAATGCCGGAAAACATGGGCAGACCGGCCATTGACTGGACTATGCCGACATTAAAGGGATTAAATGTCGCCGCCGTGAACCCGAACGCTATTGAAACAAGGCTGATGCTTATCCCGACAAGCGAGTCCCAGCCGAGCGCCAAGGATATGGCGACGCAAATCGGAACAACCGTGATGCTTTCTTCAAGAATGCCGACAATGGAGCTTAACACCATGAAGGCAAGTATGATAATCGGCAGGAGCTTATATTTCTTGTCTGAATACTTTTTGACGATTACAGCCATGATGTATGTCAGCACACCGCTTTTGTCAAGTATCAGGAATGTTCCGCCAATGAGGACAATAAATAATATTATCGCAATGCCCATTATGGCGTCGCTTGATGTGAAAACCTCTATGGGCGCGATAAGCGTCCTCCAAAACGGCAGCTTAAAGTCAACAGGCGTATATGTGCTTATCCTCTCGCCTGTTTCCGGGTCGATTACAGAGGCGATGATGGAGCCGCTTTCGTCCGTTAAATATTCGCCCCTCGGGACAAATTGTGTAAGCGCGCCGACAAAAATCATTATCCCGAATATAAGCCCCGTTATTAATAAAACTGTTTTCCTGTCAAGCTTAAGCCCCTGCCCCTTGCTTTCGGTGTTTTTAATTGAATTTTCCGTGTTTTGATTGTCCGCCAATGCCAACATTCCTTTCAGCGCGTGTTTTGGTCTATTTTTTTACCGTTTGCTTTTCGACTTCCTTCTCTCTGATCCAATCCACCATATCGCCAAGCGACTGCTTTACCGTCATCGGATTATAACCAAGCTCCTTTTGCGCTTTCGCATAGCTGAAGTTGCAGTTTGAAAGAAGCTTCCTCACAGAGTAACGAGTCAAAAACGGTGTTTTGTTAAAAGCTTTGTAATAAAACTCCAAAACGGGCAAGAATGGTTTTACGGAGCCGAGAGGGAATTTCAGCGACGGCTTTTTGGAGCCGCGCTTTTCGGCAAGAATCCCGATGACCTCGTCGACAGTCACCCTTTCGCCCGTCAAAATGTAGCACTCGCCGTCGCGCCCCTTTAACGCCGCGCCGTAAAGTCCCTTGGCGACGTCGCGGACATCGACAAAATTATATTCACCGAAACTAAGCGAAACGGGTATCCTGCCCTTTAAAAACAAGCGAACCATCTCGCCTATGTTTGATATCTTAAAATCGTAAGGTCCTATGCACGCTCCCGGATGTGTCACGACAACCTCAAGCCCGTCGCAGCGGCTGTCAAGAACAAATTGTGTCGCGGCCGCCTTTGTTTTCGCATAAGTGCCGTCAAGAATGTCGGGAGAAAAGCTGCTTATTTCAGTCATTAATTCGTTGCCCGGCAGCGGTGGAATCGCGTCGACTGACGAAGCGTAAACAAGCCGCCTGACCCCGCACCTTTTGCAGGCGTCGACGACATTCTTTGTGCCGCCTAAGTTTACATCCCAAACCATGCCGTCGTTTCCCGAATTAATGTCTATTATCCCCGCCAGATGATAAACTGTGTCGGCGCCTTGAAACGCTTTTTCAAGAGACTCCAAATCAGTCACGTCGCCGTAACTTTTTTCACACCTGAAACCCTCAAATATACCCGGGTCTTTTCTGATTAAAATGCGAACATTTTCGTCGTTGCTTTCAAGCTCTTTAAGGAGAGCGTAGCCGATATGCCCGGTCGCCCCTGTCAGCACTGACAATCCCTTTGCCATAGCCATTTATCCCTTCTGTTAATAATAGATTTGACACAATATTATGATTATATCACAATATTTATAAAAACAAAATAGCTATTATGAAAATAGATTAAAAAAACTAAACCTCAGAATTAACGGCTTTTGCCGCAGCTTTAAAATCAAAACTCCAAGCTGAAATAATTTTTGTTGACAAAAACATTTTGTTGCTGTATGCTATTGACATTATCATTGTTAAACGTTTGATTATCAACCGTTTAACTTTACCTGCCGCAGGCGACAATCTTAATGCCCTGTCGGCTGAAAGGATGCTGCGTGACATGGATTTTAAGGCGACCTCCGCTCGGTTGGGCAAGCTTCACACGCTTCACCGATATCTCATTTTCAGCATGATACCCGACGTAAAAACTTATCCGGGGCAGCCGCCCATTCTCGGCTATCTTCAAAGCCACAAAAACTGCACCCAGGCGGAGCTTGCGGAGTTTTTGCATGTGTCTCCCGCCTCCGTCGCAGTCAGCTTGAGAAGGATGCAAAAAGCGGGGCTGATAGACAGGCGCACAGACAGCTCCGACCTGCGGCGCAACAAGATTTTTATCACCGAGCTTGGAAAAGAGCGCGACAAAGTCCTTCAGGACGCGTTCAAAAAGATTAACGACTGTCTGCTTGCCGGGTTTTCAGACGACGAGGCAAAGCAGCTGAACGGATATCTTGACAGGCTCATAGAAAACCTTACGCGCTGCTCGGGTGTTTGCGATTGCGCGTGCTTGGCGCCGGGCGGCAAAAGCGATAAAGGAGAACAAGACAAAGATGATTAAAAAACTCCTTCCATATTCAAAAAAATATATTCCTTACGCGATTTTAAGCCCTCTTTTTATTGTCTGTGAAGTCATGATGGAGGTGCGCATTCCATTCACAATGGCAAAGATTGTCGACTACGGCATCATGCGGCAGGACATTTCCGCCATATACAGCAACGGGCTTGTGATGGTGGTCATGGCTTTAATTTCGCTTGTCTGTGGCGCGCTTGCCGCAAGGTTTGCCGCCGTCGCGGGGATAGGGTTCGGCAGCGAGGTCAGGAAAGGTGTTTTCGGCAAGATACAAGACTTTTCTTTTTCCAACACCGACAAATTCAGCACGGCATCGCTTATAACAAGGCTGACGACCGACATAAACATGGTGCAAAACACTTTCATGATGTCGCTGCGGATGTTTATACGCGCGCCGCTCATGCTTGTTTCGGCAGTCACATACGCCACGCGGATAAACAGCAAGCTTGCCGCCGTATTCTTTGCCGTCGTCCCGCTCATGGCAGTCGTCATGGCGCTGTTCGGCGGGATAGCGTTTCCGCGCTTTAAAGTCATGTTTGAAAAATACGACAAGTTCAACTCATCTGTTCAGGAAAATCTCATCGCCATACGCGTTGTCAAGGCTTATGTCCGCTCCAAGTTTGAAAAAGAAAAGTTTAAGGATTCTAACGACGACCTTAAAAAAGCTTCTGTCAACGCCGAAAAGCTGATGACTGTCGCAAGCCCTTTCATGATGTTTATGATGTATTCATGCATTGTCGCCGTGCTGTGGTTCGGCAGCAGGCTGATTCTCGGTGACCAAATGAAGGTTGGCGAGCTTGCCTCATTTATATCATATATAACACAAATTCTCATGTCACTCATGATGCTCTCCGTCGTTTTTGTAATGTCCGTCATATCAAGGGCCTCGATAACAAGGCTTTGCGAAATAATAGACGAGGTCCCTGACATTTCCGACAAAGGAGCCGACCCGTCGCTTGAGGTTGCGGACGGCAGCGTTGAGTTCAAAAACATATATTTTAAATATGGCGACGGCAAATATATACTTGAAAACATAAATCTTTCGATATCCTCCGGCGAAACGATTGGTATAATAGGCGGAACAGGGTCCTCAAAAACTTCTCTCGTGCAGCTGATACCGCGGCTTTATGACGCGGACGAGGGCGAGGTGATTGTCGGAGGGCGTCACGTCAAAGATTACACCTTGGAAAACCTGCGGCAGTCGGTTTCGATGACACTTCAGAAAAACCTGTTATTTTCCGGAACCATCGAGCAAAACCTGCGCTGGGGCGACGAAAACGCCTCACTTGACGAGCTAAGAAAAGTGTCTGAAATCGCTCAAGCCGACAATTTTGTGAGCGAATTCACACATGGCTACGCCACGGAATTGGGGCAGGGCGGCGTGAATGTCTCAGGCGGACAAAAACAGCGCCTTTGCATTGCGCGAGCGCTGCTCAAAAAGCCAAAAATACTCATACTTGACGACAGCACAAGCGCCGTTGACACACACACAGACTCAAAAATACGAGAGGGACTTAAAAAGTTTCGTTCAGGCATGACGACAATAATAATCGCCCAAAGGATACATTCTATTGAAAGCGCCGACAGGATAGTCGTGCTGGACAACGGTAAAATCGACTCGATAGGCACGCATTCGGAGCTTCTCAAAACGAGCGAAATCTACAAAGAGGTTTATGTCTCACAGCTTGAAGGGAGTGACGAAGATTGAAAGGTGAAGACAAAAGCTTTTCCCACAATGCGCAAAAGGGGCAGCCAGGTCCGCCAAAGGGCAGGCGCGGCTTTGAAAAGCCCGATAACGCGCGCGAGATATTCCGCCGTCTGCTCGGCTATCTGATAAAAAACAAGCTTCTGTTTTTGCTTATCGCCGTGCTTGTCATTTTCAGCTCCGGCTCCGCTGTCGCGGGCACATATTTTCTTAAGCCTGTTATAAACATTGTTTCGGATGCCGTAAGCGCCGGCAGCGCCGACGGCGTAATGTCTCAAATCGCGCCGCTGATTTTCTTCATGTCAATCATTTTTGCTCTCGGTGTTGTTTCGCAATATATTTACGCACGCTTGATGCTGAATCTGTCGCAATCGACACTCAACAACATCCGCCGTGACCTTTTTGAGCATTTGCAGGACTTGCCGATAAGTTTCTTTGACAAGCACACGCACGGCGAGGTGATGAGCCGTTTTTCGAGCGACGTTGACACACTTCGCGAGGCCATGACGCAGGGAATGCCGCAGATGATAACGTCCGCTGTTTCAGTCGCCGGAGTTTTTGTGATGATGCTTGTCCTCAGCCCGGCTCTGACAGTTCTTGTAATCGCCCTTATGTTCGTTGTTGTGAACATAATAAAGTTTATCGGCAAGCGCAGCGCTTCTTATTTCAGAAGTCAGCAGGAAGTGATAGGCAAGGTCAACGGATATATTGAGGAGCTTGTCGAGGGGCAAAAGGTCGTAAAGGTTTTTTGCCGTGAGCGCCGAACAATGGAGGGGTTTGCGGAGCTTAACGAACAATACAGAAAAGCCGCCACAAACGCCCATACCTACGCAAACATTCTCATGCCCATCATGAACAATATTTCATATGTGAATTACGCAATCACATCAATCGTCGGCGCCGCAATCATTGTCAAAGGCGGTATTTTCGGCATCGGCGCGTCGCTTAGTCTTGGCGCGCTTGTGTCTTTCCTGCAATATACACGCCAATTCTTCCAGCCGCTGACAATGGTTTCACAGCAGTTTAACAACTTCCTTTCAGCGCTTGCGGGAGCTGAAAGGATCTTCGCGATTATTGATTTGCCTCCAGAGGAGGACGACGGCTATGTCACGCTTGTGAACGCCTTAAGGGACGGCGACGGAAATATAAAGGAATCAGCCGACTATACAGGAATGTGGGCTTGGAAGCATCCTCACACCAAAGGCGGAAACGTGACTTACACGGAGCTTCGCGGCGAAATTGTTTTTGAGGGCGTGACATTTGATTACGATGGCGAAAACACTGTTTTGAGCGACATAACCCTCAAAGCGGAAAGCGGCGAAAAGATTGCTTTTGTCGGCTCGACAGGCGCGGGCAAGACCACGATTACAAATCTTTTGAACAGATTTTACGATATAGCCGAAGGCAAGATACGCTATGACGGCATAAATGTCAAAAAAATAAAAAAGAGCGACCTCCGCCGCTCTCTTGCCATGGTTCTTCAGGACACGCGCCTGTTCACCGGCACTGTCAGGGACAATATCGCCTATGGCAAGCTTGACGCGACGGACGAGGAAATAGTCGCCGCCGCAAAGCTTGCAAACGCGCATCGGTTTATCGAAAAACTGCCCGACGGCTATGACACAATCCTTTCGGGCGACGGGGCAAACATCAGCCAAGGGCAGCGGCAATTGCTGTCGATTGCAAGGGCGGCAGTCGCGAACCCGCCTGTTCTTGTTCTTGACGAGGCGACAAGCTCAATAGACACAAGGACTGAAAGGCTCATCGAAAAGGGAATGGATAAGCTGATGGAAAACAGGACTGTGTTTGTAATTGCGCACAGGCTTTCGACTGTGCGCAATTCAGACAAAATTATGGTGCTTGAACACGGTAAAATCATCGAACAGGGAAATCATGAGGAGCTGATTGCGCTGCACGGAAAATATTACAGCCTTTACACAGGCCAATTTGTGCTTGACTGATTTTCAGTCGGCGTCCGTGACGACTTTGGCGTCTTTTATAACTATCGGCTCAACGGGCGACGACATGTTGCCGTCCATCCCAATCGCGCGCTCATAATTAAGGAAGGCGTCTACCGTATCCATTCCCTCCACAACTTTTCCGAAAGCTGCGTATTGACCGTCAAGCGACGAGCATTCGTCTGTGTAGCATATGAAAAACTGTGACGATGCGGAGTCAAAGGACTCCGGGCTGCGCGCCATTGACACCACGCCTCTTGTGTGCGACAGTGTGTTTTGCACAAATCCATTTCTGCTGAATTCACCGAAAATCTTTTCATCGGAGCCTCCGGAGCCGTTGCCATTCGGGTCCCCGCCTTGCGCCATAAAGCCGTCTATGACACGGTGAAAAGTCAAGCCGTCATAAAACCCTTCTTTTACAAGCTTCATGAAGTTTTCCACAGTTTTGGGGGCAAACTCGGGATAAAGCTCGATTACAAAGCTGCCGCCGTTTTCCATTGTCACGGCGACACGCGGAGTCCCGCTTATGCCCGTCGGCTCGCTCTCCCCATTTTCGTTTGTTTTCGGTGTGCAGCTTACGAAAGCTGACGCGCAAATCAAGACAAGAGCGACAGCGCAAAACATCTTGAGGACGGACTTCTTTGTCATTGCCGTTCATTCCTTTCAAACAATTTTTATATACCTTTAATAATTTAACTCAAAACACGCCGATTGTCAATTAAAATTATCTCTCACCGGAGCATCTCACCGGAGCATCTCGCCGTCGCAAATCAAGTCTTGCGGATTTGCGGCGGCGTTAGCTTTTATCGTTTTCTTTGATTTCTTCAAGATATTCGTCATAGCTTATCTCTTTATCATAAAAGCTGCCGGGCGTGACGTCGATTATTCTGCTTGCCGTTGTTTGGACAAGCTGACGGTCACGGGATGTAAACAATATGACCTCGGGAAACTTCGACATTCCGCTGTTCAGGGAGGCTATTGATTCAAGGTCAAGATGGCTTGTCGGCTCGTCAAAAACAAGCACGTTTGCGCCCGACAGCATCATCTTGCACAGCATACAGCGCACGCGTTCGCCACCGGAAAGGACGCTTGCCTTTTTTGTCGCTTCATCTCCGGAAAAAAGCATCCTCCCAAGCCAGCTGCGCACGTCTGTTTCAAACACCAAGTCAGAGTGACGGCGAAGCCAGTCGATAAGCGAGTCGTTGCAGCCGTCAAAAAACTTTGAATTGTCGTTTGGGAAGTATGACAATGACGTCGTGACGCCCCACTTGAAGCTCCCCTCGTCAGGCTGCTCCTCGCCGCAAAGTATTTGAAAAAGGGTTGTTTTCGCGAGCGAGTCAGTTCCGACAAACGCAACCTTTTCGCGCGGCTTGACAACAAAACTGACATTGTCAAGGACTTTGCGCCCGCCGACAGTCTTGCTGATTCCCTCGACTGTCAAGGCCTCGTTTCCTATCTCCCTGTCGGGCTTAAACGCTACATATGGAAAACGCCTTGACGAAACAGGCATATCCTCAATAACAAGGCTGTCAAGCATCTTCTTTCTGCTTGTCGCCTGCCTTGATTTTGAGGCGTTGGCGCTGAAGCGCGCTATAAATTCTTGCAGCTCCTTGGCTTTTGCCTCGGACTTTTTGTTTTGTTCTTTTTGCTGCCTTTGCGCCATCTGTGTATATTCGGACCAAAAATCATAGTTCCCGACATACATTGTTATTTTGCCGAAGTCGATATCAACAATGTGTGTGCAGACCTTGTTAAGAAAATGCCTGTCGTGCGAAACAACAATTATGGTGCTGTTTAAATCAATTAAAAATTCTTCAAGCCACGCGACAGCCTCGACATCAAGGTGGTTTGTCGGCTCGTCCATCAGCAATATGTCGGGATTGCCGAAAATCGCCTGTGCCAGCAGCACCTTGACCTTCAGCTCGTTCGGCAACTCGCTCATCAGCAGGTCGTGGTTCTCATTTGTCACGCCTAAACCGTTTAAAAGTATCTCCGCGTCGCTTTCGGCGCTCCAGCCGCCCATTTCGGCAAATTCCTCCTCAAGCACGCTGACGCGTATGCCGTCCTCCTCCGAAAAATCCTCCTTGGAATATATGGACTCCTTTTCGTCCATTATATCGCAAAGCCTCGCATTGCCCATCAAAACAGTGCGAATCACGTTATATTCATCAAATTCAAAATGATTTTGCTTCAAAACTGATATTCTTTCCCCGGGTGTGACTATCACCTCGCCTTTTTGATGCTCAATTTCTCCCGACAAAATTTTGAGGAAAGTCGATTTGCCGGCGCCGTTTGCGCCTATAAGACCGTAACAATTTCCCTTGGTAAATTTTGTGTCCACAGCTTTAAAAAGCTCGCGCCCGCCGTATTGCAGTCCGACATTCACAGTGCTTATCATTTTGCGCACCACCTTTCATATATTTGAGATTATAACCCCGCCCCTATGAGAAATGCAACTATCTTTTTATTGACACGATACTGCGCAAATGATAGAATAGTGTTGCAGTGCTGTGGGTTGATTAATTTATTAGGGGGTTATATCATGGGACTTTCTGACCGCCCGTTGCTTCTTTTTGATAATAGTGAAATGATATCACTGTTAAACGAGGGCGAATATAAGGTTATGAATCTGTCTTTTGACGAGGCGCGCGAGATAATTGACTCGCACGGCGACGACGTCATCAAGTGCTTCACGCGAAACGAGCTTGAGTTGATTATGTTTAATTATCTCGGCATGAAACAAAGGCAGTATACATATAAAAATATTCGCAATATGAGACCGGGGCAGGACGCAATTGTCTTTAAGCTTTATAAAACACCGTCAAGCACACAGCCGATTATTATTGTTGACGGCGTTGAGGCAAAAAAGATTCAAAACATATACGCCTACTGCCAATATATCTCAAAGGTGAAATAGTCATACCGTCCATAATCACATGGCATAAATCTGCGCCAAACACAGCTCTGTCACAAAAACCGAGCTGTGTTTTTTCTTTGCTCATACCTTTTGTTAAAAAGTCATAAAGCTGTTGAAAGCACTTTTGACTAAATAAGCGTCAAAAAAACTGCCGAAAGTCACAGTATGTGATCCTTTGGTGAAAAAAAGTTCAAAATTGCGCTGCGGCTTCCGTATCTCTACGGAAGCCGCAGCATGATTTGCTGTTAACTTAAATCAGTTGATGTTTAGATACAGGCATTCTCATACTCAAGGAGGTCAACTATCCTGCCGTCAACCAAATAGAGCTCTGCAAAGACAGCGTTGCTTCTGTCATAAATCGTCCAAGTCTTGGAAAGTCCGATCTTGCTGATTATGCTCTTCTCGCCGACTGAGAATCTTAGGATGCCGTATAGCTGAATTGCTGTGCAGATCCTCAATTCGTCGAGATTTGGCATGCCTGAGACGGCTTCGATTACGACGTCATATGCGACATCGGCTTGCTCTGAGTAGTGAGTCATGATATTGTAAATTCTTGTGTAGACATAAGCGCCGATACCGCCCTGGAACCCGACGTCAACTATCTTGATGCCAAGGAACGAAAGGTAAACGTTGATGCCCAACACTACCTGGAAATCGCCCTGGATGTTGTAGTATCTGTCAAGGATGGTGGACTCGGAGATATATCTGCCCTTGTTGTTGATGATTTCATAGCCTTTTACTTCGTTTGACTTGACAATAATCTCAATCCTGCCGCAAGCGGAGATCGAAAGAGAAATGGTCATGTCGATTGTGAGACCAGTTGTGCCTATCGGAATTGTGTATGAGAATACGGGTACTTCAATTCCGCCGCCCTTTACAAGCGAAAGATTGCCGAGGCTTGTCTTAAGCTTTGAAAGGAAGTCAGCGCCTTCGTCAAACTCTATGTCTTCATCGGGGACTACGGACGCCGCATAAGAACCGCGCAGCACTGTCGTCTCCGTGAGGTCATAGTTCATGATGAGATACGCTTCGTTAATCTTGAGTCTCGCAAGGTTTGCGTCATACTTTGTATCATAGCTGATGTTTGTGAGTGAATATGCCTTTTCGACATAGACTCCGTCAACAACGTTGCCGCCGATGCTTAAATCGATCCTGGCGACGCTCTTGTCCTTATAGTCCACGTTGTCCGCGGCAAGCTTGACCTTAAAGCCCTTTATGCTAAAGCTTACCTTCGGATTGGCAAGGAAGTCGTTTATCGCTCCCTTTGCCTTGTCAATGGCATCACTGACAACGCTGACATCTTCGGCAGAGGGCGCAGCCTCTGTGTCGTCAACGGTGCCTTGCTGGATGATATCGCCCTTGTTGTCTCTCATTTCGGCCTTGGAGAAGTCGGGAACTACGTTGCCCTCGAAATCGATTGACTGAACAGCCTGCTCGAGCTCGACCTTCTCAACGTCAACATACGCAAGACCGTCTTCTTTCACAACCGCAAGAACCTTGTATGCCGCGCCGGTGATGTTAAAATCGTTCGCGCCCGCGATGAACTTGCCGCCAACCGCAACATTAAATTTCTCGGCGGCGTAAATCAGCCTGCCACCATCGACAATGTACGGAATGTCGGAAAGATCCGTCACGCCTGCCACGGCGACAAAGTCGGCATTTGCCACATCCGGTTCCCTGTTAGCCCACAATTCATGCACTGCCTGAAGCGCCTTTATGGCGTCTGCCATGCTTGCCTTGCTCTTGCCCTCCGGGAGATTCAGGCCGGTAATGGAAACTCCGGTCGCTACTCTTGACAGTGTCTTAGAGATGAAATCGTTTGTGGCGTAATCGTTGATGTTTTTGATTTCACCCGCAAGGATGATCCCCCACTCGAACGCAATCTGCACGACAGCGAAATATTCGTTGTCCGCAGGGACGCAAGTGTAGTACGGAGATTCACTGTAAGTGTCTTCTTCCATGCCGAACTCTGTCACGACAAGGGTGAGCCAGTCGCCGTTTGTTATTCCGATTGTCTTGTCCTGGAATAAGCCCGGGAAAAAGGTGCTCATAAGTGTCATAAGCAGTGACATTATGAAGGAGACAATTTCCTTGAAACCCATTGTTTTTTCCTCCTAACTGATTGATGTGGGGTACCCCCCCCTTTGATTGTTTGCACGGATTTGATAAGCCGTGCGCATTTGTTTAAGATTGCTATTAAGCATGGCAATACAGCAATCCAACTTATTGCATCATTATTATAGCATGAACATCAAGTCTTGGCAAGCATTTTTACCCAATTTGTTTTTTTATTTTAACAAATTTTCACCATGTTTTTTAGTGATAATGCCCAAAGAGGTTAATGAAATCAATGCCGCCCGACTTTTACGCTCACCGCCCTTAATCAAGCGTGAGAGCAAGGCGTTTGACATACTCTTTAAAATCCGCGCCGATTTCCGGATGACAGAGCGCCACCTCGCAGTTTGCCATCATAATTCCGAGTTTATTCCCCATATCGTAACGTTTTCCGACAAAATCAACGGCCGTCAGCTTGCCTTCCTTGCCAAGCTGCGCCAGCGCGTCGGTCAAATAAAACTCGCCTGACTCCAGCAGCTTCAGACCTTCCTCAAGCAGCCCGAAAACCTCGGGAGGCAAAACAACTCTGCCGAGTATGGCGTAAAGCGATAATATCTGGTCTTCCTTCGGTTTTTCGATGATGTTATGAACGCGCATGACATTGTCCTTTAGCGGCGAAACATCAAGCGTGCAGTATTTTTTCACCGCTTCAACGGAGCATTCGTTGACGCCGACAGTGCCGCAGCCGAATTCCTCATACACGCGGCATAGCTGTGCCGTGACAGGGTCGTCGGAAATTATAACATCGTCGCCGTAAAGAACCGCGAACGGTTCGTTCCCGACAAAGGACTTTCCGCAAAGAATGGCATGTCCGAGCCCCTTTGTGACCTTTTGCCTGATGAAATATATGTTCGCAAGATTCGCAACTTCTTTGATGCTTTTAAGAAGCTCTTTTTTTTCTTCATTTCCCTCAAGGTTTTTTTCAAGCTCAAAGGCATGGTCGAAATGGTCCTCTATCACACCCTTGCCCCTGTTCGTTATTATAAGGATATCCTCAATCCCCGCCGCGGCCGCCTCCTCGACAAGGTATTGGATTGCCGGCTTGTCGACTATGTTGAGCATTTCCTTTGGAACTGCCTTTGACGCCGGAAGAACTCTCGTTCCAAGCCCCGCGGCCGGTATTATCGCCTTTTTTATTTTCATGGTGTTATGTCCTTTCAGTTATTTCAAAATTTTAGCGCAAATGTCACACGCCGCCGAAATATACGGTTATCATACGGCTTAAAGTTTCGAGCAGCAGAAAACATCCGAGCGCGGAAACAAACGAAACGCCGCCGCGCCGCATCGCAAGCATTAGAAAGGTTTTGTCGTTTTTTGCGTAGCCGCGCATTGATTTTATTTCTTTAACCATCTTGCTTTTATATATATAGTCGCCGTAAAGAGCCGCGAAAAAGTTCGGAATAAAATATGAGCCGATAAACAAAGCGCCGTACAAAACAACTTCCTTTTGCACCTTTTCCAGCTCGGCGCGCTCTTTTTCCGGCAAATTGCCGTAATTGCCGACAAACTCGTTATAGTCTGATAAAAGCTCGTCGTATGTCGTCATATTTGTTAGTTCGATGTAGTCGCTCATCAGGTTTTTGTAGTCTATAAACGCGTTTTTCAGCGGAATTGAAGCGAACAAAAGCGCGATACACGTCAGGCTTAGAAAAAGGATGCCCGCCTTGTAAATTTTTCTGTAAAAAAACCAGTGCGGAGACATGAAAAATCCCGCCCAGTTCCAGCTAAGCTTTTTGTCCTTTCTTGACATCTCGACAAACCTCGGGATATATCTCCCCGCTCTCATTTGAACATATGCGGCGGCCTCCCGCGCCTTTATACCGTCGATTTCTTCGTCGGGGTCGGTCATGACACCTTTCATAAATATGTTGCTGTCCCGGCTCGGTCCCTGCCCCGCACCGTAAAAAACCCTTCCCGCCGCTCCGAGGCTTGTGCCGCACTCGGGGCAGACGAGCGTGTCCGGCGGGCAATCTGCTCCGCAGTTCCGACACACGATTGCCGTCTCATCTTTTGTGTCGGCAGGCTCCCCTTCCCCGCTTTTGCCGACCGCGTCCCTTGGCGCTGCCCAGGCGAAATCTTCCCCGTGGAGACTTTCGTTTACGCACCTGCCGACATTTTCCCAGCACTCCCTGTGGTGCGGGGTGCCGCATTCGGGGCAGACGACAACATCGTCGCCCGCGCTGAAATCACCGCCGCACACCGGGCAGGCCACTTTTTCATACAGCATAAATTCACCGTTTCCGACTTGCGTCATAATAATTATACAAATTGATTATATCTGTTTCTTCTCTGAAATTCAATCATTATTTTACGCCATATGTAAACAATGTGTAAAAAGTTCCTTTACATTTATCAATTTATTTTATATAATAACCTTGTGATAAACTTGGGAGGATTGAAAACTAACAGTATGATACAATTTGAAGAATTGAGGCTTGAGCTTCTCGGATACAGCGACAAGCTCCGTGAGCTGAAGGAGGCGCTCGGTCTTGACGAAATGCAAAAAGAGATTGCGGCGCTTGAAGAAAAGACAGCGGCGGGCGATTTTTGGAACGATCTCGACAGCTCTCAAAAGGTGCTTCGCCGGATTAGCAGGCTTAAGGACAGGATTGCCGCTTATGAGTCGCTTAAAAACAGCTTTGACGACATTGAGATGATGATAGAGCTTTCCGACGAGGAGGGCGACCTTGAGCTTTTTCAGGAATGCCGCGACAATGTTGACGAGTTTATCGCCGAGCTTGAAAGGCACACACTCAGCACAATGCTGACAGGCGAATACGACTCTAATAACGCCATTCTGACTTTTCACGCGGGCGCCGGCGGCACCGAGGCTCAGGACTGGGCGCAGATGCTTGTGCGGATGTATATGCGTTGGGGCGAAAGCAAGGGCTTTAAATGCTCCATGATAGATTTTCTTGACGGCGACGAGGCGGGGCTTAAGTCCGCGGTGCTTCTCATTGAGGGTGAAAACGCTTACGGCTACCTGCGCAGCGAGTCGGGCGTACACAGGCTTGTGCGCGTTTCTCCGTTCGACGCGTCGGGGCGGCGGCACACTTCGTTCGCGTCGCTTGAGGTCATGCCGGAAATAGACGACACGATAGAGGTCAACATCAATCCTGACGACCTCAAAATCGACGCATTCCGCGCAAGCGGGGCGGGCGGTCAAAAGGTTAACAAAACGTCGTCGGCCATCCGCATAACCCATATCCCGACAGGCCTTGTGACGTCGTCGCAAGTTGAGCGCAGCCAGCACCAAAACCGCGAGGTTGCTCTCCGTATGCTCAAGTCCAAGCTAATCGAAATCAAAGAGCGTGAACATCTTGATAAAATCGAGGACATAAAAGGCGTTCAAAAAGAGATCGGCTGGGGAAGCCAAATCCGCTCTTATGTCTTTATGCCTTACACGCTTGCAAAGGATCACCGCACCGGGTTTGAAGTCGGCAATATCAACTCTGTAATGGACGGCGGCATCGACGGCTTTATAAACGCCTACCTCAAAATGGAGTCGCTTAATAATCTAGGGCAACACCGCGCAACGAGCGGCTGAAGCCTTTGTTGCATGCTTGCTTGCATCTTTTCCGTCATATCGCACAACAATCATTGTGCGGTGTTGCCCTAAGTCAAAAAGAATAAAACAGCGCCGAGGCTGTGCGGAAGGAGAAAAACATTGAAGCTGATAGACATTTCACGCGATATGCTTAACACTCCCGTCTACCCCGGAGACCCCGAGCCGTCGGTCGAAAGGGTTCGCACAATCGGGGACGACTCCGACTGCAACCTTTCGGCGATTTATTCATGCGTTCACACAGGAACACATGTCGATGCTCCGCTTCATTTTATTGAGGGCGGCTTCTCCGTGGACGAATATCCGCTCGACGTGTTTTTCGGTCCGTGCGCCGTCATTGAGGTTAAGACCTCCCCCATCACGGGCGAGCTTGTCAACAAGCGCTTTCCGCGAAACACACGGCGCATACTGATAAAGGGCGGCGCTTACTTTATGGACAGCGCGGCGGAGGAAGCCGCCGCACTCGGTCTGAAGCTCATCGGCACCGACGCTTGCTCCGTGGGCTGCCGCGGAAACCAGATAAGGCCGCACAAGGCGTTTCTCTCAAAAGGCATCGCGATACTTGAAGGCCTTGATTTAAGCCGCGCGGAACCGGGCAATTACTTTTTGATGGCGGCGCCGATACGCCTCGGCGGTCTTGAGGGCGCGCCCGCGCGCGCGGTGCTTATGTCGGACTATATGCCCTCGTCTTTTTAAGGCAACACCGCACAAT
>LSQX01362764.1_pt1 | contig 53364 bp, 46 predicted proteins | sample 654561 | NCBI WGS metagenome assembly LSQX01 (sample SAMN04489861, study PRJNA283612) | anaerobic digester metagenome | isolation source: 4 biogas reactors fed with cattle manure at either 37C or 55C with and... | place: Denmark: Kongens Lyngby | collected 2014 | reverse complement strand
TTAATTTGATTAAACAAAGTGAAACATCACGCACTAAGTTCTTCCAACCGACAGAACAAGGGTTCTTGACGGATGAAAGTTTGGCAGCCCACTTTGGGCAACTCATCAACGTGAAATACACGGCTCAAATGGAATCCGAGCTTGATGAAATCGCGGAAGGCTCCAAAGATCCGGTGGCAAGTTTGCGTGAGTTTTATGACAATTTTGAAACCTTGCTTGAAAAAGCACAAGTGAATATGGAAAAGATTGCGCCTGTTTACACGGGGGAAGATTGTCCCAAGTGTGGACGGCCACTCGTGTATCGCAAAAACAAAAAGAACGAAACCTTCATTGGCTGTTCCGGATTTCCAGAGTGCGACTACGCAACCTTTGATGAAAGGACCAAAACCGGCGAAAAATGTCCAGAGTGTGGTGGTGACTTGATTGAACGGACCAGCAAAAAAGGCAGGAAGTTCATCGGTTGTTCCAATTATCCAGCCTGTACCTATATTAAAAAAGATCCGCCGCGTTATACCGGTGAGAATTGTCCACAATGTGGCGAACCGCTTGTGTATCGCAAAGGTCGTTACGGTAAAGACTTTATCGCGTGTTCCGGATTTCCAAAATGCCGCTACATTGCGAAAATAGAAACTAAGAAAGATGAACAAAAACAAAAAGACAGTTAATGTGATTGGCGCGGGATTAGCGGGTAGTGAAGCAGCTTGGCAACTTGTTAAGGCTGGCATTGCCGTTAATCTCTATGAGATGCGCCCCCATGTTTTAACACCTGCCCATGTTGGTGGGGATTTTGCGGAGTTGGTTTGTTCCAATTCACTGCGCTCCAATGCGATCACCAACGCCGTGGGTCTTTTGAAAGCGGAAATGCGCGCTTTAAATAGTTTAATCATCCAACAGGCCGACATTCATCAAGTACCGGCCGGGAGTGCCTTGGCCGTGGATCGTGTTGGTTTTTCACGGGCCATCACTGAAATTCTAAAATCACATCCGTTGGTTAATGTCATCGAAACGGAAGTGTTAACAATTCCGCAAGGACCAACCATCATTGCGACTGGTCCTTTAACAAGTGACACGCTTTCGCAAGCAATCTTATCCTTTGTGGGAGAAGAATCCCTGTATTTTTATGATGCGATTGCGCCCATTATTGAAAAAGATTCCATCGACTTTAGTAAAGCTTACTTTAAGTCTCGCTACGATAAAGGCGATGCTGATTACATTAATTGTGGCATGAATGCTGAGCAGTTTGATCGTTTTTACGATGCCTTGCTTGCCGCAGAGACAGTTGCTGAGAAGCCCTTTGAAAAGCTGCATTTTTTCGAAGGTTGCAAGCCGATTGAAGCCATTGCAAAAAGCGGGAAGAAATCACTTTTGTTTGGTCCTTTAAAACCCGTGGGTCTTGAACACAACAACACCCGTTACACAGCGGTTGTTCAGTTACGACAGGACGATGCAGCTGCCAACTTATACAACATGGTTGGTTTTCAAACACATTTAAAGTGGCCTGATCAAAAACGCATCATTCAAATGATACCAGGGTTAGAACACGCTAATATTGTTCGCTACGGGGTCATGCATCGTAACACCTACATCAACGCTCCCAGCGCGCTTAATTGCCATTACCAAAGCAAAATGCGAGAAGATTTGTTCTTTGCCGGGCAGTTAACAGGGGTCGAAGGGTATGTCGAGTCAGCTGCCAGTGGTTTATACGCAGCGCTCAATATGATTCGCTTGCTTAATGAGCAGCCGTTAATTGCGGCTCATACGACCACCATGATGGGGGCGATGGCCCATTACATCAGCCATGCCAATCCCAAACATTTTGTGGTAATGAACGCTAATTTTGGCTTGGTTGATCGGAGCCCTTATCAAAAACATAAAGATAGAAACGAACGTTTTGCCCACGCAGCTTTGGAAATTATTAAATCGTATGCAACCCTTTAAGATACATATCGACCAGTTTTTAGAAAAAAGCAAACTCAGTCATCGAAAATCAGAAAACACCTTGCTTGCTTATGAACGTGATCTCTTGCAGTTTATGGACTTCTTAGACGATCAACAACTAACAAGTTTAAACGCTGTCGATGATGTTTTAGTCATGGATTACATTTCATTTTTAAAGGGTGCTTTTGATTTAGAAAACAGCAGCATCGCGCGTAAGATGACTGCCTTACGTATGTTTTTTGATTTTCTTATCAAGGAAGCGGTGGTTGAAAGCAACCCATTAAGTCACTTGAAAACACCCCAAGCATCGAAAAGTTTGCCTGCATTTTTGATGGTTGAAGAGATTATCCAACTTTTATCAGCTATTGATCAAAAAACTCCATTAGGCTATCGAGATTTTGTTTTGATTGAGTTGTTATACGCATGTGGCTTGCGGGTGAATGAGTGTTCGCAACTCAGACTCAACGACATTAACTTTGATGAGCGTTTTGTGCTTGTCCATGGTAAAGGCAACAAGCAGCGCATTGTTCCTTTTTATGAAAGCATGAAAGATAGCCTTCATCGTTACATTCATCATGTTCGTCCAGGCTTGATGAAAACAGAACACGATGTTTTGTTTGTCAACAACCGTGGCAACCCACTTAGTGATCGTGGGATTCAACTCATTGTGAAAAAAGCAGGTTTGCAAGCGCAACTCAGCAAGCCCTTGCATCCGCACATGTTGCGTCATTCCTTTGCGACTCATATGCTTGATAATGGGGCAAACTTAAGGGTGGTACAAACCTTGTTGGGTCATGAAAATTTAGCGACAACGCAAATTTACACCCACGTGACGATCGATAAAATCAAATCGGAATATCAAAAAAAGTTTCCAAATATATAGCCCTTGTTTTGTCAAAAGGGCTTTTGTTTACATGGGGTTTAAATTTGTGTTTAAGTGTATATTATGATATATTAACAAGTGGCGAAAACAAAGCTAGTGACGCACACCATGGATTCATAAACCCGTGCTCAATGAGTTGTTTATGTTAGAAATGGTGGAGGCTAAACGGAAAGAGAGGATTTTATTATGCCAGCATTAATTACAATGCGAAAGCTATTAGAAAGTGGGACACACTTCGGTCATCAGACACGCCGTTGGAATCCCAAAATGAAAGAGTATGTGTACACCTCAAAAGCAGGTACGCATATTATTGATTTAAACAAAACCATTGATGCGCTAGAAGTCGCTTATGCGAAAATGCGTGAAATTGGTGAGAAAAATGGAAAGGTCTTGTTTGTCGGAACCAAACGCCAAGCACAAACGATTGTCTTGGATGAAGCCTTACGTTCAGGTTCATTCTTTATCAACCAACGTTGGTTAGGTGGACTTCTAACGAACTTCAGAACCATTCAACGCAGCATTCGACGTTTGCTTGAAATCGAAGGCATGGAGGAGAGTGGGTCCATTAACGTCTACCCTAAGAAAGAAATCATCCAACTAAGAAAAGAAGCAACACGTTTGGAAACATTCTTAGGTGGTATTAAAGAAATGAAGAAGCTACCAGACGCCATCTTTGTGGTTGATCCAACCGAAGATACAATTCCAGTCTTGGAAGCGAGAAAATTAAAAATTCCAGTGTTTGGTATCATGGATACAAACTCTGATCCAAGCTTGCTTGATTATGGAATTCCTGCCAACGATGATGCGGTGCGCTCGATTCGTGTGATTGTCGGATTGATGGCTGATGCCCTCATCGAATCCAAGGGCGGTGTTTTAACCTACGCCTATCAAAGCAGTGAGGAAGAAAAAGATGTCTCTATGATTGATGTCATCATTAACGTTGAACGTCAAAACGAAGAGAATGAACGTCGTCGTCGTCAACGGAATGAAGAACGTCGTCAACGTCAAGAACGACGTCGTAACTATCGCATTCAGCAGCAGCGTGAACGTGAACAACAAGCAGCTGAGAAACGCGAACAAGAAAAACAAGCCGCTAAGGAAGCCGCACAAGCAGCTTCTGAAGCAAAACAAGAAGAAACAGTAAGTGAAGAGGTAACAGAATGATAACTGCAGCACAAGTAAAAGAATTAAGACAAAAAACCGGAGCCGGTATGATGGATTGTAAAAAAGCCTTGGAAGCCACCAATGGTGATATCAATGCCGCCATTGATTGGTTAAAAGAACAAGGCATCGCCACTGCCGCTAAAAAAGCCGGGCGCATTGCAGCGGATGGTCTTACACGAGTTGTTGTAAAGGACAACGTCGCTGCCGTTATTGAAATTAACTCAGAAACCGACTTTGTCGCCAAGAATGAACAATTCTTAGCACTATTAGACAACGTCGCCCAAAGCATTGTCAATCATCAACCAGCGTCAATGGAAGCTGCATTAGCATTGGATGTCAATGGTGAGACTGTTGAAAACATGATCATTAATGCAACCGCAACCATCGGTGAGAAAATCACATTCAGACGCTTTGAAATTGTTGAAAAAGATGATGATCAAACCTTTGGCATGTACATGCACAACGGTGGCACCATCAGTGGCTTAGCCCTGGTAGAAGGCAGTGAAGATGTTGCGAAAAACATCGCCATGCAAGTGGCTTCCATGTCACCCACCTATGTTTCAAAAGATGACATGCCGCAAGAAATCGTTGAAAAAGAACGCGCCATGCAATTGGAAATCGTTAAAAACGATGAGAACTTATCAACAAAACCTGAAAAGGTGATTAAGGGAATTGTGGAAGGGCGTTTGTCCAAAGCATTACAAGATATGTGCTTGGTTGATCAAATCTACTTCAAAGATCAAGACATCAAAGTTGGAAAATACCTACAAAATGAAGAGGCGAAAGTCATTCGTTTTGTCCGTTATGAAGTTGGAGAAGGCATTGAAAAACGCGTGGATAACTTTGTTGAAGAAGTTATGAGTCAAGCATTTCAAAAATAAAAAGACACTTCTGTGTCTTTTTTTAGCAAGGAGGGCCTATGTATAAACGCGTATTGTTAAAATTAAGTGGCGAAGCACTTTCGTCAGCAAACAACCAACTCGAACCAGATATTCTTAGTTCGCTCGCTCAAGAGATTAAAGAAATCGTCGATTTAGGTGTGGAAGTTGCAATCGTCGTCGGTGCTGGTAACTACATTCGTGGTAAAAACGCACAAAGTTTAGGCATTGACCGTGTGCAAGCGGATTACATGGGAATGTTAGCGACCGTGATTAATGCGATTGCGATTCAAGGAGCTTTTGAGAAAATTGGCATTCCAACGCGCGTCCAAAGTGCGATTGAAATGAATAAAATCGCAGAACCCTTTATTGTACGGCGTGCACTTCGGCATTTAGAAAAGGGTAGGGTCGTCATTTTTGGAGCCGGAACCGGCAGTCCTTACTTTTCAACGGACACCGCCGCTGCATTGCGGGCCTCCGAAATTAAAGCCGATGTTGTGTTAATGGCCAAAAATGGTGTCGACGGTGTCTACAACGCCGATCCAAATGTCGTGATGGATGCCAAGAAATATGATATTATTACCTATATGGATTTATTACAAAAAGGTTTAGGCGTGATGGATTCAACCGCAACCTCCATGTGTATGGATAACGACATTGATTTAATTGTTTTTGATATGAATCAAAAAGGTAACATCAAAAAGGCGGTTATGCAAGAAACCTTAGGTACTAGAATTACAAAGGAGATTGGATAATGAACGAATATTTTGATTTAGCAACAGAAAAAATGGAAAAAGCAATCGTTTCTTTAATGGAACAGTTTGAACGTGTTCGTACCGGAAGGGCAACACCCAATCTTTTAAATGAAGTGTCGATTGCATACTACGGTGTCAACACACCTCTGTATCAATTGGCGCAAGTTTCAGTTGTCGAAGGGACGCAACTCATGGTTAAGCCCTTCGACCCTCAAATTTTAAAAGAAATTGAAAAGAGTATATTTGCGGCCAACCTCGGATTGACACCCCAAAACGATGGGACTGTCATTCGGGTTAACGTTCCGCAGTTAACGGAAGAAACGCGGAAAGAAATCGCAAAAGATATTTCAAAGATGGGTGAAGAAACAAAAATTGTCATTCGCAATGCGCGTCGTGAAGTGAATGACATCATCAAAAAAGATGATTCATTGAGTGAAGATGCGAGTAAAAAAGGTTTGGATCAGGTTCAGAAAATCACCGATGATTTTGTGAAACAAGTTGACCAAGCAGTTAGTGAAAAGACAACTGAAGTTATGACTGTATAAACTCACATATGTGAGTTTATTGCTAAAGGAGACAGAATGAATCCAAGACACATCGCTATTATTATGGATGGCAATGGTCGATGGGCAAAAGCAAGAAATAAAGATCGCACTTTTGGGCATCTTGAAGGCAGCAAAAATGTGCGACGCATTGCTTTGGCTGCAAATAAAATGAACATTGAAGCGTTGACTCTTTATGCATTTTCAACCGAAAATTGGGCGCGTCCCAAGGCGGAAGTATCTTATTTGATGAAATTGCCTAAGATTTTCTTAGATGAATATTTGCAGGAGTTAATGGAAAATAACGTTAAAATTGAAACCATTGGTCATATGGAAGGTTTACCAAAAGCGACAATCGCTGTTTTTGATTATGCGAAAAAACAAACTGAAAACAACACCGGCTTAATTTTAAATTTTGCCTTAAATTATGGGTCTAAAAACGAAATTGTGGAGGCCGTTAACTTGGCGTTAGCTGATGGTGTTACCAACATAACCACAACTGACATCGAGTCACGTTTGATGACGCATCATCTGCCTGCCATTGATTTATGCATTCGGACCAGTGGCGAACAACGTTTGTCTAATTTTTTATTATGGCAACTTGCCTACAGTGAACTTTACTTCACCGAAGCTGCATGGCCTGATTTTGATCAAAGTGAGCTTGAAAAAGCCGTTGCTTGGTATCAAGGACGTCAACGTCGCTTTGGAGGTTTATGATGAAAAAGAAAGTGATCATGGGTCTAATTTTGGCGTTGACCTTAGGACCTGCCATTTATTTTGGAAGTTATGTTTTTTTTGCGGTTGTTTTGGTGTTTATGTTTCTAGGGTCTTTTGAAATACAGGCAGTATTCAAAGAGCAATGGCCAAAATGGATTGCCTGGTTAACCTTTGTGGACATCATGGCCCTTTATTTAGTGCCGTCTAATTATTTGATGTTACTGTTGATTGTAAATTTGCTTATCGTCTTTGTCTTTACCATCTTTTTTGATTGGTTTCATATTGAAGATGGTGCGCTTTGGTTTTTATTGCTTATGATCGTTGGCCTTGGTATTCATGGTTTATCTTTTATCATTCAATACGACACCTTGGTTATTTTATACGTGGCACTAGCAACTTACATGACCGATTCCTTTGCTTATTTACTTGGCATGCGCTTCGGAAAACATAAGCTTGCACCCCGCATTTCGCCCAACAAGTCGATCGAAGGTGCGGTTGGTGGGTATTTATTTGGTAGTGTTGCATCTTTCATTTATGGTTTTTTATTATTGAAGCAATATTTTGATGTGCGGGTCTTAATCATTGGTGCTTTATTGATGCCAATCGTTGGTCAAATTGGCGATTTAGCCTTTTCTGCCATTAAACGTTTCAAACAAATTAAAGATTTTGGGGAATTGTTCCCTGAGCATGGCGGTATTCTGGATCGGATTGATAGTCTATTATTTAATTTGATGTTTTTCTACGCCATCATTGTGCTATTTAATTAGTGCGGTAGGAGGTTTTTGTGACTATTGTTTATTTCATCATCATTCTTGGAGTGATTGTATTTGTACATGAATTAGGGCATTTGTTGGTGGCAAAGGCTTTTAATGTGTATTGTCGCGAATTTTCACTTGGGTTTGGTCCGGCAGTCAAGCAAATCCAAGGCAAGGAAACAATCTACTCAATTCGCGCGATTCCTTTGGGCGGTTTTGTAGCCATGGCCGGTGAAAGCGACGTTGAAAGCCTTGATGGGGACCCATCCCGGTCTTTAAAAGGCATTCATCCTTTTAAGCGCATTTTAATCATGCTTGCGGGAGTGTTTGCCAACCTGGTGCTTGCTTTTATTATTTTTGTGATGATCTTTGCTTATGTGGGTAAAGTTAACGTGGCACCTCAAGCTGTGATTGCAGGTGTTATTGAGGATTCCGCCGCAGCTGATGGCGGGCTTTTAACCGATGATCGCATTGTCGCAATTACGCTTGCAGATGGCAAAACAATTGTTCCCAAAGACTTTTATGAAGTCATCAACGTGACTCAAATGGTGTCAGACACCATGGTGTTGACCGTTGAACGCGACACACAAACACTTGATATTGAGATAACACCGCGTTATGACCAAGCAGAAGGGCGCTACATGATTGGCATTTATTTACCGCCGCCAGAGGTTAAGGAAATTTCCTTTTTACAGTCTTTTTATTATGGGTGGACAACCCTGTTGGATTCTATGGTCAATGTTCTTTTTGTGCTTAGTTTCATTATTCGTGGGATTGGTTTACAAAATGTCTCGGGGCCGCTGGGCATCTATGAAGTAACGGCGCAACAGGCGCAGCTTGGTTTTCAAGCGCTGGTTGTCTTAACGGCTGTGCTATCCATCAATGTTGGCATGTTTAACCTTGTACCACTGCCGGTGCTTGATGGGGGGCGCGTGTTGATAACACTGGTGGAATGGATTATTCGTCGACCTTTGCCTGCAAAATTAGAAAACGCACTCATGATCGTGAGTACTTTATTAATCTTTGGTTTAATTATTTTAGTGACACTTGTTGATATCGGCAAGTTATTTAGATAATTATGAAACTTATTAAAAATTTAGTCGCAGGTATTTTAATCGGCATTTCCAACGTTATCCCTGGCATTTCAGGAGGTACCATGGCGGTGCTCTTTAATGTGTACGACCAAATTATTGAAGCCTTATCACTTAATTTTAAGTTCATCAAACAAAACTTTTGGATGTTGTTCTTAATTTTAATTGGTATCATTGCCGGTATCGTCGGGTTTTCGCACATTATGAACTATTTATTAGCGACCTACCCAAACCAAACTTACGGGGGTTTCGTGGGTGTAATCCTCGGTAGTTTGCCACTGTTATTAAAAGTTGGAAAACTTGAAAAAGTCGACGCCAAGGCTATCTTTGCTTTTGTGTTGTTTTTAAGTGTGATGGTCATCTTATGGCTAATGCAAGACCATCAACGCTTGCTTGTTGATGTGTCGCAATTAACAACTACCAAAGCCGTCGCCTTATTTTTGGCGGCATCAATTGCCACCTTCACAATGGTCATTCCAGGGGTGAGTGGTTCCATGATATTGGTAATGATTGGTTATTACCATGCCATTTTTATTTATACAATTCGTGAACTTGTGTTTCCACATTTAATCATTGTTATATCAGGAATGATTTTTGGTTTAATTCTAGGTGCGAAACTTATTTCGTTTTTGTTGAAACGGTTCAAAGATTTAGTGTATGCTAGTATTTTTGGCTTAATCCTGGGCTCGATTTTACCGCTTTTACCAAGTATGGAACAACCCTTCTCAACATTAGGGACGTTGATTGCGATGGCCTTGATTACGTATTATTTTGAAAAACTAACAGCAAAAAAAAATAGCGGATGATCTGCTATTTTTTACAAATAAAATGATATTGCAACAAAGTGGGCGAGGGCCGCAAAATTAATAAAAATATGCCATATCAAATGAAAGTAAGAACGATGCTTTTGCATGTAGAACATCGCGCCAATCGTATAAAGTATTCCACCTAATCCAATAAGAGCAAGAAAAATCAGGTTGCTTTTTTTAATTAAGGTTGGTAAAAACAGAACGACGATCCATCCCATAATCAAATAGATGGTCACCGAAAGTTTGGGAATCGATTGGCGAGCAATGGACTTATATAATATCCCAAGCAAGACCATCGTCCATTGAATTGCGAAGATGACCCAACCTAAGGTGTCGCCAATTAAATAAAGCGCGACCGGCGTGTAGCTACCTGCAATCGCTACATAGATTGCGATGTGGTCTAAAATTTGAAACACGGATTTATGCGTGCTGTTGTGATGCATGGCGTGGTAAAGGGTGCTCATGAGAAACATGAAAAACAAGCTTATATAAAAGATACCGATGGAAACCGTGAGGATCCAACCACCACGTTGATAAGCAAGCACTGAACCAAAGGGAATGTAAAATAAAATCAACATTGCCATGATGCCGTGGGTCGTGCTGTTGCCGATTTCTTCCTTTAAACTAAGGGCCTTCAGCGCATGCTTTCCTTTTGAATTTTTCATAGTCTTATTGTATCATAGTTAGGTATATGTTTTAGTAAAAGGAGTCTTCATGGATGAAAAACGCAAGTATTTATTAGGGGTAGAAAATGTGCAGAAAGCACTTTTACTCTTAGCGATACCATCAATCATTGGTATGGTCACCAATGGTATTTATAACTTTGTGGATGCTTTGTTTGTTGGTATGCTTGATAACACCGCCATGCTCGCTTCCGTAACGGTCGCTTTTCCGATGGTAATGTTAATGGGTGCCATTGGCCAAGGTTTGGGAGTAGGTGCTGGATCGCTCATTTCACGGCAACTTGGTAAAAAAGAATTTGATATGGTGCCTAAAAGTGTTTTCACCGTGATGTTTGCGGCAATTGTGCTCTCCATTGTGGGCTCAGTGTTACTGATTCGAAACTTGGCGGAGATCTTACCGTTTTTTGGTGCCACACTCGATGCGTTTGAATATGCAATCATTTACACAAAATGGATGATTATTGGCATGATATCCACCATTTTAAACATGACAATGTCAAACATGTTGCGTGCTGAAGGGGATGTTAAGTTTCCGATGATCGCAATTATGAGTGGTGCGATTTTAAATATTGTCTTAGATCCGATCTTTATGTTTGAATGGGGACTCAATCTGCAACTTAGTGGTGCTGCGATCGCGACCGTTATTTCTCACTTTGTAACGACTGGACTTTTGTTTATAAGACTATTGGATAAAAAGTCTGCCTTGCGTTTTAATCCTTTCAAGTGGGATTTCAATTTTAAAATCGCATTTGAAATCTTTGCGATGGGAATTGTTGTCTTCTTTCGTCAAGCGCTCGTCAGCATGTCTTTTCTTTTCATAAATTTTGTTGCCGCAAAATATGGAACCGATATTGTCGCATCCATTGGGATTGTACAACGTACCAACGGTCTCATCATTTATGTGTTGATCGGCTATTCTCAGGGCCTGTTACCATTTGTTGGTTATAATTACGGGGCTCAGAATTTTGAGCGCATCAAACAAGCCATTAAGTACTCTACAATTTGGGCGAGTGTCTTCACCGTTTGCGCAGCTACCATCATGTTTATATTTGCGCGACAACTGGTGATGATGTTTACCATGGATGAATCCGTGATTTATTATGGTCGTAGGATGTTTTATGCGATTGCGGTAGGATTACCATTTGTTGGCTATTATCAAGTCGTAACTGTTTTATTCCAAGCGGTCGGTAAAGTGAAAGAATCGTTTGTGCTTTCCGTAGCACGTCAAGGCTTCTTATTGTTGCCGCTGGTTTATTTTTTACCTAAGGTATGGGGTTACAATGGTTTGTTTGCTTCGACACCGATTGCAGACTTTATTTCACTGTTTCTTGCGATTATCTTAGCGAATAATTTACAAAAAAAGTTGTTTGCTTAAAATATAATTAACATCTCTAAATAAAAGGGTAGGGCAATCAGCCCTATTTTTTGTGCTTGCAAAAAATAAAAAGAACGTTTATAATATAGTTAGTATTCACAAAAGTAAAGAAATGTGAGTTGATAATATGAATGAAAACACTGTGAAATTTCCGGTTGTAACAACAAAAATGCTGAAAAAATCAGGAGCAAACTTTTCAGACATCAATGATTTAATTGAGCAAGAAAAGATTGTCCGGGTGAAGCGCGGCTTTTATTTGCATAAAGAAGCGTTGCAATATCCGCATAAAGCTTGTTTTGCAACATTCAGAGATGCACTGTATGTTTTAGAAAGTGCAGCTTACATCTATGGGTATTTAGATTATGAGCCGGCAACGGTCATGATCGCGGCTTCCAAACTTGAAAGTCGTAAAAAATATCGAAGCAAAGTGCTTCCGATTCGGATGATGGTACGCGATGACAAGTATTATCATGTCGGATATAGTCAAAAGAAACATCAAGGCTTTATGATTAATATCACAGATCGGGAACGTACTTTGTTGGATAGTATCCGCCATTCAAAACGTATGGATGCGCGCATCTATGGCAAAATTGTTGCCGGTTATATTAATGATGAAAAGAAAAACTTGGAACGTTTGGTTGATTATTCGATTCAATTGCGATTAATTAAAAAAGTCGAACTTCTATTGCGTCCTTGGTTGGGAAACCAGTTGGATGAAATCTTAGAAGCAAAGCGGAGTATCTCATGAAGAAGAATATCTTTCTCAACATTTTAATTGGGATCGTTGGGTTGCTATTGGCAGTCTCTTTAGCATCTTCGCTTTACGTTTGGTTAAAATGGGTTCCCAATCCCAACACAGATGATCCTATTGTTGATGATAAACGTCCTCAAATTTCGATTGTTGATTATGAAGTGTATGCAGATGAGACCTTACCTTTTGCTTTTGTACTCGGTGAAATAAATATCAAGTCAGAAGAAGCGATTGATGTGGCAATCTCGGATTTTGTGACAACGCAGCAGATCAATTTAAATGAAGTCAATGCGTTTTTAGATGATTTGCTTGCCTTTGATATCAATCTGCGTGATCCAAAGCACGAGCTTGATTTTGATTTTTCTACCAACACTACCGATGCTACCTTTAAATTGTTCATTCCTTTAAGAAAAAACGGTTCAGATACTTTAACTGTGTTTTTTAAAGGGGAGCAGGAAATATCGGTGCTCTTTGACCTTACGAACAATCAAGGGGAGATTATTAAATTAGTTGATGAAGATGAAAATCAATACCTTGAACATTTTGTTGAGGCGGATTCCTTTGATGTGAAAGTTATTAGCGTGAGTGAAATAAGCGCAACTGAAATCACACGGAAAAAAGCGGATGGTACTTCAGAAGAAGTTGTCTTTCCATCCACCGCGCGCATTCTTGGAGTTTTGTTGGATGTTAAAGCCCTTGGCTTACAGGCCATTTTAATTGATGATGCGCATTTATCGATTCCAAAAGATAATCAAAATGCCCAGGCTTTTGGTGAAGATATTGAAGTGTTTCAATTCGACAATCTTTTCAAAAAGCCAATCATTATTGAAGGTTCAGGCTTCTTGTTTTTTGATGTGTATGCGCCTTCAGGTTCCGATGTTTTAAATGAACCAAAAGAAATAAAAATTAAACTGAATGTTTATGATGAGTGGTTAACCATCAAGGTTGAATAATTATGAAACAAATCAAATGGCTGCTTGCTTTAGGCCTGGTAATAACCATGTTGCCTCATTCTATTTTCAATTTAAAAGTGTCGGCTAACACAAAATGCCAAGCGGATGATTATGTGTTAGCAAACATTAATGATGATCAAAGTCAAACTGTGCTTGGCTGTTTTGGCACGTTTGTTGAAGCCAATAATGCCCTTAAAAATAATAGTTTTAATCATGCGAATTTAATTGTTACGCACCGCGCTTCACGTTCTCCACTTAAAATTATTGCAGCATCACGCGCGGTTGCGTATTCCTACACACAGCGCTGGGGATCTGGAACAAGCAATTTATCGACCATGGATATTTGGCGTAATTCAAATCGTACCGGTGATACAACCTACATTCCTGCTCATTATGATATGGCTTATTATGAAACTACCAGTTACGATCCGAGCGATGGTTCTGGGACCATAAAAATCCAAACCTCTGGCTTTATCGGGTACACGCGGCTGATTCAAGTCGACCTTGTCCCTTACATTTACATTGAAAAAGACTGGCCAATTCAACTTGGCGGCCAAACATATAACGAGTATTACAATAAAAGTAAAAATGAATCACAACCGCATCAAATCGTGCCTAACGTGAGTGAGTTTCGCGTGCAGACCAATACGACTTACCATGTCCGTGAGCTGCGGCATTATATATTCCGATCCCACAATGGAAAGTTTAGTTCCTACACCTATGGTATGGCACCCGATTGGTTGAAAAATGGGACTTATTACAGTTGGGATATGATTACCTATTATTATGACAAGCAGATGACAAACCCTGTTTTAGATGAAAATAATGAGGTTGGTCGTTATTTTAATTATTATCAATATTTACCGTGGCGAACATCTTCAAGTTATGATGGGCAAGCCTTGGATGCTTACTTAGAACAAGCTGCGGGCTACAAAAGTAAAAGCGCCAGTGTCATGTATCGGGAAGGCAACGCCTTTTTCAACGCTCAAAACACATATGGTGTGAATGGTTTATTGACTTATGCCTTGGCTATTCATGAAAGTGGTCATGGAACAAGCTCAATCGCGAAGAATAAAAATAACTTGTTTGGATGGGGTGCTCATGATGCGAACCCTTCCGATGCCTATTTATTCGAAAGCGTGTCACAAAGTGTTTCTGAACACATGGGACGTAATTTGAGAGGGTATTTAAGTACTGAAAACTGGCGTTATTTTGGGCAAGTGCTTGGTAACAAAGACAATGGCTTTAATACAAAATATGCTTCAGATCCTTACTGGGGCAGCAAAGCAGCCGGGCATGCTTATAAAATTGACCGTTTTCATGGTTTCAAAGATTATGGACAATATCAACTGGTGGTTGTGAATCGCAATTCACCCATCTCAATTAAGAAAACAGCGACCACAGATACCGCTGAATTAACAAAATTACGGACAACTTTAAATGATCAAGTGATGATCATGTCCAACATTAAAAAAGAAGGAAATAACACCTTCATTGAAGTCATGTCGCCGATGCCGGTTGAAAACACGCAAGTAATTGCTTATAAAACGACCTCCAACCAATTGGTGCCTTACAATTGGCACAACAGTGTTGGCTATTTGATGAATGAATCAGTCAAGATTATCTATGAAAATAAAAATTTCATGCATCAGCCGAATGTTGCGAACATGCAGATTGTTGCAAAGCCTTCCATCACCAAAGCAGAAAAACTTGAGTTTGAAAATGGAAAAATTGAGATTGAAGGCTATCACTATCAAGATGGAATTTCTGTGCTTGCTGTCAACCAACTGATGCATGGCATCCATCTAGTTAAAGATAAAGATACTAAATTAACGTTTAATTTATCGACGGTTTCTAATAATAATGCGCAAGCCCTAACACAAGATTTACGTTATAAAACGAATTTTATGGGATTTAAAGGTTCTATGGATCTTAAGGACGTTGATATAGGGTTGTATGCACTTCACATTGAAAGTGTTGCGAATGTTGGTTTGTATCCAATCAAGTATGAATCACCATTACGTAAAGATGGTCTTAATCTTAATTTCAAGCTCAATAACAAGACCTTTACATTATTAAGCAACGATGATCATCATGTGTATTTAAATGTGTCCGCATCACAACAAGAAACAATCACGCCAAAACCATTTGTCGTTTTAAATCAATTAACAAAAACCCACCAACTTGAAGTCAGTGGTGAAGCTTATAGCTTTGCATCTTCTGATGAAACGATCATCAGCGTCACAAATACCGGTCTTGTGACTGCGCTACAGTCCGGAAGTGCGGATATTGTTATAAAAAAGGATGAAGAAGAACAGGCACGTGTCAAATTTGTAGTTTATGTTAAGGCCGATACATTTGAAATTAATAAGGCAAACGTTAACATTAACGCGCACGATCAAGTTGAAATTATTACAACTCAATTTATTCCTGCCACTTCAACCTCTAAAGATGTAAGTTTTGTGTCATTGAATAATTATGTAGTCAGCATCAACGATGAAGGTCTGATGACCCCTAGAAACAATGGTAAAACTCAAATTCTGGTGCTCAGCAAAGCCAATCCTGCACTTTATAAAGTTGTGGAAATACGTGTTGATTTTGATAAACCAGTAACAGACCCACCAGATCCTGAAACAAATGGTCTGCTGGGTGATGTGAATGAAGATGGTGACTTGAATGTATTGGATATGATAAAAATAAGCCGCTATATTGTTGGTTTAGAGAACTTTAGTGAGAGGCAAAAACGACTCGCTGATGTCAATGGCGATTCTGAGATTAATGTATTAGATATGATTAAACTATCACGTAAGATTGTTGGATTGGAGTAATTATGAAAAAGAAACTGATACTAGTAACCATAGCATTACTACTACAATTAGGATTACCGATTAAAGTTAAAGCACAATCTGTATCGATTGTTATTTCGAGTGTTACAGAAATATCAAATAGCAATGAATTTACAGTAACAATTGGTCTACGATCAAGTAGTGCAATTGGTGGTGTAGAAGTAGATGTCAATAATGATAATAATTTACAGATAATAAATTATAGCGTTGTTGCTGGTACTGGAAGCAGCAATAAAAGAAACAACAATAAGATTCATGCAGCTCTAGCTTTTCAACCAGCAACAAACAACACCAATTTTCTTAAAATCACATATAAACCAACTGCTAGTTTTATTGCCGGTAAGAAAACAACAATTTCAGTTACGAATATTATTGCAGGCGATGCTTCAGGAAATCGCATTGGAGCAACGGGTGCTTCAAGAACTATTAGTTTTGTTGCGCCTAAATCATCGAATAACAACTTAAGTACAATTACCGCAAATGGTAAAATTGTCAGTGGCTTTAAAGCGAGCACGTTAAACTACAATTTAGGCAATACTGATGAAAGCTCCATTCAAATAGGAGCAACCTTGGCTGATCGTAAAGCTCGTGTTTCAGGGGTTGGTAAAGTTAATTTAGCTTACGGTACCAACAACATAAGATTGGTTGTGACTGCGGAAAACGGTGCAGCTAAAACATACACATTAAGAATTGTAAGGAATGATTATCGTTCCAAAAACAATTACTTAAAATCTTTAAAAGTTTCAAGTGGTAATTTAATCTTTGATAAAGAACGAACCAACTACACAGTCATTGTCGATCACGACGTTAAAGAAATAACCATCGATGCGGAAAAAGAAGATGCTAAGGCAACTTTGAAAAATGAAACGATTACAAAAGCATTGGATGTATACTCAAACAAGTTTGAGATAAAAGTCACTGCTGAAAACATGGTGACGCGTACGTATTTGATTAATGTTGTACGGCGTGATGCGGATGGTTATGCCGGCTCTTTGAATACCAACAACAACCTTAAAACATTTGAAATAGAAGGGTTTGAGTTTGACTTTTTAAAAAGCAATTTAAATTATGAACTGCAAGTGGACCATGAAGTTCGTGAATTGGAAGTGTTGCTTGAAGTTGAAGATGAAAAAGCAGGCTTAATCAAACCAGAAAATTTTGAATTGGAGCTTGGCGATAACACGTTTGAAATCGTTGTAATCGCAGAAGATGAAACAGAAAAAGTTTACACTTTAAAGGTGCATCGCGAAAAAACAATGACACCCTTAAACATCGATATGCTTGTGGAACGCTTGGAGACCATTGATGCCAATCAACTTAATGTTCGAGTCAATGGCAATGAGCATTTTGATGCCTCCTTGTTAGAGAAATTAAAAGCTGAGCAAAAACCTGTTGCTTTCTTTATCTATGAGGGCAACCGGATCCTTGGTTATTGGCTGATGGAACCTGCTGACATTCATTTAATCAACACCTTCAACAAAGAAGTGAAGCGTGTGCAATCGATCCCTGATCAAATGATGCAAGAAATGAACTTTGCACAAGCATTGTTATTGGAGTTTGCTCATGAAGGGGATTTTGAAAAGCCTACAACGTTTGTGGTTGAATTGGATCAACATTTTGATGCTTCACACCTTTTAAACTTATACTATGTCAATAATGATAAAAATCGCTTTGAAAAGGTGAATGCTGATTTAGAACAGAACCAAGGAGCGGTTATGCTAACCCTTGATCATGCATCACAATACGTTTTAACACCCGCAAACTTGGATAAGAATACGTTGTTTGATTTTGATTTACCATTTGATATGGATTATGTGCTTTTGGGTGGTTTGGGACTTTTGGTGCTAAGTTTGTTTGGAAATCTCTTTGCTCTGCTGCGGATTAAGAAATTAAAAAAGCGCCTTATGCGCCATCATCAGCTTGGTAATGATTTAAAGCAAGAATAATGTAAAAAAACCTATGTCGAACATAGGTTTTCAATTGGTTAAAACAAGGATGTTTGTGTGTAGTTACTATGAACTTTCATATCAACTTCATAATAATGATCCAACACTTCTGGAAGTTCACCGTTGAGGTAATTGATGATGTGCTTTTTAGGAATCATGACCGGTTGTCGATCATGGATTGTGGCCACGGGATATTGGGCGGGTTGTGTTAAAATCGCAAAGCCTTCGTTGTTGCCTTGAATCAAGGCCGCCATGTAAAAGATGGAATCATCTTCAGGGATGATTCTTTGTTTTATTTTGGCAGCGTCCCATTCATAGAACCCGCTTGCCAGGACAATGGCTTTGTTCTGAGCATAGTCGGATTTAAAGAGTGAAAGCTGCATCACCGTTTCAGAACGAGCATTGATGACACGTTGTGATTGATGGTTGCGTTTAAAGCCCCATGGCGTTAATACAGGCTCAATATCATCCTTTAAGGTTAATAAGGGAGCCATTTGCGTCGGTAGCACATCACCGCCATGCATGGATTTAAAGCGCTCATGCAGCCACATTTGAATTTCCCAATGTTCCATATCAATGAAATAACGTCCGCACATAAACTAACCCTCCATTTTCTCAATGAACCAACGTGATTCTTCTAAATATAAGTATCGCACATGCCCATGAATTGTGCATGTGTAGCGCATCCCATAGCCTCCAGATTTCAGAGAAGCGGCCGGAATCTTTTGTGTGATTTTGTCGATTGAATACATGATGTTATTTTTCCAAATGATTTTTAAGGGGGTGATGTTGCCATCGATGTCGTAATGAGCGACGACTGAAACATAGATTTTATGTGGTCTGCTCATTGTGGTTTAAGGAAATTGATGGGAAAAATAACATGGTCGCTTTTGGGATTAAAATCACTTAATAGTGGCTTGGTTTTCAAGGCTGCTCTCTGGATGCTATGAAAACCAAAACGTTTGCGTACTTCTTGAATGATGCAATCGACCTGGTGTTCTTTGACTTGTTCAGCAAAAGGTACAAAAAGGGAAGTCTGGATGGGATGTTCCTTTGGAATTAAACGTTCCGCTTTGATACCAATGCTGCGAATGGCGTAATCAAAAGTAATGTTTTCTTTAAATAGTTCCATGGCAGCGGCACATATGTCCTTACTGATGTTGGTTGCAACCGCCAGTGTGCGTTGGCGTGTTTGTCCGTGCAAAGTTTCTTTACGAAAGGAGACACTCACACCGCGGCACATGAAACCATGTTCCTTTAAACGGGCTGCGACACTTTCAGCAAGCACCATCGCTACAATTTTAATGTCATCGAAGTTTCGCATATCAACTTTTGTTGTGATGCTGTTTCCAATGGATTTGATGATGGTGTTGACATGTGCAGGTACAACCGGACTATAATCTTCGCCATTGGCAAAGTGATGCAGCATGGTTCCTACTTTACCAAGGTGACGCTTGATGAATAGCGGGTCGCTTTTTGCTAAATCACCAATCGTGAAAATACCGTAGCGTGCTAATTTATGTGTGGTTGCTGGACCGATGTAAATAAGCTTATTGACCTTAAGCGGATGCACGATGCTTGCAACACGACTTTGATCAATTAGGGTGATGCCGCGTGGCTTTTTGTAATCTGAGCCTAATTTAGCGAAAACCTTATTAAAACTGATACCGATTGATACCGTTAAGCCGTATTCACGGTAAATATCAGCTGCGATGCGTTGGGCGAGGTGCATAGGATTATGATAAAGGCGCATGCTGGCACTGACATCAAGCCACGCTTCATCGATACCAAAGGGTTCAATTTGATCAGTGTAACGCGCGTATATTTTAAAAATGTATTGGGAAAAACGCAAGTATAGACTAAAGCGGGCTGGTACGATGACCAAGCCAGGGCATTTAGCTTTGGCTTGAAAAAGCGGTTCGCCGGTCATAACGCCGTGTTGCTTGGCCAGCGGATTTTTTGCTAAGATGATGCCGTGTCGCTTTTCTTGATCGCCCCCAACGGCCATCGGAACATCACGTAATTCAGGATTAAAAAGTTCTTCCACTCCCGCATAGAAGTGGTTGATGTCACAATGTAAAATAATGCGCTTCATAGTCTGCCTCCGCTTTTATTTTACTTGAAATATATTCAAGTAGCAAGCATAACTTGAATTAAATTCAAGTTTGTTTTATAATGACAATGGAGGAAACTATGACCCTAGGAAAACGTTTAAAAAACTTACGTAAAGCGCAAGGTTTCAGCCAAGCAGTAGTCGCTGATGCCTTAGGTTACAAGTCATTTACAACCATTCAAAAGTGGGAAAGTGATGATGCGGCACCGCCGGTGCAAATTTTAGAACAATTGGCCGCCATGTATCGTTGTCGTATTAGTGACTTTTTTGATAGCACACCATCCAAGCGCATGATTCCAATTCTAGGAACGGTTGTTGGTGGTCCACCATTAACAGCCTTGCAAGAGTTTCTTGGTGAGCACGAGGTCTTTATGGAGGCGGATGGTGCAGAATATTTTTATTTGCGTGTGCAGGGTGATTCCATGATTGACGCTCGTATTCATCCCGGTGATGAAGTGTTTGTGCGCCGGCAAGCCATGGTTGATAATGGTGATATTGCCATCGTCTTGATAGAAGATGAGGCGACGGTGAAACGTGTCTTTATTCAAGACAACAAGCTTATTTTAAAACCAGAAAACCGTAAATACGATGCGATGGAATTCGAATTGTCGCAACTTAATTCTGAAAACATTATGATTTTAGGAAAAGTGCTTCATAATCGGATTGTTATTAAATGATTTGAAAGCCATGCATGCACTTGATACAATGACACAATAGGAGGCTGCTATGTGGGATTTAATTATTGAACAATCGAATCGTTATTTGCTGCATGGCCTGGAAGGTATCGTGGTAACGATCCTTATTTTAATCGCGCTGATTGTGCTTTTAAAAGCACTTATTAAGCGTTTGTTGCAGCGTTTAGTAACCAATCATGTCTTGGATCAAACGGGCGCTCGATTTGCAGGGCGCATTTTAAAAGCGATCCTGTATGCTTTTGTTGTGGTAACCATCGGTGCGCAAATCATTCCCATTAAGAATTTGTCAGTGTCGTTGTTGGCAGGTTCTGGGATTGCGGTTTTGATTGTTGGGTTTGCAGCTCAGGAGGCATTCTCAAACATTATTGCGGGATTCTTTATTTCTTTTTTCCGACCCTATTCAGTGGGGGACTTGGTGTATTTACCGGAACAAGATGTTGCCGGGCGCATTGAAGACATAAACCTACGCCACACCATCATTCGGACCTTTAAAAATCAAGCAGTCATCATTCCAAACAACACCATGAATCAAGTCACGATTGAAAATCGCGACCTAGTGGATCAACGTGCTCGCAATTACTTTGAAATATTGATTAGTTTTGACAGTGATCTTGATATGGCACGTGCTATCATGCTTGAAGAAATTTTAAAACATCCAGCGTTGCTCGATGCGCGAAGTGCTCAAGCACGTGCTGACAATGAACCACTTGTAAAGGTTATCTTATCGGATCTTAGTGGCTATGGGATGTTGTTGCGAGCAACTTTATGGAGTGCTGATTATTCAAGTGGTTGGGCCATGATGAATGATTTACGTGAACAAGTTAAAAAACGATTTGATGCAGCGGGGATTGTGGTGCCACTGCCATCGCAAACTGTTTTTATGAAGCAAGCCCGTGATGACCACTAAATTTGTGTGGAGGCGTGTTTAAATTAAGTAAGCGGCACGGCGTGTCGTTTATTTTTATGTGAAAATGGGTTATAATGATATCTTGTAGAACGGAGGTTTTGCATGTTCTTAAAAAGAGTTGAAATGTCAGGTTTTAAATCATTTGCGGATAAGACAATTATCCATTTTAATCATGACGTGACCGGCATTGTCGGACCAAATGGATGTGGTAAAAGTAACATTGCGGAAGCCATCCGTTGGGTATTAGGCGAACAATCGGTTAAATCCTTGCGTAGTGAGTCCATGAGTGACGTCATCTTTAACGGTTCCAGCAATCGTAGGATGGTTAATCTCGCGCAAGTGACTTTGGTTTTTAATAATAAAAATAAAATTTTAAACATCCCTTATGAAGAAGTATCCATTACGCGTAAGATTCATCGTAACGTGAGCGGCGGTGAATACTTCATCAATAATAACCCCGTACGGCTGCGCGATATCGTTGATTTGATTGCTGATAGTGGGATTGGTAAAGATTCATTAAGCATGATTTCACAAGGCAACGTCAGCCATTTTGCCCAAGCTAAACCAAGCGAACGTCGTTTGATCTTTGAAGAAGCAGCCGGTGTTGCGAAATATAAGAAGCGCAAAAATGAATCCGTTTCTAAATTATATCGAACTCAGGAAAATATCGATCGCGTCAGTGACATTGTTTATGAGCTTGAAAAACAGGTGAACCCTTTAAAGCGCGCCGCTAAAAAAGCGTCGTTGTATCTCGAAAAGAAAAAACGACTTGAGAGCATTGAAATTGCGGTACTCGTGTTTTTAATCGATAAATTATTGGCAGATATCAAAGCCTTCGAATCAAAGTTATTTGATTTGCAGACTCAAAGTTCTCTAAAGGAAACGGCTCTGCACGTTAATGAGGTGTCGATTGCTCATTACAAGGATCAAATTAACACCCTTGACAAGGAAGTCGCGCAACTGCAAGAAGAATTGATGGAAGTTGTCAATGAAATTCAAATTTTAGAAACGCGTAAAATTGAAATTGATGAGCGCCGTAAGTATGAACTTGAAGTTGGTAATTCCAAGGAGAAAGGGGAGCAGTTGTCTTCGCTTTTACAAGAAGCACAACTTGAATATGAAGACCGACGTCAACGCCGGGAAACCTTAAAGGTTGAAATCGATGATGTGAATCAAAAGCTATTCGAATTAAACAAAGAAGGTTTGGACCTACAAACACGCTTTGATGTGTTGAGCACTCAACTTTCTCGTTCACTATCTCGAAAAGAAGTGCTAAAAAACATCATTGAACGACCCTTTATTTCACAGGCCGGTGTCCATGCGATCTTACAGGCCAAAGCAAGCCTAGCGGGTGTCATTGATAGTGTCGCTGGATGCTTGCACGTGCATACAGGCTATGAGTTAGCGATTGATGCCGCCTTGGGTGCTGCCAACGCTCACATTGTGGTGGAAGATGAACGTTCCGCCCGGCAAGCGATTGCCTTTTTAAAACAGAATCAAAGTGGCCGTGCGACTTTTGTGCCATTATCGGTCCTTAAATCCCGTTATTTAAACCGTGAAGCTGAAGTCATCTGTGAAAATACAAATGGCTTTCTTGGTGTCGCGAGTGAATTTGTGGATGAAAGCATCGTTGATTCACCTTTATCGTATGCCTTTTTAAACAATGTGATTGTTGTTGAAGCGTTGGAACAAGGCAACCATTTGGCAGCCTTGCTTAATTATAATTACAAGATTGTAACCCTCGATGGGGATGTTATTCACCGTGGGGGAACCATGAGTGGCGGTAAAATCCGTGAACATTATTCATTGATTAGTGCCAAAGCCGAGTTGCAACAACTTGAAAAAACGATTCAATCTTTAGAAGCAGAACAAACAAGTATGCAACAAGCCTTGAGCATATCAACACATGATAAAAAGCAGTTGAATGAAATACAACTTCAAAAACGGATTGCGCTGGCCCAACTTGAACCGGTTGTGGATGCAAAACGTTCCAAATATGAGCGTTTAAAAAATGAATTTGAAATGCTTGATCTCGATGGTCAACAACCAAGCGATAGTTTTGAAGCGACACTGGTGCAAGCCCTGAATGACATTTACTTTAAGCGTGATCAAATCACGAGTGAAATAAACACGAAGCGTGAAAGTAAAGTGACACTTTTGTTTGATTTGGAACGCAAAGAAAAGCAAGTGCATCAATTGCGTAAGGAATTCACGGACATGAACCAACAAGAACGTGAAGTCGATATCGAATTAACGCGCATGAAAACCAATTATACCCATTACATTGAACGTCTTAATGGTGAGTATTCGATGACCATTGAATACGCACGCACCTTGGATAAAATTGATGACATTGAAAACGCACAACAGGAAGTGCTTGAACTACGCAGTGACATCAATGAAATGGGAAACATCAACATGGATGCACCAACAGAATATGAACAAGTCAATGAACGCTATGAGTTTTTGTTAACGCAACTTGATGACTTGGTGCAGGCCAAAGATAAACTGCTCACTATTATTGAAGAGATGGATACCATCATGGTTGATCGTTTTAAACAGATGATCGATGACATCAACGAGGTTTTACCGGAAGTCTTTGGGGCCTTGTTCGGTGGTGGTAAAGCACGGTTGATTTTGGATATGCCGGATGATTTGTTACACACCGGTGTCGATATTGAAGTTTTCCCACCCGGTAAAACAATTCAAAGCATCAATTTATTTTCCGGTGGTGAAAAAAGCTTAATTGCGATTTCGATTTTATTCGCGATTTTAAAAGTACGGCACGTACCACTTTGTGTTTTTGATGAAGTGGAAGCATCGCTTGACCAGGCGAATGTGGAGAAATTTGCGAATTATCTTAAAACATATTCCCATGAAACACAGTTCATCGTCATCACGCATCGCCCGGGAACCATGAGCGAGTGCGATGTGCTCTACGGAGTGACGATGCCGGAAGATGGTGTGAGTGAAATGATTCGTGTGCAGCTCATCGATGCGATTAAAATCGGTAATGAGCAAAGTGAGGTGGAACATGGCATTTCTTGATCAATTGCGACGCACATTCAGCAAAAAGAAAGACAAAGATGCTTATCTCACGGGCTTAAACGCATTTAAAAAGAAGACTGATGAAGTCTTTAGCGGACTCTTTGAAGAAGGCCGCGTTGTGGATGAGGCCTGGTTGGAGGATGTCGTGATTGCCTTGTTGCAAAGTGATGTGTCATTAAACACCGCCAATGCGATCGTTGAAGCATTTAGAAAAGCGATTAAGGTGAACCATCAACGTGTTGATGACACCTTAAAATCCCAATTCATGGAAGTTATTTCTGAATTTTATGGCGATTTTCCATTGGATGTCATGATGAGTGCAACCGGTCCCACAGTGATTTTAATCGTTGGCGTCAACGGTTCTGGTAAAACGACTACGGTTGCGAAGTTAGCAGCGAAATATAAAAGAGAAGGTCATAAGGTTGGGGTGGTGGCTGCAGATACCTTCCGCGCGGGCGCCATTGACCAATTAAAATTATGGGCCGCACAAATTGATGTGGATTTTATTGGCCCCGATAATCAAAGTGATCCAAGTGCGGTGCTTGTCGATGCGGCTCGCTACGCGAAGGCTCATGATTTAGATATTTTATTATGCGATACTGCGGGTCGGCTTCATAATAAAGCCAACTTGATGGCAGAACTCAACAAGATGTTTCGGGTGCTTGATCGTGAAATCACGGGCGCACCACATGCGATTTGGCTGATTGTGGATGCAACCACCGGTCAAAACGGTCTGAACCAAGCGCGCGTCTTTTTAGAAAGTTGCGATGTGGGGGGCATTATTTTAACGAAACTTGATGGCTCTGCCAAAGGTGGTATTATTTTGAGCATTAAACATGAAACTGACATCGGTGTCATTTTTGTGGGTTTGGGGGAAAAGCTTGAAGACTTGGTCATCTTTGATAAAGAAGCCTATTTATACAGTATGTTTGAAGGGGTGCTCTATGATAACAAAAACACGTCGTATGAATGATTTATTGGATTGGTACGAAGGTTTGTTAACCGCCAAGCAAAAAGAGGTGATGACCTTGTATTATCAACATGATTGGTCCTTGCGTGAAATTGCTCAAGAACTTGATGTGACACATAACGCAATTTATGATATGATCATGCGCGCCACAAAAAGGCTAGAGAGCATTGAGGCACATGTGCAAGCCTTGGCTTTGTATCAACAACTGCAAGGCTACATCATGCAATTAAAAGCAAAGGACATTGATGCCATTCAGGATATTATTAAAGATATGGAGAAACTTTAGGAGGATTTATGGTTAAAATTATTTCAGTTAATGCGGGGAGTTCATCACTTAAATTTCAATTGTTTGAAATGCCAACGCAAGACGTCTTATGCAGTGGTGTTTTTGATCGCATTGGTTCAAATGGTGGTACGTTCACCATTAAAAATGGTGACTACAAAGACACGATTACCCAAGAATTTAAAGATCACCGGGTCGCGGTTGAAATGTTGTTGCAACAACTTGTGGATCGCGAAATTGTAAAAGACTTGTCAGAAATTGCTGGGGTTGGCCATCGGGTGGTGCACGGTGGGGAAGCTTACTCACAATCGGTCGTTATTGATGAAGAGGTTGAGCGCACCATCGAATCACTGATCGATTTGGCGCCGCTTCATAATCCCGCAAATTTAGTTGGTTATCGTGCTTTTAAAAAAGCACTGCCCAATGCAACGCATGTTGCGGTCTTTGACACAGCCTTCCATCAAAGCATGGATGCGGATGTGTATTTATACCCGATTCCACGTGAATACTACACAAAATATCAGGTACGTCGCTATGGTTTCCATGGCACATCGCATTATTATGTGTCCAATCGTGTGGCGGAATTAATGGGTGTGAGCGTTAAAACGATTAATGTCATTACTTGCCATTTAGGCAACGGAGCCTCGATTGCGGCCGTGAGTCAAGGAAAATCTGTCAACACGTCCATGGGATTTACCCCGCTGGCTGGTATCATGATGGGCACGCGTTCAGGCGATATTGACCCTGCAATTTTAACCTATATTATGGAAAAAACGGGTAAAACCGCACAAGAAGTCATTGAAGTTTTAAATAAAGAATCGGGAATGCTTGGGGTTTCATCGATTTCAAGTGATGCCCGTGATATTGAAGATGCACTTAAAAAAGGGGATGCGAGCGCGCGTTTAGCACGTGACATTTATGCCAACCGCATCGCACAAACCATTGGTAGCTATTTTGTCCAAATGGGTGGTGTTGATGCGATTGTCTTTACCGGTGGCGTTGGTGAAAACGATTATGGAGTACGCTATGATGTGATTTCAAAAGTTGCGAAAGCCTTACACATTGAATTAGACATCGAACTCAATCGCAAAATTCGAAGTCAAGAAGTGTTGTTGACCAAACCTAATTCAAAAGTTGCGGTATGGCTGGTACCAACCAATGAAGAACTTGTGATTGCACAAGACACACTCAAACTAATTAATGAATAAAATTCAACAAATTATTCTTACTGAAATTCATCAAGCTAAAACAATCACCATCTTTCGTCACATTAACCCTGATCATGATGCGCTCGGGAGCCAGCATGGTCTCAAACATTATTTAACACAACGTTATCCCAACAAGCAGGTCTATGCGTGTGGTTTTCATCGTATTGTTAAGGGAATTAATTATCCACCCAGCGATGATTTGGATGATGAAGTTATTAAAAACTCATTGGCGATTGTTTTAGATAGTGCCAACACTGGTCGTATTGACGATCAACGCTATCACTTAGCACAAAAAATTATCAAAATTGATCATCACCCGAATTTGGATGATTACGGGGATGTGCAATGGGTGGACGCAAGTTATGCTTCAACCGCTGAAATGATAACCGAAATCTTACAGTTTATGCATAAAAAACCGCTCGATCATAAGGTAGCAACCTACTTGTTGGCGGGAATCCTGAGCGACACCATCATGTTTTCAATCGCAAACACAAGCGCGCGGACACTGGCCAAAGCTTCTTATTTGCTTGAAAGTGGTGTCAATATCAACGAACTGCATCAAAGCTTGTACAGTGTGAACTTAAATGATTTTAAATTCATTAACTTTGTCCAACGTAAAGCCAAACTTTACCACAAGCAAATCTTAGTTGCAGTTATTAATGATCGTGAATTAAAAAAACATAATATGCATCCTAATTTAGCTAAGGAATACGTCTATGCACTGGCAAACATTGAGGAAGTCGAAGTCTGGGGTATTTTCATTGAATACATCGATGCAGAGACATCCACCTACAATGGTAGCTTGCGTTCAAAAAAGGTTGCCATCAATGGTTTGGCTGCCCAATACAACGGCGGTGGCCATCCACTCGCAAGTGCAGTTAAAGATGTGGATGAACCAACCATCAAACAACTCGTTGACAAGATTGCTGTGCTCATAAAGGAGAATCACCATGTTCAAACGTAAAAATAAGCCGTTAAAATCAAGGTTTAAACCGTTTACACCAGCTCATAAATACAAGAAATTGAAACAATTTGGCCATTGGATTGCGCTTTTCATGACGTTAATATTTTATGTGATTGTTGATTATGTGACGTTACCGGCTTACAATTTACATTCGTTTGGATTTTTGTTGCTCATTGCGATTACGTTAGCAGTCTGGGCGACCTTGGACCAACTTTTTACCCTGTCACTCAATCGGGTAGCGATGCTTGCTTATGTCGCAAGCGGTTTAATCATTGCGATTGCTTCCGTTTTAAGTCTGCTTTCTTCTGAATTTCTAAATGCCAGGCGCTATCGTGATCAAATTGTCATTACGGAAATTCATTCATTTTCAGATGATTTTGAAGCGGTCGATTTAAATAAAGTTCCTGTCTTAGATAAAACAACGGCAATTCAATTAGGGGAAAAGCAAATCGGTAAAGTTGCGAGTTTGGGCTCCCAGTATTTTGTGGACGATGATTACACACTGTTGGCACAACAAGATGAGATTTATCGCATTGCAGCCCTTGATTACCGTGACTTTATTAAGTGGTTCAATAATCGGAAGACAGGCATCACAAGCTTTGTCAGTGTGAATGTGACCAACCCCAACGACGTTAAGCTGGTCGATTATCCGCAAGGCATGCGTTACACACCCAAGGCATATTTTAATGATAATTTGTTGCGTAAAGTACGTTTTAATCACCGAAGTGCCATCCTGGGTGGTTTTGAACTTGAGGTTGATGAAGATTTCAAGCCATTTTGGGTCTTCTCAGTTGTGGAGCCAGAAATCGGTTGGTTTGGTGGTTTCAGTGCTAAAGGTGTAATCATTTTAGATCCCAGTACCGGTGAAAGTATCTATTATGATCTGGCAGAGGTTCCAGATTGGGTCGATCGGGTGCAACCCACGGAAATTGCCTGGGCACAAATTTATAATTGGGGCTATTATGTCAACGGTTTTTTCAACACCTTATTTAGTCAAAAAGAGATGTTGCAAACAACGGAAGGTTATAACTACGTCTTACTCGATAACAACATTTATGTTTTTTCAGGCATCACATCCATTGGAGCGGACAACTCCATCGTTGGGTTTGCCTTAATTAATTTAAAAACGAAAGAAGCCATCTTTTATCATGTCGGCGGTGCAGATGAGTATTCAGCCATGAATTCGGCGCAAGGTCAGGTCCAGCATTTAAATTACAAGTCAACGTTTCCAGTTTTATTGAATGTCGGCAACGTGCCCAGTTATTTCATGTCGCTAAAGGATCAAGAAGGGCTCGTTAAGAAGTATGCCTTTGTTGCGGTTAGCAATTACGATGCCGTCGGAGTAGGCGATTCTATTCAAGAGGCACTTAATGATTTCGGCAATCGTTTGGGTGATTTCAATATCATCATCGATGAACCCGGCTTGATTGAAACGCTACAAGGTACCATCAATGAAGTGTACAGCGTGATTGATGACGGCGACACAATCTATTACATGACCTTGCATGAAAACCCACGTTTATTTAAGGTGGTTGCGAAAGACCATGTTGAATCCATCTTTGCGACACCCGATGATAAAGTTGAGATTTCATTTTACGATAGTGAAGCGCTGGTTGTGGAAGCGATTCATTTTGATCATTTAGGAGTTAACTACTACCCATAAACTAAGGAGTGAGCATGGCTGTTCATTTAATGACACACAGTGTGTATTCGCTGTTGTCATCAACATTGACAATCTCCAAGCTTGTCACATCCGCGAAAGCCAAAGGTTTTCAAGCCATTGCATTGACTGATTATCACAACATGCATGGCAGTGTGGCTTTCACTTTAATGTGTCAAAAACACCATGTTAAGCCGATTTTGGGTGTTACTTTAAGTCTAACTCTTGATGAAGAGCTTGTTGATTTTGTGATGTTAGCACAAAATCTTAAGGGCTATCAAAACCTGACTTACCTTACAAGTCAATTGAATCAAGCGCCTTTTATCTTAGAAAGTGATCATTTAAAAGACCACCTCAATGATGTAATCATCATTGTTTTAAGTGAAGGTGGGATTTTTGAAAAAGCGATGCTTGATATGGATGGAGCAGCCATTAAACATTACATTTCACGCTTAAACCAAGTGTTTGATGCTTACTATGTTGGGATATCGATGCAGGAATCCATGTATTGGCAAAGTAAAAATGAGTTTTTGAAGGCAATTTTAAAACAAGAACAAATTCAAAGTGTGGCTTTAGCTAAAGTGTTTTACGATGAACCCAACGATGCGAAGACATTGTTGACTTTACAAGCGATTAAAACACAAAAACAAGTTAACGATCCCGCACTCGTGCAATATGATCATCACCACTTATTAAGTGTGGATGAACTTGTTGAGCATTACGATCTGGAAGATTTAGAAACAACCGATCGCATCAATGCGAGCATTTCAATCTATGACCTTGCGAATTTGACGACCTTGCCGGTTTATCAAAACAATCAAAACGTCAACAATAAAGTATACTTACGCCATTTATGCAAGGTTGGATTTAGTAAGCGTTATCCGCAAAAACAACATGAGCCTCGCTATCAACAACGTCTGCAGATGGAATTGGATCTCATCACAAAAATGAATTATGAGGACTACTTTCTCATCGTGTATGACATCATTCGCTTTGCTCATGTGGAAAATATCCCTGTGGGGCCCGGTCGTGGCTCTGCTGCGGGATCCATGGTTGCTTATTGTCTCGGGATTACCCATGTTGATCCAATGCACTACGGGCTTCTATTTGAGCGCTTTTTAAATCCAGAGCGCATTTCAATGCCGGATATCGACATTGATTTTTCTGACCAACGCCGTGATGAAATCATCACCTATTTAACAAACAAGTACTCCCAAGAACACGTCGCTCACATCGTAACCTTTGGGACCTTGAAAGCGAAAATGAGCTTACGCGATGTGGGGCGTGCTTACGATGTGCCACTACGTATCATTGATCGTTTAACCAAGCAGATTCCTGCACGTCACAACATCACTTTAAGACAAGCTTTTGAACAATCCAAGGGTTTTCGAAAGATGATTAGTGAAAGTGAATCCTTGCAGGAAGTCTTTGAAATGGCCATGAAAATCGAACATTTTCCGCGCCATGTTTCCACTCATGCAGCTGGAATTGTGCTTTCCCAAGCCCCGCTCAGCAGTGTTGTGCCCTTAATGCAAGTGGAAGCTGACACGCTCTCCACGCAATATTCCATGGAATATTTAGAGGATTTAGGGCTCATTAAAATTGATTTGCTTGGCTTACGTAACTTGACAATCATTGATGAGATTGTGCAGTCGCTTAAATTAGACTTGGACTTATTAAAATTACCCCTTGATGATCCTCAAACTTATGCCTTGCTTCAAAAAGGGGACACAGCTGGGATTTTCCAACTTGAATCCGCAGGGATGAAACGTTTGTTGGTACAAATGCAGTGCGACCATTTTGATGATGTGGTAGCGAGCTTGGCGCTCTATCGTCCGGGACCCATGGAAAACATCCCGCTTTATTTGAAAGCGAAAGCCAACCGCAGCCAACAACACGATGTGCATCCACTGTTGCGCCCCATCGTCAAAGACACGCACGGTATCTTAATTTACCAAGAACAAATTTTGCAGGCCGTGAAAGAAATTGCGAATTTCTCACTAGCTAAGGCTGATCATTTACGCAAAGCGATTGGCAAGAAAAACCAAAAAGAAATTCTTGCTTTGAAGGCGGAGTTTATCGAAGGTGCCCAAGCCAATCACCTTGATCAAAGGACCGCTGAAGATTTGTTTGCGATGATTGAAAAATTTGCGAATTATGGCTTTAATAAATCGCATGCGGTTGCTTATGCTATGATTTCTTATCAAATGGCTTATCTCAAAGCCAATTACCCGCACGCTTTTTATAAGGCACTCTTAAACAGTGTGATTCACTCAGAACGTAAAACACTCGAGTATTTAATGGAAATCAAAAGAAAAAACATCACCGTGTTACCAGTTTCAATTGCAAACAGCACATCTACTTATCAAATTGAGGATGAAGCCATCTTGTTGCCATTGACCATTATTCGTGGCATTGGCAAAGTCATCACGCAAGCGATTGTTGCGGAACGTGATCTAAGAGGGGCTTTTGTGGATTTCTTTGATTTTGTCGCGCGCATGAGCGTCGCTAACATGACAGTCAAACAATGTGAGGCCCTTATTTATGCGGGTGCTTTGGATCATTTCAAGGTGCGCAGGCTGGATTTGATTGCGAGTCTTGATGATGCCATGAACTATGCGAATTTGGTTAAAATTGAAAGCAACGACCATGTGCAAATTGATTTGGACTTGGTCAGCAAACCGCTGATTGTGCATGTGAAGCATCAACCGCACCTTACTTTGGAGAAAGAAAAAGAAGTGTTGGGCTTTTATCTCAGTGAACATCCCATCAAACAATACAAGGCTAATTTAAAGACACAGGTGAGCGATTTGGCGCTGATTAAGGATCGCAACACGCATACCTTATGTGTGATGGTGGATAACTTTCGGGTTATCAAAACCAAAAAAGGGGAGTCCATGGCTTTTGTGAAAGTAAGCGATGATACCGGCGATGGTGATGCTATTTTGTGGCCTAACTTGTATAATAAAGTCAATGAACAATTAAAACGGGGACAATTTTATCAGATTACCGGTCATTTTGATCAACGCAATTCCTTCATTATCCAGACCATGGCTATTTTGAAGGTGTAGGAGGTAGTATGAATCGAATCTTAGTTGTGGATGATGAAATAAACATCCGCGAAGTTATTAAAGAATACGCAAGCGCACACGGTTATGAAGTTTTCAGTGCCTGCGATGGTTTAGAAGCCATTGAATTTGTTAAAAACAATGATGTGGATATCATCATTTTAGATATTATGATGCCAAATCTCGATGGGTTTAGCACGACAAAGAAATTAAAAGCCATCAAAGATATTCCTATTATTATGTTATCGGCGCGCTTTGAGGAGCATGATAAATTATTAGGGTTTGAATTAGGGATTGATGATTACATTGTGAAGCCTTTTTCCCTGAAAGAACTGATGGCGCGCATTAAACTTATTTTGAGTCGGCGTCAAATCACGCGCAACCGCGAGGCAATTTTTGAGCAGCTCGTGGTTGATTTTGACGGGAAAACAGTGAGCATTGATGGCAAGCGCATCAACTTAACACCTAAAGAATATGAATTGCTTGTCTTTTTAATCGAACATAAAAACCAGGCACTCTCCCGGGATTACTTATTAAATAAGGTATGGAAGTACGATTATTATGGCGATGATCGGACCATTGATACCCATATTAAAATGCTAAGAAAAAACTTAGGTGAATATCGAAAATTCATTGTGACAGTAAGAGGTACAGGCTATAAATTTGAAACAAAGACTTAATGGATTACGTTTTAAAACTTGGGGTTATATGACGCTATTTTCAATAGCGATTTTGCTCTTGATTTGGGTTTTCCAAGTCATCTTTTTAAAGCCATTCTATCGTAACAGTCGCATTGGTGATGTGCGCTACGTAGCTAGTGTCATTGAAGATAACCTTCGCAATGAAACACTCTCGGAAGGCGTTGTTGGGGTTGTGATTCAAAACAACGTTTGCGCAAGTGTTTACAACCAACAAGGTGAACAAGTCTATTTTGTCGATACTTTGGGTGTCAACTGTTTCATTTCACGTCAAAACCATCAAGAAAATCCTAATTTTATGCAAGAATACATTGAACAAGCTAAAATTGTGCGTGGCACAGATTTTTACTTTAATTTAACCGGTGCTGATCAAGAACGCGAAATGATGTTTTATGGAAAAGAAGTTGTTGCGGATTTCACATCCTATTTTGTGTTTGTCAATGCCCCAATCGAACCTTTGGATTCAACCATTAAAATTCTTCAAGACCAATTTGGTTATGTAACGATTGGCGTTTTCGTCTTGAGCACCTTTGTGGCTTTAATGATCGCATCGCGTTTGTCCAAACCCTTGCAAGCCATGGTTAAAAGTGCCAAGAAATTGGCCGGTGGTGATGTGAAGGTTGAATTTGAACCAACCAATTATACTGAGTTTAATGAATTGGCGCAAACTTTAAACTATGCGACGCAAGAAATCGCCAAGATGGATGACCTGCGTAAAGATTTAATCGCAAACGTGTCCCATGATATCAAAACACCTTTAACAACTATCAAGGCCTATGCGGAAATGATTAAAGAAATATCAGGCAGTTCGGAGACGAAACGCAACGAACATTTGGATATTATTTTAATGGAAGCTCAACATTTGGATGTTTTGGTTTCTGACATGTTGAAGCTGAGTCAATTCAATCAACCGTCTTTGTTAATCAATGCGACCAACGTTCATTTAAAATCAATGATTGAAAATATCGTACGTCTCTTTGATAATGCTTCAAAAAGCTTTAATATTGAAATCACAACCAAGGTTGATGAAGCCATGATTGTGTATTGTGATGAAGTTAAGGTTGGGCAAGTTATTTTTAATTACATCAACAACGCTATCTCCCATGCAGGACCCGATCAACATGTATTTATTGAGGCAGCCCATAAAAAAGATGTGATTCGTGTGAGCGTTATTGACCATGGTGATGGGATTGCGAAGGCTGATTTGCCTTACTTATGGGATCGCTATTATAAAATTGATAAAAACTTTACGCGCAATGATTCCGGTTCCGGACTTGGCTTGGCGATTGTGAAGTCGATTTGTTTGGCACACAATTTGAATTTTGGTGTCACATCGACAGCAGATGAAACGCGTTTTTATGTGGACTTACCAATGGAAGCGCAAGCAGAGGTGCTCTTATGATTGCGACATGGGTGAATGTGCTTGGCATTGTGGTGGGCTCATTGATTGGCCTCTTGCTTAAAAAATATATTTCTTTAACGCTGCAAGACACTTTATTGTCCATCACATCGCTGGTGGTTTTGGTCATTGGCATCTCGGGGGTAATTGAAAGCAATCACTTGATTTATGTCATTGTTGCCTTAACACTTGGAAGTTTGATGGGGGAAGCCTTGCAAGTGGAACAACGTTTAGAAAAAGGCTTGTATAAAATTGAACAACAATTCTCCACAAACCGGCAAGAAGGCTGGTTTGTGAAGGGTTTTATCAGCGCGACCTTGCTTTTTGGAATTGGTGCCATGGCGGTCGTCGGCTCCTTTGAAGCAGGCCTTTCACAAAACTACGAGATTCTTTATACAAAAGCGACTCTTGACTTTATTGCTTCCATCTTGCTCGCCGCAACCTATGGCGTGGGTGTTTTGTTTTCATCCGTGTCGATTTTGATTTATCAAGGCTCGCTAACACTCTTAGCGACATCGCTTTCAACCATATTGACACCGATGAGCATCGCCTTGATTGGTGCGACCGGATCCATCTTGATTATTGCCTTAGCTTTCAACATGTTGAAACTCACGAAATTTCGAGTCAGCAACATGTTGTTGTCATTGCTGGTGGCCATGGTATTTGGGATGTTTTTATAAAAATAAAAGGTCCATGCTGATTAACTTGAAATATTGTATAATATAAGTGGTGAAACATTGATATTTTTACCTAAACATGATAAACTATCAAAGCTGTACCCCACGACTGTAACCGCTCTGATGTCGGTCTCAAGTGTGAAAACCACCGCAAAAGGCGAGTCTGGGTATGTAAAGGAGGTGCACAAGTATGTATGCTGTTATCGAAACTGGAGGCAAACAAATTCGTGTTGAAAAAGGTGATGTCATCTTTGTTGAAAAACTCGATGCGCAGGAAGGCGATGAAATTATCTTTGATAAGGTTCTCGTTTATTCAAACCGTAAAACACGGGTTGGTACTCCATACGTAAAAGGCATAAAAGTGTTTGCGAAAGTTGAGAAGCAAGGTAAAGGCAAGAAGATCACAATCTTCAAATACACTGCTAAAAAAGGCTCGACTCGCAAAAAACAAGGTCATCGTCAACCGTACACACGTTTAGTGATTGAAGACATTCAAGCCTAATGATTCACGTTAAGGTAACATACGCTGCCGCAGAGGTTGTCACATTGACGATTTCTGGGCATGCCAACGCCGCAAGCAAAGGCGAAGACTTAGTATGTGCCGGTGTTAGTTCAATCGCAATTGGTGCTTTAAATGCACTGACACGGATGGCTGAAGATGACATTGATGAGCAAGTTGATGAAGGCTATGTGCATGTGGAAGTGATTGATTCCAATCCGCAAGTGCAACTGATGCTGACGGTCATGTTAATCCAATTGGAAACAATGGCAATTGCTCATCCAGAATATATTAAAATTACGAAAATGGAGGTGTAAACCATGAAATATTTGTTAGATATTCAACTATTTGCTTCTAAAAAAGGGGTTGGATCCACAAAGAACGGTCGTGACTCACATGCAAAGCGTTTGGGTGCTAAAAAAGCCGACGGTCAATTTGCGCATGCTGGATCAATTTTGTATCGTCAACGTGGTACAAAAATTCATCCAGGACAAAATGTTGGACGTGGTGGTGATGACACCTTGTTTGCATTAATTAATGGCGTTGTAAAATTTGAACGTTTAAGCAGAAGCAAGACTCGCGTTTCTGTGTATCCAGAAGCATAATAAATCCCCTTAATCGGGGATTTTTTAAAATGGAGATTAAGTATGTTTATTGATAAAGTAAAAATTGAAGTGATAGCTGGTAAAGGGGGCGATGGACTCGTCGCTTTTCGGCGTGAAAAATACGTACCCCTCGGTGGTCCAAGCGGCGGTGATGGTGGCAAGGGTGGGGATGTCATCGTGATGGTTGATACCAACAAGTCGACCTTGCTGGATTTAAGCTATCAACGGCGGGTGGTTGCCAAAAATGGTGAACATGGTAAAAATAAAAAAATGCATGGCGCTGACGGCAAAGATGTCATCTTAAAAGTTCCTTTAGGCACAGTCTTTATCGATGCGAATTCTAAAGAGGTGCTGGCCGACTTAGTGCATGTTGACCAACGCGTCATCATTGCCAAAGGAGGCGCTGGTGGACAAGGTAACGCGCGTTATAAAAGTTCACGCAATCCCGCACCTGATTATGCACAACGCGGAGCGCTTGGCGAACAGCGCGAAGTGCAGGTTGAATTAAAGTTGCTTGCAGATGTCGGCTTGATTGGTTTTCCATCGGTTGGAAAATCCACACTGTTGAGTGTCATCAGTGCTGCCAAGCCAGAAATTGCGCCTTACCATTTCACAACCATTGTTCCCAATCTTGGGGTGGTTGGTGTTGGTGAATACCCAGCTTTTGTGGTCGCTGATATGCCGGGCTTGATTGAAGGGGCAGCCTTAGGTAAAGGTTTGGGCATTCAGTTTTTAAGGCACATTGAGCGCACCAAGTTGTTGGTACATATCATTGATATGGGTGCTCAAGATTTCCGCGATCCAATCGCGGATTATCGCATCATCAATGCGGAACTGAAAAACTATACCGTAGATTTAAGCGATCGGCCACAAATTGTGGTTGCCAATAAAATGGATTTACCCAATGCCCAAGATAATTTAAAACGGTTCAAAGAAGCATTTCCTGATTTAGAAATCTTTGAAATCAGTGCTGTTATTAAAGATGGGCTTGATGCTTTGCTTTATAAGATGGCCAGTGTTTTGGAAGAACTTAAAAAACAAACGGACATTGAACAGGAAGCACCTACGTTTACATATACCTTAAAGAAAGAAAAACCACGTTTTGAGGTTGTGAATTTAGGTAATCATGAATTCAGATTAACGGGTGAGGCACTCATCAACAAATACCGTCAGTATGATTTTGAAAACGAAGCATCCGCACTTCAATTTGCTTACGTGCTCAAACGCTGGGGTGTTGACAAAGCACTAAAAGCCGCCGGTGCTGAGCCTGGGGATGTGGTGATTATTGAAAATTTAGCTTTTGTTTTTGAAGACAGTGAAGATTGATTGTGGATTTGGTATAATAAAAAGCAGGTGATTAATCATGATAGCGTTTGTACGTGGTGTTGTTTATGCCTTGCACCTTGATTCCGTGATTGTTGATGTCAATGGTGTGGGTTATGAAATTAGATTCAATCGTGTGGATGAGTTAAAACTGGACTCAACCGTCTTTTTGCATACGATGATGATTGTGCGTGAAGATGCTCAAACTTTATATGGTTTTTCAACGATCGAAGAAAAACGCATGTTTGAACAACTGATCAATGTTAAGGGCATTGGTCCTAAAACAGCCATGACGATGTTGAGCGTGGCTTCCATTGATTTGCTCAGTCAAGCCATTTTAAATGAAGATGTCACCTATCTTAAGACATTACCGCAAATAGGTGCCAAAAGTGCATCACAAATTATTTTGGATTTAAAAGGAAAACTCGTGAAAGAACAGATGCAACAAGTAAATTCTGCCAACATCACGGACACCATGGCTGCTTTAAAACAATTGGGTTATCGCGCTTCTGAATTAAGTGGCTTACCAAAATATTTAGTCACCTTGGGTGATGTGGATGATCAAACCTTATTAAAAGCCAGTCTAAATTGGCTATTGAAACAAAAGAAGGGAGTCTAATGGAGCAAGTATTAAGTGTGTACGCGCATCAAAGCGATGATGAAAGTTCTTTAAGACCAGCTACCTTAAATGAATACGTGGGGCAGTTGGAATTAAAAGCAAACATCGAAGTGTTTGTCTCAGCGGCTAAAATTCGTAATGAAGCCCTTGACCATATTCTTTTTTATGGACCCCCGGGGCTTGGTAAGACAACGCTTGCCTACATTTTAAGTCATGAAATGAACACCAACATTCGCGTAACTAGTGGGCCTTCCATTGAAAAAAGCGGAGACTTAGCCGCAATTTTGAGTTCCTTATCTGCTGGAGATATTTTGTTTATTGATGAAATCCATCGACTTCCAAAAGTGGTGGAAGAAGTTTTGTATCCAGCCATGGAAGACTATGCGATTGATATTATTGTTGGTAAAGACGCAACCACGCGCTCAATTCGCTTGGATTTGCCGCCTTTTACTTTGGTTGGGGCAACGACCCGTGCTGGTGATTTAACCGCACCGCTGCGTGATCGTTTTGGCATCGTCAGCAAGTTATTGTATTATTCGCAAGAAGAACTTGCACAAATTGTAAAACGCACGAGCCGCGTGCTTGAAACACCCATTGATGCTCAAGCGCAGTTAGAGATTGCGAAACGGGCTCGGGGTACACCGCGGATTGCGAACCGTTTGTTTCGTCGTGTGCGTGATTTTGCGTTGGTGTATAACGATAATGTCATCGATTTGGATATCACAAAGATGGCCCTCAATCGTTTGAAGGTCGATGAAATTGGCTTGGATGAAGTAGACATCCGCTACCTTAAGGGCATCATTGAACGCTTTGGTGGTGGTCCCGTTGGCCTTGATGCGATTGCCAATAGCATCAGTGAAGAAAGCATGACCCTTGAAGATGTCTATGAGCCTTATTTATTACAAATTGGCTTTATTAATCGTACGGCACGGGGGCGTGTTGCGACCGCAAAAGCGTACGAACATTTAAAAATTGAGTTTAATCGTTCTTTGTTTGAATAATTATTCAAAGATAAAATCAGATAATTTCAACACATCATGACAGAGGGGGACGTCATGATGTTTTTTATTCCAAATATAATGTGCACCTTGGGCCCAATGGGCACCAACCATGTCCATGTTGAGACGTTTTGCGGTCGGTATCAAAAGCGGCATATCATCCACAATCAAACAATCTTTGGATGTTAGTCCATATTTTGCCAAGGCCAATAAGATTGGTAAACGATTGGGTTTTTGCATGTGTTTCGCTTGATCGAAGCCGATGATTTCATGCGGCAAAAAGTCAAAATAGCGTTGGTAATCACGAATGATCATCTGGCTTTCAGAATAAGTGTAGACGATTAGAATCCCTCCCAGTTTGATGAAGGCATTGAGGATGGGTACTAAACCATCAAAGATGTCGGCTTGGCGTTTTAAAACACCGGTGCGCCACATGTCAATCTCTAAAGCCACTTCTGCGTCGCTAAAACCATAAACTTGGCGGATGTAGTCTTCAAAACCGTAGTGATTGGATTGCACAATGAAATCCTTGAAGCTCGGTTTTGGTAAATCAGGCCGCAGTAAATCCATGGTTTCTAGAAAAAGTGGGTAATGGATGGTTTCTTGAGAGTTGATCAAGGTATCATCATGATCGAAGATTAGGCATTGTTTTTTCAATTTTTTCATAGTCCCATTATAACAAATTAAAAGCAGCTTTGTGTTATAATTAGTTCATGAAAAAAGCAAACATTGTCATGGTTACCGGTGGTACTGGGGGTCATATTTACCCGGCGATCACGCTGGCGAATGCATTAAAAGCTCAAAATCACACGGTTACCTTTATTGGTAATCGCGACAAGATGGAAGCCCATATTGTCCCGGCAGCCGGTTTTGAATTTGTGGGGATTAAAAACAGAGGTCTGGTTGGTAATCCTTTGCAGAAGCTTTGGATTTTAATTTCTCAAATCAAACCAACGCTTCAAAGCATTGGGATTTTAAAGCAACTCAAGGCAGAGCGGGTCATTGGTTTTGGAGGTTATGTCAGCATTCCGGTAGGTTTGGCAGCAGCGTGGTTGAAAATACCCATGTATCTACATGAACAAAACGCGATTGCTGGTTTAGCCAACACTATTCTACAGCGCTTTGCAAAATGCGTTGCGGTGAGCTATCCTGAAAGTGTTTCACAATTCAATCCATCAAAGACAGTCTTTATTGGTAACCCACGCGGCGGGAAGGTACCCACAACCATGGACAAAACCGCATATTTTGACAGCATCAATTTAAATCCAGATCGTTTCACTTTTTTAATTGTGATGGGCTCGCAGGGCTCTGAGACCATCAATGCGATTTTAAAAGCTTCGGTAACACAATTTGAAAGCAAAGCCTATCAAGCGATACTCGTGGTTGGTAATCAGCATTATCAAGCATTTAAAGCAGGGGTTAAGGCACCGGCAAACGTTGTCGTTTTAAGTCATGTCGATCAACGGGCGCTGTTAGTGCATGTGGATGCAATCATGTGCCGGGCGGGCGCCACCACCATCAGTGAAGTGATTGCTGCCAACATTCCAGCCGCCTTTATCCCAAGCCCCTATGTCGTCAAAAACCATCAATTTAAAAACATTGAACCACTTTTAGATGCCAAAGCAGCCCTTTATATAAAAGAACAAGATTTTTCTATGACTTCGCTTTTTCAAACCTTGGATTTATTATATGAAGACAAAAGCTTGTATGGGCAAATTAAAACAAACATGAAACCGTTTCAAACACCGCATGTCATAGAAGATTTTATAGAGTTACTTGATATCGATGGAAAATAGACAAGACACAAGTTCATTTAAAGCAATCAGCAAAGCAATCCGTCAAAAACGGAAACAAAAGCGCAAGACCAAGCAACGCCAATTGATTGTCGTGCTAGTTTTTGTGGTTGTGATTAATCTTTTGATGTATGGCTTGTATAAGCTTGACCAGTCGTCACTTTTTCGAATATCTAAAATAATTGTCAATCACAATGAACTTTATGAAGATGATGTCATCCTTGATACTTTAAATCTGCATGCAGGAAAACGCACCTGGTTGGTGCATCCCATTTTATACAAAAATAAAACTCATGATTTAGCTGGGATTGAAAGCTTGACGTTGCGCAAAAAGGGAAGGCTTTTATTTGTGGATGTGGAAGAATTCAAAGTCTTAGGTTTCAAAGCCAATCATTTTTTAATTGATGGCGGCAGTTTGATTCAGATTACGGATTTTAATCGACATCTACAAAAACATGTGCCTGAAATCATAGGCTTTGATGATGAAGAGTTATTGGAACGCTTAAGTGAAAGTTTGATGAAACTTAAACCTGAGATATTAATGCTCATTGCTTCCTTAAACCAATTCACAACCACCTATGATCAAGCGCAGGTTTGGATGTTATTAAATGATAAAAAGCAAGTATTTAGTGACTTTCGGGCAGTTGAACTTTTCAATAACTACCCGCTTTTTGTGGATCAAATCAGCCCTGAAAACGATTGCATTTATTTGGATTACACATCCTCCTCAGCACGCAGCAGTCCCTGTCAATAGCTTTACTTTGACTGTCAAAAAATATCTGATATAATGTTACAAGCAACAAATGGAGGTTGTTTATGGGAATTGAACGTGTAACAAACTTAGGAAAATTAACGATTTCCGAAGAAGCAATTGCGACCTTGGCCGGTGGTGTTGTCTCTGAATGCTACGGGGTGGTCGGCATGGCTTCACAAAAAGTTGTAAAAGATGGCATTGCCGAGTTATTAAAAAAAGATAATTACGCAAAAGGTGTTGTGGTGCGTAAAACTGATGATGGTTATGAATTAGATTTATACATTATTATTAGCTTTGGAGTTAAGATTTCAGAAGTGATTTTAGAAGTTCAAAAAAAGGTGAAATACATGTTGGAACGCACGCTTGAACAAGATTTCGTGCAAATCAATGTGTATGTGCAGGGAATTAAGGTGATTGGTTAATGGCTAATTATACGACATTAGATGGCGCACAATTTAAAGTGATGATCGAAAGTGGTGCCAACCATTTGTCCAATCGTTACCAAGAAATTGATGCCCTTAATGTGTTTCCGGTGCCCGATGGAGACACAGGAACAAACATGAATTTAACCTTTGGTGCCGGTGTTAATGATGCACTTAAGGTTCATAGTGACAAAGTGTTTGAAATCGCCAAAGCCTTATCCAAAGGATTATTAATGGGAGCCCGTGGTAACTCGGGTGTTATTTTATCGCAGATTTTCCGTGGTTTTTATCAAGGGATTGATACCTTTGAGATTATTGATGCTTTAGCGATTGCGGATGGCTTTGTGCGCGGCTCTGAAATTGCCTATAAAGCCGTGATGCGGCCAGTGGAAGGTACAATTTTAACCGTTTTGCGCGAAGCAGCTGCTGATGGTAAAGCCTACATTGAAGCAAACCCAGATGTCTCGATTAACGAATGGATGGATTATTTCATTCAACAAGCTGAAATCTCCTTATCAAACACTCCTAATTTATTGCCTGTCTTAAAAGAGGTGGGTGTTGTTGATAGCGGTGGGGCAGGCTTGCTTGTGATTTTTGAAGGCTTTCGATATGCCCTTAATGATCAACCCGTTAAAATCATGGCAGAGCGGAAGCAATCTGCTGCCGTCCAAGCCATGATTCAAAGCGATGAGTTTGGTTACTGTACTGAATTTATCGTGCGTTTGGAACCAGAAAAGATGGACTTCTTCCAAGAAGATGCGCTACGTAAGTCACTAGCGCGGCTTGGGGATTCGATTGTGGTTGTACAAGATGAAGATCTTGTCAAAGTGCATGTCCACACCTTGGTGCCAGGTGATGCCTTAAATTTAGCGCAACGCTATGGTGGATTTGTTAAACTGAAAATTGAAAACATGCAAGAACAACATGCAAACATCTTGCATCATGATACGCTTGTGCCTGAAGCTACAGATGTTGAAGCACCACCTAAAAAGTACGCAATCGTCGCGGTGGCAGCCGGAGATGGCATTAGTCAGGCCTTTAAAGATTTAAGGGTCGATGTCATTGTCAGTGGCGGACAAACCATGAATCCCGCAACCGAGGATTTTGTGGGTGTGATTGAACGGCTTAATGCTGAAAACATCTTTGTGCTTCCGAACAATTCTAATATTATCTTGGCAGCCCAACAAGCAGAATCCATTTTGGATGAACGTAACATTCACGTGTTACCAACCAAATCAATTGCGCAAGGCTTAGCTGCCTGCATCATGTTTAACCCAGAAGTTGAGGTTGAAGATAACTTGCAAGAAATGAACGATGCGATTGCACGCACCAAGTCAGGTTCTGTAACCTTTGCGATTAAAGATACAACCATCAACAACACGGAAATCAAAGAAAACGAATTCATGGGACTTTTTGAAAAAGACATCGTCATCACGTCCTTTGATAAGATGAATTGCATAAAGGTGTTGCTTGATAAAATGATCAATGAAGATGATGAAATTATAACGATTGTAGCAGGCGAAGATGCCACGCAAAGTGAAATCGATGAAATCGAAAGCTACATCAGTGATAATTTTGATGTGGAAAGTGAAGTGATTGTTGGGAATCAACCCATCTACTCATTTCTATTTGGAGTTGAATAAAAGGGCAGAGCCCTTTTTTTGCATATGACCTTAACTAAGAATCAAAAACAACTGCTTGATTTGTATGAATGCCGGCAAATGAGTGATTTTTTATTTGTCTATCCTTTTCGTTATGAAGAAATCATTGGTACCGATGAACGTCTCTTACAAATCAATGATCGCGTGGTCATTGAAGGTCAAATCATCACGCCCATTCAGCGCCACTTTTATCAAAAAAATAGAAGCGTGTCGCGTTTCAAGTTTTTAAGTGCTCACAATGAGTACCTTGTGACGATCTTTAATCGCCCTTGGCTTAAAACACCAGCCATTGAGACTAAGTGTACCATCATTGGCAAGCTGCAAAAACCTGGCAATATCTTAGCTAGCAATGTTTATTTCAAAGAATTAGCGGCCGTTGCAGGCATTGAGCCCATCTATCCATTAAAGAAAAATGCGACGCAACGTAGCATGAAAGCCTTGATGAAAAAGGCATGGACATGGCATATAAAAGAGAAGGAACAGCTGTTTGTGGAAGGTGTGTTAGAATCGCCACTTTATATGGATTTCAACGAGGCTTTGAAAAATATTCATTTCCCTCAGGACTCCAAACTTTTGACCCAGGCGATTCAAACAATTAAATACGCAGAGTTTTTTATGTATCATTTACGCGTCTTATTAAACAGTGAACTGGCGCAAGGGCAAAGTAAGATAAAAAAAGTTTTTGATGCATCTAAAATTGCAGCTTTTATCGATGCCTTACCTTATCAACTGAGTACCGATCAAAAAACAAGCATCCAAGAAATCTTAGGGGATTTAAAATCAGAGAAAACCATGATGCGCTTGTTGCAAGGGGATGTTGGTTCTGGTAAAACAATCGTTGCCCTTATCAGTGCCTTGGCAACCATAGATGCTGGCTATCAAGTGGCTTTTTTAGCGCCGACTGAGCTTTTAGCAACACAACACACACTCAACATTAAAAAACAATTGGCACAGTCGCCAATCAAAGTTGAATTTTTAGCATCTTCATTGCCAACCAAAGTCAAAAACGAACTGTTGGAACGTTTAGAAAATCATGACATTGATTTGATTATCGGAACACATGCAATCTTTCAAGAGCATATCAATTTTAAAAAGTTGGGGCTCGTCATTACGGATGAGCAGCATCGTTTTGGAGTCTTGCAGCGCCATGCCTTGATTAGTAAGGGCGAACATGTTGATGTTTTAAGCATGAGCGCGACGCCGATCCCCAGAACCCTAGCGAACGCACTTTTTAGTGAACTAGATATCAGTTCAATCATGACCATGCCATCAAATCGTGGCAAAATCATCACGCATTTGATTCAAGAAAACTCATTGATGGGAATCATGGATGATTTAATCGATGAGATGCAAGCAAAACATCAGGTTTATGTGATTTGTCCTGCCATCACACAAGGGCAACTCAACACCCGTAATGTGGAAACAGTGTATGAAAACCTTGTCAAAGTGTATGGCAAACAATTTAAGATTGACATGCTGCATGGGCAAATGGATGCATCAATCAAAGAACAGACCATGCAAGACTTTGTTGCGGGACATATTGACATGCTCATCAGTACCACTGTCATTGAAGTTGGTATTGATGTTGCCAATGCGACACGCTTGGTTGTCTATGATGCCGATCGCTTTGGTTTAAGCCAACTGCATCAATTGCGTGGCCGTATTGGTCGCAGTCATTTGGAAAGCATCTGTTATTTATTAACCAAAACAAAAGACTCTGACACCTTAAAGCGTTTATCACTTTTAGAAAAATACGACAGTGGCTTTGAAATTGCTTACCATGATTTAATCACCCGTGGTCCTGGGGACATCATTGGTGTCAAACAAAGCGGCTTACCAAGTTTCTCTTTTGGTAACGTGGTTGATGATCAACAATTGCTTTTACAAGCCAAGGAGGATGCGAAAGCATTTTTAGGTGGCGATTTAAACGAAAATCAAAAAACCTATTTAGAAAAATTGAAGAAATCAACAAGTGCAGATCAAACCTTTATAGATTAGTGTATAATAGCAATGAGGTAAAGCATGGATTTAAAAACTTATTTATCAAACGAGGGCTATCACATTGACGATTTTGAAATCATGGTGGAAGCCTTTACGCATACGTCGTATGTCAATGAACAAAAAATACCAACGGTCGCGAATGAGCGTTTGGAATTGCTTGGGGATGCGGTTTTACAACTGTGGGTTTCAAGACACTTGTTCTTTTTAAAGCCGCCCTTGAGTGAAGGGGACATGACTTTAATCCGTTCGCGTCTCGTGAATGAAGGGTCGCTTGCGAAGTTTGCACGGCAACTGAATCTCGGTGCTTATTTACGACTGGGTGTTGGTGAAGAAAAAACAGGAGGTCGTAACCGCGATTCAATTTTAGCTGACTTAATGGAAGCTTTTTTAGGAGCCCTTTATTTACAAAAAGATAAAGAAAATGTGGACCGCTGCTTAAAAAAAGTAATTTTGGCAGAACTGGAAGTTGCTTTAAGTGGTGAACACGACGATTATAAAACAAAATTGCAAGAATACGTGCAAGCTGATACGCGTAAAACGGTTGTGTATGAAGTGATTTCGACCAAAGGACCATCCAACGCACCTATTTTCGAGGTGGTTGTCAAACTTGATAACATTGTGTTTGGAAGAGGCGTTGGGCAAAGCAAGAAAAAAGCGGAACAAGAAGCTGCGAAAGATGCGTTTTCAAAATTAGTCGTATGAAATTAAATCAAATCATTGCTATCCATGCGCTTGCCAATTCAATTTTTGAAGCTGAAATTTATGTGGGTGAATGGGCTCAAAATGTTCAAGCAGGACAATTTTTAATGGTACGCGTGCATGCACAAGGTGAACGTTTCCCCCTGACAATTGTCGCAACCACTCACACCAGTGTCACTCTTGTTTTTAGGGTGATTGGGCAGTCAACACGCATCTTAAGTGAAAGCGTACAAGGCGATGTCTTATACGAAGTGCTTGGCCCCTTGGGGAAGCCAACCATTGTCGATTTAAATAAAAAAACATGCATCATTGGTGGTGGCGTCGGTAACGCCATCAGCTTTGCGATTTTAAAACATTTTAATCATCATAATCAGGATGTGATTTATGTGGGTGGTTTTAAAAAACTGAATGAAGTTTTTTATGCATCCGCAATTGAAACAATGGTAACGTCTTCCTATTTTTATGTTGAAGAAGGCAACGATCAATACTTGGTTGGAAATGTTTTAAAAGATTTGAAAACGATTATTGAAAGTCATAATATTGCACAAGTTTACTGTGCGGGACCGCTTTTAATGATGGCTGCGGTGACAGAATACTGCAAAGATTTGAATGTCGACGTGATTGTTTCACTGAATCCCATCATGGTTGATGGGATTGGCATGTGTGGTGGTTGTCGTGTTGAATTGACTGATGGGGTTGCTTTTGCTTGTCTTGATGGACCAGAGTTTTTTGGGCATGATGTCAACTTTGAAAGCTTAAGGCAACGCAATTTAATGTATGATGATGACGATTATGTCAAAGGGGAGCCAACATGAACCAACGGATTACCATGTCAACCATTGAACTTAAAAAACGACAAGATAGTTTTGATGAGGTTAATTTAGGGTTAACGTGGGCGCAAGTTAAGCTTGAGGCGGATCGCTGTTTGCAGTGTAAGCTTCAGCCGTGTGTTAGCGGTTGCCCGGTATCCATTGATATTCCCGGTTTTATTAAACAATTAAGCGAAAAGAATGTTGATGGTGCCTTGCAGACAATTTTAAAAAGTAACCCACTTCCGGCTATTTGTGGCCGTGTGTGTCCCCAAGAAACGCAATGTGAAGCGCAATGTGTGTATGCAAAAACTGGGCAGCCAATCGCAATCGGTCATTTAGAGCGGTTTGTTGGTGATCACGGAAACTTTACATCTGTACCAAAATCCACCAGCAAGCATCAGGTTGCAGTGATTGGTGCCGGACCAGCAGGGATGGCCTGTGCCATGCTTTTGGCACAAAATGGTGTTGATGTCACCATTTATGATACATGGGATAAAATGGGAGGCGTGCTCTATTATGGAATTCCCGAGTTTCGTTTACCGCAAGCTGTCATTGATAAAGAAGTCAAGCGGTTATTGAGCATGGGCATCACCTTTAAACGCAACATGATTGTTGGAGTTAGTGTCACTTTAGAACAACTTTTTCAACAAGGTCATCAAGCAATTTTTATAGCGAGTGGGGCAGGGCTTCCGGTGCTGCTTGACATAAAAAATGCGCATGCGGTCGGTGTGTTTTCCGCAAACGAATATTTAACACGCATCAACGTGTTTCAAGCGCATCAACCAACCCACACCACGCCTTTGTTTCAAGGCAAACGTGTTTTAGTCATCGGTGGTGGTAATGTTGCCATTGATGCTGCACGGGCTGCCTTACGTGAAAGTGGGGACGTGACGATTGTGTATCGACGCAGCATGGAAGCCATGCCGGCTCGCCAGGAAGAAGTGGTGCATGCCCTGGAAGAAGGTGTAAAAATCAGACCGTATTTAATGCCACTTGAAGTTGTTTCCGATGAAGATGGGTATGTTAAAGCTATGATTTTCCAACCCACGCAAGTGATTGAAAACAACGGAACTAAAGAAGTTGTGGTTGACAAAGCGCAAGCACCTGTGGTGATCGAAACCGACATGGTGCTGATGGCCATTGGCACCCGTCCAAATAAATTATTGGAACATTATCATGATGTGATTAAAACGGATGCGCATGGCTGTATTGTTGTGGATGATACCATGCAAAGCACCATGGCAAATGTCTACGCTGGTGGTGATGCCGTGCTTGGTGCAGCAACAGTCATTATGGCTTTAGCGCATGGTCAAAAAGCAGCCTACCACATACTGGATGCCATCAATAATACGACAAATCTATGATATGATTAGAAAGTGAAAGAAGGTATACGTGAGTCATTTTGATATTAAACAATTGTTAGATGCCTGCCATGTGCATAAGCAGCATCGTCATGAACTAGAAACATTGTCCCTGCATAAAGTTAAGATTCAAAAACAATCAAAGACAATGATTTTTTATATTGATAATCCAAAGATGCTCAGTTTAAGTGCTTATCAAGAATTGAAACGCAAACTTAAACGGTATTTTCATCAAGATGTCGTTATCGAAATGACGCAACAGCATACCTTAAGTGATATTAAACAAGCATCCGCGTGGTTAAAGTATGTCTTGTCAACCTTTAGAATCTCTAAAGTGCCACTTTTAAAGATTGTGGAATCTGAAATTCAACTATTGGTGGAAGATGATGAATGGCATATGTATTTCAATGAGCAAAAACCAATGCTGGAAGCTAAGTTGAATGCCTTGGGTTTTACCCATTCAATTCGCTGTGTGCGGGTCGAAAAATCTAACGATGTGAAAGCGGTTCAATACCAACCGCAAGTGAAGCGACCGGCTAAAACAAGCACCACCTATACCAACAAACGTAACAGTGAACCGCCGCAAGCCATGGTTATTTCACAATTGGAAGAAGCCATGCAAAATGTGATCGTGAAAGGTTACATTGTCAATTTAGAGACAAAAAAAATAAATCGCACACAAATCATTCAGAGTTTTATTTTAACTGATTTAAAAGATGCGATCAGTGCTAAACGATTTCTGACGCTCAAACAAGCAGAAAAAGATGAGAACGCCTTGTTTGAAAATGCCTACGTGGCATGCGTTGGTAATGTTCAATTTGACCGCTTTAAACGTGAAATCGGTTTAGTGGTTCGCAGCGTTGATATCATTGAAGCAACGCCTTTAATGCATGATGATGCCCCTGAGAAGCGCATTGAGTTTCACGCGCATACTAAGATGAGTGAAATGGATGGTGTCAGTGATGTGAGTGAACTGATTGAGCAAGCTTTAGCCTACGGTCACAAGGCACTGGCCATCACTGATCATTTTAATGTGCAAGCTTTCCCGAAAGCTGAAACAAGTTTAAAACGGCTATCTAAAAAATACAATGTCGATGATTTCAAAATGATCTACGGCGTTGAAATGAACATGATTGAAGATCGGCCTTTGATTGTCACGCATCCAAACTTGACAAACCTTGACGATTTAGAATACATCATTTTTGATATTGAAACCACGGGTTTATCCGCTGATTTTGATTACATGATTGAATTTGGAGCAATTCGCGTTAAGCATCAACAAATCATTGATGAGTTTACGACCTTTATTAAACCACCAGCCGCGATTCCCGCTTTTATCACACAAAAAACAAACATCACTCAAACACATGTGGAAAATGCACCACAATTGCGCGATGTGATTGATCAAATTGAAGCTTTCATTCAAGATGGGGTCTTGGTGGCTCATAATGCAAAGTTTGATGTTGGCTTTTTAAATCAAGCCTTTGCACGGCACGGGAAACAACCAATCGTACAGCCCGTCATTGACACCTTAGAATTATCGAGAGTGTTGTTGGTGGAGCGTAAATCCTTTAAATTGGGGCGCGTCGCTCGTGCATTTTCGATTGCTTATGATGAAGAAGTCGCACACCGTGCCGATTATGATGTTGCGATCACAAATCAGGTGTTTCAACATTTGATGGCCTTAGCGAAAGCGCAAGATGTCACAACCTTATTTGAACTTTCTGAGTTAAATCATCCTGATAGTTTTAAAAACATGATGAAACATCATGTGCAAGTGCTTGCAAAAAATCAAAAAGGCCTTACCGACTTATTTCGACTTGTTAGCATCTCACACATGGATACCCTTGCTTTTTATAAGAAAGCAAACAACAAACGTGAAGAAGATGAGTTCATGGCGGAACCGCGCATTAAACGTTCAGCCTTGAAACAATACCGTGACAATTTACTGATTGGGGCCGGATGTTTCAACAGTGAGGTGTTTGAGGTTGCGGCTTTCAATCAACAATCGGATTTGGAACGCGTCATTCAATTTTATGATTATGTCGAGATTCAGCCCTTGGGTCATTATCAACCCTTGGTTGAACAAAACTTGATCTTAGATCAAGCCCGGTTGAAAGCGATTGTCTTAAAGATTGTAGAATGTGCGCAAGCGCATAAGATTCCAGTCATTGCGACCGGTGATGTGCATTTTGTTTTTGAAAAAGATAAGATTTTCAGAGACATCATGATCTCCGCGCAAGGCATCGGTGGGGTGCGCCATCCGCTTTATTATTACGATGAATACAAACGGCTCACCACCGCCAGTCCCAACCAATACTTTATGAACACCGCGACAATGTTAAAAGAATTTAACTATCTAGGTGAATCATTGGCGCATGAGCTTGTCATTGAAAATCCCAAGCGCTTGGCGGCACAAATCGCACCGCTTACAATCATTAAAGAAGAACTCTTTACTCCGCAAATCGACCATGCCGATGATAATTTAAAAACCATCGTTTATGAACATGCCTATCAAAAATATGGAAACCCATTGCCACATTTTATTGAAGCACGCATTCACAAAGAATTGCATGCGATCACAACTAATGGTTTTGGTGTCATCTATTATATCGCGCATTTGCTGGTGAAGAAGAGCCTGGATGATGGATATCTGGTAGGCTCACGCGGCTCCGTGGGTTCCTCGCTGGTTGCACATCTTGCCAACATCACCGAAGTGAACCCCTTGCCACCGCATTATGTATGCCCACAATGCAAGGCGAGCGAATTTATTGACGATGGCAGTGTCGGCAGTGGCTTTGATTTGCCACCAAAACAATGTGTGACATGTCAGGTTGACCTTGATGTGGATGGGCAAGACATTCCTTTTGAAACCTTTTTAGGCTTTGATGGCGATAAAGTACCTGATATTGATTTGAACTTTTCGAATCAATACCAAGAATTTGCGCATGCCTACACAAAAGAACTGTTTGGAGAAGAGAACGTGTATCGTGCCGGTACCATTGGAACGATTGCGGAAAAAACAGCCTACGGCTACGCGAAAGGTTATGGGGAAGAAATGAAATTACCGGCTGACATCAAAGATGCACGTTGGTCTTGGTATGCCAGCGGCGTGACAGGAGTCAAACGCACAACCGGTCAACACCCCGGTGGAATCATCGTGATTCCCAATGACATGGAGATTTACGAATTCACACCCGTGCAATTTCCGGCAAATAATACGGATTCGCCCTGGAAAACAACGCACTTTGAGTTTGCGGACATTCATGATAACTTATTAAAGCTCGATTTATTGGGTCACCTTGATCCAAGCGCGATGAAGATGCTGCAAGAAATAACAGGCATTGATCCGACAACTATAAAAATGAACGACCCCAAGGTCATGAGTATTTTCTCCAGCATCAATGCTTTAAATGTCGATGCACGTTACACAAGTGAAACGACAGGCGCGATTGGCCTCCCTGAGTTTGGTACGAGCTTTGTGCGTGATATTCTCAAGATTACCCAACCCAAAAACTTTTCAGATTTAGTGCGTATTTCGGGCTTGTCGCACGGCACAAACATTTGGCTAAATAACGCTAAAGATTTAATTGAAAAACAACACTTAACCTTAAGCGATGTCATTGGTTGTCGTGATGACATCATGGTGTATTTGATTCATAAAGGGTTAAAACCAAAAGAAGCCTTTGATATTATGGAATCGGTACGCAGGGGTCGTGGTTTAACGGATGCTTGGGTCAGCTTAATGAAACAACATGATATTGATGATTGGTACATTGATTCATGTCAAAAGATAGAGTATATGTTCCCAAAAGCGCATGCGGTTGCGTATGTAATTATGGCGGTGCGCGTTGCTTGGTTTAAAGTTTATTATCCCTTAGCTTATTACAGCACCTTCTTTACCTTGCGAGCCAATGCTTTTGATGTGGATGTCATGTTGGGGGATGTCAGCAGTGTTATCAACAAACTCAGTGACATCAATCGGCGCTTGAATGATCCATCCGAAAAGTTTTTAGTCACAAATAAAGAACGCGAACTGTA
>LSQX01142050.1_pt3 | contig 53372 bp, 62 predicted proteins | sample 654561 | NCBI WGS metagenome assembly LSQX01 (sample SAMN04489861, study PRJNA283612) | anaerobic digester metagenome | isolation source: 4 biogas reactors fed with cattle manure at either 37C or 55C with and... | place: Denmark: Kongens Lyngby | collected 2014 | reverse complement strand
CAATCGGTGATCATCGGACGCTTACGTATGAGCTATCACTACACCTAAATAAAGTTTAATCACTCTGAGAGAACTTCATTCCTTATAGAATGTTCACTAGAGACGCATTAAAAAATCACCTAACTGTCCAGCACATATTTTGTTTTAAGTTTCTTTGATTGACAATCATTGGATGCGCATCAATGGCTTTGATTTGCTGTTTTAATTTTGTAAGAATATCAGCCGGATCAATAAAGTGGGGAGAATGTTCCATATGCAACACAACCTTGATACCCTTTGTTCGTAACGCTGCTTTTGAAAAGTCACGCTCTTCAGGATCGTTTGCGTTATAGCGAGCAGCTGCTAGTCCAGCTAAACTATCACGTACTTTCTGCGCGACCACATCTGCTAACTCAGTTGCTTTTATAGATTTGGTATCTGGATGACGATAATCTTTAACCTCAATAAACCAAGTGATGTCATGAGTCTTATCAATATAGACAAAATCAACGGCCTTTATACCACTAGTTACATGGATAAACTGATTACGATAAAAACTCCAATCATCATACTTGCTTACAAGTGAACCATTATTATCTGAAAAATCAAATTCTAAATGTCCCTCTCGAATTGTCATTGTATATCCATATAACGATCAGATTGCTGCAATGCCTCGTCTAATAAAGTTAGTGTGTGCAAGTCGGTTAGTTCATCGCCTTGTTCTATAAGTATTCCGTTACCTTCTGGCTTCATTGCAAAGTAACGTTGGGTAAATTTTTTATCCTTATTATTAATAGAATTAATAGAAATAATCTCTAGCTCTCGCAATAAAAATAATGAATGCGTAGCGATAAAAACCTGTATACCATTTGTAGCTAAGGAATAAATAACTTCGGCAATAAGTTTGATGAGCTTTGGGTTTAGATTTGATTCTGGTTCATCCCAAAAAACATAGCCATTTTCTTGCAAAACACCATTGCCAATTAGCTGAGCGAGCATAGCTAGCTTACGTAAGCCTTCAGAGACGAGCTGCATTTCCATACTTCCCGTACCTTGTATGGTTAAATAAAACTGCCCACTTTTATCAAGAAACACACGTCCACCCATAGCCTTTTCTAATGGTCCTAGCAAGTCCGCAATAGCCGCACTACGACGACCTTTAAGTTGGGGTACAGCAAGATGCAGGCAAGTATCTCGCCATGTTTCTTCAAAAGGCACATGATGCATATCATAAAGAGCGACAAAACCCGGATAAATTGTCATTAATTCACGGGTTGGTATAAATAACGCAGGCTGTTCATCCCAATGCATTGGCAGAACTTCAACTTTCACATCACTTGTGGCATTGGTAGCAAAACTAATCCTAGTGTTGAGGTCAGTATTATCAAATTCCAAAGACACTTCACAGCGCGCACGCCCTTGCTTACGGCTGACTAAACGGCCCAAGGCATCAGGCTTAAACACACCTAGTAATTTATCTGCATAAGCTTTTTGTAAATACGCTTTTGTTGGCGCATTATGCTCTTGCTTGCGGCTGGCTTCTTGACTAGCTGCAATTAAAGAATAAGCCATTTTCATCAAATGCGTTTTGCCAGTGCCATTTTCTCCAACAAACACATTTAACCCAGCAGCGAATGACAGCTTATGTTCATTAGGGAAAAGCGTTAAGTTTTTTATATTAAGCTGCTTTAGCATGACAATTGATTTTTATAAGTGTAAAGAAATATTGGAGCGAGCACACATGTCGTGTGCAACTCCAGCTGCAACGGAGATCGTCAGTACAACAGCCCACTTTGCCGAGAATTTAAATTTGAAGTTGGTTTTCTTCATAGTTACCTCCTTAGTTTGTTGCTCGTTGTTGATGTTAGCTTGCTTGTTGTCAATGGGACTCTCACCCAACTGTTGGACTGTTCTTTCTGTCTTCTGAGTATGTTGATAAATCAGGCTGATAGAACTATCGATCTTCTCGCTCCAATATTTCCTTAATCGCAAAGATTAATTCAGTTTACCTTAATTGTTTCTAATAGCAGATCTGTAAGGGGTTTTGCACAAATATTTTACAGATTCTGTTCACACACTGGGTAACCCTCATTTTTAACAGTGTGAACTGACACCATAAAGTTGGATGGTTTGTTTTTATAAGGTTGACTGATTTATGCATTACACAAAACTCAGTCCCTTTAGATTTATACCTACTCTTTCATGATGATAGTAGTAAATGTATTCATGAATCCGTTTCTCCAGTTGTTCAATGCTAGTGAATTTTTCACGATAGAACAATACACATTTAAGAGCATCGAATAATCTCCTAATCAACGTATTATCCAAGCTATTTCACTTTTTCGACATACTTTGCGTTAAGCCATGACTCACTAATGTTTTCTGATAGCTTTCTCCAACATACCACTGACTAGTTTATACACAGGCCTTTTGATCACGTAACTGGCAAATAACTTGAGCTATTTTTTGACCCTGTTGGTGACTAACTATAGAACGTCAACTACTTTATGAAGCCCGAAGCTATAGCCTAAAAGGTAAGTTTTATACTTTCATTTATTTGTTTCTGATTAACATCTTTACAGTAAACAATGCTTGTTTTGTCTGGATTGACTTAGCCATCAGGATACACCATTGGCGCTTTTAGCCAACGCTCTATATCTAGCACGAGCCAAGGTACTTGACTGTAATATCGTACCGCGCGCATTAAAAGGCCGTAATCAATATAATCAAACAGCCCTTTAATAGCGAACTCTATCACACTAAAGCGGATTTAAGAACTTTTCCGGCTGCAGACCTAGGCAGGTCATCTACAAACTCCCAAATACGAGGCATCTTATAATCTGCGATCAAATCCTTACAATGTGACTTGATGTTTGCCACATCGGGTTCTGCATCCTCAGGGACAATCACCGCTTTTACAATTTGACCATAAATCGGATCGGGGACGCCTACTACTGCAACAGCAGCAATTCCAGGCATTGACAATATTGCCTCTTCGACCTCTATCGGCGCAATTTTGGCACCGCCGGAAATAATTTGATCTTTTATGCGTCCGACAATATAGTAATAACCATCTTTTTCATAAAAAATATCGCCGGTTTTAAACCAGCCACCTTCCATCGCCTCACTAGTACGAACAGGATCCCTATAATAAGCCCCTGAATAGCTCGGACCTTTTACCCACAGCTCTCCAGCCTGCCCAACCGATACGTCTTCCCCATCATCTCCTACGATGCGAACTTCGGTAGGTAGAATTAACTTCCCAACTGAGCCGGGATACTTATTATCCACATCGTCGATATCAAAGCAAAAAATCGGTCTTACTTCTGTCATTGCATAATAAGGTTTAACAATCATTCCTAACCTAGTTCTACAATCACTAATCGTCTGTTCATTAAGCGCGGCACCTGAAGCGGCCGCCATTCTGAGCGAGCTGGTATCAAACTTTCTAACATCCTTTGCAGCAACATCAGCCATCATTGCATACATAGTCGGTACGCCTAAAAATACCGTCGGCTTCTGTCGTTCAATGGCATCCAAAGCTGTTCTAGGATGGAATTTCTCACTTAATAAAATAGTGGCACCAGACACCAAGGCCACAAAGGCAGCGGCATGAAATCCATAAGCAAAAGTTAAAGGTAGCGTAACCAACAAACGATCATTAGGCGTAATCTTCCACATATCTCGGTATGCAAAAGCGGAGGCAAGTTCATTGTTATGAGTAGCTGCAACCCCCTTGGGCGTGGATGTTGTCCCGGAGGTATAACAGATCAATACCAAATCCTCTTCACTCCCTTGCTGCTCACCCTCATAATAAGCTCCCCCTTGCCACGACTCGATAAGCGTCTCCATACTTAACATAGCTGGAGGAGTAGGATTAGCTGCTACTGCGGACTCCACATGTGAGCGTAAAACATTCTCATAAATCAGCGCACTAGCTTGGCTATGCTCCACAATATAGCGAATTTCCTTTTCGCCATACTCATGATTAATCGGCACTACTGCTGCGCCTAATAGAGCCAAGCCCATATAGATATTCATGATTTCAGGTTGATTTCCTGCAATCAGTGCAACACGTTCTCCCTTTTTAACTCCTAACTCTTGTAACTTATAGGCAGCTAGCCTAGCTTCCTGCACAAACTCCTGATAGCTAATCGTACGATCATTAAACACCCATGCGACATGCTGAGGTCGTGCCGCCGCTTGATCTAGGATAGGAGTTACCACATCGTTATACTTCTTCATATCATTCTCCCGATCATTGAAGATTCAAACGATCAATCCCTTCATCCTTGAGCATTTCTCTAGCAATAATAATACGCTGGATTTCATTGGAACCTTCAGTTAAAACGTAAATTGGTGCTTCACGATAGAGTCGTTCAATAGGAAACTCTGACACGTAACCATACCCCCCTAGTACGCGCATAGCATCTTCCGTAATGCGCAGCGTGGTTTCAGTTGCAAATAATTTAGCCATGGAGGCCAGCATATCAGCGCGCCCCCATTTTTCTTTGTGTTCTAATGCTTCCCGTATCAAGGCTCTTGCAGCGACCAAACCCGTTGCCATATTCGCCAAATGAATTTGAATAGCCTGATGCGATGAGATCGGCTTACCAAAGGTTTCTCTGGTCTTGGAATACTCTAAGGCTAAGGAAACAGCATTACGTGCCATTCCCACTGCTGTTCCAGCCATTGCCAAACGCCCTGCTTCCAGCATAGAAAGCACCTGTTGAAGGCCATTTCCTGTCTGTCCTCCCAATAAGTTATCTGACGTTAAGCGCACCTCATCAAAGTTAAGCTCTGCTGTATCGACATGCTTAAAACCCATTTTTTCAGCCAGTCGAGTCACCTCAAACCCTTCAGATCCTGATTCTACAATATATAAACTTAAACTATCTTCGCTACCTATTCCCTTATCCCTTGCCAGAACCGCATGAATGCCCGCGCGCAAGCCATTCGTAATAAAGATTTTTTGTCCGTTCAAGACAATATTCTGTCCATCCTGGTGCGTAGCACTAGTACGTACTTGTTTTAAATCTGACCCCACTGATGGTTCTGTCAAACAAATGGCTCCGCGCTTGGCTCCTGATGCCAACAGCGGCAAATAATACTCTTTTTGTGCATCTGTACCATAAGTAGCGATCAATTTAGAGACAGTACTGTGACTATTGACAAAACTGGGCATAGCAGACCATGCAGCACCTAACTCTTCCATCACAGACACATACTCTGCCAGTGGTAAATTTAAGCCCCCATACTTTTCTGGAATTACCATTCCAAACAGCCCTATCTCAGCCATACCATCCACCACAAACTGTGGAAAGTCATTGCTTTCTTCTAATGCCTGTACCTTAGGCATAACCTCTCGTCTCGCAAAATCTCGCACCGCATCTACAACCGGTGAATTTTCAGTATTAATGTTCATTCGAAACCTCAAAAAATATATTTTTTATGTAGCAAATTACTTTTATTTAAAACAATTTATGCTTAATTTTGTTGGCGAACTTTCAGTGCACCATAGCCCGAAACAATCGAAATAAGTGATGCCACCATCAACAAAGCAGGCAAAGGCCACCAATGTACATTACTTGCTGCCGGCACTAAGAATGCGGCAATAAAAGGAGTAGTGGCGGAAAAAACAATAGCTGAAATAGCTGCTACTAATGCAACCCCGCTGTAGCGTATCTCAACAGGAAACAGCTCAAATGTCATACTAGACACCACTGCATATACTGAAGCATGACCCAACACTAAAGCGATGATGAATGCAAGCGCCATTAAAACAATATTTCCGGTAGAAAAAAGCATAAACAACGGTATCGCAAACAGCAGTGTCGCAATCGCACCAGTCATAAAAATTTTCCAGGGACTTATTTTGTCTGCCAAAATTCCTACTATCACAATCGCAAACAAGTCCACTGTCGCAGCAATTAGTAAAATGAGGATCGTTTCACTACGCTCAATTCCATAACGCTGATTAGCCATTGAGAGCATATAAGTAGTAATCAAATAAAACAGCACTAAAACACTAGCCTGCAATCCCACACCAACGAGCAACTGCAAGGATTTAGTACGAAATACCGTACCGATGGGATTTTTACGAATTTCTTGAGATTTCTTGGCCTCACGGAACACCTCAGGCTCAGGAACTCGCATGCGAATAATGATCCCAAACAACACAAGAACAAAACCCGTCAAAAATGGAATTCTCCACCCCCAACTCATCAAATCCTCTGTCGGTAATTGAGCGACTGCATACATCACGATACTTGAAAGCACTAAGGCAAAAGGGCTAGCTATCTGTGGCGCAGCTCCATAGAACCGTGCACGGTGCTTAGGTGCGCTTTCTATACTCATAATCACCGCACCACTCCATTCACCACCTACAGCGACACCTTGTAAAAGCCGTAGAAAAGTCAGCAAAATAGGGGCCCAGATTCCTATGTCATCCCATGTAGGCAAAAGACCAATCAAACCGGTCGCTGTCCCCATCAATACCAATGTCAGCATTAAAGTAGTGCGCCTTCCTAGCGTATCGCCCAAATGACCAAAGATAAAGGCACCGATAGGCCGAGCTAAAAAGGCCACCCCTAAGGTAGCAAATGAAGCAAGCAAGCTCACATGCTCACCTAAGGATGGAAAGAAAATAGTAGAAAAAACTAAACTAGCTGCCGTAGCATAAATAAAGAAGTCAAACCACTCAAGAGTGGTGCCGATAAAACTTGCCCAAAAGGCACGTTGTTGCTGCTTTGTTCCAAAACCATTACTGGTAGTGGCGTGGGTTGTGACCGTAGCGGCCGTAGTGGTTGTGGTAGTAGACATAGTAAGTACCTTTATCGATTTTAAAAGTTACACTGTGATGCGCTAATCATTCTGAAAAAACCCATTTCAACTTGGTGCTTTGCTCCTAACAACACGCGCAAGCCTACTGACCCTAATCTTAAGAGTCTATTCATGAATGTCTCCAATTTTATTTCTTACATTTGTATCAATAAATTGTTTAATTTTTATTAAGTAATGCAGATATTACTGCAACGAAAAAACGGCTTGCCCTTCCTTGAGCACCACTTTATCGTCAACACGCACTTCAAAAACATAGCCTGCTTCAGTCTTTGATGAATACAACGTTAAGCACTCACCGGGTAAAACAGGTGCGCTTAATTTGGCACTAGCACCTTGCAGGGCGTCAGGATTAATATTCATCACCTTAGCTAGCAAGCGTAATGCAATTCCGAAAGTACACAAACCATGCAAAATAGGCTTGTCAAAGCCATAAGAGCGGGCCACTTCAAAGTTAACGTGTACTGGATGCAGATCACCGGTCAGTCTATACAAAATGGCTTGATTTTCCGCGGTTTGATAGCTGCCGACTTCCTCCAGTGGCACCTCTCCTTTAGCTGCTGCTTTAGGTACATCCTCTCCTCCCCAACCTCCAATACCAGGCAGAAAAATCGCATATTTAGCAATGAAGTATTCGCACTCAACTACGATATCGACAATCGTTGAACGACCTTTATCCCATACACCATCAACCCTGGCATTTGTCATGACACTCGCTTGCACAGGAATCGTTTTTTTAATTTCTATATGTTGTGATACATGCAAGGACTTTTTGCGATCATATACGCCTAAATCACCACATTTTTCAACAGCCCATAATCCTAGTGTGCTGACAAAACTTGGCAAGGCTTTGAGATCTTCCTCATAAACCAACTCCAGATCGTTTGCCGATGCACCACAAGCAATCGCATACAAGATTAACGTCGATTGTTCCCAAACAACTTCTTGGCTTCCTAAGTCATAGTGAAGCAAATCATTAAAATTTACTAGTTTATTCATATCCCCTCCTTTTTACGTTGAATAATCTGCTTTCTTTCCTCAGAACTCAACAATTTTTCTCTCAATTGCATCCAGTAGGTACTCGTATACTGAACACTCTCACGGATAAACTTTTTGGTAATTATTTGTGCTTCCTTAGGCAGTTTAGCGGACGATTTAGCTAATGCTAAAGCCATACTAAATGCGGATTCCTCCTCGTACTCTCTATGCGTCACAATCCGTGTACCTACCGTGTCATCAACGGACACAGTTTCACCCATCAACAGCAACCGCTCAGTCAAACTGCCCAATAAAGGCAATATTTCAACGGCTCGCTCAGGGTTATAAAGAATACCCACCTTAACTGCTGGCAAGGCGAATCTCGCTTGGCGACTTGCTACACGCATATCGCAAGCCAAAGCCAAATCCAGTCCGGCCCCCATGCAGGGGCCATCAATGGCAGCTATGCATGTCATCGCGCTTTGTTGTATGAGCAAAACCAACTGGCGCATGAGGTTGTCATATTCGATATCAGATGCATCACCACACAAATCCTGAAAATCTGCACCCGCAGAAAAGCACTGGCCATCACCCCAAAAAACCAATGCACGGACCCCACTTTCTTCTGCAACTTTAAATTGAGTAATTAAGCTATTCAGCATCGTCCGCGACAGAGCATTTCGCTTCTTTTTCCTATCTATCTTTAGGACTGCAACATCTGATGCTATAGCTACAGTAGAGATCTCACTCACGTCTATACTCCATCTCTATATGGCTGAAAATTTAACTCTCTTTCTAGTGCTTCACATAAATTGAGTAACTCCTCATCCGACTGATAAGCCCCTACCAGTTGCGCTGACAGTGGTAGGCCTTGCTCTACCCCACAAGGTATCGCCGCAGCAGGTACTCCCGCTACATTAAAGGGACTGGTAAATGGAAATGCCCCCCATAGCCGACTCACTTTCTTGCCATCTATATGACTAGGTCGTTCTCCAATCGTAAAAGCTGGCGATGCTACAGTTGGCGTCAACAAGTAATCGTAGCTCTCAAAAAGCTGGGCAATCTTGACACGATATTCCTGATGCTTTTGTCTCGCATCATGCACCTGCTCAGGCATTAATGCTTGTGCAGCTTGTAAGCTAGATTGCTCATAGTCTGTTAACTCGCTTTCGCAGTACGTTAATAAGTGACCACGCTCACGCCATTCCTCCGCCAACACTAATGGCCCAAAACTCTGTTCCCACCCTGAAAAACTAGGGTCAATACTGTCCACCTGATGACCCATTCGGCTCAGTAGCATTGCAACTTTTCCAACAGCTGCTCGAATAGCAGGATCCACTGGCTGACCGTCTAATGATTCGCAGTAACCGATTCGGAGCTTTTTGAGTCCCTCCGGCGCGCGACGAAACTCACGATCAGCTAACACGGACAAAAACAAACGAGCATCCGCTACACAATTAGTCAAAGGACCTGCACACGCAAAATCACTCATGGCTCTAAAGCCACCTTCATCTAGGCACAGACCATAGCTAGGTTTAAACCCGAACAAACCTGTCATGGCGGCAGGAATACGGATCGACCCACCCCCATCAGCACCTAAGGCTATCGGCGCATAGCCTGCAGCCACCGAAGCCGCAGCACCCCCACTTGAGCCTCCCGGTGTCTTTTTTATATCCCAAGGATTGCCAGTAACTAAACCTAACTTATTTTCATTTGTTGCAGATTGTCCAAACTCTGCCGTATTCGTCTTACCTAAAAACACTGCACCTGCATCGTATAGCCTACGAATTACCCCACTATGCTCTAGTGCATGATGCTGTTTGAACACTCGCGAACCTCTGGTCGTGACATAACCGGCTAAATCAAAGGTATCTTTCAGCGTGATTGGCACTCCCTCTAACGCTCTGGGAGTTCCGGCTTTATAGTTTGCTTCAGCTATTTCTGCTTGCTGCAAGGCCAATTCCGGAGTCAAAAGCGTCATAGCTTGAATACGTTCTTCTTTTTCCTGGATGCGCTCAAGCAGTGCAGTCGTTACCTCCACAACAGACTGCTGTTGCGACTGAAACCCTTGCATCATTTCCCAAGCTGGTTGCGTCGCTTCTACCAACGCTTTTTCATTAAGCTTAAGCATGTGGATGCACCCCCCCACTAACACCATAAACTTCACCGGTAATATAGCCAGCTTTATCACTTAACAAGAAAGAAGTGAGATGTGCCACATCCTCCGGAGTGCCTAAACGATTCAAGTATGACTTTTTCTCCAAATAACTATCAAAAAACTCATCCGGATAGATTTTTCGTAGAAAATCGTTATAAATTAATCCAGGAGCAATCGCATTGATACGAATCCCTGCTTTGCCATTTTCTGCTGCAGCGACCCGAGTTAATGCCATTACACCCGCTTTTGCGGCTGAATAAGCTGCACCGTGTTCTGTCGTCATTTCCCACGCAGAAATAGAGGAAATATTAACAATAGAACCAGAACCAGCCTGGATCATATAAGGCAAGGCATGCCGCATGCAGCTGAATGTGCCGGTCAAGTCTATATCTAGACATTTACGCCATGTTTCTAGACTCATTTCTGCCACCGGTTCAATTTTGGACCAACCTGCGTTATTAACTAAACAATCAATCCGACCAAACCTCTCCATCACCGCAGCAAAGGCTTGCTCGACCTCTTGGTGATCACTGACGTCCATTTTGTAATATGGACACTCCAAGCCTGCGGACTGTGTTAACTCTTCAGACAATTTTTGCATACGCCCTTCATGTAAGTCAGTAATAACCACATGCATATTTTCTGAAGCCAATTGTTTTGCAATGGCGGAGCCTATTCCTGCACCAGCTGCCGCAGTTACAATCGCTACTTTAGTTTGTATCATGTCTTTCCTCTCTTTTTTATTGAATAATTTTTGATATTGCAGCTGCTAGCTGCTCTGGCTGATCAACCGCTATTAAATGCCCTGCATTGGGAATAACAACCAACTGAGCCGATGGCATAGCCGCTAACAATATGTCGGCAGCTTTTTGTGGACAATACTGATCACGCTCACCTTGAACAACGTGCACAGGCACTTGAATTTCTTCTAATCGTTCCGTAATTGGCTCTTTCGATAATTCGACCATTGCCTTCGCTGCATTAATGTAGCCTGTCGCATCACCCACTGCCGCTATACGTCTACTAACAACCTCTTGTACTTTTTCATGCTGATTAACGATCTGACCTGCGGTATCACTTTCTAAGGCTTGAAGAAATGCGGGAAAGTCTGATTCTACTTGTGCAATTCGCTCCTCAAAGAAGCTAGCTGCAGCTCGCCCAACTTTGCTTGAAGTCCCAACCACTATGGCTTGACTGACTAAATCAGGGCACTGCAAAGCTGCTTCAAGAACGATCACTCCTCCCAATGAGAAACCAATGCAAATCGCGGGTCCAGTCACAGACTCAATGAAGTGCAATAGATCTGTAGCTAATTGCTCCAATGTGCCGTTTCCATCACCCACTGTCGTTTTACCGTGACCACGTAAATCAACCGCATATATACTGCTAGTTACATTAATCAAACTGATAACCTGTTTCCAACTGCTATGGTCTTCGGCTAATCCGTGCACCATAACAACCGCAGGACCCTTACCTGTTTGACTAAATGCAACCTTAATGTCTCCTACATAAACATGCTGCAACTCATCGCCTAAGTCGGCTCTCTGTGTTAACATTGATATATCCTCCTAACGTACTTGTTTTTATGACTTCTTTTCGATAGTCTACGTTAGTAAAACCAAAAAAACAATAGTGAGCTCACTTTTTTATGACTGGTAAAATTTCTCCACATGTTCCGAAAATTCCTCAACCTACCACCCCAAAAGGCAAAGCTACGGTCGAACGGATCTTGGCCGCAGGACATGTTCTTTTTGGGGAATCAGGCTATGTAGCCATGCGTATGAGTGATTTGGCTGAAAAATCCGACTTGTCACTTGGCGCTATCTATCGCTATTTTGAAAATAAAGACGATGTTTTTCTCGCAATAATCAATAACGTTCATGAGCAACTCTATGCTGCAAGCAGGGTAAATACTGATCAAAAGTTTTCCACTCACCCACACGAAACCATCCAACAATCCAATTTAGGATATTTCACACATTACCTAAACCATCGACACGTGATGAAAGCTTTTATGGAAGCAACCATGGTTGAAAAAAAATATACTGATATGTGGTGGTATATGCGCGAAGCACACATCCAACGTGTTTCACACGCACTAAAACGCGACCATAACATCACGGAATTAAATGGTGAACCAACCAGAAACACCTTAGAGGCACTCGCTTCTATGACAGAACAATCAGCCTTCGTATGGTACGCCGTACCTAGTGCTACAGAAGAAGTTATCAGCCCAGAACGGGCAGCCAAGATTGTTAGCGAGATATGGTTTCGCTCTCTATTTCATGGCACTTAAAAGAGAACCACACGGTCGCATTGACTCATCATTTTTGCTACTTCCCCTAAGTAATTGACGTTCTAGAATCTGACTTATTTTTCTTTTCACAAATAAACACATTAAACCTCGCGAGTCACCCTAACGCAATCAGACACAGTCAAAGCTCCCGCTCTAACTGTGTCTGATGCTACTAATTAACCGAACGACGTCTTAAATACCGCCAGTATTAAATCGCTCCATATATATTTGAGATTCGTCGATCCCATATTTTTTGAGTGACTCCATTTGTGCCAACAAAAAAGGATCTGGTCCGCAAAGATAATAATCCGCATCTTTCGGTAGTAATTCAGAATCGACTTCTTCCAGCTCTAAACGGCCTATTTTATCAGGCTGAATATCTGTCGTATCATTTTCCTCACAAGCCAAGTAGGTTTGAAGCTGTGGTAAAGCTTTTTTAAATTCTTGGATATCTGAACGTAAAGCTAAAACTCGATTGCTACGACAAGCATGGAGAAATGAGACATCTAAAGAGTAGTTTGATTGGCTTAGTTTACCCAGCATAGCAACCATCGGCGTGATACCTACACCACCACTGATGAAGACATTTTTGCGATCTAATTTCTGTAAATGGAAAACGCCATTGGGTGCGGATAATTCCACCACATCACCGACTTTAACTTCATTGTGCAAGGTTGTAGAAACATAGCCACTCTCTAAACTGGCTCTAGGATCTTCACGCTTTACCGAAATTCTATAATAGTCCTCAGATCCATAGTGCAATAGCGTATATTGTCTTGGCTGTTTAAACCCTAACTCCGGTACATACACCCTGATTGAAATATATTGCCCAGGCTTATAGGGCATAATAGCTTGCTTATCAACTGGCTTAAAGTAGAAAGACGTAACTTCATCACTCTCTTCTTCTTTCTTGACAACTTCAAACTCACGCCAGCCACTCCAGCCGTTATTTTTAGATACTAGCTCTTCATATCGGGCTTTTTCACCTTCAATCAAGATATTAGCAAGCTGCGTATAAGCAATTTCCCATGCTTTGATAAGCTCACTATCCATCGGTACCTCGAGCACCTCACTAATGGACGCTAACAGGTTTTCGCCGACAATACTATATTGTTCGGGCTGAATGTTAAGGCTCACATGCTTAGTGATAATCTGGTTTACAGCATCCCCTAAAACAGAAAGATTTTCAATATTTTCAGCATAAGCTAAAACGGCAGAAGCCAATGCTTTGGCTTGTTCACCGCTGCGTTGATGACCCATATTAAAAGTCTCTTTGAGATCCGGATTTAGACCTAACATTCTTTCATAAAAATAGTTAGTTAAAGCCGTCCCATTTTCTCTCAGGACTGGAACTGTATCTTTGACAAGTTGTAAATGTGTTGGTGTTAGCATAACTCTCTCATTAAAAGTATATTTTAAATACATCTTAATTGATATAAAGCAAGCTTTCAAGTAATTAACGCTATAAAACTTTTATTTTATGTAACGGTTTTTTATCGCTAGAAACTCAACACTTCTCAATCCGGTATCAATAAGTTGAGGTTACTATGTTGATGCTTGGTGTTGTACCAATGTACAAACTGATCAATTCATTTTGCTAAGTGTTAGAGAATATTGGTGTAGTCTGGAAGGTTTGGGAGTTATTATTAGGAAGCTTTAGATTTTTTTAGAGAAATAATCATGCAAATTGACAGAATTGATCATTTAGTACTAACGGTAAAAAGCATTAACGATTCATGTGAATTCTACTCCAGCGTACTCGGTATGCAAGTCGTCACCTTCGGGAAGGGTCGCAAAGCCCTCAGCTTCGGTCAACAGAAAATCAATCTTCATCAATTCGGTAATGAATTTGAACCCAAAGCCTGCCGCCCCACCCCCGGTTCCGCTGATCTCTGCCTAATTAGCACCACACCCATGGAGGAAATCATAAAGCACTTAAAGACAGTTGGCATAAAAGTACTTGAAGGTCCCGTAAAGCGCACTGGTGCAGTAGGCGATATTTTATCGGTGTACTTTAGAGACCCTGATGAGAATTTAATTGAAATCTCTGTTTATGGTGTGTAGAACCTTTCAGCAGTTTTTTTGTTATAAGCCTACCCACTTTAAGATCGACTTTTGTTTAAATTTGATACCCGAGCTTTCTTTAATTTTTCACTAAGCGACTTTATACCTATGTATTTTTACGAATAGGCACAATTATTTGTTTTAGCTAAGATGTGAACTCAAGATCTATTTTTTTGTACTATTTTTGGCACACTAACAATCTTAGAGTTTTTTATGACTCCATCTCCTAAACTTGAAGTTATTTTCTTTAAAACACTTTCTGGTTCTGAACCAGTTAAAGAGTGGTTAAAAAACTGTCGCCAACTGATAAAAAAATTGTCGGTAGCGACATCCGTACATTACAAATTGCTTGGCCTTTAGGTATGCCTTTAGTACGAAAAGTAGCTACTAAGCTCTGGGAGATCAGGAGTATCATCGCTAGCGGGATTGTCAGAATTTTCTTTACTATTATTGAAAATACACTATTTTTACTACATGCATTTACTAAAAAAACCCAAAAAACTCCCTTAAACGAATTGACTATAGCCAAAGAACGTCTCAAACAATTACATGGGTCAAAACATGAACAATACCACTGAACAACATCTAGGTAGTAGCTTTGAAGACTTTTTACGAGAAGAAAGTCTGCTTGAAGAAACCACCGCAATTGCCACTAAACGTGTACTAGCATGGCAAATTGCTGAAGCGATGAAAAAGCAAAATCTCACCAAAACAGAAATGGCAAATAAAATGCAGACCAACAGAGCTTCTCTCAATCGCCTACTAGATGGTAATGATACGAGTTTGACCTTAATGACATTAGCCAAAGCGGCTGCAGTCTTAGGTTTAAAAGTTAATATCGAATTAGTCTCACTTAATGAAAAACTATCTTCATCAGCGGTAGATATCTGATATATAATTTTTAGATGTTAATTCATTAAAATCTAATATAACAAGACATTTTGCTCCAAATGCTCTTAAAATAACTTATCTACAATGATTCACTAGGAATGGAGCCACTATGTCTTTAAATGACAATAAAGCAAGAACTAGCCAACTTTACCTGATCAGCATGGGCATTGGTGACCCTGACAATATCACGCTTCGCGCCCTCAAAACGGTTGAAAAGGCCGACGTGGTCTTTGCCTCGACTCAATTACAAGAAAAATTTGCTGCCCTACTTAAGAATAAAGAACTGCATAATTCCGGGCACGGCCTATTTACCTCTCTCGCACGTCGTAGAGCAAGTGAAGATGAGGTTATAGCGATGGAAGAGGAAACACGCCGCCTGATCCGTGATGCCATTGCCGCAGACAGAATCGTGGCAGTACTTGATTATGGTGACCCGATGGTTTACGGTCCCCAGTCTGGATATGTTATCGAATTTAGTGATTTAAATCCTCTCGTCATCCCTGGTGTCTCCAGTTTCAATGCCTCTAACGCAGCGATTGCCCGTGGCCTAACCGACGGCCCTAACAGTGAAAGCGTTATTCTGACTGCCGCTAAAATTGCACATGACGGCTACAAAGGTAGTGATTCTTTAGTTAAACTCTCCGAAACCCAATCAACCATGGCCTTTTTCACGATGGGCGTTGATCTTCCAGAAGTCACAAGGCAGTTAAAGCAAAACTACGCTGGCAATACACCCATCGCCATTGTTTTTAATGCAGGCGATTCAGAAAAACAATCTGTACTAGAAGCGACGTTGGACACGATTGTGGACAAAACCAAGGGGGAGCAATTGCCTTTTGAACATATGATTTATGTGGGGCATTTTTTGAGCGCAAATGGGCATAAGTGATGGGTAAACACAAACCCGCCTGCCCCCAAACAACCCACCTCAATTTGACTTATACTCAGCGTCAACTCATAATGTAGGCATCTCTCCAGTGTAGTGGTCACACTAATCCTGTAGCTGCTACGCTTCTCCTTCCGCTGAATCATCCATTGAGGTCACACTGTGAAGCCCTTCAAGCAGACGAGTATCAATCCTCCTGTATTTTTCCCAGCTGCCATCCTTATTTTAATTTTAGTTGGCTCCGCTGCTTTCGCTCCTTCTTTTACCCAGCAAATCTTTGGAAGTATCCAAGACTGGATTCTGACTCACGTCAGTTGGTTTTATGTTCTAACTGTTGCCATTATTTTAATAAGTACCGTCTTTTTAGCCATTAGCCGATATGGTGATATTAAACTGGGGCCCGATCATTCGGTGCCTGATTTCAAAGACTACACTTGGTTTGCCATGCTGTTTTCTACCGGTATGGGTATTGGCCTGATGTTCTTCGGGGTTGCGGAACCAGTCATGCACTTCCTGAGCCCTCCTATTGGTGAGGGTGGTACAGTCACTGCAGCACGCAACGCCATGAGTATCACCTTCTTCCATTGGGGTTTACATGCTTGGGCTATTTACGCCATTGTCGGATTGGTGCTGGCTTTTTTCTGCTACCGACATGGCCTCCCGCTCAGACTAAGCTCTGCACTTTATCCAATGCTTGGAGAGCGAATTCATGGCCCCCTTGGCTACGCCGTCGATGCCTTTGCCGTGATTGGTACGGTGTTTGGTGTGGCTACCACCCTTGGTTTTGGCGTCGCGCAAATCAATAGCGGACTTAACTATCTCTTTGACCTGCCGGTTGGCACTCAAATGCAGATTGTTTTAATTGTGATTGCTTGCGGTCTCGCGACAATCTCTGTTGCCAGTGGCCTCGACAAGGGTATCAAAATACTCTCCGAGTTCAACTTGGGTCTTGCCGTTCTCTTACTTTTATTTGTATTAATATTAGGACCTACCGTCTTTATTTTCCAAGCTTTTGTAGAAAATACCGGGACCTATTTATCTGATCTTGTAGACGCCACCTTCAAGCTATACGCCTATGAGCCCAACGACTGGATTGGTGGCTGGACTATCTTCTATTGGGGCTGGTGGATTTCTTGGTCACCTTTTGTGGGCTTATTTATTGCCCGTATTTCTCGTGGTCGTACCATTCGCCAATTTGTATTGGGTGCCCTATTAGTGCCTGCGGGCTTCACCTTATTTTGGATGACTGTTTTTGGTGATACCGCCATCTATTATATTTTGATTAATGGCATGACTGAGTTTGGCGAAATCGTTCAAAATGACGTTACCCAAGCATTATTTGTGTTCTTGGAACAAATGCCTATTGCCGCTATTACCTCTCTTTTAGCGTTGTTCATGATTATTATTTTCTTTGTGACATCGGCTGATTCCGGTGCCTTAGTCCTTGATATTTTGTCCTCTAAAGAAAAAATGCCTTCACCTGTCTGGCAACGTATTTTCTGGTCTACTATGACTGGTATTGTTGCCATTGCTTTGCTTTTAGCAGATGGTTTACAGGCCTTACAAACTGCAACTATCGCTAGTGCATTGCCTTTCTCTATCATTTTATTGACAGCAGTTTTTGGCTTGTTCAAGGCCTTAAAAACTGAGGGGACCAAGCGTCAAATTCGCTTCCAAACCATCGCCCGTTCACAACCTCTAGGACAAGACCAGGATTGGCAAAAGCGTTTACGAAATATGGTCGTCTTACCTCATCAGAGCCATGTCGTGCGCTTTATTAACCTTACCGTCGCACCAGCTATGAAGTCAGTTTGTGAAGAGTTGCAAGGCTTAGGCTTTGATGCGGAGGTTCAGCAAAAACTATCTGCTGATGGTGACTCTGAAGGCTGGACATTAAACGTAGCGCACCATGGCGAATACCAAAACTTCAGCTACAGTGTTCGCCCCGTCGCAGAAAATCGCCCTACACTTACAACAGCTGACACCAAACGTCCAGACAACGAAATCTACTACCGTGCCGAAGTGCATTTAAGCGAAGGCGGTCAAGACTACGACATTATGGGCTGGACTGAAGATGGTGTGATTGCCGACATTCTCGACCAATACGAACGTCATCGTCATTTCTTGCACATGATCTACGACAACCAAGCCATTCCGGATATAAGCCCAGATGCTTAAACTTAAGTTCTAACCACAACGCCCTCCTAGTGAGGGCGTTTTTGATTGTGATATGTGAGAGTTAAGGTTCTTACTGATTTTTAAACATGGCTAAATAACTCCTGTCTCAACATCGCCATATATATAATGAAGTATTATGTTCAGGTATAGAACCCTTTACTTTACAACCGCTGAAGTTAAATAAAGCACTTCGTCGATTCTACGGAAAACGCAAATGAAATTAATCCTAGAAAATATTGGCATGTTAAAAAAAGCTGAAATAACGCTCAATCAGTTGGTCGTTATTGCCGGTGAAAATGACAACGGGAAAAGCACCGTTGGCAAGGTCATATTTTGTCTAGTTAAAGCAATTAATCGTTATAAAGAAGATCTACAAGAATCGCAAGAACATAAAATCAAAGAAAAGGCTCAAGAGTTCTATTTTGTATTACGTCGAGCGATGATAGACTTTGATGATAAAATCGATTCGCTTTACGATGAGTTACGCCATTCTATAAATACTAATAAAACTTATGAAAACCAAGCGATTTATAAAAATATTATTGAAGTTCTAAAATTAAACAAAGAGATTGATCAAGGCACCTTAGCTCAACTTGAGCAAATTTCATCTGATATAGACCGCATTGCTAACGAGCCTGAAGACTTAAAAACATCTATTGAAAACGCATTAAAAAAGGTTTTTGCTTCTGAATTCGACTCAGATCTTCTGTACATTGGCACTCAAAATGGCTCTATTAAACTCTTTGAAAATGACACAAAACTCTTAGATATCAATATAGATAAAAACAATAAAATCACACTTAAAAGTGAAGTTGAACCTATTGAATTAAAAGATGCTACTTTTATTGAGTCACCACTTATCTTAAACAATCATGATCTACTTGTGAGAAGTCAATCTGCACTAGCTCTAAAAAAACAAACTACTCGATCTATCGGTATTCCTTTTACTACTCTACATACGAAGGATCTCTTCGATAAATTACAAGAACCATCTCTTAGCGCTTTATTCAATAACGATTTAGATAAAAATCACGCTTTAGAAATTGATAAAATCATTAATGGGGAGATTCTATACGATCCTAAAGCACGTGATTTTGTTTTCAAACGAGATAAAAATCAAATTTCCATAAAAAACACAGCTAGTGGTTCAAAAGTATTCGGTATATTACAACTGTTATTCCGTAACGACTTCATAAATAAAAACACAATCATTATTTTTGATGAACCTGAAAACCATCTACATCCTAACTGGCAACTTAAATTGGCAAAAATTTTAGTTGATTTTTCAAAAGAGGGAGTCTACATAATGGTCTCTTCCCACAGCCCCTATATGATCGAGGCACTCCAACGTTTTTCTGATACAGCAGAAATAAAAAGTAAAACATGTTTTTACTTAGCTGAAAACAATTCGATTGAAGATAGAAATAGGCTTGCTGATATTTTTAGAGTCTTATCTGAACCTTTTGAAATCTTTAGACAAATGGACAAGGTGGAGTTAGGTTTTGAATAAATATAAGTTAGAAGACTTCTTGAAGGATGTTCTGGCAAAACATCAATCTACTTTTAAAGTAACAAGCTACGACATTAAAAACAATCACTATTTATGCTCGGACACTGTAACAAATCCAGTCTTTGATTTTGACTCTTATGTAGAAGCAAATTTTGAACACAGAAAATTACCTGCATCACCTGATGCTATCTACATAGGTGATAAAAAACTTTATTTCGTTGAATTTAAAAATCAGAAAGCAAAAGACATAGATCCCATACAAATGAAATCGAAATTCACAAGCGGCACAACAATCCTACAAGATCTGTTAAAAGACTTCACTGCTCGTGATAACCAATACTACTTCTGCGTTGTTCACAAAGATAATGAAACCAATAATTGGTACAAAAATGTGGAGGTCAATGTTCCAAAATTTGACTTAGCAGAGCTAAATGATGAACTTGGTGGATTTTACGATAAAATTTTTACTCGCGAATTACAGTTCTATAAAGATAACTTTCCACATTTAAGGTGTTAGGAGTATTTCGATACCACTCTAACTATTTTTAGACAAAAAAATAGACCTCCTCATCACTAAGGAAGTCTATTAATTTTAGTATGGTGCCCGAGGCCGGAATTGAACCGGCACGCCTTGCGGCAGGGGATTTTGAGTCCCCCGCGTCTACCAATTCCACCACTCGGGCGACGCACCTTTCACAGATACATCTCATTCACTAAGATGAAACAATCAGGAAAGATAGAATTATAATCCTCTTTACTGCAGATTGCCAGGCAAATTTCATCTTTTTATAATAAATTCTGTTTACAATTATCAACAGGCAATCTATTGATTAACAAGGCGCTCAGCCTCATATCTTTTCTATCTCGAAATTCATTAAAACCAGAACTCTTGTCAATAGCCATTGTCTAATTATTTTCAAAAATAAAGGATCACATGATGACCAACCAGGTCAGCCCTATTTCCGCCCTTGGCAAAGCCCTTGTAACGCAATTTCACCCAAAAATGTTGGCCGCGGTATTGATGCCATTTGCTGTGATGGTGCTTAGTTTTATTTTATTATTGCTTGTCGCATGGGGGCCGCTAGATGATTGGTTTCTTGATAGCGCCAATAAGTGGAGTTGGTTTAGTAACGTGACTGCACTTTGGGGCATGGCGACCGTCAGTGATTGGCTCAGTGGCTTTATTTCTTTTATCGCCCTATTAGCCATTAGTGTAATCATTGGTCTTTCAGTGGCTGCCGTAGCAGTAACGCCAATTGCTGTCAATTTACTTGGTAAAACAGATTATCAAGACTTGGAAAAACGCGGTAAATTTATTGATTCGCGCAGTATTTTTAATGCAGTCAAGGTCGGAACGATTTTTGTGGTGGGTTGGATAGTCACTCTGCCACTCTGGTTAATACCCTTTGCCTCGATATTCTTAAGTGTCTTTTGGAGCGCTTATGCTTTTTCTCAAATATCGAAAGTCGATGCAATTACTGAGCACGCCTCACCTGCTGAGCGCGCCTATATTCTAGAAAAAAATAAAAAGGGATTTTGGGTGATTGGACTGGTGTGTGGCGCTATATGCCTCATTCCCTTTATGGGTTTGGTGATGCCGGTCTATGCAATTTTAGCCTGCACCCACTACGGCCTAAGTCTGTTGAGAGAGTTACGTCACAGACCGCTGGATATTGATACAAATTTTAAAAACACGCCTGATGAGGTGATTCAACTACCGCACAACAACTAAGCAGTGCGGCAAATTGATTTTTAGACTAGATTTTGGTTCCTTCCCAAGTCGGCGCATCGACGTGAATATCAAATATTTCCAGTAGACGCGCATTGGTATGGGTCACCACTTCCTCAATGGATTGTGGGTGATGATAAAAGGCTGGTAACGGCGGGTAAATAATACCGCCCATCTCGGTTACGGCAGTCATATTACGCAGATGCGCCAGATTAAATGGCGTCTCGCGTACCACTAGCACAAGCTTGCGTCGCTCCTTGAGATGGACATCCGCGGTACGGGTAATCAGGTTATCAGATAAACCAATCGCACACGAAGCAAGTGTATGCATAGTGCATGGCAAAACTAACATGCCGTCCGTCTTAAAGCCGCCGCTAGCAAGGGTTGCACCAATATCTTTGAAGTTGTAGCAGTGATCCGCTAGCGCATAAAGCTCATGGCGATCCATGCCCATTTCATACTTTAAATTAACAACACCGGAGGAAGACACCACAAGGTGGGTCTCCACTTCCGGCATTTGTTGAAGTGTCTGAAGCATACGAACGGCGTAAATCGCACCCGTCGCTCCTGTCACTCCAATGACTAAACGCTTCTTCATAGGGTTCAGGAAGTAGCGCCGGCTTCGTCTAATAACGTTTTAAGTTCACCGTTAGCGCCCATCTCGTCCATAATATCTGAACCACCAATGAACTCACCACCTACATATAACTGAGGAATCGTAGGCCAATTTGAATAAGCTTTAATCGCTTCGCGGACTTCTTGATCCTCAAGTACATTGATCGTTACTAGTTTAGTCACACCTAGGTCACGCAAAATCGTAATTGCTTTACCTGAAAAGCCGCACTGAGGAAACTGCGCAGAACCCTTCATAAATAAGACGACCGGGTGCTCTTTAACGGTTTCATCAATAAAGGTATTGACATCAGAACTCATAATTAATTCCTTAAAAAATTCTTTATAAATCTAAATAGGGAGCCTTAAAAAACCTTGAACAAGACCTCGCCCCCACACTCAACATAACAGTTCATTTTAGCTTAATAAAAGCTTAACTAAAAATATAAACCCGTATTTTATAAGTCTTAAATGAGTCCACCACTAATTCTTTCAATAGCTGCCAGATCTTTTAAACTTTCGACCTGTTTGAAGTCTTTTTGTTTCAACAGTGCTCTAATCATCTCTGCCTGGTCCCAACCATGCTCCATCCAGAGTGCGGCAGGACTTTTTAAAAACTTGGGCGCTTCTGCTATTAAACGCGCAATTAAATTTAACCCATCTGCAAAATCAGTTAAGGCCATCACCGGCTCAAAACGCACATCACCCTGCTCTAAATGCTTGTCTTCACGATGAATATAGGGGGGATTGGAAACAATCAAATCAAATTGATGCTGCCATGGCTCTAGTGCAGTGAACAAATCACTTTGTAAAAACTCAATTGAAGTTTTTAAGACTTGAGCATTTTCTTTAGCAACTTCCAAAGCTTCAGCACTTAAATCGATTGCCATTACGTCGGCTTTTGGGCAGTAATGTTTAATACTAATCGCGACAACACCACTGCCGGTACCAATATCTAAAACACGTGGATTTTCAATACCTTGCGCTTGAAGTTTTTTTAAAAATTCAAGTGCGGTATTAACTAGCAATTCAGTTTCCGGGCGCGGGATTAGCACGGCTGGTGTGACCTTAAAGTCCAACCCCATAAACTCACGATGACCTATGATATAAGCCATCGGTTCGCCTGCTAAACGGCGTTCAAAAAGAGTTTGCAATTGCTCTTTAGTCTCTTGTTCGAGCTGTTCATCATCATGTGCAATAAACCACGCACGTGGTTTCTTAAAAACAAACTCCAACAGCATCCTCCGCTCTAGCAAAGAAAGTTGTTGGAGCATTAAAACGTCTTTAATCGTCTGACAATCTTGCAGTAATTTACTCATTACTTAAGGCAGCGAGTAACTCAGCTTGACGCTCGGCCATTAAGGCACCGGTCAACTCATCCAATGAGCCTTCCATAATTTGCTGTAATTTGTAGAGAGTCAAATTGATGCGATGATCAGTCACACGACCTTGTGGATAATTGTAGGTACGAATCCGCTCAGAGCGATCGCCAGAACCTACTAAGCTCTTACGCTCCGCCGCTTCTTCTGATTCTCTTTGTTGGCGTTGAACATCGTTAATACGCGCTGCCAGGACACTCATGGCCTGAGCTTTGTTTTTATGTTGCGAACGGTCATCTTGACACTCAGCAACAATACCGGTCGGAATATGGGTAATACGCACCGCAGAGTCGGTTTTGTTAACGTGCTGACCACCTGCACCACTGGCACGGAAGGTATCAATACGTAAATCAGCGGGATTTAATACTACTTCGGTTAACTCATCAGCCTCTGGAATCACCGCTACGGTACACGCAGAGGTATGCACACGCCCCTGGGACTCAGTCTCAGGAACACGCTGCACCCGATGGGCTCCGGATTCATATTTTAAACGGCCATAAGCACCATCGCCATCAATACGAACAATCACCTCTTTGTAACCGCCTAATTCAGATGGTGCTTCTGAAATCAACTCTACTCGCCAACCCATTTCCTCGGCATAACGGCTATACATCCTCAATAGGTCACCAGAGAACAAGGCACTTTCATCGCCCCCGGTACCGGCACGAATCTCCAGGAAGACGCTACGACCATCATCTGGATCTTTAGGTAATAGCTCGACTTGCAACTTGTCTTCGAGTTCTTCTATCTTGTCCTTGAGTAAGTAATATTCCTCTTCGCCCATTTCTTTAAGCTCAGGGTCTCTCATCATTTCTTGGGCCGCAGACATATCGGCCTCAGCACTTTCATATTCACTGAAAAGCTGTACTACCGGATCAATCTCCGAACGCTCGCGAGAGAGTTTACGGAAATTATCCATATCATTAACTGTTTCCGGCTCAGACAGTATCGCATCCACCTCGATTAAACGGTGGGATAACTGCTCCAAGCGTGAACGCATTGAGTCTTTCATAATTAAACTACTATAAAAAGGAAGGGTTTTGTATATAAAGAGTATAAAGCACTCGGACTTATGTGAAAACGCCGAGTGTCAAAAGGAAAGATGAAGAGCCTAGCTAATGCTCGCTCTCAAAGGGGAATAACTGTGGAACAACCTCCAGAAGGTCACGACGCTCTGCGCCCTCGGCACGATTTAGACGTGACATCGGTGCATGCAAATACTTTTGCGTAAGGCTGCGAGCTAAATACTCTAGCACCTCATCAGGGTCCTCGCCCCTGGCTAAAAGGCGACGGGCTTTGGCTAACTCGGTTTGGCGCAAAGTCTCAGCGCTAGTATTTAGCTCTTGAATCATCGGCACGACTAAGCGACGAGACTCAAGCCATTGCATAAAGTTTAAGACGCGTGCATCAATGATCGCCTCTGCCTGCCCTACAGCTTGCTGACGTGAGTCCTGACCCATTTGTACATAACGACCCAGGTCATCAACGGTGTACAAATAAATATTATCAAGCTTCTCAACTTCCGGCTCAATATCGCGAGGAACGGCCAAGTCAACCATCACGACTGGCTTAGAGCGACGCTTGCGACTGAGCTTTTGAACCATACCCAAACCTAAAATAGGCAGGGTTGAGGCCGTACAGGATACGACCACATCAAACTTGTGGAGATGCTCAGGCATCTCTGCTAACTTCATGGTATTACCATTGAAACGCGAAGCGACCAATTCGCCACGCTCTGGTGTACGGTTAGCAATGGTAATAGAACGAGGATTAGCACCGGCAAAGTGTGCCGCACAAAGCTCAATCATCTCACCTGCACCGATAAAGAGCACATCGCTATTTTTTAAATCACCAAAAATACGCTCAGATAGGCGCACGGCCGCTGCGGCAAAAGATACAGACTGAGCACCGATGGCGGTATTGCTACGAACCTCTTTAGCGACTGAGAATGTTCTTTGGAACAGTTGATGTAAGGTAGAACCTAAGGTTCCTGCCTCATCTGCCGTACGCACAGCAGTTTTAAGCTGACCTAAAATCTGTGCCTCACCTAACACCATGGAATCTAAACCACTGGCCACACGGAAAGCATGGCGCACCGCATTATCATGGTCTAGCTGGTAAATATAAGGTCTTAACTCATCATCTTTAAGCGAGTTAAAATCAGCTAACCACGCTGGGATATCCTCGGCCACCGACTGATCGGCAGCACAGTAAATCTCTGTACGATTACAGGTAGAAAGAATAGTCGCTTCTTGAACCGAATTACCAAAGGTGGATCGCAAACCCTGTAAGGCCGGCAATACTAAATCGCCAGCCATAGACACACGCTCTCGCACATCAACGGGAGCAGAGTGATGATTTAGGCCAAATGTTAAAACACCTGTGGACATATATAAGCTTTAAAAACCTATGTAATAATCAGTGAAATAATGCCGAGTACTGCCAAGCTATGTAAGTACCTAGTTTACAAGGAAAAAAACTATCGGCTTTATGGAAAGTATGACCCTATTATACGTCTTGTTATTACTATTACACAAATTGAAAAGATTAAACACAGCTATATAATTAAGCAATAATCAATACCTCATGAGAAAAATCAACATTTTTTTATCATGCGAACTAGTTTCTTGGTTATACTTTGTGGTTAGGTCAAGTTAATGTGAAGCATTCTTATCAAGAGCTATTTATCTTTAGTTGAGGGCAAGTAGCAAAAAAACAACCTATTTGCTTTTTCCAAGTTTAAATAGGGTGTTTTTTATAAAAACCTCAATAAACACTTCACATTTTTGAAATACTCCTATATAATTTATTTTTTGGCCAGGTAGCTCAGTCGGTAGAGCAGAGGATTGAAAATCCTTGTGTCGGGAGTTCGATTCTCCCCCAGGCCACCAGATATAAAAAATCCCACAGAACTTTGTTTTGTGGGATTTTTTGCTTTTAGATATGCTTACTTTACTGCGCGCGCCAAAGAGGCTTAGCTTAGCCCCCTACATTATAAGTAAACCACCCTTATCATTATTCAGTGCAACAGCTATACTATTAGCACATATTGCAATTTCTGAATATGATCTAAAAATGGAGCTTGTATATGACACAAAAGGACTTATCCAAGAATTTCCCCGCTGGCTATAAGCCGGCCAAGGTTTGGACGTGGGAACAAGATAATGACGCAGCATTTGCCAGCACTAATCGCCCAACTGCTGGTGCCACGCATGATAAGGAGCTACCGGTAGGCAAACACCCGTTACAGCTTTACTCACTGGCAACCCCAAACGGCATTAAAGTTTCAATCCTGTTAGAAGAATTACTGGCAGCAGGACATAAAGATGCCGAATACGATGCTTGGTTGATTGAGATCAGCGGTGATCAATTCGGCTCCGGTTTTGTCGATGTTAATCCCAACTCCAAGATACCGGCCTTATTAGATCGCGCCCCCAAAGATGGTGGTGAATCTATCCGTCTTTTTGAGTCAGCATCTATCCTCACTTACCTCGCCGAAAAGTTTGATAGTGAATTTCTGTCTAAAGACCTAAGGGAGCGTGCTGAAACCTTCAATTGGCTGTTCTGGCAAATGGGATCAGCACCATTTCTAGGTGGAGGTTTTGGTCATTTTTATGCTTATGCTCCTATTCGTATCAAGTACGCAATTGATCGTTATTCACTGGAAACCAAACGATTATTTGATGTATTAGATAGACGGTTAGGTGAAAGTCGATTTATTGCAGGCACAAATTACTCGATTGCCGATATGGCGGCATGGCCATGGTTTGGCGTGATGGCTCTCGGCGGTCTCTATGGAGATGCTGCTGAATTCTTGACACTATCCGACTATAAAAATGTTCGCCGCTGGGCAGACGAAATAGCAGAACGCCCTGCCGTTCAACGTGGCCGCATGGTCAATCGAATTTGGGGCGAACCGTCTGAGCAACTGCGAGAGCGACACGATGCAGCCGATTTTGACACAAAAACAGCAGATAAAACCGCAGTGTGAACTGACACAAGGTGACACCCCAGTAGCAGAAGCTATACAGCAATTTGCTTAATCAGAATTTTTCTAAAACGCCTTGTTTCTCTACTAATCAGAGGGCAAGGCTTATTTCTTTGCGTATTCTGTAGGCAAAGCAGCCGCTAATTTTTTCAATACCTTTTCAGCGGCAAGCAACTCTTTCTGCTCCGATATTGCCCATGGTTCAATCAACGGCAGTAGATCAGTTTCCAGTTGCCCTCGTAGACCCCATTGGTGATTATCATGCCATCCGCCCAACGCAGATTGAGCCTTTTTCAGTGCAGTTGCTGCTTCTTTGGACAATGGCGATAGAGTGGGGAAAGCGTCATTGATATAGCGAGCGCGTTTAACGAGTATGCGTAGTCGATGTCGATCAAAATCGATATCATCAACCCCTGCTTGTAGCTTGCTGAGATGCCTTTTTAACGCCTTATTGATCACACGCTTAAGCTTTGCCGAATCACTACCAAGCTTGGACTTAGCGAACTCTGTCGGCCATAGCTCCAGCTCATCAAACAAGTGCTGCAACTCCGGCGCCTCAACAATTTCTCGGTACTCAGCTTGCAATAACGCCCGTCTTGTATCTGCTAGCGCTGAATAACCACGATGCGCCAATTCAGCAATCAATACCTCCAAATCCCGGGTTGGTGTAGTCAGCCGACCAACTGCAGCGGCGGCCTCACGCAAGGGCTGATTCTCCGGTAGTTTACGGAGTGGACCGATAATGCTGCGAATGCGTCTAACAATGACACGATAATCATGCAAGGCCTCACCACCCTCATTGCTCTCAAGACGCTTAAATGCGTTACGCAATGCCACAGTGAGATTCTGGATTTCAGCAACATATTTATTTAAGAACATACCCTGCTCCACAGTCAGCCAAATGAGAAAGAACCCTTCTTTATTAACAAATTGTAACTCAAGACGCATACACTTTACGTAGATTGCTTGTAATCATGTAGTAACAACAAACTATCAACATCAACAATACCTATTCACAAGGAGCCATTTATGCCCACCCCTGTTCAAGGCTATGCAGCCCATTCTGCTGATACCGACCTCACCCCTTGGTCTTTTGAGCGACGTGACCTACGTCCTGACGATATAGCAATAGATATTCTTTTTTGTGGTGTCTGTCATTCTGATATACACACCGCACGTAGTGATTGGGGCAATGAAGACTACCCTGTCGTTCCCGGCCATGAGATAGTAGGTAAAGTCACTGAGATCGGTGCAGAAGTAACTAACTACAAAGTCGGCGACATGATTGGAGTAGGTTGTATGGTTGACTCTTGCCAACATTGTGAGGCATGCTCACAGCATCTAGAACAATACTGCGCAAACGACAAGACACCCACCTACGGGGGCTTCGATCAGCATGATGGTTCACCGACCTATGGTGGCTATTCAAGTAAAATCATCGTTAATGAAAAGTTTGTACTACGTATTCCAGAGGGCTTAGATCCCGCCGCCGCCGCACCACTTTTATGCGCAGGCATTACCTCCTACTCACCTTTGCGCCGATGGAAGGCTGGTCCAGGTAAAAAAGTAGCGGTCGTCGGACTTGGCGGACTCGGTCACATGGCGCTGAAGCTAGCTCATGCGATGTGTGCAGAGGTCACTTTATTTAGTCGCTCACCAAATAAGGCAGACGATGCGCGACAACTCGGCGCACATCACATTGTTATTTCAACAGACGAGCAGCAGATGCAAGACGCTGCCAATCAGTTTGATTTAATCATCGACACAGTTCCCTATGACCATGATCTAAACCCATATATTGCCACCCTAGCACCAGAAGGCTCCATAGTCTTAGTCGGTTATCTTGGCCCATTAGGTGACACGCTCAACACCTCTCCGATGGTATCCTGTGGCCGTTCACTGGGCGCTTCGCTTATTGGTGGCATCAAGGAAACTCAAGAAATGCTTGATTTCTGCGCTGAGCATGGCATCGCATCAGACATTGAAATCATCGATATCAAAGACATCAATGAAGCCTACGAGCGCATGCTCAAGAGCGACGTGAAGTACCGCTTTGTCATTGATATCGCGACATTGAACGAAGCTTAATGAACGTGCTAATGCTGTGACCTTGCAGCAGGTTACGACTCAACGGATACGAGTCGTAACCCTCAAACCACCCAATAAATCGGTCTAACACATTAGCGTATTTACACTTTTAATATAGTTTGAATCCCAACCATATGTTATGATTGATCTATGTCAAAGATTCCCTCTAAGAAAATTCATCGTGCCGGTTTCGGCTATCACCTAATACAACTCTCACGCCGCTGGCGACGCCTTGATGAAAAAACCATGGCAAATCACGGCTACACCGATGTATCTTGGGTGCCATTGGTCCACCTATACAATGCGCCCCCGATGATGCAAAAAGACCTCGCCGCTCTCTGTGGCTTGGACACTTCCAGCTTAGTTCGTCTACTGACTCCTCTGACAGAACAAGGGCTATTAAACCGTCTCCCCAATCCGGACGACCGCCGTGCTTGGTTATTAGAATTAACTCCTGAGGGTAAAAAGCAAGCCCAGCATATCACCGAGATTCTTCATGAATCAGAGCAAGCCATACTCAATGATATTCCTCAAGATATCATTCAAAGCTTTCTAAATGTCTCTGAACATATCGATAACACTATTCAAAGTCTGTACGACAAAAAATAAAAATGACGGATTTTATTCAAACAACTGCTTCCCGCTTCCACCTTGACACGGGGCGTATACGCTTTGTACTGCGTACTTTTGTAGCCGCGGCCATTGCAATGTATATAGCCATTGCCTTAGGCCTAGAACACCCTAACTGGTCCGTTATGGGTGCTTTATCCTCCTCCCAACCGACTCGCGAGCGCATCTTTCTCAAAGGCCTACTGCGCGCTGCCGGCTCAGTTGTTGGTGCTATTATTGGTGTGCTTATCTTGCTAGCAACCGATGCTGACCAACTTCTCGTCATCGCCCTACTGTCAATCTGGGTAGGCCTTTGTGTCGTCGGTAGCATTATTTTACGCGGTTTATTCTCGTATTTCGCAGTTGTTTCCTCATTTACTACCGCCATGGTTGTACTTCTGGTAAGCGACAATCCGGACAATGTCTGGGCTTTAGGCATGGACCGTATGCTGACTTCCTTAGTCGGTGTAGCCGTTGCCTGGATTATTGGTGCGCTCTTCGCTCCTCGTGGTGGTAATCCATATAGTATTAGCTCATTTTCTCGATCTCTGTCCGAATTATTTGCACACTTAGCACAAAACCACAAACCACAACACGCTGAAAATCACCTTTTTGATCTCATGAAAATGGAGGTGAGACTGAATACCGAAGGTGACGGTTCGCGTAAGCGTAATCTGCAAATTCGAGCCTTTAGGCGCACCTTATCGGCTATGCTGGCCCTGACTCTCTACCATGGCCGTAAGGGTAAAAATGTCTCTGACGCTACCGCTAAACTACTTATTCACATGCAGCAACACCTGCAAGATAAAGGCGAGTTAAAGGATGTCGTTGGCCTACTTAACAACACAGCCGCCACTGCAAAACTTGACGATCCAACACTTGCATTCTATTTACGCAAACTCGCGATCGAACTTAGAATACTAACCGGCTCTGCAGAAGAAAATAGAACGTCACGTATTTATCTGCACCATGACTGGAGTACCGCCCGCATCGCTTTCTTGCGAGTATTGATTGCCTATTGGGGGCTTGGCTTAATCTGGGTCCTAACTGGCGGGGAAGCTGCGGCTTATCTACTGATTTCAGCCACAGTTATGTTATCAGTATTCTCTTCTGCGGATGAGCAACTCAGTATGATCAAGCAAGCCGCTATAGGGCAGGTCATTGGTGTCAGCGTCGGTTTATTGTGTATTGGCCTACTCTGGCCATTTGTAGATTCGGTATGGCTTGCCGCGCTTCCTGTGGTCGTGTTGATATTTTTTGGCTTTATTGCTTGGGCTCATCCACGTTTGACCATTATTTGCTATGACTTTTTAATGTCCGTGATGCTACTCCTTAACCCTTGGCTCTATACTGACCTAGACGTTAAGAGCGCCCTACCTATAGGTATGGCTATTTTTTGTGGTCCTCTAATTGTTTGGTTGCTATTCCGTACCCTGCTACCAGTGGATACTAAGCAAAAAGCACAATCAATACGCCGTTTAATTCGTCATGAACTGGAAGCGATGTCGCGTCGCTACGGTAAGGTTGACTTTAGACAACGAGAAATCTGGCATGCAAGGCTCTATCAGCGCATCTTACGTCTTGCTCACTTGCAGCACCTTTCAAATAAAACAATTGGTCATGTAGCCACTGAAGGTATGGCATGGTTTGATATCGCTGACTCAATTGCCATGCTCCATAGCATTGTCCGCAATCCGAATAAGCCGCAACGCTTAGTCCGTGCCGCGACCTTGGCTTTACGACGCTTAGCCCGTTTAGGTAAAGACGCTCAAGGTGCCTCTCGTGCTCTGGAGATGGTGGTAGTGCAACTACCTGATTGTAGACAGGACAAAGCGACCATGCAACGTGCGGCAGACTTTTTATCAAGACATAGAAAATCCTTAGCTACCAACTACCCCCTTGATGATGAGGTTCTTAAATCCAAGGTCTAAAGCCCTAAACTCTCAACAAACATCCTACTCAAAGCGTCGTCATCACTATGACCGCGCTTTTTTTGTGCGTAACTCGCAAAACTTGTCACCGGTCAATGTTGAAAAGCACCTCTAACCCTTAAGATGTATGTAATGACATTAACCCCTTAAGGAGAAAGAAATGATTAAAGCAATATTTACAATGGAACCCTTCACCTGTCCTTCTTGTGTAAAGAAAATCGAAAGTACCGTGAGCAAAGTAGATGGCGTAGAAAATGTTCGTGTGATGTTTAATTCAGGGCGTGTTCAGGTCCAGATCGACGAAAGCAAGACAACGACTGATGCCGTACAAGATACGATTGTCCGTCTTGGCTACCCAGTCTTATCGGTGAAAACCTCATAAACAAGTATGGGTATTGGTGAGTGTTCACTTATCAATACCCAACTCTTTCACAACAAACACATGGAGCATGACATGAATAAATTTAAAAACTCTCATATCGCCGCAATCACCGGTATCATGCTGGCTATTGCGATTGCCTTACATCTAAGCGGTTTTTCTCAATGGAGGGATTACACCCTTATCGCCTCCTCCCTATTTGCCGGTTATTTTATTGCCATTAAGGCTTTCAAAGCATTACGCATGAAGGCTTTCAGCATTGAATTATTAGTAACTATCGCGGTTGTTGGCGCACTCATTATCGGTGAGTATGTCGAATCAGCCGCAGTGACATTTCTCTTTATTTTCGGTGCTTATCTTGAATCCCGCACACTGGAAAAAACTCGTTCCTCTCTGCGCAACTTAATTGACCAAACCCCCACCGAAGCGACTGTTATTCGTCCTGAAGGACATGTTAAAGTACCCGTCGAAGAGGTAGCAAAAGGTGATCAAGTACTTATTCGCTCCGGTGAAAAAGTAGCTGTCGACGGCATCATTACGACAGGTCAAGCCCTTATCGTTGAAGCTGCAATTACCGGTGAGTCCGTACCTGCCAGCAAATCAATAGGCGACCGCGTCTTTAGCGGTACGATTCTCGACAACGGATATATTGAAGTGACTGCCGATCGCATCGGTGATGACACAACCTTTGCCAAAATCATTGAGATGGTGGAAGAGGCTCAAGAGTCCAAGACCAAAACGCAAAGATTCCTCGACCGTTTTGCGCAAATTTATACACCGAGTATTGTCCTACTATCGATTCTGGTTTATATCATCTCACGTAATGTTGAGCTTGCTCTGACGTTCTTAGTGATTGCCTGTCCTGGCGCCTTAGTTATCTCGGCACCCGTGTCGATGGTTGCCGGTATTGGTAACGGTGCACGTAATGGTGTACTCGTTAAAGGCGGCGAGATTATGGAGAGATTATCCAAAATTGATGTGGTTATTTTTGATAAAACCGGCACGCTAACCAAAGGTAAACCTGAGGTAACTGACATCAAAAGTTGGAACCTTGAAGAAAATGAGCTACTTCGTGTGGTCGCTGAAGCTGAAAAGCTCTCTGAACATCACTTAGGACAAACTATCGTCAGTGAGGCTAAAAAACGTGAATTACCTCTCAGCGAAGACCCACTCAATGTACAGATTATCAAGGGCGGTGGTATGGTAGCGACTGTTGCAGAACAACACCTAGCTATCGGTAACCGTAAATTAATGGCCGACTACGATGTGGTAATTAATGAGGAAATCGAAGCCTATGCTACTGCTCGTGAAAAATCAGGTAATACCGCCGTACTTATTGCCATTGATAAAAAGCTAAGCGGTATTATCTCTATTGCCGACCAAATCAAGCCCGAAGCCAAAGCAGCCATTGAGCAATTACGCGCTGCTGGTGTGAAGCAAACGATTATGTTAACCGGTGATAACCGCCACACAGCTCAATTAGTCGGTGATGAATTAGGTCTTGATGCCGTACACGCTGAGTTACTCCCTCAAGACAAAGTCACTTGGGTTAACAAACTGAAAGACCAAGGTTACCGTGTAGCGATGGTTGGTGATGGTATCAACGACGCTCCTGCCCTAGCGACTGCCGATGTTGGCTTAGCCATGGGTCTGGGAGGCACTGACATCTCCATGGAGACAGCGGATGTTGTACTGATGTCAGACCGCTTAGACCAATTTGCTCACGCTTACTCTCTTGCAAAAGCCACCGTCAGCAATATGAAGCAAAACACCATATTGGCCGTAGGTACTGTCTTCTTTTTACTCGCCGGTGTATTACTAGGCAAGATCTTCTTAGCTTCAGGCATGCTGATTCATGAATTGAGTGTATTACTGGTGACACTTAACGCAGTTAGACTGATACGCTACCGAGATAGACGCACGAGCAAGCAAAATAAACTCCTTGCTCATACGGACAACACAAACGACTACCAGACAAGTTAGACTAGACTGGACTTTCAAGTAAGACACTCCACGCGCAACAAAGCGGAGTGTCTATTTCTGTTCTACCATTAGTGTAAATAAGGATGCTATGAACGTTAAGACTTCCTCTTCATCCGCTGTTATAGATAGTGAACATATACCGACTCTTTGTGTTTCTCGGGTGCCTATCTTCAACCACCTATCAGCTGAAGCTCTTGCCATTATTGCTGAGAAAGCCTCGATGCGAGTTCACGAACGGGGTGAGTTTATTCATCGCGCAGGTGACCTCTCAAATAAACTCTTTATCGTGCACAAAGGACAAGTCAAAGTCTACCGCCTTTCCGACACAGGCAAAGAACAGCTCCTACGTATCCTGAACCCTGGGGATTTTGCTGGAGAGGTCTTATTTGCTGCGACTGACCAAGACTCCTATGCTGAGGTCATGCTCCCATCAGAGGTCTGTACAATCTACCATGAAGAACTACGTGAGTTACTACGGCAATACCCAGATATCAGCTTGCATATCTTGGCCGAATTGTCACGGCGCTTAGATATTAGCGAAAAACAAACAGCCACGATCGGTACGGCTTCTATCAACACTCGTCTTGCAAGTTTCTTGCTCAAACAAGCTGAAATAACAAACTCTAACAGTTTTGAACTACCCATGAATCGCAAGAACCTCGCCTCATATCTTGGTACTACACCGGAAACCGTTAGTCGTCGCTTAGGCGAGTTTGAAGACGCTGGATGGATCACACAGAAGGGCCAACGTCAAATTACCATTCTCGATCATGATGCGCTATTGTCAGTGGAGTAAACTATTATGAAAAAATTCGAACTACTTATCCCACCACCACTGATTGTTTTGTGTTCCGGATTAGTCATGTGGTTATTAGCCAAAGCACTGCCCTCGCTCTCAGTAGCTTGGCCTTATAGTACTCAGCTTGGCATAATGATGACGTTAATAGGGCTAGCGATAGGTCTGAGCGGTGTACAAGCGGTCACAAAAGCCAAAACCACCATGAACCCTAAGCAACCGGGTGATGCCTCTCAACTTGTCAAATCAGGTATTTATAAATATAGCCGCAACCCGATGTATCTCGGCTTATTGTTTATATTAATTGCGTGGATGATCTACCTAAGCAATCTGGCCTCACTACTCGGCATTTTTGCTTATATCGCCTATATCACCCGTTTTCAGATTATCCCTGAAGAGCGCTATCTCGAAGAAAAGTTTTCTGCAGATTATTTATCTTATAAAAAACAAACCCGACGCTGGTTGTAAGCAGTCAATGCTACTCTTTTACTTATTGTGCCTAAAAGGTAAAATCAAGTGATTAGGCAATTTTAAATCGTTGGGGTAAATAGCATGACCAAGACTTCAAAAGACTTCTCCATTGAAGAATTACAACTACAAAAGATACGTGACGAGTGCTATGACATGGTTAACAAGAGCTCCTATTACTCTGGGGCCGTTGCTGCTGTGCCTATTCCTGGACTTGATATTGCCAATGACATATCCATTTTGACGAGGCTCCTTCCCAAAATCAATAAAAAGTTTGGTTTATCTCCTGAACAAATTGAAGAATTAGACCCTCAGCTTAAGGAATTAACGCTTATCTCGATTAGCAAAATCGGCACCAATTTAATCGGCAAATACGTCACCCGAGAGGCTGCAGTCAAGGCAGTAACTGCTGTCAGCACAAGAGCTGCTACTGCCACAGTGACTAAAACCGGCCTTAAGTATGTACCATTTCTGGGGCCTGTATTAGCCGGCGGCATAAGCTATGGTGCTATGAGATATGTTGGTCGATCTCATGTTAATGACTGCTACAAAATCGCCCTCTCAGTATTGGAACAAAACAAAGTACTCACAGCAGAAGCTGCAAGGACAATCGATGTAGATGCCAAGGTTATACAAAAATAAAGACGCCAATAAATTCATATTGACGCCTCATCACCTCTAAAAGCTTAAATCCAACTACCTATTTGGACAAAAAGTCTCGGCCACTTGTAAAAGAACACTATCCGCCGAACTTCCACTTAAACGAAAGCCCCCTTGGACCATGTGCGTGATACTGGCAATACGCTCACCAACAGCATCAACTTCAGGATAATAAGTAGCATCCCTAAAAGTGACATGCCTTGTATCACAATCAATAATAGTGTCACCTCTAACTGATTTAAAACCACCTTCCTGTGCTTCTTTAAAGTTTAATAAACCAGTAAACAACACTTTATTGTCTTCAACACGAATACCTTGCAAAGGCAAGATTAATTGCTGGCCCGGCGCACGATACTCAGCTTGCTTGTTCAATCGATAGATAGGCAAAGGATTGCCCTCTGCATCAAGATAAATCGCTTCGCCCTCACCCTCAAAAAGCAATTTTTGCTTGCGGTCCTCAGACTTTAAGGTCAAAACTCGCGTAGCTTCATCCCAGGTCATCGTCCCCTCAGTCACAAAATGACTACCGCCTCTATCCTGATACTCCTCACGCATGCGAAAGGTGCCGTCGTTATTAAGGGTTAAATCCACCTCAATACCAGGGCAAGAAGCACAAGGAATCACGCCACTCCAACGACCATCCCAATCCAACACCTCTGGAGTAGGACTACTTTGGCTCTGCTCCTGCACATCTTGCACAGATGAAACCGCTTCCCTCGCTACTGCTGGGGTGCTGTCTGTGCTGTTTGGACTACTTGTACACGCAACAGTCAAGAACGTGGTACCGAGTAGAGCGAATATTAGTTTTTTCATAAGAGCATCCCAGTGACAAAAAACACAATGACTACCTACTCAATATTAGGCTCGACCTCAGTAACGATAACGGTTTCTTCAATTTTCACTGCATCATCGCCTACTTCTGAGACTTTAACCACATGCTCAACAATTTTAATTTCTGCATTGTGATTTAAGGCATCTGTTGCCTCAACGTCGGCCGCTGTTTGTGCAAAAGCGCCTGTCGTTAAAACCATTGCTGCGCCTAAAATAATTGTTAGTTTCTTCATCATCTTCCCTTAGAACCGAACTCTATTCTTTTGTAAGTTAATTTAATTTGTACGTGGATTATTTTCAGGCCAAAAATGATCCAATTCATTTGGAATATCACGCGGACCGAAAATCATTTGTCCGATACGGATATCTGTTGCCCCTTCCTCAATCGCGATTTCAAAATCACCGGACATACCCATAGACAAACGCATCACATCAGGATACATGAGTTGAGCCTGATCACGCAACTCTCTCAGAGTACGGAAGCATTGCCGCACCTCATCATCATTTTTACTATTAATAGCCAACGTCATCAGTCCAATGACGCGCAAATGTTTGAACTGTGCACATTCATCAATAAAGCCCAAGACCTCAGAAGCACTTAAGCCGTATTTACTCTCTTCATCACTGGTATTGACCTGAATATAAACAGGCAGGACTCGGCCAGCATCTGCCATAAATCGATCGAGACGCTCCGCCAAACGCAAGGAGTCAAGGGCATGAAACTCCGCTACATGCTCCGTTAAAAAGCGAGCCTTGTTACTTTGCAAATGACCGATTAAGATAAACTCCAAGTCTTCATAAGCACCATTTTGCTTAAGAAACTCGTGCTTATCTACTAATTCCTGGACTTTATTTTCACCAACTTGCTTATAGCCTGCCTCATAAGCAATTTCTACCACTGTCGGCGCAAACTCCTTGGTTACGGGAATTAAACGCACTTCCTTGGGATTGCGTCCCACACGCTGACAGACGTCAGCAATACGTTGCTGTAACTCAGCAAAATTTTCTTTGATTTTTTCAGGAGCATAGAGCGCCATAAAATTAATTACCTCTTTAAATCATCTAATAAATGCTCAGGCCAAATTTGCTCACGCGTGAGGCGTGGACGATCAGCAGGCATCTCGCGTAAGGGCTGCACACGCTCTAAGCTGGCATGACTACGTCGGACCAAACGCTGATACTTTTGCGTGCCCAAGACCTTGTGCTTTAAATCATCGTCGGTCAATGTTTTGATGATTTTTGCAGGAGCTCCTGCCACTAAACTGTACTCTGGAATCACCATACCCTTTTTTACAAAGGCGGTGGCACCAATGATGCTATTAGCGCCAACATTTACCTCATCCATGACCACGGCATTCATGCCCACCAAGACATTACGCCCAATCACGCAACCATGAAGTACTGCACCATGACCTATGTGACCATCTACCTCAACAACAGTATCTTGGCGACCATCACCATGAATCACACAGGTATCCTGAATATTGGAGCCCTCTTTCATAATGATGCGCCCATAGTCACCACGCAGGCTAGCCAAAGGGCCAACATACACGCCAGGACCAATAATCACATCACCAATAATAACCGCTGTGGGATGCACAAAGGCTGTTTCATGGATCACTGGCACAATGCCGTCAATTGAATAAATGTTTTCCATCGTCTCTCTCCTCATTTTTATAATTTAATAAATATCTTAACGTAATTTTAAGCCTAATCTTTTTATTTTATTAAATAAAAACGATAGAATGAACACAACGATTATTAAAATCGATTTGTTACACTAGTTGCGTTAGGAAGGCCCATAGGAATAGGGATGTCAATGACAGCCAAAGAAAATATTTCAACTTCAAATAATTCAATTGAGCAATCATCACTTGTCCATCCTCAGCCCACAGAAAGTGCATGGTCAGTCTTTCTCATCTTTTTACGCTTGGGTTTAACTTCTTTTGGTGGGCCGGTTGCTCATCTAGGATATTTTCGTGATGAATTAATCACACGTCGCCGCTGGCTAAGCGAACATCATTATGCTGACTTAATAACTTTATGCCATTTCTTACCAGGTCCTTCCAGTAGTCAAATTGGAATGGGCTTAGGTATATCTCAAGCCGGTTATGCTGGTGCCTTTGCTGCGTGGTTAGGCTTTACCATGCCCTCGGCTTTACTACTTATTTTATTTGCCTTTGGCATTAGCATCTATCAGGAAATTATTCCACAGACTGCTTTACACGGCCTGGTAATTGTCGCGCTAGCAGTGATTGCACAAGCTGTTTGGGGGATGACTCGCAGCCTATGCCCCGATAGACCTCGTATCACCATCATGGTGGCCGTGACTTGTTATTTACTAGTATTTCCATCGATTTGGGGACAGATCGTAGCGATGTTAGTGGCAGCTATTATTGGCGTCATATTATTTAAACCTGACACTGTAGATCACGATCAGCCGCTCGTTGTGCCTATTGGGCGACGGCAGGGTGTGATTTGGATTAGTTTATTCGGTATTTTATTATTTGCACTACCTCTAGTGGCCAAATTAGTCCCGACACTGTCGACGCAGTTAGTCGATAGCTTTTATCGAGCAGGATCACTCGTCTTTGGAGGTGGACATGTCGTGTTACCCTTATTACAAGCAGAGACTGTGCAGCATGGACTGCTTAGCGAAGAGATTTTCTTGGCTGGCTACGGTGCTGCTCAGGCGGTGCCTGGACCATTATTTACTTTTGCGGCCTTTTTAGGCGCTACTATTAGTAGTCCGTCAGGCGCTTTTATCACTGGCATGCTTTGCTTAATCGCGATCTTTTTACCTTCCTTTTTGTTAGTCGCTGGCGTTCTTCCATTTTGGGAAAAACTTCGCCACTATCACCCTATCCGGGCTGCTCTGATGGGTGTTAATGCTGCGGTTGTTGGTCTTTTACTGAGCGCTCTTTATAGCCATGCATGGGTTGATGCGATTCAGACACCAAAAGACTTCGCTCTTGCACTCATTGCCTTCACCGCTTTAATGGCTTGGAAACTTCCACCTTGGCTAGTGGTCATTGTCGGCAGTTTGTTAGCTTGGCTCGTATTATAAGGTAGCGGATATATGCGCACCCTACTCAACCTCATTGAAAATAATCTCTTATTTCTTGCCATTAGCGTCTCTGTATTAGGGCTTGTCTGGCCGACTCCAGGAATTTTCCTGGAACAACATATTGGCTTATTATTGGCCACTTTAATGTTTGTGATTAGTTTAACCTTTGACGCTAAAGCGGTTAAGCTGGTTTTAAAACGTCCTAATCGCCAGCTCTGGGCGTTATTTTTGGTGTATGGACCGATGTCACTTGCCGGCTGGTTGACTGGTCGTTTATTCTTTGGCAGTGGACACTTAGCGACCGGTCAAACGCTCTTAGGTACATTACCTACCGACATCTCTGCCCCCTTGCTGGTTCTCTTGGCGCGCGGTAATGTCGCTTTAGCGGCCGTATTAAATGCGATTAATACCTTGCTCGCCCCCTTTATTGTGCCTTTTCTATTTTTACTGCTAACAGGCGTGGAACTGTCTGCTCCTGTCGACTCGATTATTTTAGAGTTGATTTTGATTGTTGTTTTACCGACGATTGCCGGCGTCTACTTTCGTACTCGTTTCCCCACGCAAATCATGCGCTATGACCATAGCTACGCTGCTTTGGGTTCAGTAGTGTATTTGTGCTTATTATTAGCTGTAGTGGGCCCAAATGCTGAGACGATTATTAACTACGGTTGGTACGCTATCGTGATTACTTTAGCTGCGCTTAGTCTAAATTTAATTGGCTATGCTTTAGCCTACACCACCAAGTTTTTTATTAGTGATAGAGAGGAATTAATCACTTATTTCTTTATTGTCAGTAAAAAAGAATTTAGTATTGCCGCCGCTTTTGTCGTAGCTTCAGGTCTACCGCGGGAAATAGCTGTGCCAGCGGCCTTTTTTGCAGTAATTCAAATGATTACTTCACCCATTGCTGCCAAGTTATTGAGTAAAAGGCGTGGTTTTTAAGGCCTCACAAGCCCTTTCTTCACCCAAATCACAGGCCTTGGTAAAAAGAGCTCTAGCTTCTTGTGGTTCAGCAACTGTGCCTTGACCCTGCAAGTACATTTGACCTAATTGATAAGTTGCCGCGGCATGATCTTGCTGTGCAGCCTGGCTAAAGAACTTAAATGCTTCTTCACTATCCTGCGCCACATGCAGGCCTTCTAAGTACAGCATAGCTAATCGATACTGGGCATCAGCAAAATCCTGAGAAGCTGAGTTTTTATAAAATTTAATGGCATCGTCGAGGTTAACTTCGCCGCCAATCCCATACTCATTGATGTATGCCAGGTTATAAAGCGCTCTCGGGTAACCGCGAGCCGCGGCAGTACGAATCAGCTCACGACCTTTGGCATAGTCCTGTGGCACTCCTCGCCCGACCAAATACATCATGCCCAGGCTATTTTGAGCAATGGCATAATCTCTATCTGCTGCCAGTGAGTACCATTTAACCGCCTCATCATAGTTAATCATGGTCCCTCGACCTTCTTCGTACATTGCTGCCAAAAAGGCCTGCGACTCAAGCAACCCTTGCTCAGCAGAGAGTTTGAACCACTTAAAAGCCTCATTATAATCAACCTCTCTACCCAGGCCATTTTGATAGATGACACCTAATAGACCCTGAGCTTCAGCATCGCCCTGTTCCGCAGCTTGTCGAAGCCATTTTTCAGCTTCGTGGTAGTTTTGGACAACACCTCCGCCACTCAACATCTGAGCACCTAACTGCTTTTGAGCCATCACTTCACCCGCCTCCGCACGCTCATACAACGCATCCGTTCTTTTAGAACCGGAAGAATTAAATGACATGTAAAAAAACACGGCTACACAGATAAAAATCAAGAGAAAAAATCGCATATCAAGTCTCTAGAGAGATGAAGTTGAATCTATTTTAACAAAAGAGGATTAAAGAGAAGGGATAAGAACTAACTATTTATTTTGCTTTATAAATACACCCAATATTAGATACAATTATCATATTAATTGACCCAAAGAAAGATAGCATGCTTAACACTTCTATAACAGACAAAGATCTGAATTTCATTGATGAAATTCTTATTAAATATGCCACTGACACATCAATAAAAAACGTCTCTGAACTTGATGGTTTTTTAACCTCTATCGCCTCAGGTCCTGACGCAATTATGTTCAGTGAATGGCTGCCATGTATTTGGGGAGGTGAAGCTCAATCACCGGAATGGGAAAGTGAACAAGAAATCTCACGTTTCATGCAGACAGCTATTGGCATGATGAATGGACATATCCATGCACTCATGAATCGTCCCCACGAGTTCAAAGCCAGGTTCTCGACAGACAAAAACAAAGGCTCAAAAGAAGCCAAGTTTCTTGTAGATTCATGGTGTAATGGGTACATGCGTGCAGTACTCATGCGCCCGCAGAGTTGGAAGAACATGCCCGATGAAATAGAAGTGCATCTTGGCACAATAACCATGTTTGGCACACAAGCAGGTGAAAAAGCGCTACAAGAGCTACCAGATGATATGAGAGAAGAATTTTCAAAAGAGGTAGAGCCTGCAGCTCGTGCACTACATGCCTACTGGCTTAAACAACGAGCTCACCTAGCCCATAATCAGCCCCCGCTGGTTAGAAGTAATAAGCCTTTTGTACGTACTCGAGCTAAAATTAGCCCCAACGAAGCTTGTCCTTGCAATAGTGGCAAAAAGTACAAAAAATGCTGCGGCGCGCATTAATGGCTAAATTTAAATTGTTTTTTTTGCATGTAGCTGATAATCAATTTTGTATTAGCCGTCAACAATTATCAAAAAGCCTCAAGTTATTTCGTATTAACGTAGTCAATAACTCATAAAAACCATGATAAGCATTAATGGAGGCCTGAATCATTTCCTGCTGAGTGATATTTTCCCAGAGGATGCAATATCCCGCTTGTCCAGCCAGTTCACTGACAAACTGTCTTAGTGAGCGTCCATTCCCCTCTCTAAAAGGGTGAATAACATTGAGCTCACCCATGTAGTAGGCAGCACGACTACTAAACTCTTGTTCATTTAGATTGATTAAAAAATTTTCTTTTTTAAGAGCATCTGTTAATTTTTTTGATTCGGGAATGATGCGCTTGAAATGGGCAAATCGTGTATCGCCTTTTGAAATATCGACGGTACGAATTTCCCCTGCCCAAGCATAGATATCTTGAAACTGCCTAGCATGAATGGCTTGCAGATGAACAATGTCGAAGGTTTTAGCGACCGGATGGGTGATTAATTCCTGTGTTCTTAGAACAACTGCTGCAGCCTCAACACTAGCTAGCTCAACAGGATCCCTAAGGTTAGGAAGATTTTTAAGTACGCCAGTTGTTTGATCTACATAATGATCTAAGTTACTCGTATACTTTTGTGAAAACTGATTATGCTCTTGCACGGTGCTTTGATTTTGCCATCAATCTGGCAATGGCTTCGTTAGTGCTGATTTCTTTTTCTATGACTCGATTAGCATCGGATAAGGTGTCGCCATCTATCTCTAAGCCCTCTAAACGAGCAGAGCCGATAATACTTTTCAACATTTTTCTCTGACGATCTTTGTCTATCATAATATGAGCCTGAAATCCTATCCTTTTAACACTTAATTATAACCTATTTTATTGATTTTCAGTTGTATTAAGGAATTGATTTCTTTGTGCTTTTGAAGAAAAACACCTTGTAAAAAACTTAAACGGTTCCAACCGCTAGCTTGGCCGAAATAAGCCTATTCATACTAATGCCTTTTTCTGCTGCTTCAATGGCGAGACTTTTATGCACCATTGGTGTAACGCGAACTGCGATTTTACCGCTATACTTTCTAGTCGACAAAGGCTCAGGAATCTCCTCACCCGATTGTGCCATCTCAGCTACTACGTCCTGCACTAACTCCATAATACCGCTTAAGGCAGCGCCAGGATCTGCTGACAACTAGGACAATGACGAAAACTCAGCACACAAAGCAACATGCTCTTGCTCTTGATCCTCATCCGACCAAGTCACACGATAGGTATATTTTTTGTAGATATCCATATTGCACCTTAATTTAGAGAGTTTAACTTGTCTATTACTGCTAAAACTTGTTTAACTTGATATGCCTTGGTTTTATCATCCGACATTAATTTACGCTCAAAATACGTTTCACATACCTTTAATAAGTCATCGAAGCGAACATTGTTCGGACTAATCCTCATGTGTTCGAGTATTTTATTACTAGCAGACATTTTCCACTTCCTCTATGGAATCATTATTGATATCACAAAATCAATAGTTATACTTAACAAATAACGTTAAATCGACAGTAATAGTTTAAATAATACCGTCAAAGAAAGAGCACTCCAGGAAAAACTAACTTTCCCATTTCCTAAACGCAAAAAACCCCGTGCAGCTTGCGCCCACGGGGTTTAAATCTGGCGGATTGAGGGGCAGCCAAAGGCAGCTACCAAACCCTATCAAAAACCCCCAACAGCTAACAATGCAAACCCTTGTACTATAAGGCTTTAGTAGCTTATGGTATTATCTGTTATATCAAAACATAGCTATCATTATTATGGATATTTGGCCTGATATTTGGCCTGATAGCGAAACATTTGGCCTGATATTTGGCCTGATAAAAACAAAGGGCAAAGCATGAGTAAGAGAAAACCACCAGCCAGTACAGCAAGGAGCGTAAGCAAACTATTAAGAGATGGCGTAAAGGGGGAGTACAGCGCGGGTAACAACCTTTACTTATCTGTTAACGGTACGGGGGCGGGTTCGTGGATTTACCGCTATATGATTGATGGCAAACGCCAACGTATAGGGCTAGGCTCAGCAAGTGATATAAACCTAGCAGATGCTAACCAGCGCCTAGCTGAGCAAAAACAATTAGTAGCTCAAGGCAAAAACCCCTTAGAGGTAAGGCAACAAGCGGCTATTGAGCAAACGAAAGAAAGCCTTACCTTTGAGATGGTGGCAAACGACTATATAGAAGCCCAGCGCCCACGATGGAAAAATGCCAAGCACGCGCAGCAATGGGCTAACACACTGGCTACCTATGCCTACCCAGTAATAGGCCACCTAGCACCGGCTGAGGTAACGACTGAGCATATATTAGAAATATTACGCCCGATATGGGCAAGCAAGCATGAGACGGCCCGCAGGGTACGCAATCGTATCGAGCTAGTGTTAAACGCGGCTAAAGCCCGTAAATTACGCACCGGCGAGAATGTAGCTGCATGGCGTGGCCACCTTGAGCTATTGCTAACCAATACCGCCCCCCGCCCTAAGCATCATGCCGCTCTTAATTGGCGTGAAATAAAACTATTCTGGCAGGCTATAGCTAATCATGATGATACAAGCACCCAAGCCCTAAAGCTCACCATACTAACAGGGCTACGTACTAGTGAAGTACTGGGGGCGCGGTGGCAAGAGATAGATTTAGATGCTGCTATATGGACGGTGCCAGTAGAGCGCATGAAAGCCGGTAAAGCTCACCGTGTGCCATTAAGTAAGCAAGCCCTTGCCTTACTGGAGACACTACCCCGCGTCCAGAGCGGCCTACTCTTTGAGGGGCAATCTATAGGCAAGCCCATTAGTAATATGGCTATGGCTATGAAAGTACGCGGCTTACATGAACGCAAGCACGAAGATGATGGTATAGGCTGGATTGATAGCGATAGCCGTACTATTACAGTACACGGCTTTAGATCCACCTTTAGAGATTGGGCAGCTGAAAATACAAACTTTGAGAATATCGTAGTTGAGATGGCCTTAGCACACACTGTAGGAGCCGCTGTAGAGCGAGCTTATAGGCGTGGCGATCTATTGCAGCGCAGGCGGGAACTGATGCAGGCATGGGCTGATTACGCAACAGCGCCAGCGGCGGATAATGTTATTCAGTTAAGAAGGGGGGCTTGATATGGCCATTGAAAAGAAAACCATAGGCCGAGGTTACTCAAAAAAAACCATAGCAAAAATACCTTTGCACAGGCCTAAAGAATTTCTTGACTTTATGAATGAACAGAAAATGGCAGCAAAAGAAAGCCAACCATGGCGCATAACTAAAAACAATGCAGGGAATGAGGTACTTTCCTTTGGAGGCTGGAAAAATACTGTAAACGAAGCCTATCACACATCAAAAACATACTTAGAAAAAAAAGGCCTGCCTAACAGCTATTGTGTTTATAAATGGCCTGATGGCACATGGAAAGCGGAAAAGCCTGACAAAGTAGCTGGCCGGAGCAGGTTAGATTTTCATATCGAAAAACAGCTAGGTTATAGTAGAGATAGTTTTGAAGATATGGCGGCAAGAATGTTGGTTTTGGCCACTGACATACCCATATTGATAGAAGAAGGTAAGCATGAAGTGGCTTTAAATGATGCGTTATCACTAGGTTTTTTGATGGCGTTATGGAATGTGTACTGGCACGTACATAAAGACAGCGGCAGCGGCGGCGGAAAAGGCGGCGGCAAGAACCGGAAGGTTAACCCTGATGAGGTAAAGAAAGCATACGATAAGTTGACGAAACCAGAGCACAACAGGGCAAGCATACTAGCCGAACGTTTTGGCGTTACACCACAAACAATAAGAAACGCCTTAAAAAAAGCAGAACAAAAAGCCAAAGCAAGAGGGTAGCCTTTGCTTTAGATAAATAAAGTAGTAACCATGATTAACAACCAGCTAAAGGTTAAAACATGGTTACCACTGAAAGCACTCCAAAAGCCAGGCCAAAACAAGTAGCCGAGCACTTTTCTATAAGCGCAATGACGCTATGGCGTTGGGCGCAAAACCCAGATTTTCCAAAACCATTAAAACGCGGCGGCGTTGTTTTATATGATATTGCCGCAATAGAAAACTGGTTAGAGGGGGCGAAAAAATGAGGAACGCCCCCACCACTAAAAGCAATGAGAGCGCAAGCAAGCGTCTCTATTATATCAAATTAGCCGCACAACCCCTATTTAAAGCCTTTGCTGGTGTGCTAGCCCTTTATGGCTTAGCTCAGCTATTGGAAATGGGGGGTTTGGTATGAGCTATCAAGACTTATTGAGTGCCATGCACTCCTTTGGCCTAGAAGTAAACCGACTAGAAACCGGTGGCCTGATGCGTTGCAAAACCATAGATGATAAAGGTGCTCAGCGTAGCGGCTGGTACCGTCTCTTTGATGATATAGATGCTCAAGTATGTGTGTTTGGTAATTGGCGTACAGGCGAGCGCAATACATGGGCTGGAGGTAATCAGCGCCTAACAGCTACCCAGCGCCAAGCCATACAAGCAAAAATAGAGGTGGCCCGTATAGAGCGCCAACAAGAGCAAAGACAAAGGCAAGCAGCTAATGCTATTAAGAATAAGCGCCTATGGAATGAGAGCCTACCCATTGGCACAGATACCCCCGTTGCACGTTACCTAGTAAGCCGCGGCCTATTTGTGCCTACTACCCCTTGCCTACGCTATCACCCTAGCTTGAGTTATTGGCATGATGGTAAGAAGCTAGGCACGTTCCCAGCGATGCTAGCAGCCGTTACTAACCCCAGTAATGAGCTAATCACCGTACACCGCACCTATTTAACCCCAGAGGGCGGCAAGCCTAAGCTACCTACTGTTAAAAAGCTATGTGCTACAAGTGGCCCTATGAGTGGCAGCACCATTAAGCTAAGCGCCCCCACATTAAACGATGGCGTAGAGGCTATAGGTATAGCTGAGGGCATAGAAACCGCTTTAGCAGCTCAAATGCTGTTTGGCGTACCCGTATGGGCTGGTGTCTCAGCTCATGGCCTAAAAGCATTTACCCCGCCCCCTACAGTACAGAGCATTTATATCTTTGCAGACAACGATATAAGCAACACCGGCCAACAGGCAGCTAAAGAGCTAGCTGAGCGCCTAACACTAGCAGGGCGTACCGTGCGAGTGCATACCCCGCCAAGTGTAGGAGATTGGGCTGATGAGTTATTAAAAACAAAGGAGGCGATGTAATGAGTAAATTTAATGCTAATAGCGTTCCGCCGGTGCAAATAGAATGGGCTGATCCGTTGCCATTAAGTAGCGAGCGTTACGAAAAAGAAGCCTACCCCCTTGAGGCGTTCCCAGAGCCATTAAGAGCCGCTGTAAAGGATATAGCTACGATTACTAAAGCGCCTATAGCAATGTGTGGCGTGGGGGCGCTGAGCGCCTTATCACTGGCAGGGCAAGGGCTGGTAGATGTGAAGCGTGGTAGGCATTTAACAGGCCCTACTTCACTGTTTTTATTATCTATAGCTGAGAGTGGCGAGCGAAAAACTACCGTAGATACGCTGGCTTTTGCTGCAATACGTAAACACCAACGAGAGTTAGAAGAAGCCCTTGAGCCTGAGCTAAAGCGCTTTAAGTCGGATTATGAAGCGTGGGAAGCGGTTCACAATGGGCTACGTACTGGTATCACTGGCAAGGCAAGAGGCGGCAAACTAGACGGCGTAGATGAGCTTAGGGAGCAGTTAATAAACAATGAAAACAAAAAGCCCACCGCGCCCCCTATGCCCTTATTGATGAGCAGCTCAAGCACACCAGAGGGCCTACTCAGAGATTTAGCTAAGCGATGGCCTAGCAGCTCTACGATTAGCTCAGAGGCTGGCGTAGTGTTTGGTTCCCATAGTATGGGGGCTGATTCAGTAATGCGTAACCTAGCCACCCTTAACGTATTGTGGGATGGGGGCGAGCATATCAATAGTAGGGCTGATGAAGATAAAAACTTCACAGTACGGGGCGCAAGGTTCACCATGAGCCTACAGGTGCAACACCATGTATTAGTAGATTTTATGAAGCGTGCTGGTGAACTGGCTAGGGGTTCGGGTTTTTTGGCGCGGTTCTTATTAGCGTGGCCTGAGTCAACACAGGGTACTAGAGTTTATACAGAGCCTGATGAGTACATGGCAGGCTTAGCCCGCTTTGATAGTCGTATAACCCAGCTACTGCAAATAGAGCTACCTAAAGCTGATGGGCATAGCTTAGCGTTAGAGCCGCACATGTTGGAGCTAAAGCCAGAGGCCAAGGCAGTATGGGTAGAGCTGCATGATGCTATTGAGAGCGAGCTAAAGGCTCATGGTGATTATGCAGATGTGCGAGATGTAGCAAGTAAAACGGCTGATAATGCAGCACGTATAGCCGCGTTGTTTCATCTATATGAGCATGACCCAGAGGGTTCTATTAGTGTAGAGCATATGCAACAGGCAGGCGCTTTAGCTATATGGCATTTGCATGAGGCAAGGCGTTTGCTGTTTGATTTACAAAACAATACAGAGCTACGCAAAGCCGCCCAACTAGATTCATGGCTGATTAATTGGTGTAAGCAGCAAGGCACCGATAGAGTAAACCGTACTGAGATAATGCGCCGTGGCCCTAACTCAATTCGTAAAGCTGAGCACTTAGCAGCACCATTGCTAGAATTGCAAGAGCTTAACAGGATACGAGTAATAGAAGATGGCCGAAGCAAAACCATTGTATTAAACCCAGCAGTGTTACAGGGGGGCGCTAATGTCGCTACTTAAACAATGGCAAAAAAAACATTTACAGCCCGCTGCTACTGCGATTGTTGCTACTGTTGCTACTAAAGCAGAGATAAACCCGCCTACAGTAGCAGTAGTAGCGGAAATAGCAGTAGCAGATGCCCAAAAGCAAATAAATGAACAAGCTGATCTAACCTCCGCACATATGGCGCGCACAGAGCAGGAAAGCGCGTTATATGACGCGCGCCTTCTATCGTTTAAAGGTAAGGGCATGGCTAACGATGCCGCCAACGCCATAGCTAAGCGCTTAATTGAGCGTGATAATGACCAAGCGGATGACCGCCGAAGCTGTGCCGAGTGTAAGAGCTTCTATGCAAACCGCTGCAAACGTCATATATCGCCTATTGGCGGCCTTTCAATATATACACTGCACCGATGCAAAGGATTTACAGAATGAATAAACAACCGACAAAGATAATACCTAACCCTAATAAGGCAGGCCGCCCCCGTGGCAGCAAAAACAAACGTACTGTAATCCGTGAAGCGCTAGCTGAAACCTTTGATAATGGTGAACAGGGCTTTTGGTTAGCTGTAGCTCAGCAAGCTAAGGAGGGCGATTTACAGGCGGCTCAAATGCTGGCTGATAGGTTATACCCAAAGCTAAAACCCCAAAGCCCCACTATTGCCCTAAGCGAGCCGCTGGAGGGTTCACCGGCAAACATGGCTAGGCAGTTAGTACAGATGGCTGGCAATGGTGAGCTACCTAGCAGCCAAGCTAGAGAGTTACTACAGGCTTTAGGTGATTTAGTGCGAGTGATTGAAATAACTGAAATAGAGCAACGCTTAGAAAAACTGGAGGCTATTCAAGATGAGCGCAAAAGCTAAACGTAGCATAAAGCTGATAGAGCAGCTAACACCAAAGCAGCAAGCCGCTATGTGTTTTGAGTACCTAGCAGAGCAAAACGCAACAGAAGCAAAACGGGTGCATGATGCCGTGCCATGGGTTTATGGCCGGTTTAAGGAGGCTGGTTATACGGATTGGCGCGATTGGTTTATTGGCGTGGTGAATATATGGACTACTCAGTATTGGCGGCTTAGTACGCTATATGCTACCGCGCTATTGGTGGCAGTAGAAAACGAAGCCGCCGAAGATGTAGCAATGGCTGAGGCACAAGCCGCCCTAAGCCGTATTAACGCACTACAGGCCGCTCTAAAGGCGTTATGTGAGCAACACGGCTTTAGCTACCATGCCGCTGTTAAATTTGCTGGGGTGCCTGAGGCTAAGCCAGATAGCAGCCCTATAGATGATGATTACTTTGCTGATTGGCTCAGCACCTTAAATGAGTGCTTACCAGCATAAAGCCAATGCCCCCAGTGCCCGCCCCCGATACTGTGGTTTTAATCACATGGCGGTTTCTATATCAAGCCTCGCGCGTCTGAATCATAGTGCGAACTATGACTCAAACGCACAAAAAGAAGCTACCTTAACATGCTCTTATCTTGCTGCGGGAAAAGCTGAGTTGTGAATAGGTTGCTTGTCTGATGTTTATAATTGAGGTATGGATTGTTGATCCGTAAACACCTGCTCAAACATGGGCACTAAAAATGTATTGCCGTACTCACTTAGGTGGTCGCCATCATAATACAGCGGTCGGCCATTTTTTGAGCCGTAGCAGTACTGGTCATCACATAAGTAGGGCAGTGGGTTTAAGATTTTTACGCCACATTGCTCAGCGGCTAGGTCTTGGGCTTGCCAGACAAGTGTGTTGCGCTGGTGATATTCATCTAATGTGATTTTTATGTCGTCATTACCACGGCCAAAAATGATATTACGACTTAAGGTTTTTGGAATGTCGATACTCATTTCTGGAACTGGGCGCATTAGGTATACGTCTCTGTCCTTAGCTAAACGGCATGCTGTTCCAGTGAGTACTTTTTGAAACTCTTCTGCGTAGCCTTCTTCAGTTCGAAGTGTGTAGGGTTTAGAGAAATAGACAGTGGCAAATTGTGCTTCTTCTTGGCGGTCAGGCTCATTGGGTCCCATTAAATAGTCAGATGTTCTGCTGACTAAAATCAATGGAATGTTGGGGTGTTTTACAAGTTCATTATCAGCCCACTGGTTGAGTTCGTTACAAATATGAGTTGGACGCGAACTGGTCGATGAGTATTTAACATTGTCTAGCGTCGGACAACTTGTCATTCCCCAAAATAAAGTGCCTTTTTTATATTTATGCGCTGCTTTACCCACAGCGGTTATAGTTGATGCAGCATGGCTATCGCCCATTAAAATTGCAGAGACTAGGTTTTCGCCATAAATACAGCTTGGTGATCCGTCGCTACTGGCTGCTTCAAAACACTCTTTTATTCGAGGATCTTTATTAACTGCCTCATTAGCCGCCAACTCAACCTCAGGCGCTAATCGCCCTTCAAACACAAACAACCGCGCGCTGACTGCACTTACGCCAACCAGCATCACTAGCGCACCTATTCCAAGAATTTCTTTAGCCGCTGATGCCTTAGAGAAATACATACGAGTGGGCGTTTCGACCAAGCGGTAAGATACATCACCCAGCAGCAGGCTGAATGCCAAGCCCGCGGTGATCCACAGTCCATCGTTATGCAAACCGGCAAAATACAAAGCCACCATAATTGGCCAATGCCATAAATACAGTGAGTAGGAGCGATCGCCCAACCACTGTGCAATAGGGTGTGCAGTCAGTATTGATTGTGATCGTTGGGCTAACATAATCAACGCGGTAGCCAACACAGGTAATAATGCCCAAGCTGACGGCCAAGTGTAGCTGCTATCAATTAAGATAAAAGTGAGCAATAACAGAGCAAAGCCAGACCACAGTAGCGCCTTAGAATACTTTTCCAGAGCTTTAATATCGCGCCCAGCAAAAAACACTAGGCCACCGGCAATAAACTCCCAGCCGCGCGTGGGTAATAAGTAAAACGCCGGCACTGGCCTCCAGCTTGAGGCGACAACGCTCAGCGCGAGCGAAGCAAAAAAGGCAAACAGCAAACCCCAGAATAACGTTTTTGCAGCAGGCTTTATTTTCCATAACACCATTAAAAACAGAGGAAGCAACAGATAAAACTGCGCCTCAACACCCAAGGTCCACGTATGCAGTAACCATTTTTCATGGGACGCCGCATCAAAATAACCAGAAGAACGCCAGAAGTAGATATTCGAAATAAAAGCTGATGCATAGGCCGATTGCGAGCCTAGCGCTTGGTAGTCAGGTGTGGGTAAGAAGAACCAACCTAATATCAGCAATACCGCAATTAGCGCCATTAAAGCAGGGACGATGCGCCGTACCCGTGCCATATAAAACTTCCAGACTGAAAAGTTTTTGTTTTCTAGGCCTTTAACAATAATGCCTGTCATTAAAAAGCCAGAAATCACAAAAAATATATCAACTCCAATAAAACCAGCACTCAGCCCAGGTATTTGGAAGTGAAAGAGTAAAACAGCCATCACTGCGTAAGCACGCAGGCCGTTAATATCTGTACGAAAAGGGGTTGGAGGGCTTGATTGCTTCATTGCTGTTCATTCATCCTGGGCGGTTTCTAGATCCGAGTGCAACACTGTTAATGAGTTGACGTGGGGCCATTATCGCACAATGCCATCTCTTTTTGCATGACCTCCG
>LSQX01145156.1_pt2 | contig 53390 bp, 54 predicted proteins | sample 654561 | NCBI WGS metagenome assembly LSQX01 (sample SAMN04489861, study PRJNA283612) | anaerobic digester metagenome | isolation source: 4 biogas reactors fed with cattle manure at either 37C or 55C with and... | place: Denmark: Kongens Lyngby | collected 2014 | reverse complement strand
CCAAATCACCACAACGGCTCCCCATCACTTCAATAACAGAGCATCGATGATGTGACGATGAAGTGTCACGTAATTTATCCACATTCTCAATGACTGTTTGTATCGCTGTATCAAATCCAATTGAATACTCAGTTGCAGCAATATCATTATCAATAGTTCCAGGTAATGCGATACATGCGATACCACGCTCACTCAGCGCTTGAGCACCTCTAAAGGTTCCATCACCACCCACAACAACTAATCCATCAATGCCTCTATTTTTCAATATATCAACAGCTTTATCTATAATTTCAGGCTCTTTGAATTCAGGTAATCTGGCAGAGCCTAACATCGTCCCGCCTTTTATAATCATATCTGAGACTGAGAACCTAGTTAGCTTTACCATACGGTCTTCAACTAACCCTTTATAGCCATCATAAATACCATAAACTTCTAATCCTCTAGCCACACTGGATCGTACAACGGCCCGTATGGCTGCATTCATTCCAGGCGAATCACCACCTGATGTTAAAACTCCAATTTTTTTCATTTTTTGTTCTCCATAGTCATTTTACCAAATATATAGCAAAAGGGCTATGCAGCCCTCCTGAAACTTCCTTTTTTTGACACCAATTCAAAAAAATTAGACAAGACTACGAAACGCTCCATTAAGCGGTCTGATTTAATTTCATCAACAACTTGTCCAGCATTTAAATAAAAATCTTGTAATGATTCTTTTGAAAGATTTGACGTAAAACAGGTTAACTTTTCTGCTTCCATTCTTTGATTTAAAACAGTAAATAGAATCTCATCACGCGACCATGCGGTTGCGGCCTCGGCACCTATATCGTCCACTACTAATAAATCACAATTAACTAACTTAAACATAATATTTTCAAATTCTGATTGGAAACTTTGATTAAATGTTTGTTTAATCTCATTAAGCAAGCGACTCATATTCACAAAACAGACAGAATAGCCAAGTTTAGCTTGTTGATTAGCATAAGCAGTCATAATAAATGTTTTACCAATCCCGATATCACCATGTAAATACAATCCTTTACTAAATGACTTAGGAGTTGAACTTAATAATGAGATAACATCAGAATAACCTGTATAAACATCCCAATTAATATCTTCAATGGAAACCATTAACTGTTTTGTCGTCAAATGATTTATCCAATAGTTCTTAGTAAAAGACAAAGCTTGTTGTTTCTTCGCTTCTTCTGGTTTTATTTGGTATTCCAGTGATAAATAATCATTTTGTAAAACTAAAATAACATCAAAACCTTTTAAATCCATATTTGGTGGCAGTGTCTCATCTTTAATTTTTAGACGATGATACTGATTTAAAGTATTCAGATTTAAATCAATTACTTCATCGCTTAGATTTAAGTCACTGATAACTTTCTTAATATGACTTTCTTTTAATAAAGATTGTTTAAGTTTCTTAGCATCAATACTAATATCTGGTAAATAGTTTTTTATTTCCATCCTTCCAACACCTTCTTCAATTCTTCTTTTTGCTTGTCAATATCTGGTGCATCCTCTTTTGTTTTTGGCACATCTTGTCGTTTAATCACAGGTTTAGATGACCGTTTCGCTTTATATAGTGGTTTTTCAAACGCGAAATGATTAATCGCTTGTTGTTGTGTTTTAACTTGTTTTAATTGCAATGAATTACTTATTTGATCAAGTGAATTACGAGTAAAGATGGCCTTTCTCTTTTCAATAACATAATCAACAATAACATTTAAAATTTTATCAGACCAACGATACTTTTGTCGTATGTAATCAATGGCATCAAAAACAGACTCATTGATTGCGACTGGACCCATTCTCATTTGTAAGAACTCACTAGTTGGCCAATTTAATGGATTAGTATCACTGGATGTAATTGGAATTAAACGTTCACTTACACCTTTGGTTAATTTATTAAGATCTAAATTGGTTCCTGTTGAATTTAACGCCTTAGCAACTTCGATTCGCATTTGGTCATTTGATAAACGATAGGTATCAGCCAAATTCTGGATGACTCGTTGATTTTCTTGAGTGTGTAGCCTTTTAGGAAATGTTACCTCAGAGGAATTGGTTAAGAATATTTTCATATCAAATGCATCATTGGTTAAATCATGAATCTCATTTTGATACACAGTTTCTAAACTCTCATTATAGTTTTTTAAATGAGACAGATGAATGGGTTGACTTATGTCTTCGTATGATTCTTTTGGTTTTGTGTTTTCACGAATAATTGAATTAATATATTTAACTCTATCTGGACCAAATTCTTGTAAAAATAATCGCCCTAATAAGTCATGCGCAAAAAAATCATGCGATGTTTTAGGCGCAACTAATTCAATTTGATGGTGAGTTGTTGAGGCATAAGTCTTAATTAATAAAAACTTTTCGCATTCTTGACGAGCATATTCAAGTTCATCCAGTGTACAATTCATGCTTTCGGAAATCATCTTATAATCCACTGATAAAACTAAATCATTCATACTGATGAGTAAATGATACAGACGAAGACCCTTTGACTTTATTAATGGCGCATATAAAAAATTAAGAACATGGTTCTGTTTACTACTAAGTCCATCAATGCCATGTATTGAAACTGTTGTTTGTTCTAAAATCATAGTCCCCGCCTTTCTAGATACTGGTCAATTTGATAATACAGATGCTCTAAACTTGAATTGTTAATCAATAGTACATCACTCACTCTAATCTTTTCATCAACACTTATTTGAGCATTAAGTCTTTGTTCTATTTCGTCTTGACCCATATGGCGAAACTTCATTAATCGCTCAAACTGGTTTTCTCTTGATGTCACCACAAGTATTACTTCATCAAACATAGCTTGGCGATTTGTCTCAAATAATAATGGTATCTCATAAAAAGTTGCTTCTATTTTATCATTAAAGATAGCATCATAAACCACCTGATGGACAATTTCTTCAATTTCTTGTTTTAGATTAAGATCTAAGAAGAATATTTCTTTTAATTTTATCTTGTCGATATATCCATCGCTAAGCACATCAATTGAAGTTAGCGATTGAATCTTTTTGGCTAACTCTTTATCAGTCTCATATAGATTACTGACATACTCATCCGCACTAAAAACGGTGTACCCCCTACTTCTTAAGTATGCAAGTACTGATGATTTCCCTGAGCCAATTAATCCTGTAATTGCTATTTTTTTAGTTTTTGACATCTCGGACAATAATATGTTCCCCTTTTATTTACATAGATTTTCTTAATCGGTGTTTCACAAACACTACAAACTTCCTTAGTGTGAACTAAAAGTTTTTGATCAAAGCGACCATGTACATTGAGTGATGAGGTATATGATCGTATTGTTGTACCGCCCAACTCAATTGCTTCTGCTATCACTTCTTTTGAACTTTTTACAATCTGATTGATTTTAAACGTAGACAAGCTATTGGATGGTTGATTAGGATGGACTCTGGCTTTAAATAGAATTTCATTGACATAAATATTTCCAATCCCACTGACAATACTTTGATCTAAGAGTGACGACTTAATAGGGATTACTTTACTCGATAATTTTTCTTTTAAATATTTACCAGTAAATTTATCATCAAGCACATCCAACCCTAATCTAGCTATACCCGGATGATTACTAATCTCTAAGACATAACCAATTCGGCCAAACTTGCGAGTGTCATGGTATTTTAAGTATCGATTATCATCAAGTTTGAAGATAGCATGTGTATGTTTATCAACCAAGTCATTAGTGTCAATATAAAATTTACCTTCCATTCTTAGATGGATTACTAAATATCCACGATCTAACCCTAAAACAAGAAACTTGCCTCTTCTTTCAAAACTAACAAATCGTTTATTAAACACATTTTCAATAAAATTAGGTGTTTCAATAATCTTTGAATAAAATATTTTGACATCTGTAATTCTATTGTTTTTGATTTGTTTTTCTAATGTCCTAACAACTGTTTCTACTTCTGGTCCTTCAGGCATTTTTAAACCTCATACCAAGTATCACCAATATCATATGATACATCAAGAGCAACCTTCAAATCAGCAATATTTTTCAATGAATCAACGACCATTTTTGTGACTTCTTCAATTTCATCCTCAGCTACCAAAATTAACAATTCATCATGAACTTGTAAAATCATTTTACTTTTAGCTTTCATTTTATGAAGTTGGTCATTTACTTTTATCATCGCCATCTTTATTAAATCAGCCGCTGTTCCCTGAATTGGAGAGTTCATCGCAGCTCTTTTCGCTCTGTCTTTGATAACAAAGTTCTTCTCATTAATTTCTGGCATTTGGCGTCGACGATTATATAATGTTTTAACATACCCATGTTCTTCACAATAAGTAACAATTGAATCCATATACTCTTGAATGCCTGAGAATGTATTTAAATAAGTTTGAATAAAGCTATGAGCCTCACTTGGTGATATATCTAATTGTTGAGATAACCCAAAATCTGAAATCCCATACACAATCCCAAAGTTTACCGCTTTGGCTTGTCTTCGCATAATCGGAGTAACCTCTTTATCATCAGTTAGATTAAATATTTTTTGAGCCGTATTATTATGAATATCTACATTAGAGTTAAAGGCGTCAATCATATGTTCTTCGTTTGCCATATGTGCTAAAACGCGAAGTTCAATTTGAGAATAGTCAGCACTTAGTAATTTGTATCCTTCATCAGCAACAAAAACTTTTCTTACAATTTTCGTTTCTTCATTTCTAACTGAAATATTTTGTAAGTTTGGATCTAATGAACTAAGTCTTCCTGTTTGAGCAGCACTTTGAGAATACGTTGTATGAATTCTGCCCTCTTTAGTAACATACTTTTGTAAGCCTTCAGCATATGTACTTAAAAACTTTTGATACTTACGATACTCTAAGACAAGTGGAACTATTGGATGATCATTAATCAGTTTTTCTAAGACATCAACTGCTGTACTTCGTTTCTTACCAGTTTTTAAGCCTAAATCATCAAATAAAATCCCACTTAATTGCTTAGGTGAATTGATGTTAAAATCTTTTCCTGCTAAGTCATGAATTTGTTTACTTAACTCATCAACCTGAGCCTGAGTCGTGTCTGCTAAATCGTGTAGTGCATCACTATCAACTTTAACTCCGATTCTTTCCATATCAACTAAAACTTCAACAAGTGGTAGTTCTATGTCTTCATATAAATCAACCATTTCATATTGCTCTAATAGTTCCTTGTATTCTTCAAACAAGAGGATTGAATCTTTCATAAAAGCAATCTGTTGCCCAATTCCATCTAAATCCTGTTTCCATAAATCGTGTTTATCCTTAAGTTTGTCTAACGAAGAAAGTGAAGAATCAACAAGATACGTTAAAACTAATAAGTCATCACTAAAACCATCTGGCTTAAAACCATCTGCTTTTAACGCATGAAATAAGTTTTTAGTGTCAATTCCTTTTTTAATAAAATTCCCTTCAATTAAATTCTTAAAGAGTGAATCAGTTAAACTGCTCTCATAATCAATGAATGATATATGTTTCTTATCCCCAATTAAATAACCTTCAAGTTGCACACCAAAACCGTTACCTGATTTAATTATTGGACTAATGATAACTTCATCATGTAAAAACGAATTATCAAAACCAACAACAGGAATTGTTTCGCCTTCACCTTCTGGTACAGCCACTTCAATTCTTTTTAGTAAAGAATTCATATCATATTTTCGATAAAATTTCGACAAGAGCTGTGGATCCATTTCAATCGTTGTATCTTTTAAATCAACATCAAATTGAACGTCACAATAAATCGTTGCAAGATCTTTTGAAAGATAAGCAAGATCTTTCTGAGTTATTAATCTCTCTTGTAGTTTCCCTTTTATTTGATCAATATTGGTATACACTGTGTCTAAATCTTGATATTTCTCAAGCAAATTCATTGCTGTTTTTTCCCCAACACCAACAACTCCAGGAATGTTGTCAGAAGGATCACCCATCAATCCTTTTAAATCAATGACTTGAGATGGTTCTAAATTATATTCAGCTTTTAGAACTTCAAGTGTAACTTCTTGCATTTCTGTTATTCCTTTTTTCATTAATAAAACATGGACATCATCATTGATGAGTTGAAGCATATCTCGATCAGAGGTCAGAATTATCTTTTGTTTCCCTTCAAATCGTCTTGATAATGTTCCTATAATATCATCAGCTTCATAACCTTCTAGTTCTTTATAGTAAATTGGGTAATGTTCCAAAAATTCTCTTACTAATGGAAACTGTGAGATTAGATTATGATCCAAAGGTTTTCGCTGAGCCTTATATTCCTCATATTGCTTATGTCTAAAGGTCTTAGCTGCTGTATCAAAAGCAACTAAACAATAATCTGGTTTAATTAAATCCATAGCCTTCGTTAACATATTTGAAAAACCAAAGATAGCATTGGTTGGTTGCCCATCTTTGGAGGTCATTCTTTGTCTCATTGTTGCAAAGTAAGCTCTAAACATCATAGAGTTACCGTCAATTAATAATACTTTTTCCATAATTCTCCTATTCTAGAAGCGAGATATGTTCGCGCTTTTTCTTTATTCTTTGTTTTTGAATCTGTCGGTCGATAAACAATGATTCAATTAATAACATTATAAAAATTACAACAATATTAAAAATCATTGTTAAAATAAATTGATATGTTAGATATGATACAAAACCAATACTTATCTTATTAATAACTGTTGAAATCACATAAATTGTGATTTCTAATAATGAAATCGCAAAAAATAACAAAATACCCTTCTCTAAGAAAGTATTACTGAAAATATCTTGAACTAGATGTGCTAAGAAAGCAATTAGCATAATTGAAATAATTGGTACAAATGATGTATCAAACAACTGCATTTCAATAAACACTCCATATAAAAAACTAATAACTAATTTTCTTACTAAATCAAGTTTTCGAGTCACTAAGATTAAAGCTGCAAATCCAAAATATGGTACAACAATAAACCCATCATAACCAAAGGAACTAGGGAGTAATCCTGAGGCAAAAAAGTCAAAAATGATTCCTAAAAAAAACAATCCATATCTTTTTAAAAATTGCTTCATGGTTTACTCACAACCGTAACAGCATTAATGTTTGAAAAAGATGCAGCAGGTTTAACTCGCAAAATAACTGAAAGAGTTGCTGGTGAGGATTCAAATGAAACCACATCTCCAACAAGTAAACCTCCAGGTACTATTTCACCTAAACCTGAAGTGACGACTTTCATATTTTCTTTAATATTTTGAGTAGAATCTAAAAGTCTTACAATATATTCTTTGGTATCAACATCATAGCCTTCTAATAGCGCTTCAACGCTGTTTTGACTATCTAATTGTACCTTTAGGGCAAATGCATTTTTACCTTCTTGAGAGGTCAAAAGTTTTACGACTGATGAATTATCATTCACTTGAGTTATTTGACCAATAAGACCTGATGGAGTTACTACAGCCATATATAAACCAACCCCATCATTCGTCCCAACATTTAATAATAAGCTATTATTAAAATTAGTAGAATCTTTTTCAATTACATTTGCGCTAATATTCTCTACCGAAGTAAGTGTTTGTTTTAGGTCTAACAAATCTTTAAGTTCAGTAATTTCTTTATTAGCTTCAATTAGTTGAGTTTGTAGCTGATTAACTTCTGATAAATTCTGTTTTAAAACAGCATTTTCTTTTTGACTTAGATGTAAACTTGTATATCCATCAACAGCATCACTTAATGATTGGGCTGGTGATTGAAACAAGGCATATTTAATATATGACGTAAATGTATATAATGACAAATCAAAACTCTCATAAACCTGACTTGGTTTAATAAATTGAAAAAAGAGAGTTAAGAGAATACTTAACCCTAATATTATTCTTAATACTTTAGTCAGTCCGCTTTTTTTCTTCATAAATCCACCTAAGATATTATACCTTGATTTGGATTAGATTTAAAGTAACTGTACTAAGTAGATGATCGCGTTATTTGATGTAAAATTGAATAAAAACCTTCACGCGTGATTATTAAATGGTCGATTACTGAAATTCCCAGTAATTTACCTGCATCAACTAACGCATTTGTTACAACAATATCCATTTCAGAAGGAACTAAGGTACCTCCTGGATGGTTATGGACGGCAATAATGGAATTTGCGGAATACTTAATCGCTCGATTGAATATTTCACGTGGATGAACTAATGAGCGATCCAGAGTTCCTTTGAAAATTATCTCATAATTTATGACTTTATTTGCGACTGAGAGATAAATGACTAGAAAACATTCCTGATTTTCATGACCTATCTCAGTTTGAAGCCACTCAATAACTGAAGAAGAATTCTCCATTACATTTAGATTATGAACCTCAGCTCGTCCGACTCTTTTACTTAATTCAAGAATCGCTTTTACTTCTAACGCTTTGGCCAATTTAATCCCATCAATTGACATTAACTCTTCCAAAGTCATTTCACCTAATTTTTTTAGGTTTGACGATTTAATCAAAACATTATGAGCAATTTGGCTAACAGACATTTGAGAATTACCATGTCGAAGAACCAACATCAAGAGTTCATGATCACTTAATTTATCAACTCCTAAGGTTAATGCTTTTTCTCTAGGTCTTAATTCAATTGGTAATTCTTTAATTCTCATCGACCCCAAGTCATTCTAAATGAAAAGACAGAAAGAGAACCTGAACTGGATGTTAGCATTTTATAAACAGCAACAGCTCCAGCCGCAACTCCTAATGCAATAACTGCTGTAGACATATGACACCTCCTTTTTCTTTAGTACACCTCATATAACAAAGTTCCTAAAATTAAGTTATAATTATTTAAGGAGGTAATATGAAACTACTAGAAAATTACTCTATAAATGATTTAAAGTTGAAAAATAGAATTGTTATGGCACCAATGTGTATGTATCAAGTTTATAATAAAGATGGGGTTGCTACCTCTTTTCATAAATCGCATTATGTTGCTCGTGCTATTGGTCAAGTTGGACTAATTATTGTTGAAGCGACTGGAGTCATGAATAATGGTCGTATTACAGATCACTGCCTTGGTTTATACAACGACAAACAAATTGAACCCTTAAAAGAAATTGTTGATGCGGTCCATTGTCAAGGATCAAAAATAGCAATTCAATTAAATCACGCAGGTCGAAAATCTGAAACGACTAATCTAAGACATATTGGGCCATCTGCAATTAAATTTAATAAAAATGAAATCAACTATGATGAAATGACTAAACAAGACATAAATGAAGTTATTGAATCATTTAAAGATGCAGCTCAAAGAGCTAATCATGCAGGCTTTGATGCACTAGAAATTCATGGAGCTCATGGGTACTTAATCCATCAGTTTATTAGTCCACTTTCTAATCACAGAAGTGATGAATATGGACAAGATCGTTTCTTATTTCTAAAACAATTAATTAGTGAAATTAAAACTGTCTGGCCAAATGAAAAACCTATCTTGCTTAGAATCTCTGCTACTGACTATATTGAGAATGGACTTAGTGTAGATGATTGGGTTAATTTCTTAAACGAAAATAAAAACTTAGTAGATTGTATCCATGTCTCAAGCGGTGGCCTTGTTTCAACTAAAATTAATGTATACCCTGGGTATCAATTGCCACTCTCTAAAGAAATAAAGAATAAAACAGATTATATAACGATAGGTGTGGGTTTGATTAATGATCATGAATTATTGCAGGCTAGTCTTGAATTAGATCATTGTGATTTAGTTGCAAGTGGCCGTGAACTGTTAAGAAATCCCAACTTATTACTAGACATTGCTAAAAAAGCAAACAGAGATGATTTAATCCCATTTGCTTATAAAAGAGCTTATAAATAAAAAATGAGGTCAAAGCCTCATTTTTTATATTCTATCGTCTTCTAAAGAAATCTGGAATAGTATTGTCATCTTCTTCATTTTCATTAAGTGAAACTTCAAATGACTCAGATATTGATGGCGTTGAATCCTCAATGACAGGTGGTGTTCTAAATCCTACCGTTTGTCTTTCTGGAGCAACTGGATCTTCAAATCCGGTCGCAATAACAGTTACTATTATAGAATCTCCTAATTGCTCATTAATGGCAACCCCAAAGATTATATCAATATCTCGACCAGAACGCTCACGTATATATTCGACTGCGTCATTAGCATCATACATGGTAATAGATTCTCCACCAGTGACATTTATAATTGCTTTTGAAGCACCTTCAATCTGTGATTCAAGTAATGGTGATGTAATCGCATTTTCTGCTGCTTCAGAAGCTTTATTCTCTCCACTTGCCATACCAATACCAATTAAAGCTCGACCTTGGTTAGCCATTACTGACTTAACATCCGCAAAGTCTAAGTTAATTAAAGCTGGAACAGCAATCAAGTCAGTGATTGTTTGAACGCCTTGTCTTAAGACATTATCAGCTTCTTTAAATGCTTCTCTAAATGGAATGCGTCCTATTACTTCTAATAAATTATTGTTTGAAACAACGATTAAAGAATCTGTGTATTGTTTTAATTCTTCAAGACCAGCCTCAGCTTGAGCCATACGGCGCGATCCTTCAAAGTTAAATGGTTTAGTAACAATTGCTACTGTTAAAGCCCCTGCTTCACGTGCAAGCTTAGCGAATAATGGTGCAGCACCTGTTCCGGTTCCTCCACCTAATCCTGTTGTAATAAAGATCATATCTGCATCTCTTACTGCTTCACGGATTTCATTTTCACTTTCTTCAGCAGCTTTGCGTCCGTTTGCTGGATCTCCACCTGCTCCTAATCCATCATCACCTAAAACAATTTTATTCTTTACAAGTGATACATTTAATACTTGTAAATCAGTATTGGCGACATAGAATTCAACACCCTGCAACCCTTCATCTATCATTCGGTTAATAGCGTTGTTTCCGGCTCCACCGATACCAAACACTTTAATTCTGGCAACTTGTTCGTATCTTTCGTAATTGTTACTCATCTAATTCTCCTCCATCATGAGATTGATTTAATATCTTCTTTAATCGATTGGTTATTCTAATATCTTTTGGTTTATTTACTGGCTCAACTTCTGATTCAACTACTTCTTCTTCCTGAACCGAAGGCATTTGCCATTGTCGCATATCTATATGATTATAGAACGCTCCTAAGAGTGCGACTAAGGCTCCATCTCTAGCTCCTAAGGTATTTGGTAAGTAAGTAATTACTTCACTGTTCAACTCCTTACGAAGCCTTGAAGCAATCCCTCGAATCATTGATCCTTCTCCAACGACAATGAAGTCAGTTGGACCCGCTTCTATAATTCCTAAGCATGCTTCTCTAATTAAGCCAATATCCCGATTTATTATTGGGCTTAGCAATTCCATAATATCTGCTTGAGAACAAGTATATGATTTCTTGTCTTTTGACCATAAGCAGATTGGCTCCATGCCTGGCTTATCATTGTCTAAATCAACATTATTTAACATTAATTTAGTAGCGATTTCTATAGGAATATCTAAGCTCTTAGTAATCATATCAATCCAGTCCTGAGTTTGAATATTCAAGATATCACTATGCATGACTCGACCTTTATACACTAAACCAAGATATGTTGCTTGTCTTTCAATATTTATAATTACCCGATAATTCTCATTATCATAATCCAATAATGATGCTTCCTTCGCAATTCCAATCTGATCGACACAGACATCAAGTATTTCTAGATTTGATTGCTCAACGATTGTAGCTAATTGATACACTGTTTTACGATTAACATAATATAAATCCATTTCAGCAAACAATCGACTTGATTTCTCATTTATTGGAGGTTTTCTTAACTGAACTCCATTCACTTTATACTGGTAAATCAGTGCATTAACTAACTCCAGATTCTCAAGTGGTCTTTGATTATATGCTGTTTGATAAATTTGCTGAATATTTTCCTTTAGGATTCGATTTAATGGATCGTTTATATCGGAATGAAGTTGACGTTTGACACGCTCTAAATTAATGTTTGGAACGACTAATAGAACTCTTGATACTTTTATTCGAACATTCTTTTCGATATTGGCTTTAGCTCTAGTAATTGCTTCAATAATTGATTCAGGATCAACTATTTCATTGTTCTGCATTCCGGTATGAGCAACACGTTCAACTTTTAAAATATGCAATCGATTGTTATGGTGTTCACCCACAAGAATACGAATCTCATGATTCGCAACTTGGAGTGCTGCATATATCTCTTTTCGCATTACGAACCTCCTACCTACTGTATAATAATATCATAAAGAATTAAGAGTTAAAAGAATTTAAAGTGCCTTTTTAAATCAAAAATATACACATGATAAAGCATTCTTTTTATATCCATATTCTAATAATGATATTAATAATCAATCCCAAAATTTAACATTTTTGAAAATATTTTTCAACTCAATTTTTGTTGTAACCACATAGAAATTAAAAAAAACATAAATTTATTTTAGGAAGAAGAGAGTTAGTAAACTATAAAGTCTTAGGCAGGCTGAAAGAGATGGAGGGAAGTAAGATGCAAACAATTTAATAAATAGATTCTCTAAACAGAAATTCTAACTTGTAATTATGATTAAAAAGAACCGCAACACATGCGGGGATAGCTTGGTAAAGAAAAGTAACCTCTGTTATTTAAACAAGTATGCTTTGTTCCCAAGAATGAGGTTACCATTTTCTTATTTTTGCTTTACATATTTTTTGAAATGATGTATCATATATTAGCGCTAAGAAATGGTGGCCGTGGCGAAGGTGGTTAACGCACCGGGTTGTGGCTCCGGCATTCGCGGGTTCAAGTCCCGTCGGCCACCCCATTTATTAAATAAACTCCACTATATGTGGAGCTTTTTTTTGAAGTATGTTAGTAAGTTGTTTTTAGTATGGTCATCAACAGATCTAAAATGATGATACTAATTCTTGACATTACTTATCTAATTTTTACTCATGTTGGCCATAAAGTTATTTGGACAAAAACTATTTGGACAAATCTATTTGGACTAGAATTAATTGAACCCAAAGTTATTTGAAACCCAAGCTCACCCAGACAATAAACTCTAGTTTACTCAGATATTTTCAGACATGTTATTAAAAAACTCCATTATCTGTGGAGCTTTTTTTACTTTTTTAGAACTTAAATAATTTAATAATCTCCAGTAATTCATTAAGAGCTTTCTGATTCGTTAAAATCCATTCACTATTCGATGGATATGTTATCAAATCACCCTTAAAGTCAACAAGCTTGTAGCCCAACTCAGAGGCGAAAATTACCGCAGGAGCAATATCCCATGCTTCACTCTTATGAAAGACTAGAGCAGCTAATTGGCCCTTAAAGAGCTTTATCGAATCCAAACCAGCAGATCCATAATATCTGAAACCAAAAGAAGACTCATAAAGTTTAGTATAGAAGCTCTCATTATCTTTAAAGTTGTAAGTAACACTCACTAAACCCTCATTTAAACCCATTAGAAGTTGTTTAGGTAGTGGCTCATTATTCATAAAAGCCCCACTATCTTTTAATGACCAATAAACATCATCATTCACAATATCATAAATAATCGCAAACTGACCAACACCCTGTTCAAAATACGAAATCATTGAACAGTAACCATCTCTCTGCTTAACAAAATTCGTTGTACCATCAATAGGATCAATAAACCAACAGTTTGAGTCCTCATGATTACTCACACCATAGTCCCCTTCCTCTCCAATAATTAAATCCTCAGGAAAAGACTCTCTAATCTGTCCCACTAAATATTCTTCAACCTTTGAATCAACCTGAGTAACAATATCATACTCATGTGACTTGGTAGAAATTTCTAGTCCAAGGTCTAACTCAGTCTCAACAATCTCTTTAATTCTTGACAACCACGATTTTGTAAGCTCTAATTTTTTATTCATCATTTTGCACCTCAACTTTACTATACAAGAAAACAAAAGAAAAGATAAGGTTTTACCCTTATCCTCTCACCACAAGTGTTTCTCCATCTAGTCCAGGAGTACTGGCAAGATAGTCAACAATTGAATTTCTTTGATCCTGATTACTAGGCGTACAACGTCTAACATCGTCTGTTTCTTTATCAACAAGAGCATTAGCCAGACCCTGACAACCAGGATAACCACAAGCTCCGCAGTTATATCCAGGAAGTAAGTTATGAACTTGTGCATACCTAGGATCCTCAATAACCTCAAATACTTTTGCTGCAAAAGCAAGCACTAAACCTAAAACAGCACCAATAGCTCCAATTATAAGCATAGGTATTAAAATATCTTGCATCTAATTTTCCTCATTTCTAGTACGACCATAGTGTCCACAGCTGACATCATGGCATGAACCACATTCAGCAAGTAAATGTTCACATCCCGCAGGAACACCAGTATTAGCGTTCTCAGAGAATGAAACAGAATACATGACAGTAAGTCCCACAATTAAAACTAATCCAAATAGAAAAGGCATTAAATAATCCCCGCCAATCCCGTAAATGCTAAAGCCATAATTGCCAATGTAATTAAAGCAATCGGCGAACCAAAGAAGGCTTTAGGAGTAGCAGAACTATCCAAACGCTCACGAATACTAGCAAAGATTACTAGAATCAACATAAAGCCCAAAGAAACTGCTGTTGAATAAACAAGCATTTCAACAAAATTAAATCCATTCACAATATTTTCAAGAGCAACATATAAAACAACACAATTAGTTGTAATCAGTGGTAAAAAGATACCCAAACTCTTGTAAAGCGAAGGTGATGACTTTTTAATAAACAACTCCGTAAATTGAACAAACGCCGCAATGATCAGAATAAAGACAAGTAAATCCATGTACTGTAAGTTTAGAGCAGTATCTAAAATATACTCATACACAGCCCACGTTAAGATAGAAGAGCCCACAATAACAAATAGAACCGCAAGACTCATCCCAATCGCAGACTTTAAGTTTCTAGAAACACCCATCAACGGACACATTCCTAAGAACTTAGTCAATACAACGTTCTCAATAAAGATTGCCGCAAAAGCAATCGTAAGTAAATCAGCCATTATTTAGCCCCCTTCTTAGCTTTAGCAGCCTTATGATTGGTATATCCAACATATGCCGCAATCACCGCAGCAAAGGTAATAAACGCCCCTGTCGGAGAACTAAATGTAGCAATAGTAAAAGTATCAGGAATAATTTGTAAAGAGAATAATGTCTCTAAACTTAACGGATTATACATTGAAATTGCTCCAGTCGCCAACAATTGACGGAAGAAAGCAATAATCACAATAATCATAGAATAACCAATACCCATTCCTAATCCATCTAAAAAAGAATCAAAAACAGAATTCTTACTCGCAAACGCTTCAGCACGACCAAGGATAATACAGTTAACAACAATTAACCCTAAGAAAGTACCTAGAGCATTATATAAAGATGGAACATAAGCATGTAAGAATAGATCCACTACCTTAACTAAAGTTGCGATAACAACAATATAAACAGGAATTCGGATATCATCTGGCGTAATATTTCTAATTAATGAAATAACTACATTTGAAGCAACAAGAACAAAGATTACACATAACCCCATTCCAATCGCATTATTTAAATTAGTCGTAATAGCAAGGGTTGAACACAATCCTAACATTAAAACCAACACTGGGTTTTCTTTAAAGAATCCAGAAGTAAGTATATCGATACGACTACGTTTTGGTTGACTCATTCTAAATCCTCCTATTCTTGGTTTCTTGCATCTTCAACAGCAAGATTGACAGCCTTAATGACTGACTCAACGGTTTTAGTAGCACCTGAAACCCCATCGACTTCTGAAGGCATTTCATTAATATTCAAGCCCTCAAACTGACCTAAGAATTCAGGAGAATCTGCTTTATCACCCAATCCAACAGTGTCATTGAACTGCGTAAAGATAACCGATTCAATACTACCAGTAGCTAAATCAATTTTAATCTCATATTCATTCGTTCCCACATAACCAACAGACTCGACAACATAAGTCATAACATCGCCCTCTTGATTTGTAGAAGTAATTGTATCACCCACTAAATCAGCTGTTGAAACTTGAGGTAAATCAGGCTCAACCTCTTCAGGTGTAGCAGTTGATCCAGTTAAAGAATTAAAGACAGTCACTGCAGCATCAACACCATTTTTAATAGCATCAGAAGAAGCAGTAACACCAGAAATCATATCCACAGGATCGCTTGTTGATTTACCAGTCATCCCTTGATGATATTCATCTTCCATCAAACGCTGACCAAAACCAGGTGTATCATTATTACTTAAAATTTGAAACTTTGAATTGCTTCCATCAACATCATACCCAATTAAGAATACGATATCATCATCATATCCACGAGCCGCAACTTGAAAGACATAAGCATCTTCATCGACTTTATAAGCCTCTCTCACTAATCCATCAGCATCAGCCTCAAATTCAACAGCCTCAAAACTTGAAGCATTAGGATAAAGTTTTTCAATCTCAGCCGTTTGAGCACCTGCTTCATTAGCAGCAATAATTGGCGCAGTAACAGAGTTAACAGCAGCCAAGACGCCAGTCGCTAAAGCAGAGATAATAGCTAAAAACAAAGTAAGTTTAACTGTTTTATTCATTATTGACCTCCATGTTCAGCAGCCGCAGCCTTAACTGCCTCAAGCACTGAATTAGAACTGAATGTAGCAGAGTTTGACGTATCAACATCAATTTCACTCACTACATCGAGACCAACAAATTGAGATAAGAAATCATCTGATCGAGCCGGAGCACCCTCAGCATCTGAGTCAGCAAACTTCTCAAATGAAACAGATTCAACTGTCCCATCACCAGAAATTTGAACCAACACAATATTCTTATCACCTGCATTAAAGCCCTTTGATTCAACACGATAGACTTTAGAGCTACCCTCATCAGTCACATCTAAAACACTTACATTTTCATCCTGAGCAGAAACAACTTGAACAACATTTCCAGCAAGAGTTGAAAATAATACTGCAACAACAGCCACTCCAGCTAGACTCATCATGGCTTTCTTATAAGTTTTAATTTGATTACCAGCTAATAGATAATCAATCATTGGAACTAAAATATTCATTAACACAATCGCAAAGACGACTCCACCAGGAGTTTGTCCAAATAAACGAATGATAAATGTTAAGATAGCAGCCCCAACCCCAAAGATAGCTCGTCCAACAGGATGAACAGGAGATGTCACTGGATCAGTTAACATAAAGACAGCACCAAAGATAGCTCCTCCATTAATGACTTGGAATAAGCCATAACTTAAATCCATACCACCAATAAGAGCAAACACAAGACCCATAACAAATAAAGTAATTAAATAAGAAATTGTAATTCTCCAGTCAATAACTTGACGCACAATTAAAACAACACCAAGAATTAACATCAGAATAGCAGGTGTTTCTCCAATCGCACCAGGATGCCAACCAGTCAATAAACCAGTCCAACCACCAAAGCCTTCAAGAAACTTCTCAAAGCCACCAGCAGCAACTGTCCATGACTGTGCATTAACACTTGAAACAGGAGTAGCTCCCACAGCTAAATCAGCCAGTGTATGACCACCAAAGGCAGTCACAAGAACAATCCGACCAACGCCTGCTGGGTTGAAGATATTTTGTCCAAATCCACCAAAAGCCAATTTACCAATAAAAATAGCAAATGCGGTTGAGATAACTATTGGATATATTTGTACATTCACTGATGTGATCAAAACAAGAATGATCGAAGTTATATAAGGATATGAAGAAGATAAATGTTTCTTAATATCCTTCTTTGTAGCAACCGCATATAAAACTTCAATCGCATAAGCTGTGATTAATGACGCAGCTAACATTGTCAGAATATGAATAACATAATTTAATCCATATTCCATTTGATAATAAACTAAACTAAATGCTAGTACAGCAAGTAAAGCGATTAACAGTTCAAACATAATTTGAGAGGTTGTTCGCTTAATCTTAATACTAGGCGCGAATCTAAATTTATAATCCATTATGTCTTACCCCTTTCTCAAACGTAATGCATTTTTAGCACGACGCATGTTTTCTGTTACATCAATCTTAGATGGACATACATAAGTACAAAGCCCACACTCGATACATGCATTGGTATCTAATTTTTCAATCATGTCTAAATTCTTAGCTATTTCAGCATCCTGAATCTTAACCGGAATTAATCCTGCCGGGCAATTATCAACACAGGCTGCACAACGCAAACATCCAATCGCATCTACTTTACGCTCAATGAGAACGGTTAATGCATTGGAAGTAAAATTAATGGTCACATTCTTTGAAAGCATAGTTTTACCCATCATAGGTCCACCATGAATAACATGAACGTTTTCATCAGTAGTACCACCACAGGCTTCAACAATATCCCCAATCGGTGTACCAATTTTCGCTAAGACATTTCGTGGTTCCTTAATTCCATCACCAGAAACAGTAATCATTTTCTCAGTAATAGGAACTCCTAATCTAAAGGCTCTAGAAACCATAATCGCAGTCGTCGCATTATTAACAACAGCTCCAATTTCACTTGGAAGTCTGTCATAACGTTTCTTTAATAATTCAAAGACTAATGTTCTTTCCCATCCCATTGGATAGACATTTGGAACACCAACAACCTCAATGTCACTAAATCCACCAAAGGCTTCTTTAAGACGAGCAATTGTTTGTTTCTTATCTTCCTTAATAGCCACTAATGTTTTTTGAACATTACCAGCTTTTCTAAGAATATGAACACCATTAACAAGATCCTCTAAATAATCGTTTACATTACGATAATCTTGAGTGATATATGGTTCACATTCCACCGCATTAATAATTAAATAAGGTGTTTCTGTCATCGGTTTGTATTTCAAATAAGCCGGGAAACCAGCTCCACCACATCCGACAATACCCATTTCTTTAATGTGCTCGATGATTTCATCTTTACTAGCACTTACATAATCTAAAGGTGTTGGGGCAACAGCCTCATATTGATTATCGTTTTCGATTACAATATGTTTAGACTTACGACCACCCCAGCCGTGAAACTCATCCTTAAACCCAGTAACAGTGCCAGATACAGGTGAAAACAGAGGAATCACAAAATGGTCATTTCTTGCGGCAATCTTTTGATTGACTAAAACACGGTCACCCTCTTTGACATAAAGTTCTAAATTAGTTGAGCCCATCGCCATTAAAGGAATAGCGATTTCCTTAGGAGTCTCAATATTTAGAATTTCGTTATGGTCAGTAAGTTCTTTAAAACCGGGTATATGTTTACGCAAAGGTCCTAATAAAAAAGACATAACTACTTCTCTCCTTCTACTCGTTGTTTAACAACTACGTATTTTATTATACCACGCTAACTTAATTAAAAAACCATAAATTTAGGATTTAATGTATATTTAATTAAAAAGTCAAGAAATATGCTATAATTCTCGAGGTGATTATATGAGAAAGAGTCTAACTATCGTCCTATTAGGACTATTAATATTAACAGGTTGTACAAGTAAACCAGAGTATCAGCGATATCAAGCAGATACCTCAACAAGTGGTTTTGATACTAAAATTACTCTAATGGCTTATACAACAAGCGAATCTGAGTTTACAAAATACTTCGATCGAATGAAAGAATTGTATTATGAATACAATATTCTTTTTGATAAATACAACAATTATGAAGGCATCAACAATCTAAAAACGATTAATGATATGGCAGGAAAAGAAGCAGTTGAAGTTGACCAAAGAATCATAGATACTTTAGTATTATCTAGAGAAGAATTTGACAATAACAAAGGCAAATTCGATATCACAATGGGATCTGTTTTAAGTATCTGGCACGACTATCGAGAAGATGGATTAATTGCAAATTACAGCAACGAACCAGGTGAAGTACCACCCCTAGAGATGCTTCAAGAATCAAAAGAATGCACAGGTTGGGATTTAGTTGAGATAGATGATGAAAAAAACACCGTCTATTTAACAAAAGACTGTGCCTCGCTAGATTTAGGGGGTCTTGCTAAAGGATACGCAACCCAAGAAATTATGGATATATTAGCAGAAGAAGGCTTAACTCACTTCAGCATTAATGCCGGTGGCAATGTTAAAGTGTATGACTTAAAACCAGATGGTTCAGGATGGAATATAGCAGTAGGAGAACCCTCTCTAATCGTTATAGATCAATATGCAGACATTCTAAGAATTAACGAGGAACTTTCAATTGTAGCATCAGGTGATTATCAACGATATTACATCGGACCAAATGATGAAACCTATCATCATTTAATCGATCCTGATTCATTATTCCCGCTACATCATTTTAGAAAAGTAACAGTCGTTATGGAAGATTCAACTTATGCTGATATGTACTCAACCGTATTATTCTTACTTCCTTATGAAGAAGGTGTTTTATGGATCAAAGAACACAACGAAAGAAACCCTCATCTTCATCTAGAAGCACACTGGGTCATTGATATAGACAACGAAGAATACAAAGATCATCCTGATTTTATGAGTATTCCTGAAAAACCATACAAAATAGCAATGACAGATGGACTAAGAGAAATGTCCCATGTCGTTACCCCATAATTAAAGCCGGACTGAATCCGGCTTTTTTCTATTCTTTACCTAATAACTTAAACATATTGCGCTTATAAACTTCAACTCCAGGTTGATCAAATGGATTAATATCTAATTTATAGGCTGACATCGCCAATGCCATAAAGAAGAAGAACACCATGTAACCAAAAGTGTAGGCGCTATTATCTTTAATCTCTAAAACAATATTTGGAACCTGCCCTTCAACTGTATGAGCCTCTAAAGTTCCTAACATTGCCTGTTGGTTGACCCAGTGTAATGATTTTGAAGCTAAATATTCCATTTGGTCTGTATCATCATTATCACTAGGGAACTCCATATCTTCCAATGGCTCATGAACTGTTAAGATTGTTTCAAATAAGATTTTCTTACCCTCTTGAACATACTGTCCCATTGAATGTAAATCAGTTGAATTGGTCACTGAATGCGGAAGTATACCCTTACCTTCTTTTCCTTCAGATTCACCATCTAATTGTTTTAACCATTCAGCAACAAATGATAAATGTGGCTCATAAGTTACAAACATTTCAACATCAAGTCCTTTTTCCTGAAGAACTCTCCTTAAGACACCATATTTATATGCATCATTATGGTTAACATTTTCAACAGTAAATGCTTTGTAAGCATCCTGTAAACCATTCATCATTGCATCAATATCAATTCCAGCAGCCGCAATTGGCAATAAACCAACCGCCGTAATAACGGAGAATCGTCCTCCAATATCATCAGGGATAATAAAGCTCTCATAACCAACTTTTTTAACTAAAGGTCTCAATAAGCCTCTTTCTTTATCAGTTGTCACATAAATCCGATTAGTTGCCTCGCCTTTTCCATATTGCTTTTCAATATGCTGGCGGAAGATTCTAAAAGCAAGAGCAGTTTCAGTTGTAGAGCCAGATTTCGAAATAACATTAAGCGCAACATCTTTACCCTCAATATATTTCAAAACTCTAACTATTTCAGTTGAAGAAAAAGTATTTCCCACATAAATAATCTCTAAATCATCTTGAGCATAGTTTCCTTTAATAAAATCAATCGCAGCCTTAGCACCTAAATATGATCCACCAATTCCACAAACTAACAAAATATCTGCTTGTTCTCTAATTCTTTGAGCTGCAACCTTAATTCTATCGAATTCTTCTTTGTCATACGCAAATGGCCAGTCGACCCATCCTAAGAAATCATTTCCCTTTCCTGTTTTGTCAATTATCATTCTGTGGATACGACTTACTTCGTCTTGGTATTGATTAAAATCCGGCTCAAATAACAAATGGTCAGTGTTTAATTTAATCATTTTCTGTTTTCTCCTTTATCCATTGTGGTAGTTGTGATGCAAGCGATGAAAATCCAATTTTACTTTGAGGCAAAAGACTTTGAGGTTTTAAACTTAATCTTTCGCGCCGCTGATTTCTAGGCTTCGCATTCTTTGGAATATTCTTTAAAGATAGTTTTAATTGTTTCTTATCACCATCAACTTCAATAACCTTACAATACACACGCTGTCCTATGTTTAAAAAACGATGGATGTCTTTTACAAACCCATTATAAAGTTGGGAAATATGGATTAATCCTGTTGTTTCATGATCAATATAGACAAATCCTCCATAAGCAACTATGTTTGTAATTATGCCTTCTACGATGTCATCTTTTTTATAATGCATTTTCATCTTCACCTCGACTCTATTATAAACGATTGTACAATTATTTAATAGTTAATTAAAATAGATGAAATTTTACAAAAGTTAGTTTATAATAACTAAGAAGGTTGGTGATCGTTAATGACATTAGAAGAAAAAGTAATCTACACACTAAATAAAATCAGACCATATATCCAAGGTGATGGAGGAGATGTTGCCTTTGACCGTATTGATGATGACGGAGTTGTCTACGTGAACTTGCTAGGAGCTTGTGTAGGCTGTGGTTTAGCGGATGTTACAGTTAAAATGGGAATAGAGGCTATCCTCATGGATGAAATTCCTGAAGTAACTGAAGTACGAGTTGTAGAATAATTATTCAAAAAAAAGATTAGAGACCTAATCTTTTTTAATTTTTGGCATTATACTCTCGTTTCGTAAGCCATAGTAATTCTTTTTCATCTTCCATGGTTTCAAAACCAAATTTAGTAAAGAGATTTTTTACTTCAACACGATTTGGTTCTCTAATTTCATAGATTGCATCCAAATTCATGACCTTAAACACATATTCTAAAAGTAATTCAACAGCCTCACTCCCATATCCTTTATGGCGATGACTGTGCTCAATTATAATGTGAATCATGTATTTATTAAATTTTGTATGATAATAAATAGCCACTTCACCGATCGGTGTTCTGGTTTCTTTTTCGACAATATATGAATAGAAATTACTCATATTAACATTATTCTCGACATACCATTCTTTAATTTCGCTCTCATCTTTAGGTGGCCAATTATCAATTTCATGCTTACAAGCATCCGCAAACTCCATAGTTTTTTCATCTTTATACAATTGTTTACGGTACCACAATTCATTGAGTCTTGGATTATGTAATAAAATCTTTTCACCTTCGATGACTCTATTAATATCGTCTATCATTTACACCTCCACTAATATATTATACCATACGTGTCAAGTGCCCTAAAAAAGCCACATTTTAACATGTGGCTTTTATCTAATTTAAATACCCTGAATCATTAAAGAATCCATCTAAGATATCTCTGGCGATAGCTGTTTCTGCGTCACTTTCTTTAAGTGTCCATTCAATCTTATCAGCAATCTGTCCATCTTCAATTAACAATAATGTTGGCGAGAATTCGACATTGTACTTCTCTTTTAGTGGTTCACGCAATTCTTTGTCAATAAGCGCATCGGGTGCTTCTTTATCTAAGTCCACGATATAGAAATTACCATCTAATTCAGGATGGTCAATCAAAAGCTGTTCTAAATAGTTTTCTTGGAAATTGGTAGAGTCACCACAACGAGTGATCCACCCAAAGTAAACAATTCCGCTATTACCATCTGCTAAATACGCTTCATACTCTTCTAAATTCATTTGAGGAACTGCATCTACATGAGGGGTTTCAACCACCACTTCTTCGACTTCCTCAGGTTCTTCGTTTGTTGTACAAGCAACTAAAGCTAGCGCAACAACAAGCAATCCTAATAATTTTTTCATACACTACATCCTCCTAACTTTCTCAATTAACTCTTGTAATTCATCTGAAATAATAATAGGCATTTGATTCTCTAAACGATCTAAACCAAGAACACAATTACTTACAACAATAATTGGTACTCCTTGAACTCGTTTGAAGACGGACTTATTAATCGAATTAATGACCCATTTTAAATCCTCTAGAAACAATTCAGAATCATCTAAATTATATGACCTCATTATATCACCAAGTTGCCCATCTAGTAAGGTCCCATCTAGATAACATTGTAAAAGAGTTAAAATCCCATTAGGTTTGGATATTAACCATTCAATTAAAAAATCATGATAGCCCCATTTCATCGGATCAATTTGATTATCCTTTAACTCTGCACTTGGGGCAAAATCCCAATGAACTCCATCATTATCTATCCTTGGAAGTAAATTATAATTAATGATTTCTTTGTTCAATCGTTGGTTAATGGCTTGTGCCAGCTCCACAACCTGCATCTTAGTACAATCCGCTAGAATGCCCAAAGCGCCTATCGTATCACCATAGAGTGTTCCATAACCAAGTGCTGATTCAATCTTATTAGAATTATTACTAATAACACCATTTTGAAGAGAAGCCATCGTCATCAAGACATGCCCTCTGATTCGAGCTTGAACATTTTCTAAAGCCAAACCATCAATCTTCTGTCCCACCGTCTCACTTGTAGCATCAACAAGGGCTGTTATATCGAAACCATGATATTCAAAGCCTAGCACATCAGCTAAATGCTGAGCATTGTTTATTGTTGTCTCTGAATTATGTTTAGTCGCTAGATTATAACCAATGACTCGATCTTTTCCTAATGCCATAACTAATAATGCCGCAACCACACTTGAATCTAAACCACCTGATAAACCAACAATCCAATTTGGTTTAAACGGGAAAATTTCTTCATCAATCTGTTTAATTCCAAACAACAATGCATCAATTAAAGGAATTGAGACATATTTGTTTTCTGCAACAAAGTCATCTAAGTCCACAAGTTTAGATTCTTCTAAAAAATTACTATTTAAAATTTCTATATCCTGTTTATGTTTAATAATGCTTTGGCCATCAAGCAAACCAAAAAATCGGCTAGAGTTAACTATTCCCACAGCATTAACACTGATCACAGTTGCCTCAATGTTGTTAATAAAGGTTAGCTTTTGTTGAATAGTATCAACACCACGATAATAATGTGTATTTAAGTGAAAGACAATATCTATATCATGATAGTCATGGACCATCAAATCATTGTTTACAACAACAGCCATTTTTCTATCAAATGCTTTAAATGTTTCTAATTCCTTTTTTTGTAGATGAGTAAAATATTGCTTCTTAACTTCTAAGTTAGTTGTCGAATTAAATTGTTTATGAACTTTATGGATAATCTTTTTGTCCTTAGCTACATAAGCCGTATCAAATATCTCATCAAAATCTTGATCTACATTACCCCAAATAATCATGATGTCATCACTAGCATCAATAATTTGTTGATTCATATCCAAGAGCTGGCCAATTACCGCTGAATTTTTAAAATAATGCATTAACATTGAGCCACTAATACATAATTCAGGAAAAACAATGACATCAGCATACCCTTTGGCCTTTTCAATTTCACTAAGCATCTTTTGCAGGTTTAATTCAAGCTTACCTGAGACACTCTTCATTTGAACTACTTGTATTTTCATTTATTGCTCCATTCTTTGTTTGACTACTTCAAAACATAGGACTGCGGCAGATGCAGCAGCTGACAATGCTGCCTTGATTTGAGTCGGATAAAAAATTTGAACAAAATGATCACTCAACTCAACGACAGTACGAGACAGCCCTCTTTTTTCACCACCAATTAACAAACAAAGTGGTTGTTTAAAGTTGGCCTGTGTCATTGGAATCGACTTTTTATCACGTTTGGCAGCAATTAATTTAATCTTTGCTTGCTTTAATTGTACCAAATTTTTAACTTCTTCATCACAAACAACCCAATTAATTCGCTCACTTGTTCCTGCTGAACTCTTTAAAATAGTATTCTCCATGCTTGAGTAATCTCGATGTGATAATAAAACAGTCTGACAACCAGCAATAGCTGCAGTTCGAATAATTCCACCAATGTTATATGGATCTTCAATACCTTCTAAATACAAGTAAAAATCATGAGATAAATCTAAAGGTTCAACCTTTCTATGACCTGCATCAATTAAAATTCCACCATGTGTATGGCCTGTTGCTAGTTCATCAATTATCTCTACACTGACTCGTTTCACTTTTACATTATTTTTATGGCATAGATGTAGAATATAATTGATATCCTTAGATTGTTTCTTCTCATTAATATAGACACAATTTATATCTCTTTTTTGAGATTCTAAGATTGCTTTAACACTAAGGGCCCCTTCGAAAATCATTTTATTATCTTTCTAATAAAGTCATCCTTTGAAACAGGATAAGGAATATGCATGCTCACAACTTCCATTGGTTTATAAAAACGATTAGTATCAACTCCATCAGAATCTTTCATTTGAGTCGGATAAAATCCTTCTGGTTGTGTTTTTGGACCAAAAACTTCAATTTCATCATCGCTACTTAATTGATTTCTAACTTGCACTGAAGCAATTTGATTCACTTCATCATAATCCGTAACAACACCAATAAAGTTTTGGTTAACACCCGCCCCATTGACTCCATATAAATGACCTGAAACAGTTGGATGACCATCATAGAACCCTCCAAAGGTTTCTCTGTTTTCTGCATACTTCAGTTCAGTAATGGCTCGACTTATGACTGTTTGTGGATCTTTATTGTCATTAATTGCATCAATTGCACGTCGATAAGCACTGACAACGGTCGCAATGTAGTATTCTGTTTTCATACGACCTTCAATTTTTAAACTTGAAACACCTAAGCGGATTAAATCAGGAAGGACTTCTATCGCATTTAAATCTTTTGAACTCATTGAAAATAATTGATTAGGATCACTTATAATTTGATCATCTTTTATCATTTCATATTTCCAACGGCAGGATTGAGCACAACCCCCACGATTAGCATCTCTTAAGGTCATATAGTTACTTAATGTACAACGACCTGAATAATTGACACACATTCCACCATGAATAAAGACTTCAATAGGCAAAGACGTTTTGTCCATTAGAGCATCAAGTTCGTCTAATGTGTTTTCGCGAGCTAAAACAACTCTGTCTGCTCCTTGTTGTTTGTAGAAATCGATTGTTGCCGCATTTGTGATTGAATATTGGGTTGAAATATGAACTTCCATATTCGTTGTCAGTTCTGTAGCACGTTTAAGAATAGCAAGACTCGCAACTATAATGGCATCTACTCCAATTTTATTGAGTGCTATTAAATAGTCATCTAATCCTTCTAGGTCTTCATCATGAGGAATCATATTAACAGTAACAAATACCTTTGATCCATGTTGATGAGCGAAGTCGACCGCTTCTTGAATTGTATCTAAATCAAAGTTAGAAGCTCTTGATCTCAGTGAAAAACGCTTGCCTCCGATGTAGACTGCATTGGCTCCAAATTTGATGGCTGTTTTAAGCCTATGTAAATCACCCGCTGGGGCTAATAATTCTATTTGATTCATTCTAAGTCCTCCTTCTTTTCAGCTGTCTTGAGCGTCCATAATGCGGTGCTCATGCTTGTTTGAGGGTATTTGTTTAAAAAATCATTAATCGCCATCGTTGCATCAATTTGATTTAATGATAATAACTTCAAAGACTTTGCTGCATCGATTAATTGCTGAGTGCTTAGATTGAATGAATCAACCCAAAACATCGAAACATTATGCTTTATTAACTCTTGAACACCTTCAAAACCAATAAATAGTTTTTCATCAAAAATATGTGTACCAGTTTCATCTTGGTATACAAGAAAATAGTCTTTTCGATTTGACTCTCGAAGTCGATATACTTGATAAGATTCTAATTCTTTTTCGATTAAATCACTATAGGCTGTGATTAATTGCCTTCTTGATGTTGAAATAATCTGATGTCCAAAAATTGGAACAATCATTGAGTCTGCGACTGTTTTTGCGAGTTCAATAATTTCTTCAAAGGTTAATTCACGCGCTGTCAGAACTTTATCAAATCCTTGGTTTGCTAAAACTCGAATTTCTAGATGGTTGGTCATGGTTGTGTTAGTTACTAATGAGATTGGTTTCTCAAATCCTAAGTCTCTTAAAATATAAAATAAACCAAAATCATTAACCACAAAACCATCAATATCTAAATCAATCAGTTCATTCATTCTCTCTTTGACAATATCCATCTCATCTTCAAAGATGAAACGATTAATTAGGCCATAAGCCTTCTTATTTTGTTTGTGAATCATCTCGATGGTATCAATTAAATTGGTCGTCTCATGTTGATAATGTGAACTAAGCCCCTCTCTTGCTAGTAAAAATATGTCAAATTCACCAGAGATTAATTCTGGATCATTGTTATACACTGTGATTAAGTTCATGTGAATTGTTCCTTTCATCATAATTAATGCCAAATGCTGTAAATAAGAGGAGGACGACACTTAAGAATAGAATCACCCAGAAGACTGAATTATACATCTGTAATTCAGAGACGTTTCCAATAAATGAGAGAATCATTTTATACATGTAATCACCATAGAATATCCCAATCGCGAAGAATGTTTGGAAAATAGCCATATTCATTTCTCTTAATTTTACGTCGACTGATTGTAGGGTCAGCCCAATTAATGAATTATAGGTTAAGCCATACCCAAATCCTGATAATAATGATGTTAAGAATAACATCCAATCATTATGTGAGATTAATAGAATAACTGTAAAAACAATTCCTAAGACAACCCCCAGAAGCAAGGTATTTTTAAGTCCGATTCTTCTTGATATTGTTAAACCAGCTAATATACCAGCTACTAATTGAGAGACTGAAAACATAAAGTCACTGTAGGCAACCATGGTTGAATTCATATTAATAATGTCTGATTGGAAGTAAGTTATGATATTACTTCCAGAGGTTGAAAATTTAATAAGTGAGACTAAGACTGCTATTAAGCCAAAGAAATAAATATTCTTATTTGATAAAACAGACTTTAATGAAGCATTCGTCATGACTCTTCCTGGTTCTTTATTATCCTTCACAAAGGCTAAGAATATTAATGAAATAACCGCTAAGCCTGCTGATAAGAGCCAGAGCATCGAGTAGTTTTCTTGAGTAACAATTGTATAGTCTGCTTGAAAGGCTGACATTATAAATTCAGCCAATAAAGGTGCGACTGATAAAATGGAAACCGACATCATGGCTTGTTTTGGTGTAAATGTTTGAGCAAAAAAGACATTAAATAAACTGAGCATCGAGGCCCCTATTCCTAATGCTAAGCTCGACATTAAGAGTGATGTGTAATTTGGATCAATAAAGACCCAGTATGATGTTAGACCTATAATTACTAAACCTAAACCAATCATTAACTTACGTGAATGAAATAGATCCGACAAATAAAAAATTGAAAATCGTGCGAATATAGATATAAATCCATATCCTGAAGCAATTGTTGCGGCAGCAGCAGCACTTAAAGCTAAGCCCCCTTTATCAATTGGGTTTCCTGCATATGATTTTCGATAAGCTCTAACGACAATAACTGAGCTCCAAAATAATACAAGTAATATAAATATCATGACTTGATATTTTGTCAAATGATATTTTTTTATTAAGAACAGGACCAATGCCATAGTAATGATCACTGTGAGTATATATATTAATTCCATAGTCACTTCCAATCCGCCCTTAATTATAGCATGAACCTTGATTTACTACTTAATTTTTGACATGATTATAAAGGTAAAAAAGGAGAATATATGAACAAACCTACAGTAACAATATTAATTAATGATGACAAAAAAATCGTTGTGGAGCTATACCCAGAAATTGCTTTAAACTCAGTGAACAATTTTATTTCTTTAGTTCAACAAGGATTTTATGACAATGTGATATTCCATCGTGTTATTCCTGGATTTATGATTCAGGGTGGAGACCCAACTGGAACTGGTATGGGTGGACCAGGTTATGGAATTGATGGAGAATTTTCAACAAATGGTTTTGAAAATGATTTAAAACACTCTCGCGGAGTCTTATCTATGGCTCGTGCGATGAACCCTAACAGTGCTGGTTCACAATTTTTTATTATGCATCAAGATTCACCTCATCTTGATGGTCAATATGCCGCTTTTGGTAAAGTAATAGAGGGTATTGAAGTAGTTGATTGGATTGCAAGTCAACAAACAAATCGCCAAGATAAACCTCTTACTGATATCATTATGACAAAAGTTACGACGGATGTCGTTGAACCGGTTGAAGTCATTAAAAACTCTAATAAATAACAAAAAACGGAGAAATATCCGTTTTTTTTACCTTTTATTTCTTTTTCTAAGACAGAATCGTAAGGTGCACCCTATTGGGCTTCATATTTGAAATTATTCATAACTTTCATGTCCTCATCATCAAGGTTAAAATCAAAGACATCAAGGTTTGATATAATGCGTTCTTTAGTGACTGATTTTGGTAAAGGTAAATGGCCTAATTGTAAAATCCAACGCAAGATTATTTGTGCTTCAGTCTTATTATGTTTTTGAGCAAGTTTCATAATATCTTCATGTCCAAATATCTTGCCCGTCGCAAATGGACTGTAAGCTTCTACTAGAATTTGATGATTCTCACAGAATTCAACAATATCTTCTTGTAGGTAACCAGGATGGAATTTAATTTGGTTTAAGACTGGAATAACCATTGAGTATTCAAGTAAGTTTTCTAAGTCTTTGACTAAGAAGTTTGAAACTCCAATACTGCGAACTTTTCCTTCATCATAAAGTTCTTCCATTACTTTATAAACAGCTACATTTTCTTCAAAGTAATCATGTCCTTCAATGCCATCTGACCATGGACGAGCATTATGAATTAAGTAGCAGTCAACATAGTCAAGCCCTAGATTATCTAGTGATTTTAGTGCATATTCTCGAACAAGTGTTGAATCCTTAATATTTGCGCTAAGTTTTGTTGTCACAAAGACATCAGAGCGATCTAGCCCATAATCCTTGATAGCTTGTCCAACACTCTTTTCATTGCGATAAACATACGCCGTATCAATATGGCGATATCCATTTTCTAAAGCCCATAAGGTTGAATTATAAGCATCATCACCATCCGGGATTTGCCAGGTTCCAAAACCAATACTAGGAATTAGAATATTGTTGTTTAATTTGTAGTCAGTTTTAATCATTTGTTTGTTGTCCTCCTTAGACAATTTTATCATTAATTCGCTGATAATACTCATTGAGTGAATATGAACACCCACAATATTGTTGTTGATATAAATCATATTCTTTACAAAGTTGTGTACTTCTTGTGTTACCATGTCTCTTCTTAAAGTCTGAATAGACATAGTTTAGCTGAGGGTAATGTGGCATTAAGTTTTCAGCCGTTTTATTTATCTTCTCAGAACATTTTTGTCTAGAAATAGTCATGACAGTTGTCACATATTCAATCTTCTTTTCAACCGCAAAGTCTAATGTCTCTTTCAAGCGCATACCATAACATGCTGCACAGCGAGTCCCACCCTCTTTTTGATCAGCTCCAAATGCTAATTTATCATTGTACTGTTCAATTTGTGGATTAATTACAATTAGTTCAATAGTCGCATTAAAATCAGCACGAGCAATATCGACAAGTCGTTTTACTTCATTTAATCGTTTCTCGTACTCAGCATATGGATAAATATTATGTCCATTAAAAAATAAGACAATTTCAAATTTGTCTGCTAACAGCTCTAAAACTGCTGAGCTACAAGGAGCACAACAAGCTTGTATTAGAATTTTAGGTTTACCCTCTAAATTCTTAATCGTCTCATCAAATAATTCGACGTATTTACTTACTTTTTTTCGTCTAGCCATAGATAAACATTGAATCTCCAAAACTAAAGAAACGGTATTCTTGGTCAACTGCTTCTTGATATGCTTTTAAAATAAACTCTTTATTACTAAAAGCACTAACCAGCATTAACAAGGTTGATTCAGGTAAATGGAAGTTGGTAATTAAAGCATCAACTGCTTTAAACTTAAAGCCTGGAGTAATAAACAAATTAGATCTGCTCTTTTGTGCCCTAAACTCATTATACAACATCATTTGAGTTTCTAAAACTCGAGTCGTCGTTGTTCCAACAGATATAATCCTTTTATTGTCTTTTTTAGCCTTGTTAAGAAGTCTTGCTGAGTCTTGTGATATTTCATAGTCTTCATAATGCATGACATGATTACTCACATCATCTACTTTAACAGGTCTAAATGTACCCAACCCAACATGGAGTGTTATTTCAACAATCTGCACCCCTTTTTCTTTCAAGAGTGATAACAAGTCTTTATTAAAATGCAAACCTGCTGTAGGGGCTGCGGCTGATCCATTGATCTTCGCATAGACAGTTTGATAGCGTTCACTATCTTCAAGCTGCTCATGAATATAAGGTGGTAAAGGCATCTGGCCAATCTCTTCTAGCTTTTCAATTAAGATACCTTCATAAACAAATTCAAAAATACGAATCCCTTCATCTTTGACCTCAATACATTTGGCACTTAAAACACCCTCTTTAAAAGTAATAATAGTTCCCTCTTTGACAACCTTCGCATTACCAACTAAGGCTTCAATAATGTTTCCTGTTGTTTTTAAAATTAAGACCTCAACTTTGGCACCAGTGCCATCTTTAATACCAAATAGCCTAGCAGGAATAACACGAGTATTGTTCATGACTAAAACATCTTCTTCACCTAAATAGTCTAAAATATCATAGAAATGTTTATGATTAATTGATTTGTCTTTTTTATTTATGACCATTAGTCTTGATTGATCGCGCTTATCGATAGGACTTTGAGCAATCAACTGTTCTGGTAAATGATAAGAGAAGTCACTTGTCTTCATTAGAATCCTTTGGCATCCTTATCATATAAGTTTAAGTCAGTAAATTTCTCGTGCATAAAATCAAGGTATCGATCCTCATTAATGGCCTCTCGAATTTCTTTGGTTAGATTAATTAAATATCTTAAATTATGGATAGACATAAGTCTCATTCCTAAGCCTTCATTCGTTCTAATTAAATGTCTTAAATAAGCTCTCGTATGATTGGTACAAGTCTCACAATCACATTTTGGATCTAGTGGGCCAAAATCATATTCGAAACTTTTCTTTTTGATATTGATACGTCCCTGAGAAGTCATCGCTGCACCATGACGAGCAATACGAGTTGGCAAAACACAGTCAAACATATCAACACCACGCTTAACTGCTTCTAGAATATCATCAACAGCACCAACACCCATTAAATATCTTGGTTTGTCCTGTGGTAAATGAACAATCGCATAGTCAACCATTTTTTTCATGGTTTCTTTATCTTCACCAACTGATGTTCCACCAATACTATAACCATCAAAATCCATGGCCACTAAATCTTCTGCTGATTGTTGGCGAAGATCTGGATATTCTCCTCCTTGGACAATCCCAAATAAAGATTGAATACCCTCTTTTTGATGTGCCTCTAAACCACGCTTAGCCCAACGAGTCGTTCTTTCAACACTTTGTTTCATATACTCATAAGTACTAGGGTAAGCCGGACATTCATCTAAAGACATAATAATATCGGCGCCTAATTTATTTTGAATTTCAATGGCTTTTTCAGGAGATAGGAAAAGTTTGTCGCCATTTAAATGCGATCTAAAATGGACTCCCTCTTCTTTTATTTCCCGCATATGAGCCAGTGAAAAGACTTGGAAACCTCCAGAATCAGTTAGGATTGGATTATCAACATTCATAAATGTGTTTAAGCCCCCAGCTGCTTCAATTACATCTGGTCCAGGTCTTAACCATAAATGATAGGTATTACTTAAAATAACACCTGCTTCAATATTCTTAATATCTTGTGGACTTAAAAATTTAACAGTCGCAAGGGTTCCAACTGGCATAAACATTGGTGTTAAAACAGACCCATGAGGCGTATGCAAAATACCTGTTCTGGCACCTGATTGTTTACAAGTATGGATATGTTCATACGTTATAGCACGTTTTTTACTCAAATCAATTCTCCTATCTGTTGGCTCGTTTTCGAGCTGTGGCTGATAAGTGTCGTTTTCGAAGACGAATTGCTTCAGGTGTGACTTCGACTAATTCATCTTCTTTAATATATTCTATCGCAGATTCTAATGTTAAGACACGATGAGGCACAAGTTTCATTGCTTCATCAGCTCCTGAAGAGCGAATAGCTGTTGCTTTTTTGTTTTTAGTAGGATTAACTTCCATATCAATATCTCTAGATGCTTGTCCTACAATCATGCCCTCATAAACTTGTGTTTGTGGTCCAATAAAGAAACTACCACGCTCTTGTAAGTTAAAGATAGAATAAGTCATAGCCTCTCCAGTGGCAACAGAAACCATTGATCCATTGGTTCTAAAATCAATATCGCCCTTATAGTCTTCAAAGTCTCTAAAATGCCTGACCATTGTCCCCTCTCCATGAGTATCATTAATAAATTCTGAGCGATAGCCCAGTAAACCACGGGTTGGAACTTTCCATGTCATATGAGTCATTTTTTCCTTTTCTTCCATATCTAAGAGTTCACCCTTTCGAATTGAAAGTTTTGATATGACAGACCCACTAAATCCATTTGGTACTTCAATGATGACATCTTCAATTGGTTCTAAAAGACGATCATTATCATCATGTTTAAAAATAACTTGGGGTTTTGAAATGGCAAGTTCATATCCTTCTCGTCTCATGTTCTCAATAAGAATCGTTAAATGTAATTCGCCTCGACCACTTACTTTGAACGTATCTGTTGACTCTGTTTCTTCAACTTTTAGACCCACATTAACTTCTAATTCTTTTTGTAATCTTTCTTTAATATTTCGTGATGTGACATATTTTCCACTCAAACCAGCAAATGGGGAACTATTAACCATAAAGTTCATCGATAAAGTTGGTTCTTCAATTAAGATTGGTGGTAATGGATCAATATGATTCACAACGCAGAGCGTATCCCCAATAGATATATGAGGAAAGCCTGAGAGCATTACAATATCACCACTGAATGCTTCACTGACTGCTTGTCTGTTTAGACCTTTATAATTAAATAAATTTGAGACAGTTCCTTTGAACTGATTTCCTTGAGAATCTATGACAACAAGATGTTGATTCTTTTTAACTGTACCCTTAAATATACGTCCAATTCCTAAGCGTCCTACATAATCATCATAGGCTAAGCTTGAGATTTGAAGTTGTAGAGGTTGATCATCATAATTAGGATAAGGCTCAACATGATTGACGATGGTTTCAAAGAGTGGTTGTAAATCAGACGACTCTTGATCTAATTCTTTTCTAGCAATTCCCTCTTTGGCTATTCCATATAATATTGGAAAGTCCAGTTGCTCATTATTAGCTTCTAAATCAATAAATAATTCATACACTAAATCGACAACTTCACTCACTCGTGCATCTTTTTTATCAATCTTATTAATAAATAGAATTGGGTTTAAGCCTTCTTCTAATGCTTTCTTTAAAACAAAGCGGGTCTGTGGCATAGGACCTTCAGCTGAATCAACTAATAATATAACAGTATCGACTGTCTTAATGATTCGTTCTACTTCAGATGAAAAGTCAGCATGGCCAGGTGTATCGACGATGTTTATCTTAATATCTTTATACTGTATGGAGCAGTTTTTGGAATAAATGGTTATTCCTCGTTCACGTTCTAGGTCATTTGAATCCATTATTTGATCAACAGGTATTTCATGTTCAGAAAAGATTCCTGATTGATTTAGAAAAGCATCTACTAATGTGGACTTGCCTGCGTCGACGTGTGCGATGACGGCTAAGTTTATAATTTTGTTATGTGACATATGACCTCCTTTTTAACTGTGCTATTATAACACTCTTTTAACAATATGCTATAATTTAGACATGAAAAAGAAACATGATTTTAAATATAGTGATGACAATAAGCGTTATCATACATATAACTATTTCTTAAGACAAAAATATCATCAAAAATGTTTCCGCATTCCGTTGGATGCAGGTTTTACATGTCCGAATCGTGATGGTGAGCGTGGCATTATGGGCTGCAGCTTTTGTTCCATTGCAGGAAGTGGTGATACTATTATTCGTGGTACGCTTCAGGCTCAAATTGATGATGGCTTTAAAGTAATGAGAAATAAATGGCCTGATGGCTTAGGTATGGCTTATTTTCAAGCTTACACAAATACTTATGATACTTTAGAAAATCTCAAAGAACTCTATGATCCATTTTTTGAAGATGACCGCATAATTGCTGTGATTATTGCGACCAGAGCAGATTGTTTAGATAAAGAAAAAATAGAGTATTTTAAAGAGAAAGCTAAACATAAAGACTTATACATAGAGATTGGCCTTCAGACGATTCATCCAATAACTAACTATTACATCAATCGAGGACATGATAACCAAATCGTTACTGACACTGTTAAGATGCTCCAAGAAGCAAATATTCATACAACCCTGCACATTATCAATGGTTTACCAAATGAGACGCCACAGATGATGCTAGACACTGCTCAATACTGTGCTGACTTAAAAGTTGATGGAATCAAGATTCATATGTTTCAGATACTTAAAAATACACTAGAAGCATATCGTTACAAAAAAGATCCTTACCCACTCTTAACTCAAGATGAGTTTGTTGATATTACAATTAAACAACTCCAATTGCTCCCACAAGAAACAGTCATCATGAGACTAACAGGAGATCCTGTTGTGAGTGAATTAGTCGGACCAAAATGGACGACTAATAAAATATCAGTACTAAATCAAATTGATAAAACGATGGCAAAATACAATTTACAACAAGGAGATATGATTAATGAAAAACAACAATGAAATAATTCATGAAAAATTTGAATCAATAATTCAATCAGATTGGCTATCAATTGATATGACGGCCGGTAATGGAAGAGATACTTATTTTCTAGCACAAAAGAGTAAACATGTCTTCACTATTGATATACAAGAAGTTGCTATTAACAAAACGAAGGAATTAACCAAAGATTTTGATAATATCACTTATATCCATGATGACCATCAAAATATTAATAATTATGTTAAACCTTATGTTAATCTAATTATTTATAATTTAGGATATCTTCCAGGTGGTAACAAAAAAATTAAAACAACTAAAGATAGTACACTGATTAGTCTTTCAAAAGCTCATCAGCTACTGAAGATTAACTCCTATTTAATCATAACTTGTTATCCTGGACACCCAGGTGGATCACAGGAAACAGAAGCTGTAAAATTATGGATTAATCATAAAAAAGAGAAACAACAATATGAAGTAGAAACCTTACATTACCCTACCAAGAATTCACCAATTTCTTTCATTTGTAAGCGAATTGCGATGTAACAAAAAAACACCTCGAGCGGTGTTTCTTTTTCTATATTACTACAAGGAAGGAAGGTCTGGGGAACAGTCCCCACTCAATATTTCTATTGTGACTATAGTATAAAAAACAAGTGTGAAATTAATGTGTATACATTATGTGAAAATATGTGAAGCATTCTTTCATTGTCTTTTACATTAAGTCAAAACCTTCACTACCTATCGGCTGAAGTTATCTCTAACAAGGTGTAATAAACAGCCTCAGGATCTAATACATCTGTTTTAATCCATGTTTTTTCAAGAGCAACAACTAGATGTTTCTGTGCAGTAACAAAGAAACGATTATTAGCAACCAACGACTCACACATATCATACATTGATTCATCTGTGCTGCAGCTTTCCTGGCTGATTTGATAATCTATTCGACCTTTCATACTCTCATCTTCATTTGCTGATTGAATGTCTTTCATTAGTCTAACAATTTGATCGATGTCCAATTCTACTAAAGCCAAGATTTCTTCATCAGTTAATAGATTTCCAGTTGTTTTATCAAAAACATAAGTATAAATATTATCCACAAATCCATCAGAATCGAGTTTATATCTATTTGCATATGCAATTAATGAAATTGTGTCCTCTGTTTCAACAAAATCATATAATATAAATGTACTAATTACTTTCCCATGATACTCTAACTGTTGGTTTTTAGTTTCATCTAATCTTGCTTGAACTAATTCAGCATCTTGAGACTCAAAATTTAACACTATCCTCTCAATTTGATTATCTACTCGGTCTAATAAAATAGATGAAGGATACCCTATTTCTATAACTGGAGCATAGTGACCATCTTCAATAATTTCTGCATAAACAAATTCTTTTTCATCATCAATCTTTTCGACTGCTTTATCATTCACTTCTTCACTTTTAATTGTACATCCTGATAATAAAACAGAAGCTAATAGCGCTAATCCTAATAACTTTCTCATAATTCCTCCTCGTTTAAATGTTAGTTACTATTTAATCAAATCCTAATTCAAATTCCAACTCATCCTTTATTTATCTGTAATTTTATTCACAGCGCTTGAACATTCACTGTGTCATCAGATGCAACATGTAGAATTTTTTCTCTTAATATCTTTCTCCTTATAACAAAATTAGTAAAAACATAGTAAATGCATGGCTTTATAAGACGTCTATTTATGGGTATTATACGTTAATTAAGAGAACAAATATGCAAAGTGACAAAACTGTAATCTAAAAATGGATTAATTGATGAAATAGAGTCTAAACAAAGGTTATTATGAACTTTAAAATCCAATTATTTTGAATGATAAACTAAAATAAAAAGGATGTTTAGCTAAACATCCTTACCATTAAGTAAACGTATGATTTTCATTCTCAGTCACAATGATATCCATCCTAACATCAAAGTCATCTTCTTTAAATTCCTCTAACATCCAGGAATACGCAAGACCAACCTTTAATACATGCTTGTTTGCGAGATAGCGATCATAGTAACCACCACCATAGCCAATCCGATAGCCTTTATTATTAAAAGCTAACAGTGGCACAACAACAACATCAGGGATTATCTCTGTAGAATTTCTAGATTCAATAAGACCCATTTTGGTCGTCATGCTGTTCTCAGGTTCATATACGTTCATTGTCATGAGTTTGTTTTTTGTATTAGGAATACAAACTGTTTTATTATTATCAAGTAACCAACTGATTAAAAGACGAGTGTTAATCTCGTCTTTTATTGAAACATAAGTACTAATGTTCTTATAATCACTTAGGATTGGTTTTAGTCTTTCTAAGATCTTTTGATCATAAAGTGCTTTTAGAGAGTCAGGAAAAACCCTTCTTTGTTGCCACTTTACTTCTCGCAAGTGTTTCTTATCCAACTGACCCTTCCATTTCAAGTTTCATTAATTGGTTAAGCTCAACTGCATATTCCATTGGAAGCTCACGAGTAAACGGTTCTAAGAAACCTAAGATAATCATCTCAGCCGCTTCTTCCTCATTTAACCCACGACTCATCAAGTAGAATAATTGTTCCTCTGATATTTTTGATACAGCCGCTTCATGCTCAATAATTGATTGATTGTTTTCAACCACATTGACTGGCAATGTATCAGAACGTGATATTTCATCTAAGATTAAAGTGTCACACTCAATATGAGATTTGGCACCCAAAGCACGCTTACCATGGTGAACGATACCACGATAGTTAACTTCACCACCATTACGAGCCACAGATTTAGAAATAATATTTGATTGAGTATTAGGAGCTAAGTGAATCATCTTGGCACCTGCGTCTTGGTTTTGACCTTGACCAGCCACCGCAATTGATATTGTCATACCACGAGCACCCTCGCCTGCTAAAATACAAGCAGGGTATTTCATTGTAATACGAGCACCAATATTTCCATCAATCCATTCCATAATCCCATGATCCCAAACCTTCGCACGCTTAGTCACTAGGTTTAGAACATTATTTGACCAGTTTTGAACGGTAGAATAACGACATTTGGCATTTTTATGAACAATAATCTCAACAACTGCCGCATGCAGTGAATCTGATTTATAAATTGGAGCTGTACAACCCTCAACATAGTGAACATCAGCACCCTCATCAACAATGATTAGAGTTCTCTCAAATTGTCCCATATTATCCGCATTAATACGGAAATATGATTGGAGTGGTTTTTCTAACTTAACACCTTTAGGCACATAAATAAATGAACCACCAGACCAAACAGCTGTATTTAAAGCCGCAAACTTATTGTCAGTATATGGAACAATTGTCCCAAAATACTTTTTAAATAATTCTTCATGTTCTCTTAAAGCAGTATCAGTATCAAGGAAAATAACGCCCTTTTCTTCAACTTCTCCTAGCATGTTGTGGTAGACAACTTCGGAATCATACTGAGTACTAACTCCGGAAAGATATTTAGCTTCAGCCTCAGGAATACCTAAGCGATCAAATGTATTTCGAATTTCTTCAGGAACATCTTCCCATTTCTTTTCCATTTTATTACTAGAAGTTGAGTAATAGATAAAATCATCAAAATTAATATCATTTAACTCAGCTCCCCATTGAGGCATTGGTTTCTTATCAAAAGCACGATACGCTTTTAAACGTAATTCTAACATCCATTCAGGTTCATTCTTGAAGGATGAAATTTGTCTTATAACATCTTCATTAATCCCTTTACCAGTCGTTAAGACAGTTTCAACATCATCTTTAAATCCATACTGATACTCGGTTGAAGGTAGTAAATCTCTATCAGACATTTTGTTCCTCACTTTCTACAATAATGTCCGTAATGGCTCGCCATCCAATAGTCGCGCAACCAATACGATTTGCCTGTTTACCCACTTGATTAAAGGCATTCGCCTCAGCCATTGAATTAACATCATAGTCTTCAAGGTTAATCATTTTATTGTAGGTTTGAATTAGAGCCATCGCTTCATCAACAGTCTTACCCTTTAGTAGGTTCGTCATAATTGAAGTTGAAGCAGTTGAGATAACACAAGCTGTACCATCCCATACGATCTCATCAATCACTCCATTTTTAATCTTAGCCTGGACTGTAATATCATCAATACACGAATCCATGACCATATGTTTTTCATGAAAATGTTCACCATCTTCATACAAATGCTTATTACGAGGGTTTTGGTAATGATCCATAATAATTTCTCTAAGAAATAATGGGTCACTTAAATATTTTTCCATAATCACCTCACAGATACATGTCGATTGTTTTTTCAAGTGTTATATCTTTTAAAACATCAACAAAGGTATCAATTTCTTCTTTTGTATTATAGAAATATAAAGAACAACGCAATGTTTCATTGGTCCCTAATACTTCTAATAAGATCTTGGCACAATGATTCCCAGCACGACAAGCAATTCCAAATGTACTTAAATATGCTGCCACATCCTGAGCAAATATCCCTTTAACATTAAATGCTGTAATAGCTGTATCAGCCTCAGGATTATAGATAATCAAATTATCCAATTCTTTTAACTTACTCATTAAATACTGATGAAGTTCACGCTCAATCTCAGCTATTTTTTCCATCCCAATCGAATCAAGATATTCAATCGCTGCACCAAACCCAAGAACACCCTCAATATTACGTGTGCCTGATTCATACTTATCAGGTGAGTGTTTCAGTAAAACATCTCCACAAGTGTTAAAACGAGCATTTGACCCTCCACCATATAGAAGCGGATCACTCATTTCAAGCAGTTCATACTTACCATATAACACACCAACACCAGTTGGACCACACATCTTATGAGCACTAAACCCAAAGAAGTCAACATCTAAGTTCTTCACATCAATTGGCATATGCGCCACCGACTGGGCACCATCACAAACCACAATAGCCCCAATTTCATGAGCTAACTGGCTAATTTCCTTCATAGGATTAACATATCCTAAGACATTTGACACATGCGCAATAACAATGACTTTTACCCGATTATGTAACACTGATTGAACATCTTCAATCGTTAAACGGCCCTCACTATCCATTGGAATATACTCAACAATAGCACCCGTTTTCTTAGCCACATTAAACCAAGGAAGGATATTGGAAGCATGTTCAGCCTCCGTCGTCAAAATGACATCCCCTTCTTTAAGGTATTTCATTCCATATCCATTAGCAACAATATTCAATGCTTCACTAGCCCCTGAAGTAAACACAATTTCTTTTTGAGAAGCACCAATAAAATCGGCTACTTGTTTTCTCACATTATCAAAGTGATTACTCACATCATGACTTAAAGCATAATCACCACGATGGATATTTACAGATTCATTCACATAATAATTAGTTACAGCATCAATCACAGCTTGTGGTTTAAACGTTGTCGCGGCATTATCAAAATAGATAAGTGGTTTATCTTCCATCATCCTCTTTAGAACTGGGAAATCTTGACGAATTTTTGCGACATCAAACATTACTGCATCACCTTACTATATATATTTTGTGCTAACTGTTCCTTAACCTCTTCATCTTCAATGACATCAACAATCGGCAGTAAATAGCCCAATGTCATTTGTTGTAGTGTTTCCTTTAAACTTAATCCACGAGAACGCATATAATATATGGCTTCTGGATCAGGCTGACCAACTGAAGCAGCATGGCTTGCCTCAACATCATTTTCATCAATGACTAATTTAGGGAAAACACGAGCTCTCACTTGTTCATCCATGTTCATAACTCGAGTTATTTGGTGTGTTTTAGAACGTGACTGTCCTTTTTCAATATCACCCAAAACTTCAAAAGTTAAACGACCGCCAGTAAAGACGATGCCATAATTTTGTAACATCGCATAAGAATCTTTCGCTCTATGAAGAGCAGACATATGCCATTCAAGTTCGCCAAAAGCAATACTTGCGCCACGAACATCTAAATGAGAATGAGCCCCATCTAAGACAAAGTTTGTGTTTTTAACATGTTGCCCATTTGATAATTCACCATAATTGGCTTTGATATATGCTTCTTTATGTAAAGTAACCGTTTCTTTGATATTAAGAGCATGATCACTTTCATTTAAAATTAAATAACTCCAATTTGAATAATCACCAAAGACAAGTTGAAGATCTAAATCTCCCTCACCCAATAAAGTGATAAATACATTTCCATGAGAATTCTCTGGAAATTTAAAAGTTATATCTGTTTTGTCGCTCACAGTAATGTTATAAGAAGCTTGAACATCGTTTGCGACAGAAACCAATTGACTCTCAGTCAAATCAATATTCAACTTTTCCATTCTAAGCTGTTTCCTTTACAACAAGTCTCTCAAGGATAATTGGATCTCTCTTTTCTTGAGTGGCTTCACTAAATTCAATGCCTAATTCATTCTTAATCCAATCATACCCTTCACTATCAATCTTATTAACAAGAGAGCCATCCGAAGAATGAACAATCTTACCATTAATCATAATATGAGTATGAGACGGATGAATTTGTTGGAAGAAACGCTCATAGTGAGACACAATTAAAACTCCAGACTCATGATCTTTAACCGTTTCATTAACAACATCCGCAACTAAGTGCAGCGCATCAACATCCAAACCTGAATCGATTTCATCAAGCATTGCGATTTTTGGTCGTAATAAAATCATTTGTAAAATTTCATTACGCTTTTTCTCCCCTCCAGAGAAACCTTCATTTAAATAACGATGGGCCAAATCTTCCTTCATATCAAGGCGATTTATTGCGCCATCCATCTGTTTAACAAATTCAAATAAACCAATTGGTTCTTCTCTTCTTGAATTTAATGCTGCTTTCATAAAGTCTGAGTTAGTAACTCCTGGAACTTCCTGAGGATATTGCATCCCTAGAAATAAACCAGCTTGAGAACGCTCATCAACTTCCATTTCTAAAACATCTTGACCATCAAATTCAACTGAACCAGATGTAACTGTATATGCTGGATGACCCATGATTACAGATAAAAGTGTTGATTTTCCATGACCATTAGGTCCCATCAAGGCGTGAATTTCACCCGAATTAATTTCTAAATTGACTCCCTTAAGAATCTCTTTGTCTTCTACTGAGACGTGCAAATCTTTAATGACTAATTTTGACATAGTATCCCTTTCTTTTTTCACTCATGTATTATAACATAATAAGCTTTAACTAACTTCTTAGACGATTATAATTGTTTTTATACCATTTAAGTGTAATTTAAGGTGGCTCACATATACTTTGCATGTTGATTCTAAATCAAGTATAATGTTTAAGCAACGCATAATTAAAGGAAGGTAACTATGAAAGATTACATTAAAAAATATTGGTATGTCGGATTAATTTCTATCGTCTTTATAGCAGGAATTATCGCCGTCATAGTCAATTCACAAACAGGTGTAGTTTCAGGTAAAAAAGCAGACGGCAAAGATGTAGTATATTCAATCAACAATACTAATGTCACAGCTGATGAACTATACGAAGAACTTAAAGATCGTTATGAAGCTCCATTAGCAGCAATGGTTTTCGAACGTGAAGTATTATCAAGAACTTATGATTACACTGAAGATCAAAAAGTTGAAGCAAAACTAGAATCAGATCAAACAATTGCTTATTACAAATCACAATTAGGTGAGGAAAAAGCACAAGAATTAATCGAACAAATTCTTCAATCAATGGGTTATTCAAAAGACTCTGAGCTAGTCGATTATTACTTAAACGCAAGCGCAGCAGTAACATTGGTCGAAGATTATTTCGAATCAGAATACAAGGACGACTTTATTGAAAAAGAAAATCCAGTCATAATGTCTCATATCTTAGTATCTGTTCCACAAGATTCAACAATGAGTGAAGCAGAACAAGAAAGATATGTAGAAGAAAAAATGGCAGAAGTTGATGAAGCTCTAAAAACGGATGACTTCGCAACAGTCGCAACTGAGTACTCAACGGATACTTATTCAGCGCAACAACAAGGCTCGTTAGGACTTGTCTATAAATCAATTCAGTTTCATGATGAGTTTAAAGATGCAGCCTTCAAATTAGAAGTGGGTGAAATCAGTGATTGGGTTGAATCTCCATCAGGATTTCATAAAATTCTTATCACTTCAAATGATTTCGCAGATGTATCAGCAGATGCTTCCTATCTACAATTACTCGAACAGCTTTATCCTTCATTAAAAGGTGAAGCATTATTCAAACAAGCTGAGATTTTAAACTTTGATTTCTCAGACAATCCAGAGTTCGAAGCACAGCTACGCACCTCTTACGGGTTAGGAGAATAACAGAATGAAAAAAATTATAAGTCTATTAACAATTTTATTAATCTTAGTTGGTTGTTCTTTAAATTCATCCACTCAAATCTCTGATAAAGATGATGTTCTATTCAAGATTGAAGACACTTCAGTCACAAAAGGCGAAGTTTACAATATGTTACGCTACCAACAAGTGGGACAAATTATTATCAATGATGCACAAAACATGCTCGTTGAATCTAAAGTTGAACTAACAGATGAAATTAGAGCTGAAGCTCAAGAGATGTTAGAAGAAAGTAAAGAACAATTTGGGGATTACTTTGAAGCATATTACGGTAGTGGTGATGATGAAGAATTACTTGAAACAGTCTTTATCCCTGCTGTTCGACAAAGAAAATTACTTGAAAATTACTTTGAAGACAATAAAGATACTATTATCTCTGAGGCTGATCCAGTAAAACTCAATATCCTATACTATGATTCACAAGAAACAGCTCAAAATGCCATTGATTTATTAAATGATGGCAAAAGCATTGCGGATGTATTAGACGAATTAGGAACAACCAGTAATCATGGTGTCAGTCGTGAAGAACCAACCGTTATAGCCAAAAATAAGTTAGATGATGTTGTCGTACGCTTTATTGAAAGTGAAGAAGGTTTATTAGAAAACTTTACGAAATCACCATTAATGGATGTCACAGAAGCTAAGTTCTATGTTGTCAAATTAATTGAAGATGACAATGAAGCACTTACAGAAGAATATAAAGAAGTATTCCTAGCTGATCAAGAAGCTGGAAGCAAAGTAATTGTTGATTTATTCAAAGCTGCTAACTTTGAAGTATACGATCAGGCTATCTATGATGGCATTAAAGCGAACGAACAATTATCAGATTTCTTCCCAAATAACTAATGTCACTTTTTAAAAAGATTATTAACAAAGAAATACCAGCTCACATTCTATATGAAGATGAAGAAGTGTTCGCCTTCTTAGATATCTCTCAAACAACTAAAGGTCATACATTAATTATTCCAAAAGTTGAAACGAAGAACTTTCTAGAAACTGATTCACAATTAATCGGTAAAATGTTCAAAGTGACTCAACAACTTGCCAAAAAAATCCAAGAAAACCTTGGTGCTACTGGATTTAATGTATTAACTAATATGAATGAAGTCGCTGGCCAAACAGTCTTTCACTTCCATATTCATTTGATTCCTCGATATGATGAGAATGATACCCTTAAGATAGAGTTCTCATCCAATGAGTTAGACTTAAATGAAATTAAAACAATGATACTAAAAAATCAGGACTAATCCTGATTTTTTTTCGTAAACTGTGGTTTGTAAATAGTTCTGCCCTCAAGCGAGAAGACCCTAGTACTAAAGGCACCTTCATCAATTGATTCTGTATTTTTTTCAAACATATACACTCGGGCTGATAAATTATCAATGATATTCAAGACTTCAGCCTCAACAACTAATGGAAGTACTGGCGAGCCAAATTCATACTCACCATGATGACTCAAAATCAAATGTCTAAGCAACATTACTTGTTCAGACTCAGCAACACCTAACTGTGTCGCAATTTCATATACTTTAGCTTGTGCCATTGAAATATGACCTAGTAATTTTCCTGGTGTCGAATATTCAACAACAACTGGAGATACATATTCCTCAATCTTAGAAACATCATGCAATAAGATTCCCGACATTAATAAATCGCGATTTATATGGGGAAATACTTCCAACACTTTATCAGCTAGCTTACACATTTCTAATGTATGAGTCGCAAGTCCGCCCACAAACTCATGATGATTACGTGTTGCTGCTGGATAAACAAAGTATTGAGACTTAACTGACTCAATTGTTTTTGTTACAACTGATTTTAAGATATCATCCCCAATTGAATCAACATACTCAAAAATCTCTTTCGATAATTGTTCTTTAGGAATTGATGAAGTCATAATAAAATCACTCAGTTGATATCCCTTTTGATTCTTAATATCTAGTGATTGGATCTTTAATTGTAAATTATTACGATATTTTATAACATCAGCTACCACTTCAACTATATGACCTTGTTGGACCTTTGCCGATAATTCTTCGCTAACATCCCATAGCTTACCCTCGATACTAGACGAATTGTCCTGTAGAGTTAAAGATAAATATGGTTGTCCATTATTAGAAACCCCTTTAGTTAATCCTACAATTAATAGTGGAGCTTCAATTTTTTGTCTTTCTTCAAAATCTTTTATCTTAATCATTCTGTTCTCCCATCACTTTTTTAATACTATCCATTTTATACCCTCTTTGACTGAGTTTTTGTTTTAGTATAAAGGGATCAGTTTCTTTTCTTTTAAGTTTATTTAAATCAATCCGGCATGAATCAGTCTCATCATACTTTATATCTGAACTAGCCAGTAGCTCAGTTACATCTGATGCTTCAAACCCTTGACGAATCAGCTTATCAGAAATCTTACTCTTGACGCTTATTGTTGATCCTTTTAAATTAGAATTAATGGCCTTCTCAAATTGTTCTTTCATTTGAACTTCTTGTTTCCTACTCACAATTTCCATCACTAACTCAACAAGTGCTTCATCAAACTGATACTTTTCAAAGTTCTTAGCAATTCGATAACGTCCATACCCGCGCTCCTGATATCGCTCTAATAATTCATAGATAAAACGTTCATCATCAAGAAAGCCCTTCTTCTGCAAAGATTGAAGAACTTCCTCATCAAGCTCTTGATTAAAAGGTTCAATTGTTGAAAGGTATTCTCTCATCTGTTGGATTGAATAATCATGATACGTTAAACGAGTCAGTGACTTGCTCATCTTCTTTTGGATTAAATCTTTTTCTTTTAATTCTGACATTTCTTTTATATTCACGATCCTATCTTCTTGTAATTCATACTGATTTATAATCTCTGCCTCCAGCAACATGCGAACAAAATGCAGACCATTAGAGAATTCAATTAAATTGTCATGAACTCCAATAATGACATAATCAGTTTCTTTTTGATTAATAACTCGTTTATATAAATCAACCACTGAATCAACAAAGACTTTGTCACTATATGGTTCAACTAATTCAAGTGACCTTTTAGATAGCAATAGCCTTTCATTCTCTGATAAATTAATAAACTTTTGTAATTTTTCGATGCACTCTTCTTCACTGTGGAAATAGTAACCATTCTCTTGTTCCTGTAGTAAATCTAGTAAAACTTCTTTATCACTAGCAAATAATGGTAAACCACAAGCCATAGCTTCAATAAAAGTTAAGCCCTGGGTTTCTGTCATTGATGCAGAGATAAACGCATTTCCTGCATGATAAAAGGAAGCAATCTGATCATTAGGGACTCTGTCGGTTAAAAAGACACGGGACTCAAGGTTTAAAGATTTTATCAATTTCTTTAAATTCTCAAAGATCGGGCCAGCCCCAACAATCATAAATTTAAGTCTTGGGTTATCTATTTTTGAGACTGAATGAACAACTGTCTCTAAATCTTTTTCTTCACCTAAACGACCCACAAAAACTAGCAGTAAATCATTCTTGGCAACGCCATATTTTTGGCGGATGTCGCTTGATTCTTTTTGAATCGTATCATTCATTTTAAAGCGAGATAAATCAACACCTGTCGGTATTACATGAATTGGTTGATATACACCATATTCATGGAGCAATTCCTTAGTTTTAGACGATGGCGTAATAATAGCTTGAGCAGGTTTTGTTAATTGTTTAGACAATATCGCAACCCCTTTTCGAGCAATACTCTCAACAGGTTTTAAATGAAGCGGATTAATATAGTGGGTGTAATCTTCCCACGTTGTATGATAGGTATAAATCAATGGAATATTCTCTTTCTTGGCAATTATTCGAGCAAAAATTCCTACCCCAAACTCAGTTTGAACATGTATCAAATCAAGATTCATCTGTTTAATAATTTCAGATGCTCGATTTTGAACTGGATTAGAAAGCTTGTTATCAAAAAGAAATGATAGTTTAATTCCAGGAAGTAATAACACATTATCCTTATATTCAATATCATATATTTTCCCATGATTAGACACAATAAAAACTTCATGGCCTTCACGAAGTAAACCTTTGCGCAATGTCTCAATTGATGTTACAACACCATTAATAACGGGTAGATATGCATCAGAAAAAATCCCTATTCGCATTTAATCGACTCCTTTACCCTATTATGATACCACATTGGGCACACTAGGCAGCTAAATTATTTCCTTTTAGGATTGATTTCGATGAATAAATAATAGTTAAAGAGATAATTATATTAAATATCATTCCACCAACAAATAGTAAATTAAAATTCGTAATATCCATCACTACAAACATTAACACCATTAAAACAATGGTTGGTAAAAGAGCAATAACATATAAAATAATATTTAAGTACACTTTTATGATAACATTTGAATTCGATTTTAAGAATTTTATGACTAAAACATCCACAGCCGTAATAATCATATAGGTTGAATTAACAAACAATAGATAAATAATTGAATCGATGATTGATTCACCCAAGAATACAAGGATCACAAAATACAGAAGAAGTAGACACATGACTCTGAGTAGTGGAATCAATAATGTTGAACTAATCTTCTTTAGCTCAGAATCAGGAATTAAATAAATAAATGGTTTTTCAAGTTCATCCATTAGAAAAGTACTAGCATCATTACCAAACATCAAACTAAAGATAATAAGAATTTTAAACGTTTCAATCTCTTGAAGAAAAATCGCCAAAACTGAATAACCAGCTCCAAACATTAACATTCCAAAAGGCAGATATCGTCGTGTTTTACGAATAACAAGCACATGTTTGGAAAATAATGCCCATGCACCAGTTAAGAATGATCCCTTCACTTTTCTAGACTCGACTTTGGTTGAATCAATTGTTTCGACAGTTCTGCCTGACTCAGCCTTACGCCTTATGGCTGAAGCATACTCAGCATCTTGAAGAGCTTTCTCAACAAAATTGCCCTCAATCTTAAACATACGAGTCGTAAATACAAATATTATTAATAGAATAATACCTATCGGAATTAGTGCTGATACATCCCCTATTCTAAAGGCATTCGCAATCCAACCGAAAGTGCCAATAAATGGCATGTATTTGAAAAGTGGATGGAAAATTGACTCTTGAATTGAGCTGAATGTAAATTCGAAGTTCAGTGCATTGACAAATAATACTACTATAATCACAGAAATAATGATGATTGGAATCTTTGATATACTTCTTACGTCTTTATATACAGCATTACGGATATACTCATAATTAAAATACATTGTCACTAGTAAGAAATGAAGAAAAACAGATATTACAATTCCTAACATATGAGCTGGTCCATCAATAATTTGAAAAAAGAAGATTAGCATATAAAATACATAACCAACCCCAAACACTAAGGATTGTTGTAATGTAAGAAAAATTAAGTATGTATAGGTTTGTTTATTTGAAAAAGGACTAGTGAATAGGAATATTGCATCATTCTCAAACACTAAAGCTGATGTCTTGTTCACTACAAAAACTATCATCGTGATGAAAATGACTAAACCACCTATTAAATTAAAAATAGCACTATCCATTAGAAATGAATTCGTTAAACCTATATCACTTGTTAGATAACTAAAAATGTTATAAACCATCAAGCCAAGTAAAGCAATTGTAATTAATAATACAATTGGCTTTTTTAATAAACTATGAAGTCTGGCCATGAATTTAGTTTTAAGAAGATACCAGATCGCATCTGTATTATTCATGATTGGCTCCAGTATACTCAAAGAACAATTGTTTAAGACTTTGGTTCTCCTGAAGTTCATCTCGATTCACGACTTTAACAATTTTAGCATCGTCCATTATATAAGCAACATCCCATATATCATCAATCATATCGATGATATGTGTACTCATAAAGACTGCCTTACCCTCATTCTTTAAACTTACTAAAGATTTCAATACCTGATCAATTGCTAATGGGTCTAAGCCAATCATTGGTTCATCAACTAAGATTGTTTGTGGGTCTATTAATAAGGCGCAACAAAGAGAAAGTTTTTGAGTCATCCCTTTTGAAAGTTCTTTAGCAATCTTACTTCTTTTATCTTCTAAATCAAATTGTTTCAACAATTGTTCTTTTCGCTGCGAGTAATCAACTAATTGATACGCCTTGGCAATAAACTCTAAGTGTTCATCGATGGTAAGTAAGTCATAAAATGCAGGAAGTTCAGACACATACCCAAAATGTTTCTTAGCTTTTAAACTTGTATTTTCATAGCCATCAATAAAAATATCACCTTCATGTCTGAGTAATCCTACAATGGATTTTAAGGTGGTTGATTTCCCTGCACCATTAGGACCTAACAATATTGTTATCTGCCCATCATAAGCTGTTAGATTAATGTTATCCACAGCTACTAGTTTTCCATACTTTTTCGTTAAATGTTTGACCTCTATCATAATTGTTTCTCCTGTTTAAAAAAGGGACTGTTGCCAGTCCCTAACTATTAATTTTTATTAATCAACAAATGGTTGTGAGAACTTAACTAGTTGACGATAACGTCTTTCAGCTTCCTTAGCAGAGCGAGTTAATAATGCATCGGCATGCTCAGGATTGACTGATTCAAGTTGATTATAACGACGATTTGTTAGAACAAAGTCTTTATACTTCGTGAAATCAGGTTTTCTGCTGTCAATTGTTAGAGGTTTCTCTTCATTGTCTGGATTGTAACGGAATAATGTCCAGTAGCCACTTTCAACGGCCATCTTTTGTTGAATTTGGTGATTACTTAAGCCACCCTTAATACCATGCTCAATACATGGAGAATAAGCAATAACTAATGAAGGCCCATTGTATGCTTCAGCTTCCTTAAGAGCTTTAATTGTTTGAACACGATTAGCTCCCATAGAAATTGATGCCACATAGACATGACCATAAGTCATAGCAATCATACCAATGTCTTTCTTCGCTGTTTCTTTACCAGAAGCTGCGAACTTAGCAATGGCTGCTGTTGGAGAAGCCTTAGATGCTTGTCCACCAGTGTTTGAGTAAACTTCTGTATCAAGAATTAGGATATTAACATCTAGATTATTAGCAATAACGTGGTCTAATCCACCAAAGCCAATGTCATATGCCCATCCATCTCCACCAATGATCCAGACTGATTTAGAAACCAAGTCTCTTTCATAAGCAAGTAATTCTTGAGCCATAGGTGAATCTGAATTCTTAAGTAGAGTCACAAGATCACCAACAACTTCTCTTTCTTGATCACGATTGCCCTTAACTCCAACATACTCTGCTAATTTTTCTTTTAAGTCAGCAGCAGTAGCTTCTTCTTTTTGAAGTTTTTCAGCAATTGTTAAGATTGAAGCTGATTTAAATTCTTGAGCAGCCTTCATACCAAATCCGTATTCAGCATTGTCCTCAAATAATGAGTTAGCCCAAGCAATACCCTCACCTTGTTTATCTTTAACAAATGGACTTGAAGGAGTTGATCCACAATAGATTGAAGAACAACCTGTTGCGTTAGCAATCAACATATCACGACCAAATAGTTGTGAAGCTAAACGATAGTAAGGAGTTTCACCACAACCGGCACATGCTCCAGAGTTTTCAAAGTAAGGCATTAAGAATTGAGAACCTTTGATTGAGTCAGTTGGGAAGAATTCTGATTTATAGCGTGTTTCTTTAAAAATATAATTAGCAAGTGGTGCGAATTCTAATGATTCGTGAATATCCTTCATAACTAAAGCCTTCTTACCAGCTTTACCAGGACACTCAACAGAACATAATCCACATCCTACGCAGTTGTCTGGAGAGACTTGAACACGGTAGTATAGGTGATCAACACCCTTACCAACAGGTTTAAGTGTTTCAAATTCCATTGGCGCATTCTTAACTTCGTTTTCATCTAATAAGAAAGTACGAATCGTTGAGTGCGGACAAACAAATGAACAGAATCCACATTGGATACAATTCTCTGGATACCAGACAGGAACATTCGTTGCGATTGCACGATGCTCATTAAAGGCAGAGTTATTATGGAAGCTTCCATCTAAAATACCTTCATTAAGGAATACTGATGTTGGAACATCATATCCTTCTAATGCGTTAATTGGATTAACAAAGTCATCATAATATGAATCCCCTGTTGCAGCCATAACGCGGCCTGTACTTAATTCTTTCCAAGCTGGATCAACTGGAATTTCAATTAAACCATCTTTTCCTTTATCAATCGCTAAATGGTTAAGTTCAACAATGTCTTGTCCCTTACTACCATATGTTTGAGTTGCCATATCCTTCATATAAGTTAAGGCATCTTCATAAGGAATAATTTGAGGGTTCAAGGCGAAGAAAGATGATTGTAGGATTGTATTTGTATGACGACCCATACCAATTTCTTCAGCAATTTCAGTTGCATCAATAATATACATCTTAGCATCACGATCAGCTAATTGTTTTTT
>LSQX01378592.1_pt1 | contig 53415 bp, 48 predicted proteins | sample 654561 | NCBI WGS metagenome assembly LSQX01 (sample SAMN04489861, study PRJNA283612) | anaerobic digester metagenome | isolation source: 4 biogas reactors fed with cattle manure at either 37C or 55C with and... | place: Denmark: Kongens Lyngby | collected 2014 | reverse complement strand
GTTCAGGCTTGTCTTCTAATTTTGGATTTACTTCCAAAATTTCACCCGAAACAGGCATTAATAAATCAGATACTGTTTTTACGGCTTCGACCGAACCGAAGACATCGCCTGCATTCAATGTTTCTCCTACAGTCTCAACCTCTACAAACACGATTTCTCCAAGTTCGCTTTGTGCAAAATTAGTAATGCCTACATATGCTGTTTCGCCTTCAATTCGTACCCACTCGTGGTCTTTTGTGTACTTTAAATTTGCCGGATCTTTCATAGTCAACTGAATTTTAGTTATTTAACTTAAATATATTTATAAAATTTTGAGATACAAAGTTACAAAAAATTTTGAGCTAATCATTGATTTATTTTGGCAAATAAATATCTGCCGAAATCGGATAATGATCAGAGGATTTTAATTTTCCTTTCTTAAAGTTATTGGAAAGAAACGTATTATCGTACATTATGTAGTCAATACGAAATCGGTAAAGCTGATGATCAAATGTCCAGCCCGTACCATTTCCGGATTCTTTGAATGCATCTTTCAAATTTCCTTTGGTTTTCACGTAAGTGTAAGACGCAGGCACATCATTAAAATCGCCGCATGAAATCACTTTATAAGGTGATTTTTTAATTATTTCAGAAATTTTCACCGCCTGATTTGCTCTTACTTTGTATGCTAAACTCAATTTTCGTGAAAGATATTTTGTCGCAGCGCTTAATTTTTCTGATGAAAAATCACTTCGCAGATCAGAAGTTTTTTTCATATCCTGCGCGGTTATCCTATTGGACTCCAAGTGATTATTTATTACACGCAGCGTGTCTTTTCCAATTACAATATCACTGAAAATTGACATATTATAATCAGCTTTAAAATCAATATTCTTCTTTTTAACAATCGGAAACTTCGAGAATGTAGCTACACCGAGATCCATATTCCATTTATTAATCAGCTGAAATCCAATATGTTTATAAGGGTATTTTTTAAATATCCGTTCCATATCATCTTCCTGAAACTGGGATTCGTTCTTACTTACAGCAAACTCCTGAAGGCAGACGATATCAGCATCAGAATCAAGAATGTACTGAATAACCTTATTGGGTTTGTCCGGCTTATGCTTTTTCATCATACCGGTATTCATCGTGTTATAAGATAGAAGAGTGATTTTCTGAAGGGTTGTGTCAATTTCCGGTTTTGCAAAGTTAACCGGAAAAGCACTCTTAACGGTACTCGAAAACAAAATAACAGCAGCCAGTGAAATCAAGAAATACCATTTTCTGAAAAGAGCCCAAAACAAGATAAATCCTATGTTTATAATCAAGAAAGGGAATAGCCCCAATGAAGCATATGCAAGTAAAACAAAGGTATTCGGATTGATTAGCGATCCAATCTTAACAAACACCAGAGCCAAAACTGCCAAGATATTTAGAAACAATAATATACCTTTTATTAATCTCATTTACTTCTTTTGATCAAAAAGCCTCCGTTTTTCTTCTGTCGTCAAACTTTCATAGCCCGATGTTTTTATCTTATCGAGAATCCGGTCAATTATCTTTTCATTCTCGGCTTTTCGCTGATTGAATTCAGCATCGGACATTTTTTGAGTATGATAAACTTTCGTTTTTTGTTTAGGTCTTGTTCTGAAAAGATTCACAAAAAAGTCTATTATTCGATTAATTGGTGACGTAATATCTTTCCCTTTTCTCTCAAAAAACACAAATAAATAACCGGCCAAAGCACCTCCCAAGTGGGCAACTTCTCCCCCGCCATTCTCTCCGGTTAATCCAAAAAAACTAATTACTACAGTAGCAATTGCTATCCACTTCAACTTTATTCTTCCTAATAGCAAGAGGTGCATTTCCATATTCGGGACCCTGACAGCCGAAGCTACCAAAATTGCAATTATTGATCCTGAAGCCCCCATAAGTATGCTTCGATGCGCAATTAATGCATAATATGGAAAAAAATTAAATGCTAAAACATACGCTGCCGCACCAAGCAAACCGCCTATGAAATAGAGCGAAAGGAGTTGCTTCTCGGAATAAAATGTCAAAAATATCTTACCAAACCAGAAGAGCACAAGCAGATTGAAAAGAATGTGAAAAAACTGCTCATGATAAAACATATAGGTAATCGGTGTCCAGAAATGACTTGCCAGCGACTGTAAATGAGAAGGTACCGAAAACCAGCTTGTATAATCAAATTGTGTTAGATTAAACAACTTAAAAACAACCGACAACACACTCACAATAAGGAAGACACCGATATTAACAAAGATTAACTTAATAACCATGTCGCCCCTTTTATACGTTTGTTTTAAGTTGTCAATAAATTCCATAACTTAATTCGTAACAAAAATCCAATTCGCTTCAGCGACTCGTATCTGAATCGCCTGAAATATTTTCCCACAGATACCAAACAATTGAATGACAGACCATTAGTCCAAACCGGTTTATACTCATAGTTTCATGACAGCATTCGATATTGCATTGTAAAACTAAGTTTGGCGATACTATATTTTTGAATCTGTGCTTCTTACAAGTAGATTTCACTAACCTTGTCTGTAGAGATTTCCTTTTTTCCTCCACATTAAAATCAGAATTAAACCAAACAACATCCCGCCTAAATGGGCAAAATGAGCCACGCTGTCACCTTTGAAACTTGCGACACCGAGGAAAAGTTCTAAAACCGCGTATCCTGCCACGAAATACCTTGCTTTAATCGGGATAGGCAAGAAAATAAGGAATAGTCGTTGCTCTGGAAACAACCAACCGAAAGCGAGTAAAATTCCAAAAATAGCTCCGGAAGCACCGACTGTGAGTAATGAGTTTTGTAATTCTCTTTTCATCATCAGCACATCGGTAGGTTCCATCCGACTAATATCTCCACTAAAACGGAAATAACGAGACAGCTGATCGATATACGGTACCAACGACTCTGTAGTGCCATTAGAAGCGGCGGAATTAATGGCTGTATCCATTGCCGAAAACAGTCCGTTCATATCAATGTACCAAAACAATTGCTGTATCAAACCTGCTCCGATACCTGTAACCATATAAAATATCAGAAATTTACGACCGCCCCACACATGCTCCAAAATAGGACCAAACATAAACAGAGCGAACATATTAAAGAAAATATGGGCTATATTCGGATACGGCGCGTGCATAAACATATACGTCACCATTTGGATCAGATTGAATTTTTCTGAAGCAAAATAGTGCATTCCGAGTAAATCTTCCAACCGAACGTTTATTCCCCAACGCAACAAAATGGTCGGCAACATCCAAGCTGCCAAAAACATAATGACATTAATAATTAGAAGATTCTTTACAATCGGCGGTAAGTTTCTTAGCATGCTGGTAAATCTTTTGATTTGCGAGTGCAAAATTACTAAAAAAACTCCGAATAGTAATTATTGAACAAAAATTGAAATAAAAATACAAAATTTTACAATTTTCCGCGCTTATATTTTTTTTTTTACTTGATTATCATTACATTTGTCAAGTATTGCAAATGTTTAATTGTCTTAAATTTTTTAATCATGAACAAAGCTGAATTAATTAGTGCGATTGCTGCCGCATCAGGTTTGACAAAAGCTGATTCGAAGAGAGCGCTCGACGCTACTGTGAAAAGTATTACCGCTGCCCTTAAAAAAGGGGATAAAGTGAGTTTAGTTGGTTTTGGAACGTTCTCCGTTGCAAAACGTGCCGCTCGTACAGGAGTGAATCCTTCTACTAAAAAAGCTATTAAAATTCCTGCCAAAAAAGTTGCAAAATTCAAAGCGGGTTCAGATCTAGCTGCTGCTGTTAAATAAATCAGAAAAAATTATTTTCAAAAAGGGCATTCTAAAATAAATGTCCTTTTGTTTTTTTAAAAACACTGATCCACTTTTCGTACAAACATTTAGCATCTTGTTATCAGACTTCTTTGAGAAAAACCTGAAAAGCAGTATCTTTGCAACCAGAAATAGAAAAAACGACAATGAAATTAGAAATCCTACTTAAAACAGCGACAATAAAAATCGTAAACGAACTTTATAGCGCCGAGGTCAACTCCGATTCCGTTCAATTCCAAAAAACAAAAAAAGAATTTGAAGGCGATATTACGTTAGTGGTCTTTCCATTTGTAAAAATGGCACGAAAATCACCCGAACAAACCGGCGAAGAAATTGGCGCGAAACTCAAGTCTGAAGTTGATATCATCGATTCTTTCAATGTTATAAAAGGATTTTTGAACCTCAAAATAAACACCTCTTACTGGGTTCAGCAGCTAAATGAAGTACATGAGACTGAAAATTACGGATGTACTTTTGCCAATAATAATTCCGAAACGATGATGATAGAATACTCATCGCCAAACACAAACAAGCCGCTTCACCTCGGTCATATTCGGAACAATCTGCTCGGTTACAGTATTTCTGAAATTCAAAAAGCAAATGGCTGGAACATAGTGAAAACCAACATAGTAAATGATCGTGGCATTCATATCTGTAAGTCGATGCTCGCCTGGCAGAAATGGGGAAATGGAGAAACTCCCGAAAGTTCAGGAATGAAAGGTGATCATTTGGTGGGAAAATATTATGTCGAATTTGATAAGCGCTATAAGGCTGAAATAAAAGAACTAATGGAGCAGGGAATGACAGAAGATGAAGCAAAAAAAGAAGCTCCGCTCATCAAAGAAGCGCAGGAAATGCTCCTGAAATGGGAACAAAATGACTTCGAAATCCGGAATCTATGGGAGACTATGAACGGATGGGTTTATGCCGGATTTGACAAGACTTACAAGAAACTTGGAGTAGATTTTGACAAAATATACTACGAATCAAACACCTATACGGAAGGAAAAGAAAAAGTGGAAGAAGGTGTTTTGAAGGGCGTGTTTTATCAACGCGATGATGGATCGATCTGGGCTGATTTGACAGCAGACGGACTGGATGAGAAACTACTCATGCGTTCCGACGGGACTTCAGTTTATATGACTCAGGACATAGGAACCGCTAAAATTCGCTACGAAGAATATCCAATCAAAAAAATGGTATATGTAGTTGGTAATGAGCAGAATTATCATTTCCAGGTTTTATCTATTTTGTTAGACAAACTTGGTTTTGAGTGGGGAAAAGATTTGGTACACTTCTCATATGGCATGGTGGAGCTGCCTGAAGGAAAAATGAAAAGCCGTGAAGGAACCGTAGTAGATGCCGATGATCTTATCGAAGAAATGTTCAACACCGCCCGCGAAACTTCTCGGGAATTGGGAAAATTAGATGGTGTATCGGAAGAAGAAGCCGAAAATATTGCGAGAATGGTTGGTTTAGGCGCGCTTAAATACTTCATTCTCAAAGTAGATCCCAAGAAGAACATGACATTCAACCCGAAAGAGTCTATTGATTTCAATGGCAATACCGGACCATTTATCCAATATACGCATGCCCGTATCAAGTCGGTTCTCCGAAAAGCCGATGAACAAGGACTCTCCTACTCTTCTCTAAAAAACACAAACATCCCGATTTCAGAAAAAGAGCAGTATTTAATTCAGCTGATAACGGAATTTCCGGTTATCGTAAAACAAGCCGGAGATGAATTCAGTCCTGCCGTAATAGCTAACTATATTTACGATATTTCCAAGGAATACAACCAGTTTTATCACGATTTCACTATTCTTCGTGAAGAAAATGAAGATATTAAGACTCTTCGATTAATTATTTCAGACTCCATTGCCAATGTAATAAAATCCGGAATGAAATTGCTTGGAATTGATGTACCGGAAAGAATGTAAGAGACTTTTAGTCTTTTTATTATCTAAATTTTAAGCTACTTATTTGTTACAAACACTTTTGTTTTTTTTTACAAAACCTATTATTCATTGTACTCAAATCTAAAGTTTCTATGAAAAACAAACCGCTACTTCTCTTGATTTTTCTTACAAGCTTATTGTTAACGAGCTGTTTCTCAGGCCGAAGAGCATTACATTACGGCGATTATTACACTGCAACCCTGACTGCAGTCAGCCGACTTCGCGCTCAGCCCAAACATCAGAAGTCACAACAAGTATTACTTCAGGCTTATCCGTTAGCTAAAGAAACAGCATTGCGTAATATCCAAAACATTCTCATCTCCAACAATCCGGATAAATACGCTTTGATTGTTGATAAATACTTAGCTCTTAATGAGTTGGCTGACGCCATTTACACTTGCCCGAAAGCGTTGGAATTAATTCCCAATCCCACCCAATATTTCGCGGAACTAAAAGAAGCGAATAACCTTGCTGCCGAAGAAGCCTACCGACAGGGGATGGATGCGTTGAAAAAAAACACCATTTTAGATGCAAGAGCGGCCTATTTTCACTTTCTGAATGCCGAAAAATTCATCCGAAACTACAAAGATGTTCATGATAAGATACAAGAATCGTTGTATATCGGCACATTGAAAGTTGTGGTGCAAAAGCCGATATTGCCTGAAAAGTTTCAAATTTCAGCTGACTTTTTTTATAACAATTTAATGTCCAAAATTTCGCAAGTTACAAGCAATAAATTTATCCGGTTTTATTCTTTTGAAGAAGCAAACAAAGAAAATCTCAAACAGCCGGATCAATTTCTATTGTTGGACTTTGCCGATTTTGCAGTCGGCAATATAGTGGAAAGTCGCAAAACCAATGAAGTAAGCCGAGACAGCGTGTTAGTGGGGACTACAACCGTGAATGGAGAGAAACAAAATGTTTTTGGTACGGTAAAAGCTCAATTCACCCTATTTCGCCGTGAAGTTATTTCGGAAGGAGTGCTGTCGGTGAGAATCATTGATGGCATTAATTCGCGGATTTTAGAAGATAAAAAATTTCCCGGAAGGTATGTGTGGGGCAATGAGTGGGCTACGTACAAAGGCGATGAACGAGCGTTAACCAAAGAAGAGAAAAGAATTTCGAACTCAGAACCAATCATGCCGCCGCCACAGCAAGATTTATTTATCGCGTTCACAAAACCAATCTTTGATCAGACTGTAACTTACGTAAACTATTTTTATTCAAAATAGGAAATAGGAGACAGTGCCGAAAATCCAATTTTTTTGCGCAAAGATGCAAAGACGCAAAGTTTTTTTTCTAACTATTCTGTCTCAGTCTCAAAGATAATTTTTTGAGATTGCCGTTGGATTAAGAACTCAATTCATAAAACTTCCGCGTACCATCCTTTCATGTCCTGAAATGTCATTTCTGATAACTACATCTGTAAATCCGTAATTTCCCAACATTTTAGCTACATTTCGAGCATGATCTTTATGCGTTTCAAAATAAATATTTCCTTGTGGGGCTAAATGCGAAATTGCAAAAGCTGCTATTTTATGAAAAAATAAAAGCGGTTTTTCACTTGGTGAAAATAAAGCTACATGCGGCTCAAAATCAACAACTTGTTTATCTATTATACTTTTTTCATCTATCGGGATATAGGGCGGATTGCTGACAATTACGTCCCATTTTTGGTTATAACTTTTTGGTGTTAAGATATTATCTTCAATAAAATCTACCTCCACATTATTCAGTTTTACATTTTCCTCCGCATTTTTCAATGCTTCCGTAGAAATATCCATACCTGAAACTTCAATTTTCGGATTTTTCGATTTTATCGCAATAGCAATTGCACCACTTCCGGTTCCAATATCCAACACTCTCACAGCTTGGTTATCAAGCATATTTATATCAAATAAAACCCATTCAACCAATTCTTCAGTTTCAGGTCTCGGAATTAAAACCGAAGGGTCAACCTTAAGTTTTAATCCATAAAACTCTGTTTCTCCCAATATATAATGAATGGGTTCAAGGTTTTTCAGACGTTCTAAGTATTCTAACGCCAATTTCTCTTGATTCTCATCTAAATCAATATCATTATTCGCTAAAAGCTTTGCACGATTGAGTCCTGTAACTTTTTCCAGAATCAAATTATTGAATATTTGAATCTCACTTTTAGAATAAATATTTTTTAGCGAATTGAACAATATTTTTTTGAACTCTTTCATGACACAAAATTACTCAATTAAAACTAAAAAGTAAAAAAATACTATTTTAAACTCTCATAAGTGTTGCACAAGATTAAATGTATTCATTTTTTGTATTCAAAAACCAAAGATTACAAAATAATTGCATAACGTAGAAAAATAACTTATTTTTGTTCCTTAAATTTTTAAGAGAACGCAATGAAACGAATTTTCAGCCTTTTACTTATTTCTATTTTTATTCTCAATATTTCTGCACAGAAGCAATTAAAACGTGAAATGCGTGCTGTCTGGATTGCAACGGTAGCGAATATTGACTGGCCTTCAAAACCCGGACTGACTCCGACACAGCAGCGCACTGAAATGCGTGAAATGTTGGATAATTTGCAAAAATCCGGAATTAACGCCATAGTTTTGCAAATCAGGCCAACCGCCGACAGCTTCTACCCTTCTGAATTAGAACCATGGTCATACTATCTGAGCGGAAAGCAAGGACAACGCCCCTCACCCTACTATGACCCGTTGCAATTTATCATTGAAGAGGCTCACAAGCGATGTGTGGAGGTGCACGGCTGGATAAATCCATATCGTGTTACGAATATGACAGGACATATTAACCAATTGGACAGAAATCATTTATATCATAAAAACAGGAAACTATTTGTTGAATATGGCGGGAAATATTACTTCGACCCCGGATTAGATGAAACGCGCGAATTCCTTAATAAAGTTGTCTCAGACATTATTATGCGTTATGATATTGACGCGTTACATTTTGACGATTATTTTTATCCGTATCCGGTTGCGGGACGCGATTTCCCTGATGCCGAGACCTTCAGAAACAATCCAAGAGGATTTTCTCCGTCCCGAAAAGCAGATTGGAGAAGAAACAACGTGGATATGATTATCGGTGAGCTTCAAAAAACAATTAAAGATCTGAAGCCTTGGGTGCAATTTGGAATTAGCCCGTTTGGAGTCTGGAGAAACAGCAATAAGGATCCGAAAGGCTCTGCCACACGTGCGGGAGTAACAAATTATGATGATCTTTATGCTGACATATTGAAGTGGCTGCGCGAAGGGACAATCGATTACGTGGTCCCACAGCTTTATTGGGAAATAGGAAAGCAGGTAGCAGATTATAAAGTCCTTGTAAAATGGTGGTCGGACAACACATTCGGGAAAAATCTTTACATCGGTCTTTATGCATCAGGGCTTAATACAAACAGCGCTTCCGCCTGGAGAAACGGCAATGAACTGGCGCGCCAGTTGAAACTGAATCAGAGTTATCCAAAAGTAGAAGGAGCCGTATTTTTCAGCGCGAAACCATTTCTGAGAAACCCGAGAGGACTGAACGACACGTTGAGAAATAATTACTACAAATATCCTGCTCTGCAGCCAATAAGCAGAAACATTAAAGGTGAAGCTTCCGCCCAACCCCAAAATTTACGAATAGTGAAAGATGGGAAAGAAGCCTATTTACTGTGGGATGCGGTGAACGAAGAAGGTGGCTGTAAAGTAATGTACTACGCGGTCTATGGTTTCAAAGGAAAGGAGGTTGGCGATATGAACGATCCGGCAAATATCGTGGCTCTGACAACCGATTCTTGTATAGATTTACGCGAACTCGACCGGAAATTCAAAGGAAGAACTACATTTGTTGTTACTGCCGTCAACCGTTTTAAATGGGAAAGCAAACCTACACACGGGGTTTCGAGAAGACTTTAGTCAGGCGGAAAAATTTAGGAGAGAACTCTTTTAGACTTGGTAAAAATCAAAAAAACAAGGTGTCAAAATTAACAAGAAAGCAGAACAGATTATTTCTAAGTCAAGACGACTTAATTTCTAACTTTTTGGAAGGATATAGGAGCATTTCGGCTCTACCATTAGAATAAATAACAGACTTTATAAAGTCAAGACAACTTCCCCGTTAGAGTTTTGATGCTCCAAATTCACATTTTCAATATAAAAATCGTAACTTTGTAACAAAAATAATTTTACACAATAAATATATGTACATTAACACAGAAATTGCAAAAGACATCTTCTATGTAGGTGTCAATGACAGAATTACAGACAAGTTTGAGAACATGATTCCGCTTCCATACGGTGTATCTTACAATTCATACTTAATTGTAGATGAAAAAGTGGCTTTGATTGATACGGTTGAAGTTTCTTTTGGTGATGTTCTAATTGACAAAATAGCCGCAGAATTAAAAGGTAGAACTATTGATTATCTGATAATCAACCACATGGAACCGGATCACACAGGGTCTCTAACCATGATTCGGAAATTATATCCCGATATGGTGATTGTCGGAAATAAGAAAACACTCGAAATGGTGTATGGCTATTACGGCATCAAAGATAATGTTTTGGAAATAGCTGAAGGTGAGACACTTTCATTAGGGAAACGAACATTAAAATTCCACATGACACCCATGGTGCACTGGCCGGAAACCATGATGACCTTGGAGACATCTGAAAATATCCTTTTCTCCGGTGATGCTTTTGGCTGTTTTGGAACACTCGATGGCGGAGTTTTAGATACTGATATGAATTTAGACAAATACTGGGATGAAATGTATCGTTATTATGCCAACATTGTAGGGAAGTACGGCTCACCAATTCAGAAAGCACTTCAAAAACTTTCAAATGTAGATTTCCGGTTGATTTGTTCGACACACGGCCCGGTATGGAAGGAAAATATAGCTAAAACAGTAGGTATCTACGACCGACTAAGCCGGTATGAAGGTATGGAAGGTGTGGTAATTGCCTACGGAAGTATGTATGGAAACACCGAAGGAATGGCAGAAGCGGTAGCTCAAGGGTTGGTTCAGAATGGGATTAAAAATGTAATAATGCACAATGTATCAAAATCAGATCCATCCGTAATTTTACGTGACATTTTCAAATACAAAGGATTAGTTTTGGGTAGTCCGACTTACTGTAATGATTTGCATCCTGAAATGAGTTCGCTGCTTCAAAAAATCGAATTACGTGCTGTCAAAAAGAGAGATTATGCCTTTTTCGGATCATTTTCATGGGCCGGAATTTCTAATAAAAAATTAGGAGAATTCGGAGAAAAAATGAAATGGAGAACTTGTGACTTAAAAATTGAAGAAAAAATGAGCTTGACATTTGACAACTACCGAGCCTGTATTTTATTGGGAAATAAATTGGCTGAATTAGTAAAGTCTGAATGTGAAGAAGACCCTTCATGTCATTAATAGGGCACCTCGCGATTGTGTAATCGAAGTCTTTGAGGCGAAAACAGCTTTATTTAATAATAGTCCGGTCCGGGTGTTCGCTGACCGATAAATTGAAATATCAAATTGAACCCGATGTGTAATCCATCAACCGGCTGAAACACACAAAGTAATCTCCCGATATTTATCAGGAGGCGTGTCTCATCTTTCCTTGATGTCAAAAAAACAACATATAATCAGATGAAAAAACAAATTCTCTCAATTCTGTTCTTATGTTTATTTCTAATCATCTATTCCCAAAATCCGGTAATAGTTAAAGAGGATCGCAAGTGGAATTTTGTTTCAGAAACAGCTGTTTCATTCGGGTTAGGGATAGGCGGAAATTCGGCATTCGGTGCAGAGTTGCAGACAATGTTTTTGCCTAAATTAAGTGCGCAATTAGGAGCAGGAATCGAGGGTTTTTCGGGTGGATTAAATTATCACATTTACCCATCTGTCCGTTCGCCTTATTTTTCGTTTCAAGCGTGGCAGCAAGGTTTTGCTACTGAATACAAGGCTTCATATGCCGGGGCAATGTTTGTTTATCGAGCTGATAAGCTGCTGCAGGCGGGATTAGGAGCAGGATACCGATTCCATAAAAACCCAGCCATAGAATACGATTCTAAGTTTATTTTAATGTTTAATCTGGGGCTATATTTCCCGTTGTAATGCCATCTCATGCTATGGAAGAACTCACACTAATTACTCCGACATTTTTATTTTCAGCTATTTCACTGATATTTTTGGCTTACACCAATCGTTTTTTGGCATATACGGCCTTGGTGAGAAATCTGAAAGAAAAATATTTAGAAGACAAATCCAAAGTGACCAAAGCACAGATTGACAACTTGAAAAAAAGGCTTCGGCTGACACGCTTTATGCAATTAATAGGTGTAGCAAGTTTGTTGATTTGTGTTGTTACGATGTTTATGATTTACATTGGTTGGCAACTCGTTTCGGTTGTTCTTTTCGGGATCGCGTTGCTTTTTCTGATTGTTTCACTGTCACTTTCGGTTTGGGAAATCAATATTTCATCCAATTCGATAAGAATTCATTTGAGTGATATGGAAAAATGAAACGTATTCCCTACCCTCTCCGAAAGGAAAAGAGTTGCCGGTTGTTATTTTTTTTAATCACGACAAACTTTTCTTCTATTTTCAAACCGGCTTTTTTCAACAAAGTAACGGGAAATCCGGAATTAATAAAGAATGACATGAAGATACACTGAAATTTATTTTACAATTTTATATCATCTATTGTTGTTTTTCAAAAAGAAAACAATATATTTGCAGTTCCGAAACCCACATTTCGGAACTGTCTGTTTCTTTTATGAATTAAAATAGGAATGTCATGAAATTTTACAATAGAGAAAAAGAAATTGATCGTTTGCGAGAGATACAATTACTTTCTCGTGACAATGCTCAATTCACGGTGTTGACAGGGAGACGCAGGGTTGGCAAAACTCAGCTTTTACTAAAAGCGACCGAAGGACAACCGACGCTTTATTTTTTTGTATCCCGAAAAGCGGAACCCTTTTTGTGTGAAGACTTTGAACTAGAAATAGCTGATAAATTACAAATCCCCATACTCGGTAACACGCAAAGCTTCAGCGCTTTATTTAAATTTCTTATGCAACTTTCCGCTACTCGGAGTTTTAATTTAATCATTGATGAATTTCAAGAATTTTTGAATATAAACCCTTCGGTGTATAGCGACATGCAGCGGGATTGGGATATCTTAAAAAGTGAAAGCCGAATGAACCTGCTTGTTTGCGGTTCCGTGCATTCGCTGATGCATAAGATTTTCGAAGATTATAATGCGCCTTTGTTTGGACGCGCTACCAATTTCATGCGCTTGAAGCCTTTTAACGTATCTGTTTTAAGGCAAATTCTTTCCGAAAATCATCCCGATTATACGACGGAAGATTTATTGGGACTTTATACATTTACGGGCGGAGTAGCCAAGTATGTGCAACTTTTTGTGGATAATAAAGCGCTGTCATTCAACAAAATGCTTGATTTTATCATTCAGGAAGATGCGTCATTTATCGCCGATGGGAAAAGTATGCTCATTGAAGAATTTGGAAAAGATTATGCTGTTTATTTCACTATTTTATCGGCAATCGCGCAAAGTGAAAACACGCGAGCAAAAATTGAAACTATCGTGGGCAGAGAGATTGGCGGTTATCTTACCCGCATGGAAAATGACTATGGCTTGATCTCCAAGCGTGTTCCCGTGTTTTCAAAATCTCAGACAAAAAATGTTCGTTATGTTTTAGATGACAACTACCTAACATTCTGGTTTCGATTCATTTACAAGTACAGCTATATGATTGAGATTCGTCAGTTTGACGAATTGAGGAAAATTGTCGAGCGAGATTACGCGACTTTTAGCGGTAAGATGTTGGAAAAGTTTTTCCGTGAAAAATTTATAGAACAAGGCGGAATAACCAACATTGGCGGTTATTGGGACAAAAGCGGTGAAAATGAAATAGACTTGATAGTAGTCAATGACATTGAGAAAACTGCTAAAGTCATTGAAATAAAGCGAAAAGCAAAGAATATTCGTTACAACCTACTCAAAGAAAAAACAGCCAACATGCTTTCAAAAACAAATGCGCTGAAAGGGTATGCCATTGATTATTTGGGACTTTCGATGGATGATATGGAGAAGTGAAAAGTGTTCTCTATCAAGCTTGTGTCTCGTGAATAAACCGAGAGATTCCTGCACTTAGCACGGCATTGTATTTCGCAACAAGGAACAAAATTTGGACGTAGTTAATTTAAAACTTTGCCATTTTTCTACAAAACCGTATATTTGTATTTAGAAAATCGATTGATTACAGCCAAATAGTTTTAGAAAAATCATGAACAAACTATCCAAATATTCCCCCATTAGGGGGTTAGGGGGCATGGGCTTCATCAAAGTTGCTTCTGCCATTCCGTCACTTCGTGTGGCGGATTGTGATTACAACGCACAGAAAGTCAAGGATTTGATTGTAAAAGCCGACGGCGAAGGCGTGGAAATCGTTTGTTTTCCGGAGTTAAGCATTACGTCCTATTCTTGTGCCGATTTGTTTTTTCAAAAACAATTGTTAGATAATGCAGAAAACGCGTTGGGTAAATTGATGAGTGAAACAGCTGATTTAGCTATAATCAGCTTGGTGGGAATGCCCGTGCGGATGGGCAATCAGCTTTTTAATTGTGCTGTGGTGTTTCACAGAGGAGAAATTTTGGCTGTCGTTCCTAAAATAAACCTGCCCAACAACGACGAATTTTACGAAAAACGCTGGTTCGCGAGCGGAGCTGCTGTTTCGACCGAAAACATCACGCTTGCCGGACAAGAAACATTTTTAAGCGCCAACTATCTTTTCAAAACGGACGATTTTTCGTTTGCCGTAGAAATTTGCGAAGACCTGTGGAGCCCCGTTCCGCCAAGTTCCAAGCTAGCTGTGAACGGCGCAGAGATTATTTTCAACCTTTCGGCAAGCAACGAATTGGTCGGGAAACACGCTTACCGCCGGCAACTCGTAGAGCAACAATCCGCCCGCTGTCATTGCGGGTACGTCTATGCTTCGGCAGGTTACGGCGAAAGTACCACCGATTTGGTTTTTTCTGGAAACGCATTCATAGCTGAAAACGGGAAATTACTGGCTGAAAGTGAACGGTTTAGCTTTGAGCCACAGTTGGTTATTACTGAAATTGACGTGGAAAGATTACGTGCCGAACGGTTGCGAAACTCCAATTTTTCCAACGAACGTGATTACGCCGATTGCTTTGAAGTTAATTTTTCGACAGGCAAAAAAGCCGCTCAAAAACAAACACTTACACGACAAATAAACCCGTATCCTTTCATTCCATCGCTTGAAAAACGAGACGAAACTTACAACGAAATTTCCTCCATCCAAGTAGCCGGACTTGCCAAAAGGTGGCAACACACGCTTATCGACAAGTTGATAATCGGTGTTTCGGGCGGATTGGACAGCACGTTAGCGTTACTTATTTGTGCGAAAACAGCCGATAAGCTCGGATATGACCGTAAACGCATTCTCGGCGTTACTATGCCCGGTTTTGGGACGACCGACAGAACGTATAATAACGCACGTGAGTTAATGAAATCGCTCGGAATTTCTACGCTGGATATCAATATCAAAGAGGCTTGCCTGCAACATTTCAAAGACATTGGACACGACCCGGAAATTCATGACGTTACGTACGAAAACGTGCAAGCCCGCGAACGTACACAAATTCTCATGGACTTGGCAAACAAGCAAAACGGCTTGGTAGTCGGAACGGGCGATCTTTCGGAAATGGCGCTCGGCTGGTCTACCTACAACGGTGATCATATGTCAATGTATGCTGTAAACAGCGGGATTCCAAAAACGCTTGTCCGACATTTGGTAAACTGGATTTCAGAACAAATGGACCAAAACTCGGCTAAGATATTACAAGACATCCTCGACACCCCGGTAAGTCCGGAACTCTTACCCGGTGATGAGAAAGGTGAAATCAAACAGAAAACTGAAGATATAATCGGACCGTATGAGCTGCATGATTTCTATTTGTACTATTTCGTACGATTTGGATTTACTCCTGAAAAAATTCAGTTTTTAGCCAAAACGGCTTTTGGTGAAAAATATTCTTGCGAAGAAATTGATAAATGGCTGAAACTCTTTCTCAAACGCTTTTTCCAACAACAATTCAAACGCTCCTGTACGCCCGACGGACCAAAAATCGGAAGCGTAAACCTTTCACCCAGAGGAGACTGGAGAATGCCGAGTGATGCAATATTTGGAGAATGGTAATAAATTTTTTTTACGTTTGCCTACTATACATTAATCTTTTTATTCAAAATTTATGTTTCAAAACAACTCAACTCAAGACTTACTGATTTCATTGGGAATTATTATTATAGCGCTGATTGTCAACTGGATAATCACAATATTAAATACGAGATATTTAAGAGCTTTGGCGAAGCGAACAAAAAATCAGTTCGACAACATCTTAGTCAATTCTCTGGAAACTCCTTTGAAAGTGGGAGTTGTTCTTTTCGCAATTTGGACTGCTTTTCAACGCCTCGAAATGAGCGAATCTTTTGACGCTACCCTATTCAAAATTTATGAAATTCTCACGGTTTTGAATATCACCTGGTTCGTCGCACATCTGATCAACGGACTATTAAATGAGTATTTTATAAAGAAAAGCGAACGCGACACCTACTATCGGCACCGATTTTCACTTGATTCACATTTCATTTCATTGATAAAAAAAGTAGTTACATTTTTGATTTGGCTAATCGGAATCGTTACTGCGTTAAATAATATCGGCTTAGACCTGAAAGCAATTCTTGGGACACTCGGAATCGGTGGAATTGCCATTGCGCTCGCAGCACAAGATACAGTGAAAAACGTTTTCGGTGGTTTTACCATTCTGCTCGACGGTACATTTCGCATAGGTGATCGGATAATAATTGGTGAGCACGAAGGATATGTAGAAGACATTGGCGTGAGGAGCACCAAGATTCGTAATTTCGATAAAAGGCTCATAACCATGCCGAATTACAAAATAGTGGAAGATGCGGTTATTAATGTGTCAGCAGCTCCGCAAGTCCGTATAATAAACAACTTGGGAATAGTCTATGACACAGATCCTGAAAAAATGCAGAAAGCTCTTGTCATATTAGAAGAAATAGCCAAATCGAATGAAAATGTCAGCAAACAAGGGATTAGCACGGCGTTTGAAGAGTTTGGCGATTTCGCTTTGATAATCCGTTTTGTCTATTTTATTCAAAATCCTTCAGATCGATATGAAACTTCCTCCGCTATCAATCTTGAAATTCTGAAACAGTTTAATAATGAGGGAATTGAATTCGCTTATCCTACCCAAACTATCATTTTCGATGGCAATGAAGAAGTAAAAAGTTAAGTTTTTTTGACATTCTTACATCATTGAAAAAAGTATAATTACATTATCTTTGTGAAAAGTCAGATTTAATCCGAACTGAATTTTGGGGATATTTTGACCAAAACAAAGTGAATTATATGCGGAAAAGAGATAAATCCTGGTGGTTTTTTACCTTCACACTTGTTGCATTTGCCATTGTTACTTATATTCTGATAAGAAAAGGTGGTGCAATTGATGTTGAATTGCATCGGAAAGGCGCTTCGGATACTATCGGCAATTTTGAACTTTTCAAGAACTTGACTTTTGAAAATATAGTTGAACCTTCTGCAATAATTCTCTTGCAGATTTTTGCTATTCTGGTTGTATCACGTATTTTCAGCGCTTTATTTGCTAAGATAAAACAACCTACCGTCATCGGTGAAATCCTTGCCGGAATTGTTCTCGGCCCTTCGCTACTCGGACTGTTTTTTCCCGGAGCATATCATTTTCTTTTCTCACCCGACTCGCTAAACAGCCTATACATTATAAGCCAAATCGGGCTTGTGCTATTCATGTTCACTGTAGGTATGGACCTGAATATGAGCGAAATGAAGGAAAACTTCAAAAGCACATTTATCATCAGTCAGTCCAGTATAGTTGTTCCGTTCCTTCTTGGAATGATACTGGCTTTCGTTATTTATAGAGATTTTTCGCCCGAACATTCGAACTTTACATCCTTTGCGCTATTTATAGGCATTTCTATGAGTATCACAGCTTTTCCGGTGCTTGCAAGGATTGTTCAGGAGAAAGGACTTACAAAATCCCATTTAGGTACGTTAAGCATCGGGAGCGCCGCCATCAACGATGTTTCAGCGTGGCTGCTTTTAGTTGCGGTCATTGCCATAGCCAAGACCGGAAGTTTTGCAAGCTCCATATATACTTTATTTTTTACGGTTATTTATATCGCGCTAATGTTGTTCGCGGTACGCCCGTTTATAAAAAAAATCGGTGAAATCTATCAGAATGAGGAGCTGATGAATAAAAGCATTTTCGCGTTCTTTATTCTGATATTAATTATTTCCGCATACACCACCCAACTACTTGGTATTCACGCACTTTTCGGCGCATTCATGGCCGGATTGATTATGCCGCCGCTACCCAAATTCAGGAGGTTAATAATTGACAAAATTGAGGATTTATCGGTAACACTGTTACTTCCGCTTTTCTTTGTTTACACCGGATTAAAAACCGAAATCGGGCTGCTCAACACGCCTTCTCTTTGGATTATCTGTCTGATATTCATTGTTGTAGCCGTAGTAGGAAAAGTAGGCGGGAGTGTTCTTCCGGCTCGTATATCGGGTGAAAGTTGGCGCGACAGCTTGTCACTCGGAGGCTTGATGAACACACGCGGACTGATGGAACTAATTGTGCTGAATATCGGGTTGGAAATGGGTATTTTACCGCCGACCATCTTTGTTATTTTAGTAATAATGGCGCTGGTAACTACCTTTATGACAACACCTTTACTCCATTTTATAGAAAAGCTGATGCCCGATAAGAAAGCGAAAGACAAGCTGCATGACAAACAAGCAGAAGATATTTTAAAAGTGCTGATATCACTCGGAAATCCGGCGAGCGGAGATAATCTGCTTCGGGTTGCAAAAAAGATTTTGGACGGAGCTAAAAACAGATTATCTGTAAATGTACTGCATATCACGGCAGGAACTGACTTGCACCCGATCTATACGGAACAATTTTCGGTAGAAAGTTTCATTGATATTCAAAAAACATCTGAAGAACTCCGGATTCCCATTACTACTGAATATCGAGTGGCGGATAACATTGAGAGTGAAATTGTCGGAATTGTAAATAATGAAAATTACGATTTCTTACTCGTAGGAGGAGGAATTCAATTGGAGAAAGAAGAGTCAAGTGCCGGAAAACAATGGCTAAAAAAATATCCGATACTCGATAAAGTGGTAAACACAATCACCCGTGACAGGACCTTATTCTTCCCCGGAACTCTCATTCACGACAAAACAAGGTATTTCATTGAGAACAGCAATTGCAGCGTTGGTGTATTTATCAATCGTGATTACAAAGGGATTTCTGGTACGACTGTTATTCCGATCAAAGAAAAAACAGACAATTTCCTGCTTCGTTACGCGCAAAGAATTTTACGATATAATGATGATTTATCGGTGCAGATTTTGGACATGACAAATGATAATCAAAGTACAACAAGCATTCAAGAAGGGATACAGATTCTTTCAGAAGAATTCGAGCAGCGAGTAAAAATACAGCATGTAAACAAAATCGATTCAGTCCATCTCGAAAAGTACAATTTCATGCTTATCAGCTACCAGGCTTGGGAAAACCTATTAAAAACGTATCCTAAACTGCTCAACAATATCCCATCATCTATGATTATCAACAATAAGACAAGCCCTTTTCAAAAAAAAAGAATGAAACTGAATGAAGAAACTGACATGCAGGCAGAATAGACTGACTAACAGGCTGAAAATTAGAAATATATACTGTTTCGTTTTCTCGTAACTTTTTCCCTTCCAACATATTTCGAATCAGTTCAAATCCCCAAATACCAAGTGCGGTAAGTTCTATAAATCCGGAAATTCCTATCATATCGAATGCTCGCGGGTAGAAATCGGTAGTTATTTGCGATACGATTCGCCATGTATTTCCTAAGTTAAGCAACTCGACTTTCGCAAGTTCGACAACTAACTGAAAGTCAATAAAAAAGCAGCATATTTATCTGGAAAAGTCGCTGATATTCAGCAACTTTGAGTTGTTAAACCAAAACCCAATAATATGCTGCGACACAAAGATATAACAATAGTTTCAGAGATAAAAGATTTTTTCACCTCATCACAAAAAGCTGTTTCTGTTATTTTAGACATTTTGAGTTTTTTGAAATTTTCAGATAAGCACTTTGGTTTTCCCACGGCGAGCAATTTACAGTTTAGCAGCAAGCTGAAACTAATGCTGCTGATACTTTTTCCCTTTTTTCAGGTAAACGATCCGGCGTCTTACGCCACATCGGGAATTCACAAAATTATTACCTGCAGGAAAGATGTGTTTTACCGCCTGCTGTCCAATAGCAACATAAATTGGTGGCAATTCAACTATTCAATTACCAAGCAGTTGATAAAAAAAGTGAACAAAACGACGACGAACCATCGCAAAACCCTCGCTGACTGGTAATTGACGACACTGATTTTCCTAAAATAGGAAAGTATTTTGAACTGATTGGCAAAGTTTTCTCACACGTAACCCACAAACACATTTTGAGCAACAAGGCGCTTTTTTAGGTTTTTTCGATGGCAAATCGTTCTTTTCGCTCGACTTTTCGCTTCACGAAGCGAAAAATACACAACAAAAATGTATATTTGTATTCATGATCGAAATGCTCATTTAACTTATATTCTCTCAAAATGAAATCGAAAAACCACTTACTGCTTATCCTATTTATTTCATTCTTCATCTATTCCGGTCAAAATTTATTTAGTCAGCGAAAAACGCTATTCAACGATAACTGGAAATTTCGTTTAGACACACAAAATGCTGAATCTTACGCGTTCGATGATGCTGACTGGCGAACATTGGATCTTCCTCACGATTGGAGTATCGAGGGGCAGATTCATCCAACTCATCCAATGGGAAATGATGGCGGATATTTTCCTTCCGGAATTGGCTGGTACAGGAAGTCATTTTCAGCTCCCAACGCGTGGAAAGGTAAGAAAATTTCGATCCACTTTGAAGGTGTTTATATGAACTCAGAGGTATTTATCAATGGAAAATCACTTGGAGTTTATCCGTACGGTTATTCTGCTTTCACGTATGAATTAACTCCTTTTTTGAATTTTGGAGAAAAGAATGTGATAGCCGTAAAAGTTGACAATTCTCAACAAAAAAATGCTCGTTGGTACACTGGCTCGGGAATTTACAGGCACGTCTGGATACTTGTTACAGAGCAAGTTCACTTTGAACAATGGGGAGTTTCGGTAACAACACCTGAGGTTAACGAAAAACAAGCAAAAGTGTTCGTTTCAACGAAAATCAAAAATGAAACAGATGCAACAAAAAAATATACTTTGATTTCCGAAATATTAGATACCAATCAAAAAACAAAAAGTAGAAAACAAGTTCAATTTGTAATCAACGGAAACAGCAACAAGGAGATTTCTCAATACGTAAACATTTCAAAACCTGAGCTTTGGAGTCCCGAAACACCTTACTTATACACTTGCAAAGTTCAAATAAAGGAGGGAAAAAATGTGATTGATGAAGAAATTGTCAATTTTGGAATACGAACAATAAATTTTACGGTAGAAAATGGTTTTCAATTGAATGGAAAAACACTAAAACTCAATGGGGGTTGCGCGCATAGTGACAATGGAAGTTTGGGAGCCGCGTCATTTGACAGAGCTGAAGAACGAAAAGTATTGTTACTTAAGAATGCCGGCTTCAATGCAGTCCGAACTGCCCATAATCTCCCTTCTGAGTCTTTTTTGGATGCTTGCGACAAATACGGATTATTAGTAATCGATGAGTCATTTGATGTTTGGAGAACGGAGAAAACGAAATACGATTATTCCCGGTTTTTTGATAAATGGTGGGAAAAGGATATTGAAGCAATGGTATTGAGAGACAGGAATCATCCCTCGATAATTATGTGGAGCGTCGGAAATGAAGTCATCGAACGAAAATCTCCTGAAGCCGTGAAAACAGCCCGAATGCTAATTGAAAAAGTAAAAAGCATTGATCCGACCCGACCGGTAACCTCGGCTATGACTACATGGGACAGCGATTGGGAGATTTTTGATCCGCTGATGGCAGAGCATGATGTCTGTGGCTATAACTACGAACTTTACAGAGCTCCGGACGACCACAAACGAGTACCTGACCGCATTATTTTACAAACCGAATCCTATCCCCGCGATGCATTTCAAAACTGGAAATTGGTCAATTACAACAGCTATATCTTGGGAGATTTTGTCTGGACCGCGCTGGATTATTTAGGCGAATCGGGAATCGGCCGCTGGTACTACTCAGGTGATGTGACCGGTGAGCACTATGAACGTGATTTATTTCCATGGCACGCGGCGTATTGCGGTGATATCGATTTGCTCGGACAAAGAAAACCTATTTCTTATTACAGAGACTTGCTTTATAATGACGATAAAAAACTTTACATGGCTGTGAGAGAACCAAACCCCGAACCACGCCAAATTATCGAAACAAGATGGTCTGTCTGGCCTACGTGGGAAAGCTGGAACTGGCCTGGATTTGAAGGCAAGAACATACAGGTGGAAGTTTATTCAAAGTATCAAAAAGTGAAATTATATTTGAACAATAATCTGATTGGAGAAAAAGAAACAACTGAAGCACAAGAATTTAAGGCTATCTTTGATGTCCCGTACAAAAAGGGTGTATTAAAAGCTGTTGGTGTTGACAATGGGAAAGAATTGGAATCAAAAACTCTTCAAACTTCAGATGAGCCGACTCAAATTTCACTGCAAGCAGACAGAAAAATAATTACTGCCGGAGGTCAGGATTTAGCATACATTACAGTTGAAATAGCGGATAAAAACGGACATCGTGTGCCAAATGCCGATAATCGGTTAAATTTTGAAATCACGGGGCCCGGCCTAATTGCCGGAATTGACAATGCCGATATAAAAGACATTTATCCATATGTTGGAAATTCAAGAAAAGCTTGGAAAGGAAGAGCTTTGGTCATTATTCGCAGCACAAAACAACCCGGTGATATAACACTGAAAGTAATCTCTGATGGACTAAACGAATCAAATATTGTAATAAAATCAGAATGAAATTTTTGAAAATTAAAAGGCAGATTGAATCGAAGTGGCAAGGCAGGTAAAATTCTTCTGATTTTTTCTAATTTCAAATTTCTACTATCTAATTAAAAAAACTACCTTTGCATTTCAAAAAAAAGAAAAACTTACCTGTGTACATGCTCCTTTAGGGAGTAGGAATTCTAATGCAAAGCTTTTCCATTCTCATAATTATCGCTGTATATTTCGCTGTATTGCTGCTTATTTCTCACTTGGTAAGCAGAAAAAGTTCAGGGAATGAAGCGTTTTTCCGTGCCGACAAAAAATCTCCCTGGTGGATTGTGGCAATCGGCATGATCGGAACTTCTATTTCGGGCGTTTCATTCGTTTCGGTACCCGGCATGGTACGGGAATTTAACTTCAGCTATATGCAAATGGTACTTGGCTTTTTCTTTGGCTATGTCATCATTGCCAAAGTACTTCTCCCGATCTACTATAAGCTCAACCTTACCACCATTTACACATACTTAAATGAGCGTTTCGGACGCGCGACGTACAAGACTGGAGCCTCGTTCTTTCTACTTGGAAAGACCATTGGAGCTTCGGCAAGGCTCTATATCGTCGCGTTGATTTTACAACAAACGGTTTTTAATTCTTTGAATGTACCTTTTTGGATTACGGTGTGTTCTACCATCATATTAATTTGGCTATACACGTTTCGAAGCGGAATAAAAACGGTAATCTGGACAGATACTCTTCAGACAGTTGTAATGATTGCAGCATTGGTGCTGATTATTACGCAGGTAATGAAGCAAATAAATATGCCGACTGTTGAAATTTTCAGTTTTCTGAAAAACAGCCCGATGACTGATATATTTGTATTTGATGACTGGAAAAGCAGACAGAACTTCTGGAAGCACTTCTTAAGCGGCGTCTTTATTCCTGTCGTCATGACCGGCCTTGACCAGGATATGATGCAGAAAAATCTGACTATCCGTACATTGAAAGATGCGCAGAAAAACATGTATTGGTACGGCATCACATTTGTACCGATAAATTTTCTTTTTCTTACGCTTGGCGCCATGCTTTTACTACTCGCTTCGCAAAACGGAATCAATCTCCCTCGGACTTCGGATGAAATTTTACCACTTTTTGCTACACAATATTTAGGGAGCACAGTTTATATTCTTTTTGTAATTGGAATTATTGCCGCGGCATTTTCCAGTGCAGATTCAGCTTTAGCAGCTTTAACCACCTCATTTTCAGTGGATATATTAGGAGTTGACAAACTGCAAGACAAGAGTAAAGCTGTGAAAACCCGACGAAAAATCCATATACTGATTTCAATCGCTTTTACAGCTATTATCCTTATATTCAAAGAAATAAACGATAAAAGTATAATCGATGCCATTTACACAATTGTCTCTTACACTTATGGCCCCTTACTCGGATTGTATGCTTTCGGCTTATTTACAAAATTAAAAACAAATGACAAATTAGTGCCATATATAGCTGTTTTATCTCCTGTAATTTGTTATTTTTTAAATATTATCAGCAAAACACATTGGGGATATTCCTTTGGATATGAATTGCTTATGTTAAATGGATTCATTACTTTTGTGGGACTGTATTTAAATAAACAAGCTACCGCAGTAAAAGGTAAACCGGAAACCAACTGATTTTTGATTTATTTTTTGTTAATTTATCAATCTGCTAACTCGTCAACCTCAAAATGGAAATAAATACTGCAACATTCACAATCAGCAATACTGATTATCGGAAGTGTCCGTCCGGAAACTTTCCGGAATATGCTTTTATCGGACGGTCAAATGTGGGAAAATCGTCCTTAATTAACATGCTCACCAATCGGAAAGGGTTGGCAATGACTTCAGGGAAACCGGGTAAAACACTGTTAATCAATCATTTTTGGATAAACAACTCATGGTATTTAGTCGATTTACCGGGCTACGGTTACGCGAAAAGCAGCAAGAAACAACGTGAAGATTTGAAGCGTATGAACGAGAGCTATATTCTCATGCGCGAACAACTTACAAATCTGTTCGTACTTGTTGACAGCCGCCATGCACCGCAACAGATTGACCTTGACTTCATGGAATGGTTAGGTGTAAGCGGCATACCATTCGCCATAGTTTTTACAAAAATGGACAAGCAATCGGCCACACGCGGAAATGCTAATGTAGAGGCGTATAAAGAAAAACTGCTTGAAACCTGGGAAGAACTTCCTCCGATTTTCCTCACATCGAGTGAAAACAAGCTGGGAAGGGAAGAACTGCTGGAATATATTGACAAAATAAACAAGGAAATAGCCAGCTAACTAACCACCAAGTATAAGTCAGCTCAATATTCAAAACCCCACGTTACGGTACAACCTCATCGTATCGGAAGTACGAAAAAAGTAATTCAGTTTCTCGTCAATGACAGCCCCAACTTTAGATTTAAGAGGCTGATTAACTGACTTTGGAAAGTCATAAGTTACCAAAGTCACGGCAGCGAGTGGAAAACACAATCTAGCCTGCAAACGTTTGCAAGCCTGTTTTGTTTTAATAATTAAAGTTGTTCGTTTCTATTTCTTTAAAAATAAGTAACATTGCACAAAACTTTGGTTTTTTAGTCTTTATGTACGCTAATCTACAATTTAACCATTAATCAAAACCCAATGTTACAAATTCAAAAAAACAAATCGAATCCATTTTTTGTGCTGTTGAGTTTACCATCAACTGCCATGGGATTTGCATTGTCGGTACAGATATCGGCATTAAGTTGGATACTTTTCTCCATGTACAGACTTGAAATCCACGAAATTGGTATTGTGTGGGCTGCAGGCCCAATTGCCGGCATAATTGCTCAACCGATTGTTGGGCTTATCTCCGATAAAATGTGGTTTATGGGAGGTCGTCGGCGTCCGTGGATTATAATTGGAAGCTTATTGGCGGCTCTGATGCTCTTGGCATTGCCGAATTTGGAAATTATTCAGAAAATTTTCGTCAGCGGAAATGATCCAAAGGCAGGTTTGTTATCCATTGCTGTTATTGTAGCGCTTTTATTGGATTTGTCTATCAATGTTAGTCTGAATCCGACTCGTTCACTTGTTGCTGATTGTACCACGTTGGACGAACGAAGCAAAGGATATACCTGGATGCAGACAATTTCCGGTTCATTCGCGGTGTTGGCCTATTTTATCGGTGGAATTTTGGGAAATATGGCGTTGATTTACATTGGCGCGGTAATTACACTTGGAGCGGCTATTATCCCCGCGTTTCTCATAGAAGAACCGAGACACCTGGCTAACACGGAAGAAACCAAAAAGGAAGGAAATGCTTCGACAAGCAAAGATGTGATTATTTCACTTTTCCCGCTGATTGGATTATTGGTTTATGGAGTATATGTCCTTATCACAAGATTGATTGGTATAAATATCCCCGGAAGAGTTCATATTGGCCCAATAGATTTGAGTATTGTTGAATTTGCTTCACTCTCCATTTTTGTGATAACCTCAATAATGGTCCTTACCAATGCATTGCGGATTCCCAAGAAAGCAAACGAATATCAAAAAGTCCTTTTAGCGCACTCCTTGACCTGGGTGGGAGTTCAAACAATGTTTATTTACGCGTTTTTCTTTTTAAGTGAAAAAATGGGACTTGGCGATGCCGCAGGAAAAGTTAATTCTTTGGCATTCTTTATCTTAAGTCTTGTAAGTGCGATTCTACCGGCATTTGTACTTAACCCGATTGCAAGAAAAATCGGCATGGTAAAAACACATTATATCGCAATATTTATCATGGCAATAGGATACGGAGGCATTTTCTTTTTGGCAAATTCACCTGTTCTTTATTATTTCTTCATCGCAGTAGCCGGTGTCGGCTGGGGATCGGTGGTTTCACTGCCTTTCGCTATTATGAGTGAAAAAGTTGATCAGACGAAAATGGGCTTGTACATGGGTATTTTCAATCTTTCCGTGGTGCTTCCGCAATTAGTGGCAAGTTTCAAAATGGGCGAAGTAGTCCATAATGCTGTTGACAAATCGATTGTTTTTGGTATTTGTATGATTACGCTGGCTATTTCGGGTGTGCTGTGGATGTTTGTGAGGAATGATAAAAAGGAAACAAGCTTAGCTCACAAAGCAGAATAATATAATTCCAATTTTAGAAATATTCTCCCGGTTTAGAATTCATTTCCAAATCGGGATTTTTTTGTTTTAATACTAATATTTCTCCTTATCTTTGCAATTGGTTTAACAAATTTATATGAAACAGCCATTTAAGATAAATCTTAAACCTAAGGATATGATTAATGGCGTGTTCCATACGTCCTTAGTGTAAAAAATAAATTATAATCGTATGCAAAAAACAGTTTTATTCTTATTCGGCATAATATTTTTTGTTTCCTGCGGAAATAAAAACTCTCAACAATCCACCAATCAATCAATCAGCCAATCAGCTGTAGAGTACGCTCAAGGTTTTGCAATTCATGATTTTGAGAAATACAAGGAAGTGTCAGTTTTCAATCCCTGGAAAAAGGGTGAAATTTATGCAAAATATTTTCTTGTAAATGATGAAAACACAGAAGTTCCGGTTGATGGTGTGAAAATAAAAATCCCACTTCAAACTATAGCTGTGGCTTCAGTTACTCATTTGGAGTTTTTGAGTTTGCTGGGTGAAATTGAGTCAATTACAGGAATTTGTACTCCCAAACTGGTTTATAATAAAGCTGTTCAGCGAAATTTTTCAGAAGGTAAAATCACTGATTTGGGAGATCCATTTTCTATCAATGTGGAGAAAACGATGGTTTTGAGACCAAATGCTCTACTGATGAGCGGCTTCAATCAATCGGATGCCAATGCGCAACGTGTTCAGCAGGCCGGAATTCCCGTAATCTACAACAACGAGTGGATGGAAACTTCACTTCTCGGGCGTGCGGAATGGATCAAGTTTGTAAGCGCGTTTTATGAAAAAGAGGAAATTGGAGACAGTATTTTCAAGGAAATAGTAGCCCGTTATAATGAAATGAAAATTAAAGCTTCGAATGCTGATAACAGGCCAAGAATTATGGCCGGATCTAATTTTCGGGGAACATGGTATATGCCTGCCGGGCGGAGCTTTATGAATGAATTGTTTCAAGATGCAGGCGGTCAATATTTTTATCAGAATGATACAACCTCAGGAAGTTTGCCACTAAATGTGGAGACGGTGTTGAAGAATTTTTCCAACACGGATGTATGGCTCAACTGCAACTTTTCAACGATTGAAGACCTGGTAAAATCGGATAGTAAACATGCGCTTTTTCGACCTGTAAAAGAAAATCGTGTCTATAATTTCAACAAGCGATTCCTCCCGACGACAGCCAACGACTACTGGGAAAGTGCTGTAGCAAGGCCGGATTTGTTGCTGGGAGACGTGATTGCGATTTTGCATCCGGAGATTTTGCCTGAGTGGGAATTTGTTTATGCTGCTCCTCTAAAATAAAAATAACATGGGACAGCCATTAAAGTTAAATCTTCACCCTTAGAATTGAAGGAGGTTGGTGTGTTTCATACGACCATAGTGTTAAAGAATAAAATATAATCGTATGAATTTTAGAGAAAATGAACATTTGTTTTTAGGCGTTCCAATTTTATTGTTGAGTTTTCTAAGTCTGGCGTGGAATGTTCACAGCTTTTACAAGTATAATTATACCAATTTGCTGTTCTTATACATTGTGCCAAATAAAATTCTCATATCAAACATTGTGTTAGCGCTATTAGCCGTTATTCTCAGTGTGGAAACTTTGAAAGGAAAGCTTAAAGTGAAGCTTAGTTTGATTATTTTTATTTCTATTTTATTGATTTATATCGTTTTAAATACATTTTTGATTCACCGATTTTAGTTGTAACAGTTGAAAGAAACGGAAACAGCATATTACTCACAAAACAGTTCCTTGTTTTTGAGATTGTTTGGAATCTCAATTGCATTAATCATCCATTTTCTTCTCGATTTAGCTTGGGGAAGTATCCGTATACCTATTGCTGAAGTTATAAGCACATTTTCAGGAAATGGCAGTAATGAAATTCATTCAGAAATTTTGGTGAATTTCCGTTTGCCGAAAGCAATTACTGCAATGCTTGCGGGTTCGGCATTATCGGTTGCGGGGCTAATGATGCAGACCTTATTCCGTAACCCGCTGGCAGATCCGTATGTGCTTGGCGTGAGTTCGGGCGCGAGCCTGGGAGCAGCGCTTGTGATGATGTCAACGGGTGTGATAGTGGGCAGTGCGAGTTCGTGGATTGTCGTAGTTGCGGCGATTGCCGGTGCTGCATTGGTGATGATGCTTGTTGTGGGAGTTTCATTCAAAGTGCAGAGTGCTGTTTCGCTTTTGATTGTGGGAATTATGCTCGGAACTATTGTTTCGTCCATTGTCGGAGTACTCCAATATTTCAGCAATCCTGACGCCATTAAGTTATTTATAATGTGGAATTTAGGAAGTCTGAGCGCCGTGACGTGGGAACATTTGAGAATTTTGACACCAATTATTTTGATTGGATTGTTTCTGGCATTCTCGCTGCAAAGAAGATTAGACGGATTGCTGCTGGGGGAAAATTATGCCAAAGGATTGGGAATCTCCATTATTCAGACACGGATATTAATTGTGATTACCACAAGTTTATTGGCGGGAGCTGTAACTGCTTTTACCGGCCCCATAGGCTTTATAGGAATAGCTGTTCCGCATATTGCCCGCGGTATTTTCAAAACTTCTAATCATAACACGCTAATCCCGGCAAGTATTCTTTTAGGTGCAATTTTGATTTTGATTTGTGATATCGTTTCACAAATTCCAACATATACTTTACCGATAAACACAATCAGCTCGCTGTTTGGAGCACCGGTAATTATTTGGATAATTTTGAAGAAAACCCCCTAACTCGCTGAAGGGGGAATTCGTTTTCTTCATAATCATTTTATAAAAAGATATTTCTTACTTAATCATTCAATATGGAACATTTTTCCATTAAAAATACAGGATCAACTGCTGCCAAGACTCCCCCTTTAGAGGGCGGAGGGGCTTCTCTCTCCACAAAATCCCTCTCAATAGGCTATGCCAAAGGGAAATTCAAAACTCCGGTGCAGTCCGATTTGAATCTGGAGCTATTCCCGGGCGAAATGGTCTGTCTGATAGGACCAAATGGCAGCGGCAAATCTACACTCATGCGGACGTTATCGGGCGTACAGAAGTTGCTGGATGGGAAGATTATGTTGGATAATAAAGAAATTTCAAAATACTCACAAAAAGAATTGGCATTGAAAATAGCCCTCGTCCTTACAGATCGGGTAGATGTGGAAAACGCGACAGTTCGTGATATTGTGGCACTCGGACAACATCCATACACGCACTGGTTAGGCGGAATGTCTGAAAAAGGAAAGCAAAAAATCAACGAAGCCATCCGTTTAACACATTTGGAACATAAAAAATTCAACTTTATCAATGAACTTTCCGATGGTGAAAAACAACGGGTAATGATTGCTAAAGCGCTTGCGCAGGACACTCCCTTCATATTCTTGGATGAACCAACGGCACATCTAGACCTGCCGAGTCGGGTTGATATTATGCTATTGCTTCACAAATTAGCACATACGACCGGGAAAGCGATTCTTATTTCCACGCATGAGTTGGATTTAGCATTGCAAGCGGGAGACCGCATTTGGTTAATGAGCGAACATGGCGGAGTGAAAAGCGGTGTGCCTGAAGATTTGGTGTTGAATGGAACTTTTAATCGTGTTTTTGAAAATGACGCCTACTATTTTAATACAACAAACGGCAACTTTTCAATGAATTACCCGATGACGAAAAAAGTGAATGTTGTTGGAGATAAAACACGTATATACTGGACATTCAGAGCGTTAGCGCGTATAGGAATTAGCGTGGAGCCCGATGCCGAAACATTAATAACCATTAACAATGATGGATGGAATATGAATAGCCAAACTTATAAAACCATTGAAAGTTTATTAAAGGCTTTGTCAGACTCTTCACTATCCGGTAAAACCTGAAAATCATTTGATTATCAATCATTTTACATGACACATTATTGTATGTAAATTTCAAATATCGGATTAATTTGCATTTTTTTTCTATCTTTGTATTTATTTTCTAAAAAATCTGATGAGCCAACTCTATTCTTCTTCCCTGCTTGAAAATGCAGTCAATGAATTTGCAAAACTACCCGGTATAGGGCGAAAAACTGCGCTTAGGTTAGTCTTGCACCTGTTAAAACAGCGTGAGGATGAAGTTGAACTTTTTGGAAAGACATTTATTCGTCTTCGAAAAGAGATTATTTATTGCAAAAAATGTCACAATATCTCCGATACAGAGATTTGTCAGATTTGTGCCAATCCTTCGCGTGATGAAAGTACGATATGCGTAGTAGAAAACATCAAAGATGTCATGTCTGTAGAGAATACGCAGCAATATCGGGGTTTATATCACGTTTTGGGCGGTATTATTTCTCCAATGGATGGCGTAGGACCAAATGATTTGGAGATAGAAAGCCTGGTTAAACGTGTTCAGGAGGAAGGAATTAAAGAAGTAATCTTAGCTTTGAGCACAACAATGGAAGGAGATACCACGAATTTTTATATTTTTAGAAAATTATCTCCTTTCGAATTAAAAATTACAACTATAGCCCGTGGAATCGCTATCGGCGATGAACTCGAATACGCCGATGAAGTGACGCTCGGAAGGTCAATAGTGAATCGGGTAGAATTTACGAATTCATTTAAATAATGTCTTACGGATAGCGGCTAAAAAAAACAGGGCGCTATGCACGATAAAAAAATAAATTATGGATATAGAACGAAAAATAAGAATGTTGACACGATCAATCAATGTGGTCTATTACACCATTTATTTGCTGACGATATTTGCTGTGGTGGTCATTTTTGTATTGTCTTTTGGTGATGTGAGTGTAAAAACAATCGATCCGCTTAGCAAACTCGGTACAAATATTTCGACAGCTTATATTATATATTTACTGGTATCAATTCCGGCCGGTTTGTTTCTTTTTCATCAATACACATTGAAACTACGAAAAGAAACCGATGAGTATATTAAGTTTCAGAAATACAAAAAAGCCGCTTATCTGCGGCTGTGGGTAGTTGGTATCGGATTGATTATCGGTGTAATTCTGGTTTATGTATTACGCTCACAGTCAATGATATTTACCGCTGCGATAGCTGCGATAGCACTCTATTTCTGTAAGCCATCGGGAGTGAAAGTGATTCGAGAATTAGATCTCGATGCTGATCCAAATCAAATGAGAAGAAGATTTTAAACCCTCTCCCTCCTACCCTGTTTGTCTATTAGGAGTATGAGGTTTTAATACGCGACTACGTTTTTAAGTTAGAAACTTAGGTATCTCAAAAAATCATATTTTGAAATAAACTTACATTCAGATATTAATCTTTAAAAAAAACATTCTCTTTCGCCTTAAGATGCTTATCTCAGGTGCATCCGGGAGTGTAAGGGATTCTTAAAACAAATGATAATAGCAGTAGATTTTGACGGGACAATTGTTACTCACGAGTATCCTAAAATAGGTCGTGAAATTCCATTTGCTATTGATACGTTAAAACGGATTCAGAATAGTGGAGAGCATTTGTTGATTTTATGGACAGTCCGTGAAGGCGATTTGCTTGAAGAAGCTGTCGAGTTTTGTCGCTCGAAAGGTCTGGAGTTTTATGCAGTAAACAGCAATTATCCGGAGGGTGAAATGATAGATGGACAACCCCGGAAGTTGAATGCTGATTTATTTATCGATGACAGAAATCTTGGTGGTATTCCGGATTGGGGTGTAATTTATAGAATGGTTATGTCCGGCAAGCCACATAATCCTATTTCAACTGACTTTATTCCGGATTCAAAACCAAAGAAAAAAGGTTGGTTTGGGAGGTAGTCTTTTAGTCCCGAGTTTTGAGTTTACAGCTTTGTGATTTGAAATGTTTTTTTAGTTTCAAATTTCTCAGGTTCAACGCATTAAATTCCGAACTCATTTCTCAACTAATGTTTAATCACACTGTAAACTAACCACTGCTAACAGTTAACTAAATTAAAATGTTCGCCATTTTCAAAAAAGAGTTTCGTGCCTTTTTCAGCAGTGCGACGGGCTATATCGTTATTGGTATCTTCCTCTTGCTTACCGGACTTTTTTTATGGGTAATTCCCGGCCAATTTAACATTTTAGATTCCGGCTACGCCAATGTTGATGGGCTTTTCTATCTTGCACCATGGCTGTTTTTATTTCTTTGTGTGGCGGTAAGTATGCGATTTTTTGCTGAGGAAAAACAAGCCGGCACCTGGGAAATCCTTACGACCAAACCTTTGACACAATGGCAAATTGTACTTGGAAAATACTTTGCCGGAACATTTCTGGTCGTCATAGCGTTACTTCCTACGATTATCTATTTTTTCACCGTCTCACATATCGCCGAACCAAAAGGGAATATTGATTCCGGGCAATTCTGGGGATCTTTTTTGGGTTTAATATTTTTGGCAGCAGTGTACGTATCAATCGGCACTTTCGCTTCCTCTCTCTCAAAAAACCAGATTATCGCATTTATAGTTGGAGTCGTGCTTTGCTTTTTTATTTACTACGGGTTTGATTTGCTGACTTCGTTTTTCACAAATGCTTCCGGCATTCAATTTATTGAGAAATTAGGAATCAACTCGCACTATAACTCCATGAGCAGAGGTGTAATTGACAGCCGTGATGTGATTTATTTTGTTGTCGTTTGTACTTTGTTTTTATCACTGACGGTTTGGAGACTGCGAAAAGTTAGCTGATAAGCGTGGGGAGAGGTGTGGAATGTTGGGTGTTAAATGTTAAACATGTTCTATGTTAAAATAGTCTATCTAATAAAAAATGCGACCTTATATATTAATTACAAACGATGATGGAGTGGATGCTCCGGGAGTGTTGATTTTGACCCGATTGATGATGGAAATCGGCGATGTTATAGTTGTTGCACCGGATGGTGCGCGCTCAGGACAATCAAATGCGATAACCGTAAAACATCCGGTACGTTACCATAAAATCGAAGAAAGAGAGGGATTAAAGCGTTATTCTTGTACCGGAACACCGACCGACTGCGTGAAATTAGCTTTCAACGAGCTTACAGTAAGAAAGCCCGACCTATTGGTCTCGGGCATAAATCACGGCTCAAATTCGGCAATAAACGTTATTTATTCAGGCACGATGGGAGCGACTCTTGAAGGATGTGAAAATGGAGTTCCGTCTATAGGATTTTCACTCTGTGATCACGACTATCATGCTGATTTCAGCTTTTTTGAACCCTTCATATTGCAACTTTCACGTGAAGTTTTAAAAAATGGCCTGCCCCGAAATGTCTGTCTGAATGTGAATGCTCCTATTGGAGAAATCAAAGGAATTCGTATTTCGAGGCAATGCAGCGGGCAGTGGGTAAAAGAATATGCCAAACGAACCGATCCGGTTGGCAGAGATTATTTTTGGCTGACCGGATTTTTTGAAAATCATGAACCTGATGCCGAGGACACGGATGAGTGGGCATTAGCCAACGGGTTTATTTCGGTTGTTCCCACTACTACGGATATGACAGCACATGGATTTATTGAGGTAATGAAAAAGTGGGAGATTTAATGACGAGTATATCCTGTTAAACTGTTCAAATGATTGAGGTGATCTTGACTTTTTCTCGCAATTGAAAATTCCGATTTATCGGAGCTGACGCTTATAGCGGTGTTTTGCATTTTAAATCACAACGGTCAATGCCGCTGAAAGCGTCAGTGCCCTATTAACAGCATAAAAAGTGTCTCGTATTAATCATTTTCTATACGGATTCATTCCCGGAATTTTACTCCCGATACTATTCCTGTGGATTTATTTGAACCGTTTTTATCCTACAGATAGCGTTTTTTTTGAAATTTTAAAGCAACTTTTCCCAAGCGTGATGATGGGTAAACTACTGTTGCTTTCGATAATGCCGAATTTAGTAGGTGTATTTATTTTTTATAAACAAGATAACTTCAAACTCGGAATCGGGATGATGTTAGGCGCTTTGCCGTATTTAGTTGCGGCAATGATTATGATGTAAAAATCTATGTGCCAATTAACTAATTAACCAATCAACCAATTGACCAATCAACCTGTAAAATATTTTATCATTGCCGGTGAAGCATCCGGTGACTTACACGGAGCGAACTTGATGCGTGAGATAAAAAATCTGAACGGCGAAGCAGAGTTTTGTTTCCTTGGTGGAGACTTAATGGCCGCGCAGGGCGGCAAACAAATAAAGAACTACCGTGAGATGGCATTTATGGGTTTTATCAATGTGCTGAAAAATGCCCGGACGGTTCTGAAAAACATGGCGGATTGTAAAAAAGCGATCAAAGACTTCAGACCTGACAAACTCATATTAATCGATTATCCTTCCTTTAATTTACGTATTGCTCGTTTTGCAAAAGAAGAGCTGAACATTCCGGTTTATTACTACATTTCACCAAAAATATGGGCATGGAAAGAATTCAGAATCAAGCAGATAAAGAAATATGTGGACAAAATGCTAACCATTCTTCCGTTCGAAACTGAATTTTACAAAAAACACAATTTTAAGGTTACTTATGTCGGGAATCCGACAGTTGACAGCGTAGCTGAAAGGGCTGATCAGGAGCAGACTTTTGATACGTTTTGTGAAAAGAACAAACTCAATAATAAACCCATTATCGCTGTTTTGCCGGGGAGCAGAAAGCAGGAAATTTCAAGTTGTCTTCCAACAATTTTAGATGGGATAAAAGGTTTTTCAACCCATCAGATTATTGTAAGCGGCGCACCGGGTATTGACGCAGATTTTTACACCTCCCTCCTACCCGATGCTTCAATAAAAATCATATTCAATCAAACCTATAACCTACTCGCACAAGCCGATGTCGCAGTTGTCAATTCCGGTACGGCAACGCTCGAAACCGCATTAATCGGAATACCGCAAGCGGTGGTTTATAATGTTGCTTTCGGGAGAATCTCAATGTTACTGAAAGAGGTTTTCATAAAAGTGAAATATGTTTCCTTAGTAAATTTAATTGCGGGGAAAGAAGTCGTGAAAGAACTTCTGGCACATCATTTTACTTCTGAAAATGTGAAAAACGAAGTGAACAGATTGTTGAACGACAATAAATACAGGGATGAAATGACTGAAAATTATGTTAAGATAAGAAATATTCTCGGCAAACCCGGTGCAGCTAAAAACGCGGCTAAGGAAATTGTTTAAGCATTCAAAAACTCAATCGCTTCTTGGAGCGACTTTATTTCGACAACACGCTCCGGAAGTTCAACTTTTCTGCCAGCTGTATTAAAAAACAATGCATCTATTCCCGAATTTATCGCGCCTAAAATGTCTGCATCATAATTATCACCAATCACAAGCACTTCACCGGGCCGCGCATTATTCAAATCCAACGCATACTTAAAAAAAGCCGGTTCCGGCTTCAAAGCTCCGGCAGTATCCGATAAAACGATATGAGAGAAATAGTGTTCGAGGTTGGAATTTTTTACCTTTTGCATTTGAACCTGAGTGAACCCATTAGTAATAAGTGTGACAGGAAGATTTTTCTCGACACATAGTTCTAACAATTCAATCGCATAAGGGATTAAAATAGTTTTCGAACCAAGAATATCCAGGTAGCGACTGTTGATTTCCTGAGCTAAATCCTTATCATTTATTCCTATTTCCACCAGTACACAAAGAAATCTTTCGATTACTAAATAATCCTTTGTAATCTCTCCTCTGCTGTATTGAGTCCAGAGTTCTAAGTTTCTTTTAGCATAAATACCATAGAAATTTTCAAAATCATCGTATTTTTCGTTTAGTTTTACTTCATAAAATATATCGTATAAAGCCGACTTTGCATTGGCATGAAAATCCCAAATTGTGTCGTCTAAATCGACAAAAATATATTTGTAAGCTGGTTGGATAGTAATAAGGATATGTTGTTAAGTTATTGGCTGACAGCGAGTAGTTTTAAGTTAGATAGAGCGTTTTCTGATAACAAACCGCATTCAGAAAACTTCTAACTTCATACCGATTTAATCTACTTCTACCACCAAATATTTGCTCACGCTCCAAAATTCCTTCGGATTGGTTATCAGCAGCATATAATTTTCATTCTCTTTTTCGAGCGTATAACTTGTTCGGGGATGATTGGTTAGCACTTTTGCTTTCGTTGTGGAATAAAGTGGAACTGCACGGGTATTCCGAGCATCAACTTTCACAAAATAATTTTTATTAAAATCGGACTGAAGTACTTTCTGAGGGCTGAAAATACCATCTGAACTCGTAATTTTATTATCTCGCAACTCTTTTTTGGAGCCGATAGCATACCATGCGGAATGGATTGTCTGGTCTTGTTCCTGGATAACTTCCTGCTTCTCCACATTTTGCAATGTTAATTCCTCCACATTTTTACCCAAAGAGTCCACTTTCGTCCCCAAGTTAGTAATAACAGAATCCTTTTTCACCAACTGAGCTTGTAACCGGGCTACTTTTGCCGACTCTTCATTCAGCTGTTTTGTGAGTTGTGTAAGTGTTTTTTCAACATCTTCGAGCTTAAAAGAACTTCTTTTCAATTTTGTCCGTAGATTGTCCAACTCCTGCTGATTCGTCCGAATCAATTCATTGATATAGTTCATATCTTCAGTCACTTTTTTCCGCACATCCTCAGGTGTGTTTTCACTTAAAGGCCTGACAGATAGAACATTTTGAGCACTTTTAATTTTTTCAATATTTTGTTGAACGTCATTTAGCGTTGAAAAATAATCATTCACTTCTTCTTCAAGCGCGATTTTAGCATTGTGAAGCGAATCATTTTCAGCTTTCAAGCGGTCAACTTCTGCTCTTTTCCCTTGCTGTCCACAAGACAAAAGTAAAGTAAATGCAAATAATATAATTGCTGTTTTTTTCATTTATATAAAAAAAAAATGTAGTAATAATAATACTCCGAAAATATGAATTTATTGTGCTGAACTGAATATAATTTGCACAAAATTAATTGAATTCTTCAAATCCTGCAACAATAATCACAAATTCTCCTTTGGGTGTATTTTGTGAAAAATATTCCGATAACTCGAGCAATGTGCCACGAACAGTTTCTTCGTAAATTTTAGAAATTTCTCTTGATACAGCCGCTTTTCTTTCGGCTCCAAAAAACTCAGCCATCTGAGTCAATGTCTTCAAAACCCGAAATGGTGATTCGTAAAAAATCATTGTGCGTGGTTCGCTTGCAAGCTGTTTTAGTTTTGTCTGGCGTCCTTTTTTCTGCGGCAAAAAACCTTCAAAACAGAATCTGTCGTTGGGCAAACCTGAATTCACCAAAGCCGGGACAAATGCAGTTGCACCCGGTAAACATTCGACTTCCACACCTTGTTCTACACATGCTCTTACAAGCATAAATCCCGGATCAGAAATTGCCGGAGTGCCCGCATCAGAAATCAACGCGACCGTCTGACCGGCTTTGATCCGTTCGGCTATTTGATTTACCGTTTTATGTTCGTTGAATTTATGATGCGATTGCATCGGAGTTTTAATACCGTAATGTTTCAACAAAACACCGCTTGTCCGCGTGTCTTCGGCCAATATCACATCTACTTGATTCAGTACTTTCACTGCACGAAAAGTCATATCTTCCAAATTTCCGATAGGTGTGGGGACAATGTAGAGTTTCATTTTATAAATTGGGTGTTAAGTGTCTGGCAAAAAGTCAAACAAAATGTATGAATCGAAATCAAGTTACAGATATCTTCGTTTTACAATCTGCAAAAATTCTTCCGCGTTTGGATTATCTTCGTCCCAACCAAATTTTGATTTTAAGAATGATTCTGCTTCAGAGTAATTCGCCAATTGATTCAGGTAGCTGATGGTTTTATTCAAAACTTCACCATTTCCGCCAAACAATTCACGCTGAAACCGAAATCTGTCACCAATATTAATCGCCTGCTTGATATCCTCTATTTTTTGATTTGCCAAATTGCCGGCAATCGACCTGTCTTCATAGTTTAGCGTATCATTAAAGACAATGCTATGTGACTGTATATCGGGCTTGTCTTTCTTGTCTTCAACTTCCACAACCGAAACATCCGGCGCCGTCTCTTCAGTATTTTCTTCTGCTTTTTCTAAAGCAGTATCCAAATCATTTTCTTCTGATTCATCAATATCTAATTCAAAATCTTCATCAGCTTTTTCGGTTTCTTCCGTTTCAGAAATATCATCCGCTATGTCAGACTGAAATTCTTTCTCAACAAACACATCAGTTTCAGAATCTCGGTTTTCCTCCTCTTGATTTTCAACTTCCTCCTTGCCTGCAACTTCAATTTCATACGGATTTACTTGGGATTCAATGGTAGGATCAAAAGGTGCATCAAAATTATTTTTTTCATCCGGGAGGTGAGAATCCGAATCTAAAATCGGCTCTGATTTTTCTTCCTTAAAATTATCATAATCAATCGCTCCCAACTCCAAGAAAGCCATATCAGATAAATTTTCCAGTGCTTTCAGCACATCTTCGGTTTTTTCTTTCGCTAACCGAAGAATCGGCTCCGGAAATTCCGACATTTTTTCAAATCCGTCGGTCAAAAGGCTTAACTCCTTGATATCCTTCTGTAATAAATGTACAATAAACTCTTTGTTCATATCTTTTTTTCTAAAAACAGGTACTATTTAAGTATTTTTTTTATTTTTGTAAAATATAATGGCAAACCAAAAAAGAATTCCTCCATTAGATCTGCTTTGAAATTTGAATATCTTTCTCTTAGTCAAACGAAACGGAGAAGGTTATTTTAGCCGTAAAGATACAAATTAAACTATCGAAAAATTATAAGTCAAACTAAATATTTATTAAAAAAATGATTTTTTCAGAGCGAAATCATCCGAATCAGGTTCGAAAAGGAAGTATTGAAGTGATTTGTGGTTCAATGTTCTCGGGTAAAACCGAAGAATTAATCCGCAGATTGAAACGAGCTAATTTTGCAAAACAACGCGTGGAAATTTTCAAACCAAAAATTGACAACCGTTATTCTGACGAAGATGTAGTTTCACATGACAAAACTTCCATCCGTTCTACGCCGGTTGAATCTTCCGGGAGTATTTTGCTGATGTCCACCGAGGTGGATGTTGTGGGTATCGATGAAGCTCAGTTTTTTGATGAGGGTTTAGTCGGAGTTTGCAAACAATTGGCTGATAATGGAACACGTGTTATTGTCGCGGGATTGGATATGGATTTTCGATGTACTCCATTTGGCCCAATGCCCGATTTAATGGCTATCGCGGACGATGTGTACAAAGTTCATGCTATTTGTGTACGGTGCGGATCATTAGCCTATGTTTCCCACCGACTTGTAGCCGGCGAGAAACAAGTATTAATTGGCGAGATGGAAGAATACGAGCCGATTTGCAGAGATTGCTACAATGCAGCTTTAAAAGAATCTTGATGGTGTAAAAAAAAACAATATGATTATCCTTTTTTGTTCCTAATCTTAAATAATGTTTTTTTAGATTGGGACTAACCGCTTCAAGTCGGTTTGTCCCGTTGTCTAATGACGCAAATAGGCAACAAACCCGAATATAGGGATGGTTGCGGTGCAACAATTCAAAATTGTAACAAATAGGAATGATTGCGGATAATCATAAAAAACAATCAAGAGTCTTTCTCAACTTTCTTTATATCCCTGATCATCAGCTGAATGGTAGTGTTATTATTAAAAGTATTTTCCTCCAACGTGTAACAAATATCGAGCGGATTTAGCGCTTTCAGGTGGTCATTAAATTCATGCATTCTGAAAGCAATTCCATTCATTACGTTTTCTGAACTGTTGTCAATTAGCTCTAATTTCAAGTGTTCTTGCTCCTTCCCTACCAATCGGCTGTTTCCATAGTCAAAAACATTTTTTGATTCGAAAATTGGCTTCATGTTTCCGGGACCGAAAGGTCCAAACTGCTTCAAAACACGGAAAAATTTTGGTGTAATATCCTTAAATTCAAGCACCGCATCAATTTCAAGTTGAGGATATGTTTGCTCTTCCAGAATATTTGCAGCAACATATTCCTCAAAACAACGCGAAAACTCCTCCACATTTTCAATTTTCATGGTCAGTCCTGCTGCAAACATATGACCCCCGAAATTTTCCAATAAATCTTTACAAGACTCCACGGCTTTGTACAGATCAAATCCGGAAACCGAACGAGCAGAACCGGAAGCCAATCCATTCGACTCTGTCAAAACAATCGTTGGTTTGTAATACTCTTCCGAAAGCCTTGAAGCTACGATTCCAATTACACCTTTGTGCCAATCAGGCTTATACACGACAATCGATTTTCGATTAGCAAAACTTTCATCGTTTTGAATCAATGATATTGCCTCTTCGGTAATATTTTTATCCAATCCTTTTCGATCGTTGTTGTAAATATTAATTGTGCTGCTGCGCTTGTGAGCAAACTTATAATCACGTGCCACAAGGAGTTCCACAGCTTCAGTAGCTAATTTCATCCTGCCGGACGCGTTGATTCGAGGACCTATTTTGAAAACAATGTCACTGATGTCTATTTCGCGATCTTTCAGGCCGGAAACCTCGATAATAGCTTTTACGCCGGTGCTCGGTTCTGAGTTGATTTGCTTAAGCCCGTACGCCGTCAAAATCCGGTTTTCACCCGTTATCGGCACAATATCCGAAGCAATACTCAAAGCAACCAAATCAAGTAATTTTGATAAATTACCAAAATCGATGTTATTCACAGATGCAAAAGCCTGCATCAGTTTAAATCCCACACCGCAACCGGATAAATGCTTATAGGGATATTCACAGTCTTCCCTTTTAGGATCCAAAACTGCAACTGCAGGTGGCAATTCATCATCCGGATTATGGTGATCGCAAATAATGAAATCGATACCTAATGAGGTGGCATATTGTACCTTATCAGCCGATTTTATACCGCAATCAAGCGCTACAATCAATTTAAAATTGTTCTCTGAGGCGAAATCTATTCCTCGGGTAGAAATCCCATAACCTTCATTGTATCGATCTGGGATGTAAAAATCAAGATTGGAATAAAACTCGATTAGAAATCTATAAACAAGTGACACAGAAGTAGTTCCATCTACATCATAATCACCATAAATAAGTATTTTTTCATTATTTCTCATAGCTCTGGTCAATCTTTCTACAGCTTTGTCCATGTCCTTCATTAAAAAAGGGTCATGCAAATCACCTATGTCAGGACGGAAAAAAGCACGCGCTTCATCAAAATTGCTGATACCGCGCTGTACAAGAAGTTGAGCTAATATAGGACTGATACTTAATTCATTGGCAAGTTTGTTTTTAATTTCATTTTGTTCATCGGTGAGTTCCGAATAAATCCATTTATTTATCATTGTATTCTTTATTTAATCTAAGCAAGCATGAAACACCGTTGTGTTTCATTGAAAATCAACCTCAGAAATCATCATTTTCCACTGCAAGACTCATCTTTTATGAATTATATCAGCAGACTTCTAATCGTTTACAAAATTACAAAAAAATGCAATATAAATAAACTTTTTCATTCCATAATGAAATAAGTTAGGAAACCGGAAACTAAATATTCCATAATTTGGATATTACATTTTTATTAAATTTGATGATTTTTTGGTAAATCATAAGGTTTATATAATAATTGTTCGTAATTTTACGAACAGAAAATTGCTCATGATAATCAAAGTCGAAAATATCGAAAAACTAACCCTTTTTGCCAAAGCAATGGGACATCCCACACGAATGGAAATTCTTGATTTTCTTTTGAAACAAGAAAATTGCTATTTCGGTGATATACATGATGTATTTCCAAATGCAAAAGCTACTATTTCGCAGCATCTGAAAGAACTGAAAAAAGTCGGTTTGATTCAAGGCGAAATCGAAGGACCCAAAGTAAAATACTGCATTGATAAAGAAAATTGGGAATTAGCTCGTCTGCTTTTCGGAGAATTTTTCAGTAAAAATGCAAATAAGATATGCTGTGATTAAAAAAAATTAATTGAATTGTTCGTAATATTGCGAACACGATTTAATATTACGTTCAATTAGATTTTATTTTTAATGAACAACCATAAAATAAAATTTAATCGTATGAAACAGCCATTTAAGGTAAATCTCAAACCCAAGAGAATGATTAATGGCGTGTTCTATTCGACCTTAATGTAGATAATAAATAGTACTCCTATGAAAATACTACTTCTTTGCACAGGAAACAGTTGCCGAAGCCAAATGGCGCACGGCTTTTTACAGTCATTTGATGAAAATTTAACGGTCTGTTCTGCCGGCACGGAAGCGAGTGGCAAACTTAATCCAAAAGCGGTGGAAGTGATGAAAGAAATAGGTATCGATATCAGTCATCACACATCCGATCAAGTGGAAAAATACTTAAACGACGAATGGGATTATGTAATCACCGTATGTGGTGGAGCTAATGAAGCTTGTCCTACATTTTTGGGAAAAGTAAAACACCGGCTTCATATCGGCTTTGATGATCCGAGCCATGCTGTGGGAACCCCGGAATTCATTGACAGTGAATACATTCGGGTACGAGATGAGATAAAGGAAGGATTCTGGAAATTTTATAAAAGTGAAATTTCTCCAAACAGGGGAGAACTAAAATAGCAATCAATGATTTTAATACTTATAAAACGTTGATAGCGATTTAAATCAAATAATTTTTTCGAATTATAGAGAAACTTTTCTATTTGCACGAACTTTCGATTTGTAAAGTTACTTTTAAGAAATTAAAATCATAAATATAAAGTTAATCAATGCTCTAATTTCCCCCATTAAAGGTTATGGGCTTTTTTCAACTCATGAAAGCTAAACTTAAAACCGCAGACCGTTACCTTACACTTTGGATATTTCTTGCCATGTTCATTGGAGTATTTTCCGGATGGCTATCTCCCCGCATAGCCGATTTTTGGAATTATATGTCGGTCGGAACTACGAATTTACCCATTGCTATCGGCTTGATAGTAATGATGTATCCGCCACTCGCCAAAGTGAAGTACGAAGAGCTGTGGGATGTTTTCAAAAACACGAAAATACTGGGACTTTCACTGTTGCAAAACTGGATTATTGGTCCTGTTCTCATGTTTTTCTTGGCTATCATTTTCCTCCAATTCAATGTGGATTATATGTACGGACTTATCCTGATTGGATTGGCGCGTTGCATTGCCATGGTAATAGTATGGAATGACCTGGCGCATGGAGATCGTCAGTATGCTGCAGGATTAGTAGCATTTAATTCCATTTTTCAAATCCTGTTTTTCTCGTTTTATGCCTATTTCTTTATTGCTGTTCTGCCAAGTTTGTTTGGTCTTCCCACAAACACAATAGTGGAGAATATCACCATGCTTGAAATTGCCAAAAGTGTACTGATTTACCTTGGAATCCCAATGCTGGCAGGATTTTTAACACGCTATATCGGAGTAAAACTAAAAGGTCTGAATTGGTATGAGCGAAAATTAGTTCCGAAAATCAGTCCATTAACTTTGGTTGCACTGCTTTTTACAATTATTGTCATGTTTTCACTCAAAGGAGAATACATTGTCAAATTGCCTTTCGACGTGGTTAGAATAGCTATTCCGCTATTGATTTATTTTCTAATCATGTTTGTGGTTTCATTCTGGATGAGTAAGAAAGCCGGAGCTAATTATGAACAATCTACTACGCTCTCTTTTACAGCTGCCAGTAATAATTTTGAACTTGCAATTGCTGTTGCAATTACCGTTTTTGGTATCAATTCCGGAGAAGCTTTTGCGGCTGTGATTGGTCCGCTTGTAGAAGTACCGGTGATGATTGCGCTCGTGAATGTGGCGTTTTGGTTTAAGAAAATTTGGTTTTACAATGGAAAAAAACAGTAGAGGTATCATAAATTTAATGACACCTCCACCGATTACTAAACAAAACAAATGTTATTTATTGAGAAAAACGAAAATTATAACAAGATTAAATCTTTCATGAGGGCTTCTATGTTAGGATATTTTGAAATTCTACAATAAGACTAAAAGTATTTCATCTTTACTTTTACATCCAAGATCTCTTTCTCCTGGACATTAAATGAAAAGTCTTTAAACTTAGGTTTCCTCATTTTTTTAATAGTAAAATTAGAAAACCCAAAACCTTCTTTTGGCACTCCAAGGAGGTTGTATTCCATTTTTCCGTTGTCATTTTCATCATCCAAGACAGACAGTCCATAAACTCCGGGTTTTACCGGAATTTCGACACATAGAGTTCCGTTTACTATTAAATCTTTCGAGTAATTCACTGTAAACGACTGATTCTCAACTTTAAAACTTTTCTCATCTTGAAAGAATGCAATTCGGATTGTACCTTTTGTTGAGGATTTAAGATTGCATATAGTAACATTCAGCTTCTGTGACAGAGCAAAGGACATCTGAAAAGTGAGAAACAACAAAGTGGCAATAATGGAAATTTTCGTTTTCATATTTCGTAAAGGTATAGATTAGACTAAACATAAAGAATCAAACTCTATGCAAGTATAACGAAATATATGTGCAGAACACTCCATTTTTTAAAAAACGAACTATTTATTATTGAACTGATTTTAAAATTGAGACTTTTGGGGCAGATAAGAAAATGTAATGGCAAGGAATTAAATTTAAGATATCTTCCCTATATTTTTCTTTCGATAGGTAACGGGAGTTTCTCCGGTAAGATTTTTGAAAACTGTGTAAAACGATGATTTGCTGTTGAAGCCGCACTCATAACCGATTGCCTCGATGGAGTATTTAAGTTTTGGTTCTAATAGTTTCTTTTTAACAGCCTCGATTCGGTAAGAATTCACGAATTGAAAGAAATTTTTACCAATTTCGGTATTTAGCACTTCAGTAAGCTGATATTTTGGAAAGTTCAAAGCGTCCGACAATAAGTCCATATTTAAGTTGGGGTTCAAATAGGGATTTTCACTCTCGAAATAAGCCAGTATTTTATTTTTTATCTTACTTTTTGTTTCCTGTGTAAGCATAGAGTTTTTGTAACTTATTACCTCTATTTCCTCTTCCGGTTCTGTTTGTGTTTCAATTCTTATTTGATAAATACCATAAAAACTAATTATATAAATGAACAGCAAAAGAACCACATAATTATACGAGGTTACCAATTCGGCACCCACTCCAAGAAACACAAAAGTGAAACCAAGAATCCCGGCAATGATACTATAGATAATGTAAAATATGGAAACAAACATCAGCCAATTCAGATTTTGACCTCGGTCGATATTTGATTTTTCATTTTGAAGATTCCGTCTGTATCTATGCAACAGTCTGATGCTGAGAGGCAAATAAACCAACCAGGAAATAATAGTTGCGATAGAGAACCCAAGCCTAAAGGCAAAATGTGCATCAAGGTCAAAGAAATTCTCAAAAGTGAATGGAATTTTTGTAGAATAGGCTATAATTTCGGAAACTACAAATGGCAACAAGTGGAGCAACATCAACCATTTCAGTTGAAATTTTTTCTCAACCAACGAACGAATATATATAAAAAGAGCAGGATTGAAAAGGAGAAATGAGCTTGACAACAGGATATTATCGAACATTTCGTAGTCAATAGCGAGCGAAAAAAACTCAAAAGCCAAAAAAGTTAACCAAAGAGACAATACGATATCTGACAGCGACTTATCCTTTTTTGAAAACATCAAAATAGCTGCAAATAATCCTTGAGCAAAACCTATCCAGCCTATCGTAATCATATATTCGATTTATCTTGTAATCACATTCCGCCCACCTCTGCTCATTTGATTTACAGTCCTGCTTCCTGAGGTTGTCTGCTGTGAAGTTCCGGGCGCAGTCTCTAAGCTGCCTGTACGTGACTGAGTTCGTGTTCCGTTAGTTGCCCCGGGCTCGCTATCGCCGCTCCTTTCACCCGGGAAACCGGGTTTTTTAGTACTTTCAGGTCGTCTTGGAGGTTCCTCACGTTCGAATTTCGCGAACAAATCATCTATCTTCAACGGTCTTTCTTCCTCGTACCAATGGAAATTTCGTAAATATAAATCATTTTCTTCTAAATCAGCCAGCGGATAGAGCGCTCCGCTGGATGCAGATGTGAGGACTATTCTGTCAATTTTTTTATCTTTGAAATGCATCGTAACAAAGCTGCTGATGGTCTTATTCACACCGATATATTCATTCGTTTGTTCGTCTTTGGGGAAATAAATAGTCTCTGCGTTTCCATTCACATTTACACGCTTCAACTCACCGCTATCTAAATAAGCGATAATCTCTTTGCCTTGCAATTGGTTGAAGTAGTTCAGCGAATCTTTCTGTACAGCAATCGCGGATTGTTCAATTTTGACGTGATCAATTTTCTGATTTTTGGTAAATGCAGTCATTGTCACACCCGTCATTTGATTGTTTTCATTCCAAAGTACGGGCATACCTCTCAAATGGATAATGGAATCTCGCGAAGTGTAATACAATGAATCACACATCCCCTGCGAATCTGAGCGGAGGAAGCGGACATTTTTATAAGCTTGAATTTTATTGTATGAAATTGAATCGGTTTCTATCGAATCCTTCATAGAGAACAACGTATCGGCACTTAAATAAAACAAATCTTGACTTGACCAGTCAACAAATAATGCCGAATCGGTAGCAAGTCCGATCTCTTTTACTTCATCGTAAGACACGTAATTACCATGCAGGGTTGTTTTTTGTTCCGGATCACTTAACTCCACATTAGAAAAAGCTTCGCCGAATCTCATTTTTTTATCATAGAAAATAGTATCGCCGACCAGTGTTTTCCCATCACTTTGTTCTACTAACGATCTCTCAAGCAGCATCATTCGGTCATTGCCGGTATCGTACCAACCGCGCTGACTGTAAATATCGGTTTCTTCTTTGTATTTCACAAGGGAATTGCCTACGATATCCGCAACAGAATTTCTCGTATTATATTTCAGCGTGTCTGTGGTCATAACTGTTTCAGGATTTACCATTTTTACCTGATCTTTGAATAGGGCAACTTTAGTAGCCGGATTGTATTGCCCCCAAATCGAAGTCAGCGTATTATTTCCATCAACAATCACACCGCCCGTTTCGTAATACGCCAAGTTTATTCCACGATCGTAATACAAGATATCGGTCGTCAGGACAGTATTATTATTGACCATTCGAACGTTATCCCACACCCTTGCCATTTTGGTGTTTCCATCGTAATTCAAATACTCACCATATACGGTTAGTGTATCAGCCTGAACAATTCGTACATTTCCGTATGCATCAAATGAGTTGGCGGCATCATCAAAATGAGCACTGTCACAGTAAAGCAGCGCGTTATCATGCTTAAAACGGACATTCCCTTTCAAAATCTGAAGATTGGGATGGAGATTTTGATCAAACATCAACATGTCGCTATGTTCCAAATAGACAAGCGTAACATTCTTCAAAGCACGTGGATTAGCCGGTTTCAATACGGTAGCACCAACTTGCGGAGGATCTCCTTTTCGGGATGTTTCGGTTTTAACAGGTTCCTCTTCTTGAGCTTGTTTCTTTTGCTCCTTCAGTATTTCTTCACGTAGCTTTCTGGGCTTTTGGGTTTGAGCCTGAATACCGATAAAAAAAGTGGAAGCAATGATTAAAAAAATCACTGCTTTAACTATATTTATAGGGAGCGAAATGTGTTTCATTTAACTTATATGGATTAAAACTCAAAGTATTATTTAGCTTGACAAATAAACTTTGACGAAACATAAAATCCCGAAAAAACACTTTATCATCTTTCAGTTACTTGATCCATCCCGGATGCTGAAAATCACAATTTCGATAGTCCGGCGCAATGCTTATGTAAGTTTCTTTTTGTTTTTTTGCAATCCACTCATTCAGGTATTCAGCTTTACGCTTTTCTTCTAAAATCGATTTCAAAACCTGATAGTCATCCTTTACGTTTGCTTTATGAGTAGGCGTTTTTGATTTTATTTTCACAATGGTAATCACCTCATTTCCTGTAGCTTGGTCAATCATCGTAAACGCGTCGGAGACTTCACCCACCTTCATGTCATATGCTATTTTTGCAATTTCAGGAGGTAAATCTTGGTATTCAAACTTGGAGGTAATCGTACGGGTATAAGGATCCGGACGCATCATCAAGCCCGCATTCATTCTCGTATTTTTGTCTTGCGAAAAACGCATAACTGCCTGTTCAAAATTAATTTTGTTAGACCTGATTTGGTCGGCAATTGAATCTAACTGGCTGATACCTTTTGCTTTATCTTCAGACGAAGCTTTTGGTCTCAACAGAATATGACGTGCATTTACACGATCACCACGTCTTTCAATAAACTGAATAATATGAAAACCAACTTCCGTCTCCACGATTCTGGAAACTTTGTTCGGATCTTGCATATTGAAAGCAACCGCGGCAAATTCCGGATAATAGTCTCCACGTCCTGCAAATCCTAATTCACCACCTTGTATGGCACTCCCTTTGTCCTCAGAATAAAGTCGTGCCAACAGGCTGAAATCACTTGGAGTTTTATTGGCTCGTTCGGTAAATTCACGTAGCTGCTCCTTTACTCGATTGATTTCAGTTAACGGAATGGGAGGTCTCAGCGATAAAACCTGTAATTCTACCTGAGCAGGAATAGTAGGCAGGCTATCCGCCGGCACATTTCCAAAATATCGGCGAATCTCTGCCGGAGTAGCTTCGATATTTTTCACCAATTCTTGCTGCATTTGCTGCACAACACTCTGATTCTTATATCTTTCACGCATTTCCTCTTTCATCTGCGAGATGGTCTTGTGCTGATATTCTTCTGCTTTTGCAACAGACCCGACATTGGCTACATAATTATCTATTTCTCGATCAGCCATTTCTATCACAGCGCTCTCGTTGGCGGAAATACTATCTATCGCGGCTTGATGCAAAAACAATTTCTCGATTGCCATTTGCTCCGGAAAAACACAATAAGGATCACCTTCAATCGGGATTCGACGCATAGCGGCATCTTGGATAATCGCTTCAACATCGGATTTCAAAATAGCTTCATCCCCAACTATCCAAATCACTTCGTCTATCACGTTGTTATTTCGTTGTGAAAACAAATTGAAAGAAAGCAAAATAGCCGTTAATATTAAAAATAATTTTTGCATACTTAGTTGTTTTAATAATTTTTTAGCTCTTTGTGTTAATTTTTTTTGTAAATAAAAAACGAAGTTCATAGGAATGGGTCATAATTAAATGACATTTTTTAGTCTTGACTATTTCCGCTTTTTATTTTTATCGGTTTTTGAAATAATTTATCTCTCCATTCCTTTGAGCATCATTAAATATACTTTTTTCTAATTCTACAATAAAATCAGTCTTCTTTTTATTAAGAATCGTATTTTTAATCCTTTCTTTTGCCATCTCATAAGGCTCGACTTCACCCGCAAGCAAAGCATCAGAAATTTGTAAAAGATAAAGTTTTGTGCTGTCAGCTGTCTCAGCAAAATTCGTATTAGTAACAAAATTTCTGGAATCTTCTATCACAAAAGGAGTTTTTCTTACTATATCGGAGAAAGCAGTCCATTCGTTAAAGTAATCGTAACTTATCGCATTCTTCAGGCTGTATTTTTCAATATTTTCCAATGATTTTGTATCTGCACTACGCACCCAGGAATACACATCATTCAATTGTGGCGCATCTTTTGGCAAAATTAACAATATTCCTTTAACGATATTGTCATTGAGCAATAATTGTGATTTAAACTTATTGTAAAAATCAATTAGCTCTGCCTCGGTTATTTCCCTTTCCAAACGCTGAGCAATAAGGGCTTGCTCATACTCATGAATTATTAGCGATCTTCTATACTCTTCCACCAATTTGTTTATTTCGCTGATATTAGTGATATTTCGACGCGCGTTTTCATACATGAGCACCTCAGTAACCCATTTCCTTATATACCGATCTGCCACATCGGCACTGTCAATTACAGACACATTAGGCGGGATAATCTTTTCCAATTCATCCTGATACAAGAATCTGCCTGCAACTTCGAGCACAGGCAAACTATCCGAAGAATCAGTCACTTTTCCTTTGCAAGAAAAGAGAGCGAATACCAAAAATGTATAGCATATGAATTTCATTTTTAAGCTCCTTACCCGATTTAGAAAAAAGGATTGAGTAAAAGTAATGAAAATTGTCCGTAACAAGTGAATTTCAACAAAAACATTGGATATTTTAACACAAAATTGCCATAATAAAAATTCATAAGTTGAACTAATATTTTGGCAATTTTGAAACTTTTTTCAAGCATATCCCTACCCCGGTGTTTCCCGTTTGGCGGGATTTAAGGATAGGGACAAATACCATTTTAATTCTGTTTCACCATTTTCAAGACATCTTCGTTAATCGTTACCGGATACTTATTGCGTAAATGAGCAATCCAGCTTTTCTCCAGATAGTCCTGATAATCAGATGTTACCGCTCCACGGACATCGGAATAGTCTTCCGGTGTAGTTCCTATTTTTTTCCCATCAACTATATAATACGGATAGTCTTCAGTCGGTTCGTATTTTGCTTTTTTGAAAATCTTGGCGTCAATTACAGCATTTTCGCCTTCTGCCCAGAGCCCCTTTTCTATTTTCACATATTGAATACTGTCATTCAATCTCTGGGTCAGATACTTGTCAATAGAATCTTTATCTGCTCGCTTAATAATATTTTTAGCGGCTTTCAGAGAAGCTTTGTCTTTGACATGTACTACACGTCCCTTGTATCGGGGCTTATCCCAACTGTAATTCGATTTATTTTCATTGAAATATTTTGACAAACCTTCTGTGTCCTTTGTTGCTTTATCCCATACTTCATTATTCATCACTTCAAAAAGTAAAATTCCATCGTGATACTCATTCAATAAATTCCGATAATCCGGGTATTTGCCCGGCAGTTGGGTCATTTCGTATGCTTTTAACTTTTCGCTGACAAGATTTTTGAACGAGTTATTTATAAAATCAACTCTTACTCCTCTGAATCCCGAAGAACTCGCAAGCTGATTGCTCAACTCTTTTTGTGAAATTGTCTGGTTGGCAAAAGTAGCCAATGGTGCGTTTAGTTTCTCTGCTTCAACATTAAACAACGAATCACCCGGAGCATATTTATCGGTAATTTTATAAAAATCCGCTAAAGCGCTATTGTTTACACTGAAATTATATTGTTTTTTCAAATCATCTATAAACGCTTCGTTTACTTTCTGATTTCGTTCATTTTGTTTGATTTCATTGGTGAGCTTTGTCTTCATTTCATCATATGTCTCCAATGGTTTTTTGTCAATCAACCGTATAATATGCCAACCAAACTGTGACATGATTGGTTTAGAAACTTCCCCCTTTTCATTCAACGAAAACGAAGCTTTTTCAAACTCAGGAATCATTTGTCCGCTTCCAAACCAGGGCAATTCGCCTTTTTGACTTGCAGTACCCGGATCTTGAGAATATTTTTCCGCCAATTCGCCAAAATCCTGTCCGGCTTGGATTAACTTATAGATTGAATCAGTTCTAACCTTTATAGCCAAATTGTTCGTTGGATTTTCACGATCATTCATCAATAATATATGAGCGACTTTTACTTCACCCATTGATTCACGCTTATTCAGCACCTGAATTAAATGATAACCAAGGAAAGTGCGCACCGGCATTGAAACTTTACCTACAGGTGTATTATAGGCCATTTCTTCAAAAGAAAGCGGCGTACGCATCGCTGAAATCCACCCTACATAACCACCATTTTGTTTCACGCTTGGATCTTCTGAGACTTCTTGTGTCAGTTTCTCAAAGTTTTCTTTTTGGGCTCGTTTGTAATACTCAAGAGCTTTGTTATATGCAGCCAATGTATCCGCAGAAGTGCCGGTTTCAGGAATTCTTACCAATAAATGTCTGACTTCCCTCTCTTCCTTTTTACGTTTGTAAGCTTCTTCGGTAAGCTGATCAATCACTTTTTCATTTGTCAAATATTGTTCTGCCAATTGATTTCGATACATGTTAAACTCATTTTTAAAAGATTGAGTCGTATCCAAACCTTGCGCTATCGCTTCTTCTACTTTTAATTTGAAATTAACAAACAAATCGACGTACTCATCCAACGATTTTTTATCCACCACATTGCTCGAATTGTTTTTATTATAAATGTATTCAAATTCAGAAAGCGGGATATCTTTCCCGTTAATTTTCATCAATATAGGATCCGAATTTTGAGCTAAAAGCGATACGGAGACCACTAAAAAAGCTAAAATTGAAGCAAAAAAATGTTTCATAATTTTCGAAAAATATTTTAATTAATAATCACGAAATGTAAAACGGTAATTTAGATGAAAAATTGTTTTATATGTTATGCGAATCAGGGGTTAAAAAATTAAAAATTAACAAATTTAAACAATATTGTTTGTAAGTTTCCGTTAAGGAACATAAACCGATTAATTCAC